>Ga0179591_1538131_pt1 | contig 12665 bp, 18 predicted proteins | sample CZOMad2_1_08_16f_FD_182891 | JGI IMG/M metagenome (GOLD analysis project Ga0179591, IMG submission 182891) | Vadose zone soil fungal communities from Angelo Coast Range Reserve, California, USA - CZOMad2_1_08_16fungal (PacBio error correction) | ecosystem: Environmental > Terrestrial > Soil >...
AAAAATGCGGGCCTGGGCCCAATGTGAATATGGATTGTCGCCATCCCGCTCCCAAGAGCTTCACCCGAAATGTGTGTGGATTCTCATGGGGCCGTGAAGATTTTGACCGCCCTTTCCCCCCGTCCCCCCCCAGAAACCCCAGCTGGCCCTTTTGTTTGCCAACAGCAGCCTTCGCCGCCGGTTCCCCGGCAACGTTCCCGGCCGAAGTTCCACGAATGCCCTTTTTCCGAATGTTGTCTCCTGGGAAATCCGCAGTAAAACACCCCCCGGGAGTCCCGTTTCCGGTTCCCTTTTGGGACGCTTTGTTCGTCTGAGCTTTTGGTTCCCTAGCAAACACCATGGGTGGCCCCTCGTACGTTTCATCCACGACCGGGTGTTCCAGGAAGCCCGCCCTAAGTCACCTTCATACCGAACCGGTGTTTGCTTGCCGCCCGGCCCCCCCCCGAAGGGGCCGCGAAAAAACCCTTTTTTTTGTTTTTTGCCCCCCCCCCCCCCCCCCCCCCCGCGTTTCCCGGGAGAAAAGCTGCCCGCCGCCGGCCCGGCAATAACCCCTCTAAACGCGAATAGGCCACCATCTTCCCGCATTTTCCCCCCCCCCAATCGCCTTACCGCGGTTTTGCCCGCCCTTGGTTAACCTCGCGAAAGGGAAAAGAAGCCCCCGGGGTTGAAGGCAAAGGCTGGCGGAAGTTGTCACCCTTTTTTGGCCTCGCCGGGCCCAGCTCGCAGGCCCCGCTACCGGCTTCTTCCCCCCTTCCGGGGCCGCCTCCACTACTCAATGCCCGCCGGCGGGCAAATGCTTGTGGGAAAATTTTGGCCCCCTGGGAGCCCACAGCCACGGGCTGATTTCTTTATCCAGTTTTTTTGGACTCCAACCACCGGGCGGAAAAAAGGCGGTTCCCCTCCCCCCCCCTGCCCCGCCCCCCCTGCGGGCGGAAGCATCGCTTTTTTGATTTCCTCCTCGAACCGCCGCCGCGACTCATGGTTGGAACGGTCCACCTGGACCCCGCCTGCTTGCGTGGTGCCCCCTGTAACCGAAGCCCGATCATAAGGCCCCAGCCGGTGGCCATTGCCCCGTTCCCGTCCTCGACCCTAACCCTTCCGACATCTGGCCGGAATCCGACTGGGTCCTCCGCCATCCGCGGCAGAGTGTAGCGGCCTTGGCCGATTCCCCGTAGCGGGATTTTTGTTCCCACAGCTCTGTAAATCCGCGAATCAAGGGAATGAAAACGACCGTTTTCCCCCTTGGATTGAGCGGACCCCCCTTCACAAATCCCTCCGGACGCTTTGGGTGTTTTTTCTTGACCCACTCGTTCGGGGAAACCGCCCCCCCCCCTTAAAAGCCTCCCCCCCCCCCCCCCTGCCACAAACCCCGCCAAAAGGACTAATGCTAACCCTGTGTTTTTTCCCCCCCTGGTCCATCTGTAAAGAAGGTGTCCCGGGTTCCAAATCTTCCCCCCTCGAGGGGCCGGGGGGGCCCCAACCCCCCCCCCCCTTGGGTTGTTTGAAAAAAAACCCCCCCCCGGCCCCCCCCCCCCCCTCCTTTTCGTGGGTCTTCGCCTCGTTCGGTTGTTTGGCAGGCCCCCCCCCGGCCCGGGCCGCCCCTTTTTCGGCGACTACCCCCCTGCCCCCCGGAAAATTTTTTTCCCCGAACAAAATTTCGGCCCGGCTTTTGGCCAAATGAAAAAACCCTGGTCCCCACCGAAAACCAGTCAACGGACTGACCCGCCCCCCGCTTTCCGGCCAGCCTATTATGAGCCTTCGGAGTTTTTTTCGTCTCACCTGGCCCCCGGTGGACGAAAAGACCATTTCCCGGGGGGGGGGGGCCCCCCTTGGGGCCGTGAACTTTTCGTGCCCTACGCGCGCGGTTGTTTGGCAGCGGCCGAAAAACAGATGGGGCCCACCACTCAATTTTGCGCCGCCCTACATCGGCGGGCAACCTGGGTCCCCCACGAATCTTTCCCCTCGCTGCCAAAATGCCTAAAACCCCGCCCTCGTTGATGTGCCACCTCGTGACCCGGAGGAAAAATGCGCTCGCATTTTTTTTTTGGCCCCCCCCCCCCCCGCCACGAAAACAAAAAAAAAAAAACCCCCGGCCCCCGGTTTTTTTTTTTTTTTTTTTTTTTTTGTATTATTTTCCCCCCAGGGGTTTTTTTTTTTTTGGTCCCCCCCAATTTTTTTTTTTTTGGGAACAATCAAACTTGGGGTGCCCCCCCCCCCACCTTTCAAAAATAGCCTTTTTTGGTCCCCGGGGGGGGGGCCCCCCCCCCCCCCCCCCCCCCCCCCCCCCCCCCCCCCCCCTTTGGATTTTTTTTTCCCCCCGGGGAACTTTTCTTTTTTCCGCGAATTGACGCCGAAAATTTGGATCCCTTCGATGATTTTGCATTTTTTTGTTTTTTTTGAAAATGAGGCTTTTTTGGGGGAAAAAAAAAAAAAAAAAAATAAATGAGCCGCCCTTGTGTTCGCCCGTATTTTTTCCACCCCCAAGCCCTGCCGGCCATGGACCTCGAGGTATTTTGGATTTTCCGCCAACTAGCAGGCCCCGCGCTTTTCTGTTTTGTCAGGCGATAAACCCGCATGCCGCTCGGCCGTCCCGAAGGGGCCCTTTCCCTCTAGGCGCAAGAGCCCTGCTGTGAACCGTTTGGGGTCCTCAATTTTCAACAGCTGGAAATATGAAATTTTTTTACGGTTTTGGGGCGGCCTGTCCCCGGCCTGCCCCCTGGTTCCGAATTTCCCGCACCCCAGCCCGGCCCCCCGGAGCAGCTGCCCCCCTATAGCCCCCCCTCTGGCGCCCCGGCCAGCACAACAACTTCCCAGGCCCCCTGGGGCGGACCACTTGCCTCGGGAATTTTCGAAAATTCCCCGCCGCGTTCTTTGGGTTTCGGCCCGGGGGCCCCGAGGATCCGCCCCGGACTTGAAAAGGGCCCCCGCTCCCGGCCTCGACGCCCGAATCGCCCCCTCTAACGAAAACAGGCCCCGCTTTCCGCTCGGGGACCAGGTGCCCAAACCGGTGCCCTTGTTTTTTTTTTGGTCCCCCCCCCAACAACCGAAGCCGGCTTTTCCGGTCCAATGCACTGGCCGGTTCCCGCCTTTTCTCGCTGCGGCGGGGCCCCCGCCCTTTCGAGAAAAATGCGCCGTTGGTTGTAATTTTTTTGCCCAAGGAAACCCCACCCGCCCCCCCCCACGCCCGCTTTACGGCCCCCCCCCCCCTTATTGCGTGGGGAATCCGATTGGCGTTTACGGACTCGAACATCCTTTGTTCCATCCCCGCCCATCTCCTCCCTACCTCAACCATCCCCTTCCCTGCTCCCATACACCAATTGGGGCCCGCGCCCGTTTCGACAAGTTGGAGGTCCCGGACGGTTGCTCCCGAGCCCCGCCGCGTGGCTGTTCCCCGTGTTTGGAGATCGTCCCCTCCCCGGTTAGCCTCCATATGAAAACGCCTCCTTCCGGATCCGGGTCGCAAAACATTTCCCGGCGCCCCGGAAGGGCGGGGGGACCCCTGCCCACCCCCCCCTTGATGCCTGGGTTTCCCGGCCCGACGATGCCCCCACGGAATCGCGCGGAGCGGGCCCCCCGGCCCCGCGGCCGAATTGTCACCGAAAGCCCCACCGCCCTTTGCGCCCAAGGAAACCGTCAACGTTTCCCACCGGCCCCGAGCTTTCCCGAAGTCCGTGCTTCCCATTACGTGATCGGGAACGCGGGGGGGGGGAAAAAAGCGTCAAAATCCCTGTGGATTGAATCGCCCCCCCTCCCGGCCCCCCGCAGAATTTCCGTTTTTTTTTTTTTTCCCGGCACATGCTTAAGCCATCAAACAGCGTGCGCCCCGGGTCCCCCCCGGTTTTTCCCCCGCCTTGCCTGCCCCCCCCTGGTTGGGAAGCGGCCCCCAAGCTACATCGGGGGTTGGGCCCTTTTCCCTATCTCTGAAACAAGCCCCTGCCCACGACGCAAACGGGGTTTCCAACGCCCCCCCCCATCCCCCCCCCGGTTTTCTACGGGTTTTTTTTTTTTTTTTTTTTTTTTTTTTTTTTTTTTGGGGGGGGGGGCCCCGCCCCCCCCCCGCCCGCCCCCTTTTGAAAAAATTTGGGTGTGCCCCCCCCTTTGGGGCCCCCCAAAAAATCTTACCAAGCCGGGCTTGGAATCTCCGCTGGAAGAACGCCCGGGTCCTGTTACAACGAATTAACCCCCCCCGCCCAGGAACGGGGAAGGCCCCCAGGATTCCCTTTTTTTCTTTTAAAAAAGAAAAATTTTTTCCCTAAACAAAATTTCCCCCCCCCCCTTTCCCCCCCCCGCCCCCCCCCCCCCCCGCCCTTTTTTTTTTTTGGGTCCCCCCCCCCCCCCCCCCGAAACTCTTTCCCCCGGAAAAACCCAATCCCCCAAAATCCCCCCCGGGGGGCCATTTAAATTTTTCCCCCCCCCCCCCCCCAAAAAAATTGGTGGGGAGGGGGGACAGAAAAAAAAAATTTTTCTTTTTGAAAAAAACATGGTTTTTTCCCCTCCCCCCCCCCCCCCCCCCCCCACAATGTTTTCCTTCCCCAGCCCCCCCTGGGGGGGGGGGATAAACAAAAAAACGCCCGGTCCCCCAAAAAAAAAACCCCCTGAAAAATTCCCCCCCCCCCCCCCCCCCCCCCTTTTTTTTTTTGCCTTCTCCCCAAATACAACATGGTTTGGGATGAACACCCGCGGTACGATCTATTTTTTCGGGTGGCCCCCCCTTTTTTATTCCCCCCACCCCGCCTGGGGTTGTGTGTGAACCCCCCCCCCAAAAAAAAAAAACAAAAAACGCCTGGCGGTGGGGGCCCCCGCTTTTTTGGACCCCCCCCCCCCCCCCCGGTACCCCCCCCCGGTTTCCCCCCCATGTGGTTTGTACCCCTCCCCCCCCCAAAAAACCCCGCGAAACATGCCCTGCGCTCGACGGGCCCCTTCATTTTCCTGAACCCCTGAAATCCCAAAAACCTATTTTTCCCTAGAAGGATTAAAAAACTTTTTTCGAACCAGGACCGCAAGCCCTGCCGTGCCCCCCCGTGGCTTTTCTCTGGCCGTAGTCTAACCTTTCGACGAAAACGCGAGGCACCAATGCCGTCCTGTCCCTTTTTTTGTGTCTGGATTTTTTGGACCGACCCCGCAAAGCGATCGGAATAACCTGGCCCCCGAAACAGGTTGTGTTTCCCGAGAAGCTTAACTCCGAAATCGCACCAATATCCCATCCGTCGGAACCAGAACTAATCCCGGTTTTGGTTCCAGAAACTGGTTTGAACCACCAGCCCCCCCCCCCCCTTCGGCGGGAAAAAGAAATTTTTGGGGTTTTTTTTTATTGCCCAAAGCCCGACCGTTTTTCATCCGGGGAAGCCGGTTAATCCCCCGATGTTTTTCCTGGGAGTGGGAGGCGCCCCCTTTGACAGAAACCCGGCAAGGCTGTTAATGTCCGACCGCTGTGTTTTTCGACGGGAGAAGCCAAGTCCCTGGTTTTTTTCGCCCAAGAGTTTGGGTTCAACCAATCTTTTTGGCCCCGGGGCGGCTAACCCTCGCGGCCACGCCTCTTCGCCGATCTTGTCGGGCCCCCGACTCCGGAAAGCGGTGTGTAGGGGCCCCCCTTGCCTCACTGGCGATATTCCTGGGCCGGACCCTCACCCGAAACTGTTGCCCCTTTCGCCTCGGAAAAGCCTTGCTCCCCCCCCCCCCCTCCGTGGGGGACAGCGCCATATTTGGCTGGCACACAAACGTTAAACCCCCCCGCCTTTGGGGGGAACTAAAATTGCTTTTTGTCGAAGCCTGGAAAAAAAAAAAAAAAAAACAGCCCCCCCCCCCCCCCCTCCCAAATTTCGCCCCCCCCCCCCCCCCCCCAATAAAAATTGGGGGGGGAAACAGGGCCCCCCCCCCCTCTCCGCGCCGCTCCTTCCTTCTCCACGCGGGGAGTCCCCCCCCCCCCCCCCCCCTGGTTTTTTTTTTTTCCCCACCTGCGTTGGCACCCTTTCGACCCGCGAAACCCTTCCCCCCGACCTGGATGCAATGGCCGCCCCCCCCGCCCTCCGGTGAAAATGGTAAAAAATTAATACCGAAACCGGCCCATCGGGGCGAGTGGAAGGTTTTGGAATTCCGCCCCCCGCCCGTCCCCCCCGGCCTCTCGCCGAAACAGCAACTTCAATTAAAAGTGGGGGCCCGACTCGATCGTCCCCCCTGACAGTCCGTTTTGGGAGGTCCATCGCGGCCCCCCCCCCCCCCCCCCCCCCCCTTTTTTTTGGGGGGGGGGTTTTGTTGGGGGGGGGGCCAAAAACAATCGCCCCCCCTGGGTTGGGGAAGCCTTAAAAAACCAAAGGCCCCCCCAAAGCCCCCGGGGGGGTGGTGTTGTGGGTTCCCCCCCCCAAGTTTTGTTTGTTTGTTGGTGCGGGCCCCGGGGCCGGGGAAAAAAAAACAAAAGTGTTTGTTTTTTTTTTTTTGGGCGCGGCTTTCTACCCCCATGGATCACGGGGGTTTGGAACCCGGGTTCCCCACTTGCAGCAAGTGGAAAGTTATCAACCTGGTTTTTTAGAAAATGGCAAATTGGAAAGCCCAAATGCAGCCGTTTTCCCCCCCCGGTCCCGCCCCCCGCTCGAACTGGGGGGGGGGATTTTTCGCTATTCCCCCCGGTTTTTGGGGGGGGGGGTAAAGGAACCGAACATTTGTTTTTTGTTGCAAAACAAAACCCCAAAGTTTTTGTGGGGGGGGTGGGGGGGGGGTGGCCCCTTTTTCGAAAAAAATTTTGTGGGTGGAACCCTCCCCCCCCTTTAACCCCCCCCCCCGGTTTTCCCAACCCCCCCCGGCCCCCAGGATTCGCGCGCGGGCGAACTCCTGTTCCCGAGAGGCCGGTTTGCCACCCGGATTCCACGAAGAGCCGGCCCGAGGCGATCTGCCCCCAAGTTTCCGGGTCCCTCAAGTGAATTCGTATCCAGGGGGCCTCCCGCCCGGCTACGTTTCCCGCTGTTTTTTGCCCTTCAACCCCCCGGCTTGGGCCGACGATTTGGGCCCCACTTTCCCCGACGTCCATGGAGGAAAAGCCGCCTTCTCCTTGAAATTTTATTCAGCCGGTTTTTTTTGGTTTTCGTTCCTGGCACTTCCCCCCCCCGCTTTTTGGAAACAAGGCCCGCGAAAAGCCGGCTTTTTTTTTGTTTCCCATGAGAATTTTTTTTACGACACGAATGTGTGGTTTATCCGTTGTTTTGTTGGGCCCCCCGCGGTTCCCGGCCCCGTTTTTTCCGGCATTCAACCCTGCCAAGTATTGGGCCCCCTCACGGTTTTCCCCCGGGAAGACGAACCATGGGTTGGCTTTTCGGCCGTGCCCCGACTTGATTATCGCGTGGTCCCAAGGTATGTGAAATTTGCGCCCCTGTTTTTAGGTCGGCCCGATTTTCCCCCCCCCCCCCCCCCCCCCCGGGAAAAAAAAATTTTGTTTCCCCCCCCTACCCCCCCAAAAAGGAGAAGAGAAACATGTTTTTTCCGGACCCGGGACATCGTCACTTTTGTGGGGTATCGTCCGTTTCCTCCCCCAACCGGATCGAACCGGACTTGCGTCCCCCCCTGGTAACGAAATTCCGTAAGGGGCCCCTTTTTTTTTTTTGAAGCTCCGTCCCCCCGCACAGTGGCGAGCGCTGACTCAGGAACCTCGAGTGAAACATGACGCCCCCGTCCCCCCTCACCCATTTAGATCCGAAAAATCGCATTCGGGCGGCGATCGAGTACACTTTTTCCCCTCCGGCCCCCTCCCCCCCCGGTTTTGAGGGTTTCGCAGGTTCGTGGGATCCAAGAACCATCCCCCGGCCGCTTCCCCCCCCACAATTTTGCCCCCTTCCCCCCCCCCCATAAAAGAAAAAACGCAAAAAAAAAAAAAAAAAAACGAACGCGGGGTTTTTTTTGGTTCCCCCCTGCACCCTTCCCCGCCCCCCGTTGTTTGGGGTTTCCCTTGAACGCAAAGCGGTGCCCCTTGGTTCGAAAATTTTTCGCGACGTACACCAGTGTTCCCGTCCCTACGTTTCCGTTGTGCCCGAATCGATACGCCATTAGGGTAAACCGACAACAATCGCCCCCCTTCCCTTTTTCGAAAGCGTTTTTTGGCGTGTCCGCCCCCCCCCTTCCCGGGGTTCGAAATTTAAGTACGGGCTTCCCGTATCCGCCCCCCCCTCCAGCTGTTCACCAAGGGGGCCCCCAGAGCTTAGGATTGAGGTCCCGTTTTGTCTGCCGGGTTTCCGCCGAGGACATTCCTCAGTCTTAAATGTCCCCCCCCGCCCCTCTGCCCTCGCGCCCTCAAAACGACCAATAAAACAGGCGAAAACCACAATCGTTTTTGGCCCCGTCCCAAATCGGGGCGACCTCGAAATGAAATTGCCCCCCTCGATTCATAATTTTTCTATTTACCTCGACTTCAACTCCGAAGCCAATGCATCCGGCCCCTGGGGGGGGGTTTTTCCCGGCCTCCCGGGTTTTTTTTTGAAATTGTCCCCCCTTTTCCTCGGCAAAACCGAACCGAATTCCGGACCCTGGCCCTTTGGGTTGTTTTCCCCAACTGCCCCCTGCTGGGCAAAGCCTTGTGGGGGGTGGGGCCCGGCTTGGTTGGGTCGCGAGCCGCCTGATTGTTCCCCGGTAAGCGGCTTTTAAGCTGGGGGGATGTCCGCCCCCCTTGGGCAACTCCGGTGCATGAATCATTCCCCGCCGCCGGCCCAAAAGGGGGCAAACGTCCCCCACCTACCGGTCGACGTCCCGACCGTAAAATTTGAATCGTTCCCTCGGAAATTCCATCGTAAAGGAAAAAAATTTTCGTTCCCCGGCCCCCTCCAAACCGGAAACGCCCTGCCCAGAAACCCAAACAGCCTATACGGTTAAGTTCGGCCTACAAGTTTCGAAAAGTGCCCTTTTTATTTCCTGACGTCAAGCCGCCCTGGGGAACCCCTTTTCCAGGGGCGGGAAAAATGTGGGCCCCTGGGACGGCCCCAAACGTGGCCTCGTTTCCGGCGTTCCATTACGTTGGGGGGAAAATGCCCCTACAACTTTCGAAGCAAAACGCCCGGAGTTTCTTCTCAAGCGCGCGATTTGGTGAAGAACGACACGTTAGCAACGTCGCCTTCCCCCTTGAGGGAAGTTTTTTGACACCGTCGAAAATTCGGCCGAAAAGAAGAAGCCTTTGGGGCCGCCGAAAGGAGTCCCACTCCGCTAAAAACAAAAACAAAATAAAAAATTTTTCCCCCCCGTGAAAAAAACTGGTCCCAAAAAAACCCCCCCCGGGAACAAGATTTTTTGCCTTTTTTTTTTTTTTCCCCCCCACCCCCGGCCCCAAACCTGGGGGAAAAACACCGGTAACAAAAGAACCGTCCCCGATCCGGCAAATGTTGTTGCACGGTTTTGTTTTGTCAAACCGGGCCGAACCAATACCTCCGTTCCTGCAAGGGTTTTTCCCGCCCGGAAAATGACCCCCAAAAATTGACCTCGACTGACCCGCCCGGAAGAACAAGCTTTTGCCTGCAAAAACGCCGGACAATTTTTCTTCGGCCCGTGGCTTGGGCGAAACACTGAAAAAGAATGATTCTCTCGAAGTGCCCATCCCGGCGTCCCCGAGGCAAAAAAAAAATCCCGTCATCTAATTTAGCACGGTTGTTTTTTTTTTTTTGTGTGTTTTGTTGTCCGTTCCCGCCCCCCCCCCACCCCCCTGCATTAAACCTTCCCAAAAACGGAAGATCACCGGAATGGAACTCGGAACGTTTCCTCCAACCGCCCGAAAGAAGGAAAGGTTTCGACGAATTGGCCATTTCGGTGTTTTTTTGTTTTTTTTCCGGTTTAAAAAAATTGAAATTTTCCCCCCCCTGGAAGTAATAAAACGATCATCGGCCACGAAGGTTTTTCCCCGATGAATTAAGGCAATCCGACATGCACGAATCAGGAAACCCGGCCCCCCTTTTTTTTACCTTCCCCCCCCCCCCACCCCCGGCCTTTTTTTTTTTTTTTTTAAAAAAAAAAAGCGCTTCTGGGGGGCCCGGCAGCGTTGTCAAGAGTGAGCCCCCTTCCGAATCCTTTTCGCAGTTCCGACCCCAGAAAGAAAGAAAAAGATTTGCGTAAAGAGGGGCCTGTTTTACAAGCACCTTTGCCGCGAACCCCGGGAAAACCATTGACCGCTTCCGGCGACCCGTCAAAGCCCCTGAACCTCACCGCGATGAAAGCCCTCTGGCGGTACGAACTCCCCGCAGCTGCCCGGGGTGGGGGGGGGGGGGTGTGTGGGGTGGGGGGGGGCCCCCTTTGGGCCAAGGAATTTGGGGTTTTTGGCAAAAAAGGGGGGGTCCACCCCCCTTTAAGCAATTGGGGCCCCCCCCCCCCCCCCACGAAAAAAAAGAAAAAACGAGGGTTTAAAAAAATTTTTTTTTTTTTTTTGTCCGGGGGTCCCCCGGGTTGAAACCCCCAATGAAGAAATTTTTTGGGCCCCCCCCCCCGGGGGCCCCCCCGGCCCCCCCCCCCCCAAAAAACGAGGGGGTTTTTTTTTGTTTTTTTTTTTAAAAACCCAAAACCCGTCGGCCCGGGTTTTTTAAAATCTTTTTCGGAAAAAAAAGGATGTTTTTCCCTCCCCGGTTCGGAAATGGGAAAAAAAACAAATCCCCCCCCCCCCCCCCCGGGGGGGGTTATTTTTTTTTTTTTGGGGGAAAAAAAAAAAAAAAAAAAAAAAGACGGGGGCCCCCCCCCCCCCAACCAAGCACAAAATAGCAACAAACCAAACCCCCAAACACCGGATCCCCCCAAAATTTTTTTCTGCCTTTTTTGTTTTTCCCCCAACCCCCCTCCCCGGCCCCTTTTTTTTTTTTTTTTTTTTTTTTTTTTTTTTTTTTTTTTGGGTGGGGGGGGCCCCCCCCCCCCGTTGGTTGCCCCCCCCCCACATAAAAAAAAGCCCGTCCCCCCCCAAAAACTGTGCAAAAAAAACCCGTTGGGGGGGGGGGGGGGTGGGTTTTCCCCCAAAAAAATGAAAAAAAAAATTTTTTTTTTTTATTCCCCCCCCCCCCCCCCTTGGTAAAAAAAAAAACGGCCAATTCTTTCCCCCCCGGAAAAAAAAAAAAATTGGGGGGGGCCCCCCCCCCCCCCCCCCCCCCCCCCCCCCCCCCCCCCCCCCCCCCCCCCCCCCCCCCCGGGGCCGTGCGCTGGAAAAATGGCCCCTTTTTCCGGGCCCCGTTTTTTTTGTCCCCCGCCTTGGGGCCCCCGGTGGTGGGGGGGGAAAATTTTTTGTGTTTCCCCCCAAAACACCCGCCCCCCCCCCCCCCCCCCCCCCCCCCCCCCGTTTTTTTTTTGGGGGGGGGTTTTTTTTTTTTCTTTTTTTTTAGATTTTTTGTTTTGTTTTTTTTTTTGTTTTGTTTTTTTTGTGTTAGGTTTTTTTTTTTTTTTCGTACCCCCCCTCCGTGTGGGGTTGTTTTTGTGGTGTGTGGGGGTCCCCCTCCCGGTGGGGGGGGGCCCCGGGAACCACAAAAAAAAAATTTTTTCCCCCAAACAAAATTCCCAACAAAAAACCCGCCCCCAAAACCCCAACAAAAAAACAGTTTTTTTTTTGGGGGGGGCCCCCCCCCGAGGGGGGGGGTCCAGTGGGGGGGTTTTTTTTTTTTGTTGTTTTGTTTTTTTTTTCTTTTCCCCCCCCCCCCCCCCCCCAAACTGGGGGGGGGCCCAAAAAAACCGGGTGGTTTTGTCAAGGGGAACAAGCAAAAAAAAAAAAAAAAAACAAACAAAAAAAACCCCCGGGCCCCTCCCCCCCCCCCTCCCCCGCCCCCCCCCCCCCCCCCCCCCCTCCTTCGATGGCCGCAGGTCGGGCCCCATTCCGAGCAGGCCAAAACAACTCTGTCGGGCCCTTACAAAAAGCTACAATTCCCCCTCACGGTTGCATCACTTTTTTGGTGGACGACAAAGGGTTTTTTTTCACCGCTTTTTTCGGCAACGCCACGTGGGCCCCGTTCAACTCGCCCTTCAATCAAGCGCCAACCCTCTGGTGCAAAAGGCCCGGGGGTTCGCCCGGTCAGCCTGTTTTGGTGGAATTTGGGGAAGTGTGGGCCCGCTTTGGGAAAAAAGCTGTTTAAATGCCCCCCCGCGTTACAATTCCCCTTTTCGCCCCATGAAACCGTTTTTGACCTGTTGGAGAGCGACGACCTGGTTCCCCGCAGGCCCCAACCGAGAATTTTTACGAAATTCGGGTTGGGTCAACAGGGCGAAGAACACGCCCTTCTGAGGCAAGGCTAACGGCCCGGCCCCCCCGGACCCTTGTTTTCGCCTTTTTGGACCAACGAACAAATCCGCCGCCCCTTGGGGTGGGGGCCCCCCCCCCTCCAAACCAGTGGGGCAGCGTTAAAAGGCGCCCGGATATATAAAACAAGACAAGTAAAGAAAGAACCCCTCGCTTTCCACCCCCTAAACTTGGATCCGCGTGAAAACGAATATGAGTAAGCCAATTTTTCGACCCGCCCATTTTAACCGATCGAATGTCAACGACCTAAAAACTCGTCCCGGTAAAACAAAGACCCCTGGCTGTCCGCCCCGAAACACATCCGCATCCCGTGGTTCCTTTTCGTTGTGAAGTTTAAAAGAATAGCCGAAGACGCAAGCAAACTACCGCCAGACGTTTTCCGTACCCCCCCCCCCCCGAAGAAGAACGGGGGGGGCATCTTTTTTTCCTGGCGACGTTA
>Ga0179591_1176097_pt1 | contig 12664 bp, 14 predicted proteins | sample CZOMad2_1_08_16f_FD_182891 | JGI IMG/M metagenome (GOLD analysis project Ga0179591, IMG submission 182891) | Vadose zone soil fungal communities from Angelo Coast Range Reserve, California, USA - CZOMad2_1_08_16fungal (PacBio error correction) | ecosystem: Environmental > Terrestrial > Soil >...
AATAAAGGAACGCTCGAAAAACCGGTTTACTCGACGAGAACAACAACAACGGTAGGAGGAGAACCGATATCCCAGGGGAAAAAGGGAGGACGGTCCTGGATAGAGACCCGCTCAGAATGAATCGGTCAAGGATGCGTGGGATTGACTAACGTACTAGACACCTAAAAAGAAAAAATAAGATCTGAAAAATGAAAAACAACAAAGAGGGAGAAAAGAAGGAGTTCCGGGGGAAAATTTCTTGTTCAAAAACCACCAAGAAGAAAACGGTTTGTGAAAAGAACTCCGCCGAAACAGCAGGGACGGAGTAGCGAAAAAAGTTTCAATGAAACCCAAAAAAAAAAAAAAAGAACCACCTAAGGAAATTCTTTCCGTAGGGGGAGAGCAACCCAAAGGAAGAACCTCCTTTCTCATTAAACTTGCAATGATTAACCAAAAATCATGAGAAAGTTGCTTATCGGGAGAGAAGAGGGCTAGAGACAAGGAGGGTCAGAAATGCGTTGGCCGACAAAATCCAGCGACGGGAGGTTGATGGGAGGGATAAGAGATTTGGTGGAGAGTCTTTAGAAAAAAAAAAACAAGGTGTAAGGTAGGAAGTTTCGCCGCGACCTGCGCCAAATGGTCCACAAGGTAGACGGAATGTGCCAGTTTAAACACTTCCTTCTGGGGGAAAGGATTGTTTGGAGACTAAAACAAGGAAGAAAGAGGACAATGCACCAGAAGAGGGGGGGGGGGAAAAAAATGCCTCAAAGAAAAAAAATTAGAAGTTGGGACGAAGGAAAAAGGAGCCCATTCGCCTGGGTGAAATTTTCGTTGGTGGGAAAAATGAAAGCGGGAATCTGATGACCCTATGGAACGGGGGGGAAGAGGGTGGAGAAACGGGTCTACGGAAGGAAGAAAATTTACGTCCACGAGGACAAACACAGTAGGAAGCGGAACGCTTCGACGGGGAAGAGAAAGAGGCGTAAATAGTAGGAGCCAGAGCAAGGAGACTGGTGGCATGGAATCTAGGGTCCTCACAAGAGGCGAATCGTGAAGGGGGGGTGAATTCCGCGCCTGGCCTCAAAAAGACCTGAAGAAAAGAAAAGGGCATCGGGGAGAGTCCGCACCAATTCGTGATCAAGCGATACTGGGGATGTCATCGCACCCCGGCCGGATGGAAGAAAAAAGGAATAAGAAAAAGAGGTTCCTCTTTCTTCGAGAAGAGGAAAAAGGGCAAGATACCCTCTATGCACACTCATTAAAGAGACATCAGCAAACTCAAAAAATGTGAATTCACCCAAATAAAACAAGAGGGAGAGACAGCTGTAAGGAAGACAGGGGTAGCAAATTAAAAGGTAAGTCGGGAATCTTCAGGTGCCTAAATTCAAATGCGCAAGGTAGAAGACCAGAGAAAGAAACGCCTTTGCATAAAAAAAAGATCAAGGAGCTGTCAACAATTCGGAGGGTTCGGTCGCGCCTATGCAAGAATCACACGCATCCTCGGCGACCGAGAGCAAGGCGAGAGGAGAGAAGCACTGAAAGAACTCAAATATAGTCTACACAATGTCAGGGGGCGTGCGGAAAGAATCAAATTGGCATCAAACAGCCGGGGGAAGAAAGAAAAAAATTCTCAAAAAAAAAAAAAAAAGAGAGAAACTCGGAGGAAAAACATAAGACGCTTCATCGAACACAAACAAAAGGATATCGGTACTACACCACGAAAAATTGAAAAAGGGGGAAGCTTGGTTAAAACCAGGAAGACAAGATGAAAGTGCAGAGAATAAGAAAGGCCTCAACCGCGCCCTGAGCTCGCCGCAGAAGAAATTGCAGAGAGAATCGTCCGCACAATTTGGAAAAGGACCGAAAGAAAGGGAAAAAAGCCCCTTAAAAAGAATGAAGAAACAGAAAAAAAAAAAACCGTAGGGGAGACACAGAAAGAACTGCGCACATCCGCCTGTGTGCGAGTGGTCTGTCCTAGTGATCATAAAAGGAAAAAAAAAAAAAAAAAAAAGAAAAAGAAAAAAAGAAAAAACAAAAAAAAAAAATCAAGAAAACTCTAAATCAACGAGGAAAAACACCGGAAACCTGGATTGATGCTAAAGGCGACGTAGCGCTAACCGCGTCACCTAGAGCTAAGCCGGAAGATCGACGAGAGAAGAAGAAAGAAAGGCACCACCATCAGACGGGAAAACAGGGAAAAACGATGAGGGAGACGCGAAAAGTCGACGAAACTGACGGCCAAAAAAATAAGGCAATGCTGTTCGCCTCACCTTGTCCGAAATAAGCAAGGAAACTCCACAAGAGGAGCTCTCATTATCAAGACCAAAGGGCTGTGATTCACCATCTCTATGATCAAAAAACCCGGAAAACTGCTGTGAGTCGGGGGAAGAGCTCATCCCCGCATCTCGCCTGGGTCACTTCTCTGCGGGAAACGGAATCCCGTAAGAGGACCTCTACCAGCCGAAACTCGCTATCACGGGGGGAAAAAGAGAAGGGAGGGGGGAAGCGCTGTCAAAAACAAAAAAAAAAAAGCTTATAGAGCTGTCACCAAACAGTATCGGAAGGAAGCTTACTCGATTAAAGAAAAAAAACAGCGAAGAAGAAAAAAAAGAGGGACAGCTGAATGTAACTAAAAACAACGAAGAAAGAACCTCGATCTTCAAACGCCACCTGTACGTTTGTATCGCCACGCGATAAAGATTTTTTTAGCGGCCGGAAAGAGATGTCTAGCTTAAAACTGACGCGAAACAAAAAGGGAGCTAAAAAGATTTAGACACAACTTACAAGAACATGGAAAGAAGAAGGGACAAACTCAGGGACTTTCAGGCCAAATCGCTGACGATCACTGGGTTCGCCGCCTGAGGAAGAGCTTCTGGCTGAAAACCCTAAACTCCGAGAAGGGGAAAAGAGTTTGGATTACCCTCAACGAGGTTCAAGTAATGTAAGTCCGAGAAGAACGGAAAAAAGACATTTGTTAGAACTAAATCTCGAATAGGGGAAAATAACTTAATCGAACAGGAGGGAGAAAACCGCGGCGCCGAGAGAAGATAAAAAACAGAATGGCAGAACACATTTTCCTAAATCTAGCGACGAGGTCTATCAGTAAGAATGGAGTCAGCCCCATTTAACCCCGCGAAAAAAAAGGGGAAAGAAAAAGAATCTTGAGAGGACAAAAGAAAATCAAAGGCAAAAGGAAAAAAAGTTGGAAACGAAAAAGAAAGCTGATGTGGCATTATAAAGGTGCGGGTCTAAAAACGTCGAAACGAACTCCCCCCGCTGGCAATGAGAAAACCAACAACGATGAGGAGTCTCTCCTCTTGAAAAGAGGCGAAGAAGGAAGTGTAGGAAGCAAAAGAACGATTTCGAATAAAGAATATTTAAAAGTGAAAAGGAAAACCTTCATTATTCTCGAGGATGGCGGACCAGAATTATGTTTGAGGAGAAGGCGTGTAGTGGAGATTAAAAAGATTTCATAGGGGGGGAAGAAAATTCTTTCCTTAACGACGGGAAAAAAAAGGGGAAGAGGGCAGCCGGTGAGGGTGAGAAGAGTAGTTAGCGCGAACACCGCGATGAACCCTCTCAACCTGGTCTGCTAATGGACCTTTCTCACGGTAGAAGGAGGAAAACGTAAAAATGAGGCAGGAAGAGGCGAGAAGAATAAGAACCTGAATTCGTCAAAGGGAAAGTAACTGAAAAGACAAGGCGTTATTTCGAAGACAGACGCGATACGACTAGAAACGGGGGAAAGAGAGGGGAGGGCCGGCCACTAAAGGAAAGGGAACGAAAAAGCAAACTGGAAGGGAAGGAGCTGTTTGAAAAAAGAGGACTCCTTGCGTAAGCGGCCTGCAGGAGTCGAAGAAGCTCAAAAAGAAGGAGGCGGTCCGCCAAAACACTGTACGGATAAGAACGGGATGAACAAGGGGGATAGAGTCGGTCTGAAAAACGGAGGGACCATTGGACTTTCGGAATAGCCGGACGGAGTTAATAGAGGACGAAGTCAGTGGTCAAAGAGCGGGAAGGAACTCAGCAGAAGGAAGGTTTTACTCGGAGGTGCGAAACCGGAAAAAAAGGAACGAGTGAGGGATATTTCTTGGCCTATCAATCGGTTCGTGGGGACGAGTACCTCCGGCCGAAGGGGACGGCGGAAGAAGGCACACAGAGGAATGCGGGAGAATCGAGAATAAAAAGAGGAGAGAAAAAAAAAAAGGGGGCCGTTGATGGGCGAGTTCTTGCAATAGAAAAAGTCCTTTTGCGAGAAAGGGCCGCAGGTAAAGGGAGGCTCGATCAAGTTCCGTACTGTTGAGAAAAAAGAAAGCTGCAAGAGTTGGACTTTAAAAGCAAAGGATGCAGATTGAAACGCTTAATGTTCGCCGATCTTGTTTTAGAGGAAAAAGATGGGCGAAATTGTCATCAGGAAGGATAGGGCTGATTCAGAAGCTGAAAGTATCTCAGAAAAAGCCGAGAGAGAAGACAGTGGGGTGGAGTGTTGTGAACATCCCTTTTAGACGAGAGGAGAAAGGGGGCAACAGGTGAAATAGAAGAAAAAGGGAAAGAGAGCGAAGGCAAAGGGAGAGGCGAAACTGTGAAGGAAATCACAGGTTGGACCGGGCCGCAGGAAGGGTGGGGGCCGCAAAACAAAAGGGACGGAGAGAAGGGGGAGAGACGAACCCGGGTCGCGGCCATGTTGCGTGAAGTATCAGAGGTGGCGAGGCGACCTGCGCGTGGGAGGAAGAAAAAGGGAAAAGGGCCAGGGAGGGGAGTTACTTTTTAACCTTACTGGGAAAACCCAAAACACTTTGTAGTCTGTGTAGGGAGTATCAGCGGCAGAAGAGGGGGGGGGTTTTAGGGTTTCAAAGAAGGAGGGTAGCCATCAAGCGGGGGGGGGCGGTGCTCTTTCGGGTAGTCGTGGAGTGTAGTAGTTGCCTGCGGAAGAAGCAGGGGAGGGGAAAAGGGCGTGGAGAGCAAGGGGTGAATCTTAGGAAATAATATGCGCCGGTAGTAGGGGAAAGCATTCGAATCGGATGCCGTCTTCGAAAGGAGGAAAACTAAAACTGTAACTTGGTCAATGAGAGTTGACATAGTGCTAAAGGCAAACGAGGTCAGCTAACATTACGTGCGAAGTGCGCAGTGGTAATAAAAAACGAAGAGAGGTCATATGTTGAAGAAAAAAAGTAAGAGGAGAAGGATTTCGCCCGCCTAGTTAGAGACTGAGAGGGGGGGGGGGACGAAAAAATCAGGGGGGTAAGGGGTGCGGGAGAAATCAGGAAAGGCCCTGAAATACTTCCAATCCACTGAGAAGAGGGGATTATTCGATCCGAGAAGGAGGTGATCACTACTTGGGAGAAGGGGGGACGAGAGTGCAGATCTCAAAGGTACAGATCGGGATCACGCCTGGTAATGAATCGGGAAGATAAGGAAGATGCCCGAAAGGCGAGGGCAGAGAAAAAGGTAAATAGAACAAAGTAAAAAATCAGGTAGGTTAGGTCTATCAAGAACATCTAAAACGACAACGCTTAAAGTTGGCTCGCATGTGCATGCTCAATAAAAGGTTTTTTGATCAAAGGAACACGTAACTCCTCATGAAACGAAGGGAGGCTGATGCGAAAACAACTCGTGGAAAAGAATAGGGATATCACGAGTCTCAACCAAAGAAAGACTAACCGGAGAATACAAAACAATGGACTTCTGAAGACTTGCGGGAAAAAGGTTAACGCGAAAAAAGATGGGAGCACAGTATTACGTGTTGTGAGATGAAGAAGGGGTTGTGCGGTGCTAACTCCAGAGAAATAATGACCGAAAGAGTCAATAATAATTTGTAAAGACAAAGGGGGGGAAAGCCCAACGGGGTGAAATATAGGCGCCAAGAAAGTCTAAAAAATACGAACCAAGAAGTTTGGGTTTCAAGACTAGGTTGAGAACCAGAAACACACCAACGTCTAAAGAGCTCTTCTAACCCACTATAAATAGCGGGACAAGTCCGATAAAATGGGGGAAATACGTGAGAGACATTATTCCAAAAAAATTTAGCTCAAAGCGTCAGCACGGAATATCAAAATTACTATACAATCCGGCTCTTGATTCAGCGGTTATACTGTGTTTCACGGACAGGGGAAAGGCGACAGATGTCCTGTTTGGAGGATCCGGAACTCCCCAGGGATGGGAACGATAGGCAGATAGGAAGTTTGTCGCATCTGCTATCCTATATTCGGGCAACAGAGGGAGAGGGAAATAATGGCAAATGAATCCACTCAGTAAGGTGGAAAAAAAAAAAGGGGAGGACCGCTGTGTAGTGTCTCCTATGTTAAATCTATGTTGAGGAGAACGGGAAGGAGGGGGGGTGCTCGGAAGGATTGTCAGAACTCATACTTCATGAATAAAGCGAACGTCGTACTTCGCGCGAGAACGGAACGAGGAAGAGAACAACGGGGAGAATATCGATCAAAAGGATTAGAGAGAGAGAGAAAGGAAAACTTGTCTGATCAGGCAGAATATCTGCGCCAATCACGACTTCGAAAGGAGGAACCAATGTCTTTAATTGAACTCCGTGAAGAGCAACAAAAAAGGGAAGTGGAGAAAATAACGGAAAAAGCTCTTACGAGCAGGTTCTAATCAAGCCGTTAGAAGGAGGGGGGAGGCCAACAGACTATCCGAGGAGGAGAGAGAACCGCAAGACGAAAGCGATGGAAAGGAGACTCAATGTAAAAAAGAGAAAGGACTTTCGGTGGAAATATGAGAGCGTCAAATTCATGTAGCCGTCCTTCACTGCAAGGAGACCCTTTGAATGTGAAGTCCGCATCATAGGGTGAAAAACAGGAAAAGTTTCCCTGATAAGGGCCCAAGGGGGGGGTGACATCGCTCGATAACCGAGGAGGCCTGCGCAGAGGACGTTCCAAAAGGGATGGGTGGGGGGGCCGAACACTTTGTGAGGTTTTTCTGCGAAGAGAAAAAAAGCTGTACATGAAAAAAAACAGCTGTTTATTTCACTAGGTAGGCGACAGCGCCACATGCCACAAATAGCATGCCATCGGCAACACGTGAAATGGAAAAGGGGATTCTGGTTGTAGTGAGATAAAGGGTGCAAATCAAAAGTGTCAATGAAAAAAAAAGTCCTAGAGGAAGGAAAGAACTCCTAATTCTCGTGGGTAACCTGCTCCGATTTCAGCCTTAGTTTTTCAGGGGGGTAAAGGGAAGGGGGGAGGCTGATCTCCACTGTGCGTGGCGACTTGTTGACGCGTGGGGGGGAGAAAAGAAGAGGAATACTGTCTAGGCGGATGTACCGTCGTCGCGACTAATAAGAGAGGAAAGGGAAACGAGCTACAACCGTTCCTTGGAAAAGGCTACTAATGTTCAAAGACGAATGCCGGGAGATTTGGGTTGTTCTAGTGAAGGAGAGAATTGCCTTTCGGGCAGGATCCTTCAGAGAACGCGGGGAGCAGCAACGTGATCCCGATAGACTGTCAAGGGAAAAAGAGGAGTTCCCCACTGATGCCAAGAAAAAAGGGGGGACCTAAGTCGAGGGAAAGTTCTTCGGTATTTCCGGATAATGCGCAGGGGGGATAGAAAGAAAGACAAAACATAACGGTTGTCATTTCAAAAAGAGGAAGGGCCCGTAGGACTAAAAGAAATTTCAAGTAAACGTGAAAGGGGAGAAGCATTCCGAAAAGAGTCTGATTTGAGTAGAAATCATCCTGGAAAGCTGTTAGAAAAAAGGTGGGGGTAAACAGGAAGAGAGATACCAAACTGTGCATCAAAAAAAAAAGTCGCAAGGAGGAATCGCTATTCTACCGTAAGTAGAAAGCACGATAAAAAAAGAGACGAAGGAGACAGTATGACGGCCTCAAAAGGTAGTCTCATCTATGCTTGAACGGTCGAAGATTGTTCAGTCAAGGCACAGTCCACTCACCGAAGTGTCCAAAAAAATGATATAGCTAAAAAGTCTCTGAAAGAAAGAAAGGTGATAACTACTATAACTCATCGCCAGAGAGGAGAATAGGTAACGAAAGAAAAGAGAGAAAAAATTTACTGACGGTGTGACATAAACTACCTCCATCTGAAGGAGTCATGCGAGAAGGCTGAAGGGAATAGTCAGACAAAGTAGAGGCGTAAAAAGGAAAATACCCTTCATCTCGTAATCAAGACAAACCCATGGCCGCCCCAAGCTTCCTGGGGCCAGGGAATCACAGAGGAGAGAAATCTCTAAAAAGGGAAGTAAAAAGGGAAAGAAAAACTTAAAATCATAAAAGAGCTCAGGCTCCAGGGAAGTGCTTCACACCTGAAAAGGGAAGGAAAATCTTCGGGTCGTCTCGACAGCTTACAGTATGATCGGGGCAAAGAACGATATCACTTGAGAAGCAGAAAGAGAAGAGAAAGAACAACACATCGCCGTCTAACTTTAAAGATGGTAATGGCAGGAAGAGTAACTCATAACGTCGGCTAAAAACCTCCGTAAAAAGAAAGGGCAGCTTCAAAAGGAGTCAAGGAAAAGAGCGAAGAATGAGAGAGAGATACGGCCAACGGAGCTGCGAAAGAGAAAAGACAATGAAAATACTGGGAAGGAAGAAGCGATGGCAAGAAGCCCCACTAAAAAGGAGGGGACTAAAAAAAAAATAGTATCAAGCAAGAGAGGAAGTGCAGGACGAGGACGAAGCGCGGCGACGTCTCGAATGTCTTCCGAGGACGGAAAGAAAAAAATATCTCGGCACGAAAAAAAGTAGCGCGAAAATCGTCGTAAAAAACTCAAAACAGAAAAAGGAAAAGATAATAGATGCCCAGAGAGTATCTTCACAAATCGGAAGCGAGAAGAACCAACATCACCGCCATCAAGAGAGAGAGGGAGAAAGAGAGAATAGACCTCACTAATCTTCCCCTTCTGAAAAAGGGATAGGGGGAGAAAAACAGCCAGACAATGAAAGCTGAAGTCAATCGATTATAGAGGAAACCCGCGCAAACTTTGGCTCACAGTGGGCACACGCAAGATAACTGATAGAAAATCCAGAAATATATTGGCGTTTCCGACGAGGAGAGGATTAAAGAAACCCGGCATTCTAACACGAAACTGCTGAAAAGGAGGACTTTGCGCCCCGAAAAAGAGCTGATAACGTTATAGAGGACCGAGAGAAGAGGGTTCATACTTAGAAGAGAACAGAGGAAAAGGGACAAAATCAAGAAAAAGTTCTAACCCAGAAACCAGAGATCAGCCGAGGAGCAAGCACTCTGTGGCAGAGAATCGGGAGCGCAAGAAAAATGGCCTTAAACTGGAACCACCTCTAGGGAGTCTTAGAGGAGAAGAAATTACATTGGGGTTGAGACCAAGAGAAGGATTCTCAAACCGCGAAACGCGGCGAAGCCCCATAATAGGGACAAAAACTATAAAAGACATATGGGAAAGAGAGATGTTCAACATAAGGTAGACTATGAGGGGTTGATAAGGGGGGAGAGCAAGTCAAAAACGGCTCAAACTCCGAAGAAATAGAGAGAGAAAAACTTGTGGAGGAACAAGAGAGAGATCTATTGACGGATTCGGAAGCGAACTTAATAGGAAATGAAACCCTCAGTTCGAAATGGAGTTGAAACTTCCTAGCAGTAGTCTAGGATGTAAAAAGAAGAAAGGTATGGGAAAAGGCAGGGAGATTCTAAGATTTCAAAGGTAAATAATTCAGTCCTTATGAAAAAAAGTGATCAAAAACAATACTCGGCAGAGAGTACGATAAAGAACGGTCTACGTCTACAGGCGCTCGCAGAACGAATGATTGAGCAACGCGAGGGTAACGAGGGGGAGTACAAGACTGTCAGAAAATGTCATGGGCCTCAGAATAATGAACTCAAAAGGAATGTTAGACTCGACCTTAGGTAAGAAACCGGCGGGATCAAAAAAAGAAGGAGAAAAGAAATGGGCTCAGGGGGGGGCGGGGGGCGCAGACGAAGAAAGAGAAGACGAAGAGGCGAGGGGCAATTTCTATCGCTAATGTGAAGGATTAAGGCTATACAGCCTTGCAATCATGTAGCAGGGGGGGAAAATAGGTTAACTCCATGGTAAGGGGCGGGAAAGTGAGGGAAGAAGAGAAAAAAGAGAATTTACAAGCTGGGAAAAAAAAGAGTATGAGGGTCCTCGACTGCCAAAAACGGGATGATACCTTGAGAAGGGAAGATTTCTCAGATTTCTATAAAAAAGAGAAACAAGCGAGAAAGGAGAATTAATTTCTTTTAAATGCAAGGGGAGGAAGGGGTACATCTTCCGCAGCGGGGATATAAAGCGGGTCCAGGGGACAGAACAAGGAGTGGAAGGCGCGGGTGGAGGGGTCGGAGAGTAGAAAAGCGAGGGAGGGAACTTATATGGTCTGAAGGGAGGAATAGGTCGTTTAAGAGGAGGGGGAGAAGGTACGCCCTGAAATCATAGGGAGCAGGATAAGGAATACAGGACCAGGAGGGAGCAAGATTGTCCTGCTGGATAGGAGTAAAAACGCAGAGTTTAGACATGCGACAGGTCGTTGCAAAATCACGGGGGGGGGAAAAGAAAAGAAAGTATGTGAAGGTTAATGGGCTCGAATCATAGTCTCTGTTGGAGAGAGGAGGGTCGCGTTGAGGATCAAAGGGGGTCTAAGAGAGCAAATGATGTCCAGGGGGGCGCAAAGAGGGGCCGAGGTAATAACATCTGAAAAAGAACTATAGAAGAGTTTCCGGCTCTGGGTTGCCGGGTAGTGGAAGAGTAAGAAAGGAAGCAACCCTCGGCGGTAGGAGGGGCTATTGGAAGGGGGAGTCGACGAAGTGGAAAAGAGTCTACAGAGAGAAATAAAAGCGTGTCGTTGGATTGGGCGAGGGGAAGAGGGAGGAAGGCTGTTAGTTTAGGGAAGTGGATGAGTCCCCGGGGTCCTCATTACTCAAAGAGGAGGATAAGCACGTAGCGATACAGTGTGACCAGTCTCGGGGGGGGAGTGACGAGACAAAGGTGGGTGGGAGGAGTGGGGCGGCGCACCGTCAGTTTGATTCGGAGATAAGGAAGGAAAAAAGTTCTCGATGCAGGCGAGCTACGGCGGCGGTGGGGAAATAGGTAACTGCATATAGAGTGTACGTACGGGTAAAATACTCCACTTTTGAAAAATCGTAGGTTTCTGTACGAGAAGACAAAGGAGGTAGAATCGTTTGCAAATGGTACCAATCACTAGTGAGGAGGAGGAGGGGGGCCCGTGTGTTTTGGGGAACGCTTTAGGAGGTGGATATCCTCCAATACGTCAGGACCGTTGCAGAAGCATCGAAGGAGAGAAGTCTCAAACTGAAAAAATGAGGATTAAAATTGACGAGCATGGGTCCGAACTATTCAGGCCTGTTGAGAGTGGGTCCATAGACACGTAATCGGGGATGGTGTGAGGATATGACATTGAAGAGCTGGAAGAAAGGGTGCATGGGAAAAAAAGCCGAAGGCATAAAGGGAGTCAGTAGATAGATCAAAACTCTCAGAAGGTATGCGCCGAAACTTAAATGAGTCAGAACAAAGGAACTAAGAAAAAAAGAGGTGAGGTTCGGGCAAGAAAAATAAACAAAAGTTTTATGTTGGTGATGATGATCCCTGGGCGACTCATGCATACGGCCAGACTGCTAGCGCTGCGAAGAAGGCTTCACCGTTGGAGAAGAGGGGGATAAGCCTGGGAGAATATAACTTGGGGCGTGGAGAAAAGTGGGAGGGATTCCTATGTGACGGATCTGCAGCGATTAGGAATCAGAAAGAAAACACTCTACAAAACAGCCGGGAAAATTTACTGCCTAGAAGAAGAACAGTCCATTACCATTGACGGCGAATCAAAGAGATACTCAGATTTGGGGAAACAGAACCGGGAATCCGAATACAACAATTTCCGACAGGAAGGTGAGATGAGAGACAGACGCGAGATATCGCCAAAAACTTACGGGAGGAAAAAGCCCGAAATGGGCACCTAAAGTAACACTAACAACAAGAATGCGAGGAAGCGAGAAGGACGGGAGGTGCCAGAAAATATAGTAGCTCTGCGGGCCTTAAGTAGTACTGATTGAATCAAGGAGGAAAAAATGGCTCCCGCAGAAATCCGTTTCCCAACAAGGAATGTGGCAAAAAATGGAAAAATTAAAACTCCTGGGGGGACTGAAACGTTCTCTACCGAGAAAATACAATAGGAAGCAATGTAAGATGTTGAAATCCAGCAACTAAGGAAAACATCGAAAGCCTAGAGGTTCGGAAAACCTCTATCTAAGCTTTACATGAGAAAGGGCGGAGCATGAAGGGGGGACGACTTGAAGGAACATGGCTCCCATCTTCAAGAATTCTGAACATAAAATGTGAAAGCATATCCTAAGAAAGATAAGATCCGCGTATCGAAGATTTTTCACTGGGCAAAGACATAAAAGTGGTTTGATCTCTCGAAGAACCAAAGGGGAAAAGGGGAGATACTCTAGATCAGACGTCAAGGATTTGAGAGATAGGGGTCTCAGTCAGTGTTTTCTGCAAAAACCATCTCTTGTATTACGGTGGGTACCTAAAAGAGACAAGGGGAATGAAGGGGAAACTAGAGTGTAGGAGGTTTCCTATTTTTGCGATGATATCTCTTGGAAAAGGACTCGTCCTTCTTTGTTCAGCTTCAATAAAAGACACTTAGCCGAAGAGAGAAAGGTCTGTAGATTCACTCTCTAAGACGGAGGAAAAAAGGAAAAAAAGGGG
>Ga0179591_1295693_pt1 | contig 12664 bp, 16 predicted proteins | sample CZOMad2_1_08_16f_FD_182891 | JGI IMG/M metagenome (GOLD analysis project Ga0179591, IMG submission 182891) | Vadose zone soil fungal communities from Angelo Coast Range Reserve, California, USA - CZOMad2_1_08_16fungal (PacBio error correction) | ecosystem: Environmental > Terrestrial > Soil >...
TTGGAGAAAGCGGAAGGGTTTTGAGCAAAAAAACTTTCGAAATCCAATCAGACCTAAAATCTCCAACCAGGGAAGTGGGAGGATTAAGCATAAGAGGACGGCATGGCAATCAACCCTTGAAAAGAAGGCACGCGGTTCCAAGTAACTTTGTATGCGAGTCCTAAAAAAAGTGGGGGAAGACGGGGAAAGGCGGAAATAAGGTAAGGGAAAATGCTGATTTCCATAGCTAGGGATCACTAAGGGATAATTTTTAATAACATATTCGTGGCGTCCGGGGGAACGAGTCTGTATGCAAGTAAAAAAGGGGGGGGGGGCAAAAGGAGGAGCCAGTTGAAGGCGCACGAGGAATCGGGAAATGAACACCAATTTGGCAATGCCAGCCTGTGGGTCAATATCTCATCTTATCGCAAGATGGAAAAGCAAAAATGCTAAAAACACCAGGTAAGAGAGTTTACTAAGAAGGGAGGGTAAGGCCAGGAGGACTAAGAGGAGGCTAAGACACAGTGAGAGGAAAAACAGATCGGGGGTTTCATCTAGGAGCCAGATTCAATAACAGCGGGGCAAGGAGGAAGCTTTCATGAAGTATCTTTACTAAAGAGAGGGGGAAAAGAGAAGAAAAGGAAACTGAGGAGGGTGTAGAGAAAGAAGAAAAACACACGTTTTCAGTAGCTAGGGAACTTAGGCGCGGGCGATGAAAAAAAAGTGTTCTGAGTGGTTGGAAGAATCAAGGTTCAAAAAAGTGAAAAATCAATCAGGAAATAAGGTCTCTGAATGGTGCAGGCAATTTGGCTCACTCCACTGTAAAGGAAAGGATACAACAAAAACAACGGGAGGAGGAAAGGAAAGTCCGCTCCTGCCTCTACATTGGACTCGGAAGTCCATAACCAAGGTTGTATATAATCAGGGGGTCATGCAGACAATGAGAGGACCTAAAGGCTCTAGGGGGCAAAGACCAAAAATAGCGCCAACCAAACTAGCTTGGGGAAAGGTGTGTTCAATGTGGTCTGATAAAGGGCACTAAGGGTGCAAATTCATTCGGTTCTTGGGAAGTCTCCGTAAAGAAAAAGGACCGGGATTCAACGGTGGATAAGTCCGCCTCAGAAGAATTTGCAATCGGAGAGAGGCTAAAAAGGGACTAATCAGGTGCGTGAGCAAAAAATCTAAGGGGCAATTTCGATTTGTAATTACGCGCGTTAGAGGAAATTGGTGTGACGAATGGTTGCCCCGTGAAATGAACATAAGTCGAAACAGGAAAATGGGGAGGGCCAACTTGGGAGCACCTATTCATCCTGACGGAGGTTGAGGGTTGTACTGCTTGACCTACAAAATCGTCGAACACGCACGAGAGAAAGAAAGTGCTGGGGGGAGATGTTTGATCATTGAAATAAAAAGGGAATAAACATTTTGGAACAAGAACTGGCGGAACTCTCGAAGGAAAGGCACAAGCGGGTGCGACCATACGAAAATAGAGATGACTTAGAGAAACTAATGGGAGGGGAGGCGGACGGGGTCCAAATCCCGATCAAAAGGAGAGGGGTTCAAGGGGCTGCGCGGCGAAGGGGCGGGTCAAAACCAAGTCCATTTAAAGGAAACAATACGGGTTAGATCAAAATCGGGGGGGGGAAATGGCTGAAAAACAAGCGGGATGTGAAGCCGAAAGGGTGCGCAAGCCAATTAGGGAAAAGGGGTCAAAGGACTTCGCATATTGCGTGTCGCCCAGGGGGGGCATATTTCGCTTTCCGGAGCTGGAGAGAAAGCCCGCTCCACCAAGGCCTATTAGTAAATGGTAAGAAATCAAGAAGAGGGAAGAAAATGCTTCCTATATAAAACCGCAGGAAGTCACCCAGAACTGCTCGCTGTAGCGGGGATCATCCGCCAAAGGACTCTGCCTTGAAAACAATGGGTATCGAACCAGAAGGGGGAGATCTAAAAAATGGGGATTGGCGAGGGCCACGAACATGGGGGGGGGTGGGGCAATGGATTGAACGGCTCTAGGTTGGAAGGAGGGGGTAGATTCTCTGGGAATGGGATAATAGACAAGGGAGGGACATTGATACTCATGAAACTGGATCGTGATATTCGACTATCTTCAGTCGATCCGCCCGCAGCACGAATCCGAAAGGTTGGAAAAAAAAAACTGAGATGGAGAGGGTTCGGGCAGCTGCGATCGGTGTTCACTCGGCAGTCATTCAATTACGAAGCAAGGGATAGACCGGTTAGAGGGGATTACCCCCTAGTAACGAGTCCAATCGCAAGTGGAATTTCATAGCTAATCTCAGGATGGCGGTTCTTAGGAAAAGGGGAGGGATTTTATGTGGTCGGTGGGGAGTTGAACAGAGGAAAACCCAGCCCCCAGTTTGTAGGGTGGACCAGTTAAAAACCTTACTGACTGTGGTCGAGCGGGCTGTAAGTCAATAACAAGTGCGTTAAGTGACTCAACAAAATAGGGAAAACAACAATGGTTCAGGGAAAAAGGTCTCAGAGGGTGTTAATAGGCCGGGTCGCTTATCGATCGCACCGTACGTAAGGGGTTTAGCACCCTCAAACTGGGCCTTGGGGACGGAGAGTTCAAAAAGCCCGCTCCCAAAATATCAAAAAGGGAGGTTAACGAGAAATCTCGGGATAGCTAGCAAATAGCCAGCAAATCTTCGGGGGGGCCACCCAGGATAGCTGAAGAAGGTCCCGGTCTAGAAATGGAGGGGTCGCGGGGGGGGGGTGCTTTGCCTGCCTCTCCAAACAAAGGATCGCAGCTGCCCCAGACCAAGGAAGTGTACTTGGCAGCAACTTCAAGCGTTAGAAAAGGCGTTCGGAATGATCCTGGAAGAGGACGAATATCACGATCAGGTGCCAGGACAAGATCCATGCAAGTACAGGCTCTTGTTGCCGGCCCCAACATGCGCCAAAAAAGTTCACCTAGCGCCGCTGAGGCAGGGGGGTCCCTTGAACACCCATGTTCGGTCGAGAGGCACCTCCCTTAAAAATTTTGGATCGCCTCAAAAAGGCTCAAATGGGTTGGATAGATCTCGAAACCATTAGGCTTGGTCCGTGGGAGGGGGTCGATCAAAGAATCGTCTGGTTAGCGGTTTTAGAGACTGAAGGACGCATCTTCCAGTCGGGGGTTATACGCAACCGTCTCCTGCCAGCAGCCCTGGCAAAGGCGAGTGGTTCAGCTTATTGGGGGGACGGGACATCATGGAAAAGAAGGGCAAGCCATCGACGGGACTCAAGAGATGTGACCCTTTCCACGCTCGGGGGATTAGCAAAAGAATCAAACGCTGTAACGAATGGGAAGTCAAGTTTGACATGCCGCCATCAATTGGGAGGTGTTGTACTACCAGATAATATGGGGGGGGAAGGTATGGAATGGGGGCGTCGGCCAGAGGACCCCAATCCGGCTCTAGATGCCTATAAAAGTACAATACCAGGGGTGGAGGGAGCAACGTAATACTGCTGCATGGCACTCCTAAACCTAAAATCAGGCTTAGTCTAAGTCACGCTCTCCATGGAATCTTGGGGGAAAAAAGAGTCGCAACCCCGAAGTTTCTAAAGTTAGTATAGTCGTAACTAAAGGGGTCTGTCAATGCTGATGAAAAAAGGGGCTCATGCGATTGCAACTAAGGAGAGAAGGGTAAAGAAAGCAAGTGAGGAAGAAACGATGACAGCGTGGCGATAGTGGAAATAAGTGGCCCCCTTCAGGTCTATTTAACCGCTCACTGAGAGATCTTTAAGCGTTCTCCGGGAAAAAAGTGGCAATGCAAAAAATCTCAGTTGGGAAAGGTCTCTTCTTGCGGAGAATTGGCACACCTTCGCAACAAAAAAAGGGCAGCGAGCTAAAAGACACTGAGAAAAAAGGGAGGGAATAATCGAGGTTCAGGGAGGGATTAAAGGGGATGGGCATGAAGAAGAAATTAATCTGAAAACAGAAATTTTTCAATCGTTAATCTCGTCCGGGAAGAGAAAGAGAGCGAAATTATCCAACCGGTACAGATTGGAGTTCTTTACGCGCTAAGCACGCCCGACTGCCACGGGCAAAAAGAGCTGTGCCCATTTAATGTAAAAAACTTGAAAAAGCGGGGACAAGAAAGTGGGTTGATACGGGAAGGGTGCCGGGCATATTTGAAAAAGAATCATTTGTAGCGCAGGAGGACGAGAGGGTAGAGGCAATGCCTGAAAGAAACGAATTCTCACAATGTGGATGAGCAAAGTGCGAAGGAAGAAAAAGTACAAGAGAAAAAACACAAAGCTTAGGGTAAACGGAATAAGAAGGAGATAAAAGACTCGAGAACAAAGTTTGCATCCTAGACACATTCTTGGGGGAGAGACTGCAATTCTTGCAGAATAATCGGACCTAAAAGAGAACCTTTTTTTTTCAAATAGAACGAAAAAAGCATAAAGCCAAACAACGTACGTGAAAAATGGGTGTTTGGAATTGTCGCGAATACAATAAGTGTCCCGCTCGGGTGCCGGGGAATACTGGCTTTGAGGAAAGGAGCGCCGTAAGAGGAATTCCTAAAGAGTCGGGGCGGGGGTCGCACTCTATATTTGGCATCTGCTATATGAAGAGTTACCCTAATGACTTTCTCATGCGTTTTCGGGAAGAATGACTACTGGACAATAAGCGTTGGGTAATTGTTCAATCCCGGGCGCCTTGATAGGTTGGCTTTAGTGTTGGTGTGTAGAGTTTTGCCCCAGGTGATGAGGAGACATAATAGAGAGAATGGCCGAAAACCGTCGGTGGGAATTGTCCAATGGGTGTGGAGAGTTTACATATATCATCCGTAATCCAGGTAAATTGGGGCGGGGCATGAAGGTTACTTGGTTGACTTTTAAGAAAGAAGTCGCCCCTCTTCCAGAAGGAGAACTCAGATGCGTGATGAAAAAGTGGGAGCTCAGTGTGGGGAAGGTACATGGTCTGAGAATCTTGGGGAAATAGAATTTTGACCATAGCTGGGTTGGTTTCCAGGGCACGATACGAAAATAGACAAAAAAGTCGGAGGATGGAGTCCAAAGCGAGGAGAGATTACTTCGCGGAAGTGTCGAGGGTAGGAGTTTCATGCCAGTGTTACGTTGTCCCTAACGCCCATCTCGGGATGGTGGGGTGGGGTCCGGGGATTATGTGCTTTCGAAGGGTTGAGGTCATCGCCTTCAACCATTTAAGGGGAAAAGGAGACAAATATTGGGTGAATCATAAGAGGCATTGGGGGAAGGTTCAAAAAAACAGGTGGATTTTGGAAGGAATTAGGGGGATCGCTTTGGACATAAGGCCACGTCGGGGAAAGGTGAACAAGGACGCGGGCTAAGCTGTGCAAGTAAGTATTGGTCACTCGTTTTCTTAAGGCTGTTCTAGAGTGGTCCCAGTTCTATCCCCTGTAACGCCATCGAATTGCTGATGGGGGACGGGACGATGTGAAGGAGGCTAATCGCGACGTTGAAAGAATAAAAAAGGACAAGCTTCAAATGGGGATTAAAACCAATCTGTCACGACCCATCCAATCTCCGGCAGGAGGGGTATCTGAACCAAGAGAAGAATTCAGGGGTCGCGATCAAACCATTTTTCTAGGGGAACAAAGGGCGTGTCGTAACTGGTTTAAAGGGCTTCTCTCTGGGAAAGAAAACATTTTTTGACTGAGAAACGCACTAATATGCGCGGTTGAATTAATTGCACGAAAATTGTCTCTGGGCATGTATTCCAGGAGACAAAGGACCCCATGGTCAGTTAACAATTTACGAGCTCAGGGGAAACCTGGGTTGAGGTAGTGCGTAATAATCGAAATCGGGAACAGGATCATAGAGACGGCCTCACCCAGCCCTATCATCCGCGGGAGGAGTGAACAAGGGAAAAAGTTCCTAGGGTTCAATGCGATCTCGTTGTGGAAAAAAGTCACAGGCCATTCAAGCACAAGAGATAACGTGGGGGAGGAGTCACCCTTGCAAAAGGGCTTGAGCCCCTAGAAAAGGGCACCCATCGCAAAGGTGCAAAACTTGCTCTGAGTCTAGCCTATTTCGACTTTGAAGGGAGGTTCGTCCTAAATAATGCGGGGAAAGGGAGGGGGGGGGGAGTAGCGGGGGAATTTTGAACTCGGAAAAAAAAGAGTACCAGGAGGAGGGGGGGGAGTTTAAAAACAGGAGTGCTCTAGGGGGATAAAAATTAGCGTATCTCTCAGCACCAAACAAACGAAGAAACAAACTCCCAGAACCCCCAGGCACGGGACCACACGCCACAAACAGAGAGGCGGTAACAACGTCCAATAAGGCCGCGCGGACGCGGACAAACAACGACCAGGCAAGGACACAACGGGAGGAAGTCTTCAAATATCCTCTAATTTTAGAGGGACTTATCTATAGATCTCACAGTAATAAGGGCGGGGGGAAAAATTTCAATCAAACTGGGACTGGGTCGAGGGTAAATCACTCCTGACGCCATCTGTAAAGAGTGGGAGAATATCTCGGGAAGATCCGGAGGAGTAAGAGCAGAGGGAAAGAGCAGTCGCGCGATGTGTGCCCACTGCGGTATTGGGCAGACAAGGGGGACTATAAGCCAATGTTATAGTATGGACGTATTTCCTCAAAAGAGGGAGAACCCGAAAAATGCCCAGCTAGGGAGGTGCGACTGGCAAATCATCCACCTGGGGCTCTTGAATTCTTCGGGGGCTAATGACCGGGGGTCATATTTCAAATATCAAGTAGAAAGGCCATTATCTCTATCAAGGCAGGCACTCTGGGATGCTTGGTACGGCCGTCTCCCGACAAGCGCAACATTCCCCGGGGAAAAATGCAACATAGAGAATCTGAGTAAGGGGGGTGAAACATGAACTCAACCCAGGTTTGGGCGAAAAAGGAAATTTGTGAGGCCGCGGAGGGTGCGGGAGAAAATTGGGTTTAGGGGAGCCCAAAGGTCACGGTGGGTCCGGGGGGCTCTTCCGAGAAGAACTCGGGCCCTGAGACTATCGTTGCGGGGGGGTGAATGGGGGTGAGATGGCTTTGTAATCATCATTCCCTCCTATCCTCGGTCTTCAGGGGGGGGGGAACGAAATACACAACACTTAGGAGCTCGATGGCTATGCGGAGTTCTTGGGGGATTCCATCTCAGGAAACATCAGAGGGAATCCCAGTATCTTTCGTTATTCGGTATTGATGAAGCGCCTTACCGTATTTCCATACTGGGATGATACGGTAAAGCCTGCCCTGGGGCGTTTGAGCAACCTAACTGACCGGTTTTCAAGAATCAGCGGTTTTTAACAAAGCCATCAAGCAAGAATTTCTGATCGAAAGAAGAATAGTTTTGGGGTAGTAAACATGAAAATGGGGGCATCGAGGAAATAACAAGGGAAAAAATCGACCTATTAACAATCGCGATAAAAGGGGATGGCTGTAATTTAGGGAAAAATGCAATGTGCGCCAAAAACTAGACCTTCTTCGAGGAAGGGGGGCCGCTCTCCAAAAAAAGGGAACTAAGGCGTCAAGAAAAAAGTGGGGTTCGACGATTGGGAAAAAGAGCTTGAAAGATGGGGAGCTTAAAGGCTTATTTAAACCTGCGAGACATATGGCAAGGGGGAGTAGAATTTTAATAAAAGCATGAGTTGAGGCAGAGTTCTGGAGAAGTTCTTTATCAAGGACAAAGGTCAAACTGAGTGCAAGTGGGCTGCACGGTGATAGAAGGGACCGCGCCTGTAACCCAAGGGGGAAACCATCCACAGGATACGGTTTGGAAAAAGGATCAGGTAACTTTAGAGACTTTCAAAAGGGGGAGGGGAAACTTCGCAAAACCCAAGTGGGGCGCTAGAAGACCTCGCGAACGGATGAAATAAATCTCAATTGAAAAGGATGCGTAGAAGGAGAGAAACTCCCTTTCTGAGCAGTCGATTTTCACGGGGGGGGGGGAGACTGATACAATCTCATCGAGGAAGGTGAACAACCGCGACTAAAAATTAAAGAAAAATGAGGAGTCGCGATCTTTTCAAAGAAAAAAAAAGGGGCAAAACTCGAGAGGGCCCAGGAGGGGAGGGGCAACCTTGCACACCGGGAAGGGAGAGTGTGGGTGGGCGCTGATTGGAAAAAGGGGCAGGGCCTATTGAAAACAAAGGTCTGCGTCATATTTAGGGCCGTCATATTTTCATTAAGGAACAAGGGAAGAGAAGAGGTTTCTCAAAACAGGAAATGTGGGAGGCTGCATTTAAAGATCCAGGTCTTATACCAGTGGAATAGGAAGAGAAAAAAAAAATAAGGGAGGAAAAGATATATTTCTCCAAGGCTAAAAGGGAATCGATGGTCAGCATGAGACCGGAGCAAGGCGTAGAGAAATGAAAGTGCTTGACGTCATGAACGATGCGGAAAAAATCGGCGCAGAAAAGGGGGGGGTTTTTTCCAAATAGCCAAGGAAAAATCAGCGACCAGAAGGCTGCCAAAGTTGTGGAAGGGGGGCTATAAAATGGGCACTAAGCCGAGGGGGGGGGACCCTTTCAGTCTGGAAGGGGGAAAAAAGGTGGTACAGAGTACGGACAAAAAAGAGTCAAGGGGGGGGAGAGGGAAACACGCGGAGATTGCACGGAAGAGAGGGATAAGAGGGCTCAATCAATGTGATTTACCTAAAAGGACTACCGCACTGTTAATTTGGGGAGAGGGGGTCATCCAATTTGCGCGTTGATTCAAAGGGGGGGGGGAAAAAGAAGGGGGTGGGGCCAGTGAGGACGAATAAGAGTCTCCTTTGAAAAAAGCTCTCTTGCTAGGGGGGAATTGAAAGGGGTTAGCGCGCTTAATAGAAAGGCGACCTTGGAATCACTGAAGGTTGCAAGGGGGACCTTTAACTGTCCAGGGAGGAGCCCTCTGAAATCGCGGAAAAAATGGGATGCTGGGAGGGAATCATTTGGGGGGGGGGGGTTCATTGATAGAGGCGGGGAAAAGCAGGGTGAAACAGCTCACTCCCTTGTTCAAAAGGAAGAAGGGGCTAAAAGGCGAGCACCTTCGGTGGGGGGAGAATTGTAAAAAAAAAATGAGGTAGAGCGTTCCGGGAGGGGAGACTCTAGGTGTTGGATTGCAAAGCAGTATGCATTGTCCATAAGGAAAAAAAACAAGTCTTGGTCTCATTTTTCATAAGGGAAGCCGCGCGGGAAAGAAGGGGGTCGGTAAGCGATCAAACCATTCAGGGGGACTCCGGCTAGAGGGAAACCAAGGGGGATTTACCGACGTTATATAGAAGGATTTGCCATTTCTGCTGCAGGAAGAAGGACACCTGTCGGGGGGCACAAACCCTGAAGATTGGGAAGGCGGCGGGGGGGGAAGAGAATATCAGTAGAGGGGATTGGTAATTCTTAGGGGGGGAAGCGCGATCAATGAAAAAAAGGGTCCGGATGATTTCCGCTGTCCAATAGCTGCGATCCACGAAGGGCCAACTAAGCCAAGGGCCCGGGGAGGAGTAAGGGTGGCTGTATCGAGAGAAGGACTGAAAGCGTCCCTTAGCCGAGCGAAACGTAAGAGCCTCCAGACCGATCTAGAAGGGGGTCTAGAAATCATCCGCACCACGACAATCAAAGAAAGGAGATAAAACTAAACCGTGGTCGTCACCAATGGAAGTCGGCCAATGGGGTAAGGCGCATAAGACAAGAACAATGTGTTGGGGGGTCAGCTGTCCCCTTCAAGCGGCGGGGGGGGGGAATGGTGGGGAGCTTGGTGCTTGGAAGACTAAAGAACCGTGGCGGCAGGGGAGCGAAAAGGACTAAAAAGGGGGGGCATCGTGAGGGAATCTCTACGGCTATTAAAAGGAAGGGGAAGAACTTGCAAAGCAAGCCATTCTCAGTAAAGAATCGGAACTTTAAGGGACAACTTCTATGGGGGGGGGAAAAAGGGGAGAGAAAAAACGTGGTCTCTTAGATTCAGGCAAGAAAGAAGAGAGAAAAAAACTGTTCCCATATTAAAGAAGGATTATTGCCCCCGTACCCCCAAGAATCGGGGGCCCAGTCGGAAGTGGGGGGAGGGGGGGGCATATTTGACGATCTGAATGATTCTCTAGTTTTTATGTTCGCGGGGAAGGAATTGTCTTCTTGGATCTATTCTTAATCTCTCCCCGCGAGCCGCAGCTAAAACCCATTTTGTCTTTTTTCCCTTGTGAAAAGGAAAGGACGGAAAGGTGCTCTCTATAGAGGAGGAGGGGTGAATATAAACAATTAGCGGGGGAAGAGGAGAAAAAAAAAAACATTAGGCACTCAAGCCGAACAGTTCAGAAGCCAAAGGACTGAAAACACCGCCCAAGGCAGGTTTGGGGTGGGGGCGCGCCTTGTCGGCACAGGGGCCGGCACTGAGTTATGCCGCAATATACAGTTCCGAAAGGCAAAAATGAGGGGGAGTGGTGCGTAGCCAACACACCTATGTCGGCCAACAGAGGGGGGAAGAAGAATTTTCATAATGTCAAAGAGGACTATAACGCGAAAAAGAGAGTTTAGTTACCCTTCCCCCAGAAAGGGGGACTGGGGGTCGAGATGGAAAAAAAGCTCTCCAAATAGATGGCGAAGACTTAATAATAATCTGGGGAGGCACGCTAGCAATAAAGAAGAGGCCGATGGCCAACCCAGAGGGTTTCGATGAGACTGTCCCTTTCGAGGGCGTTAAAATGGGGGACTAGGGGGATTCTTTTCTGGAAGGAACGCAGAACAAACTAGCAGATGCCCGAAAGGAGAGGAAGTAAGGGGCTCTTCACGTGTGAAGAGTGAATCTTTGGAATGAAAGTCGCACTGATGGAATAATATCACTTATCCAATGGGGTGGAAACAGGACCCGATCAATGCGCCTTAGGGAGGAGTGGGTGCGGCCCAATAAAACATTCCCGCATTCCTGAAGAATAAACGACCTCTCTGCGGGGGTAAACATGGTAACCTAACACAGGGGAATTTGCGCCGCCCCTTAAAACGGGGGGGTCCATCCCGCCCGTTGGGGAAGAGAGTGGTTTAGAAGGTCGGGGGAAAAAAGAAGAGTATTTTTACCGGGGGAGGGCTAATGAGCAGAGAGGAGGAAAAAGTGGGGGACTGTTCTAGGTCCGGGGGGTGGAAGCATTACGGAGGACAGTCAGGGGGAAATCGATACATAAAAAGTCCTGTAAAAAAATAAAGGTAGGAGGGGTCGCAGCGAAATGGGGAGCGAAAATCATCCTCCAAGAAGGGGGACATAGGCGCTTCCTAAGGGGATTCCAGAAGTCTTGAAAAGAAGTTACCACTGGCCGGGGGGGAACTCCCCTTGTTTTCGAGAAAGCAGAAATTAACGAGGGGGTCTTATCAAAGAAAACCCGAGAATCTTTTGGGGGTACGTACAGGGAAGGGGATGCGAGCCCGAAAAGAAGAGCTATAATTCCGGAAGCGCCAAGCCTGGGGCGGGCGTGGATGACCAACAATGACACTCCAAAAAGACCTGCTTCGCCTAAGGAAAGGAGAGAAATTACTGTGGTACTAGCGCCAAGAAGGGGGTGCTCGACTTTCGATCGCGGAAGAAGGGGGAAAGCAAACCGGCTGACACGAGCTCGAGGAAAAGGAAGGACTAACTGAGCGACCGGGGGGGAAGAGTGGGGGGGGGGAGAGCGAAGAGGGTATGGGGTGGATAAGGGGTGGAAAGGGGGTAGGGGTGGGGGGGGGGAGGTGAGGTGAGGGGGGTTGTCAATAAGATATGGAAAGTGAGCGGTGATTGAAAGTGGGGGTGGGGGGTGGGTGCGGGGAAGAAGGAGAGGTGAGGGGGGGGGGAGTGGGGGGAGGGGTGAGGGTGGAGGGAAGGAGACTATGGGGGGGAAGTGGGGGTGGAGTGGGAGGGAGGGGGGCGATGGGGGGGGGAAGAGTGAGGGTGAGGGGGGGTGGGTAGGGTCGGGGTAGAGTGGAAAAAGACTGAAGTGGGGGAGAGGGGGGGGGTTTGGCAGGAGGGGGGGGGTGTAAGGATGGGGGGTGGGGGAGGGGATATGGGGGGGGGGCTATGCGGGGGTAGGGGGGTGGTGTGGTGGGTGGGGGGGGGCGGGTGGGAGAAGGGGGAAGGCGGCAATTGGCGTTCTGAGAGGAGGATTTCAATTCAAAGGAAACCTTCTTTTATCATGTTTACAGGCGCCACTTTGATCGGGGACTAGCGAAAACCCCCAGATTCAATAGCCTAAGGTTTTGTAAATACGAAAGGGGGTACAAGATTTTCCCTGGAAAAGAGGGCGCAAAACACACAATTTTCGGCTAAGGGAAAAGGGGAAGGGGAGAAAAAACTGGGAGGGAAGAAGTGCAATTGGCCAACGGGAAGAGAGGAAGGATCAGCCCATGAGAACGATGTTGAGCGGAGTGCAATCAAAAGAAGGGGGGTTTCGAATTCATCAAACTCGAAAGTCCATAGGTACTCTATTCCATGACTCTTGTGGTGGAACTCGGGCAATTCTTACCGTAGTAAGCCAAAATCTTCATAAGAGGGCCGATTTATTAAAGGAAAAGCTAACGACCATTAAAAAAAAAATTTGGGGGTCACGCCTTACGCGGGTGGGGTTTCTCTATGGAGTGGGTTGCTGACGGGGAATATGGTCACAAACATCTTGCTCGAGAATAGGTTTGATGGGGCCGCATCTTTAAAAGGGGGGTGCATCAATGGCAAAACGACTTGATATCAAAAAGTGGTTGGCAAAGGGAAGTGGGGGAGCTAGTCCACGGTCGGAAAGGAAGAA
>Ga0179591_1300311_pt1 | contig 12664 bp, 15 predicted proteins | sample CZOMad2_1_08_16f_FD_182891 | JGI IMG/M metagenome (GOLD analysis project Ga0179591, IMG submission 182891) | Vadose zone soil fungal communities from Angelo Coast Range Reserve, California, USA - CZOMad2_1_08_16fungal (PacBio error correction) | ecosystem: Environmental > Terrestrial > Soil >...
TTAAAAGAAAGCTTTTCATGAGGGAGGTGGAGAGTGGGGGCGTTGGGAGCGTGGTCTGGGGTGGAATATTGTGTGTGGTGGGAGAATCAAGAAATTTCGGGAGCAGGGGAAGATCTGGGAGAAGAAGTCTGGAGGGGGACTAAGATAAGGTTGGGAAGGATCAAGGGGGGGAGTTGGGGAAAGGATATCCCGAACAGTCGGTTTTAATGTAAATTAGGATTGGGGAGAGAATGTCGACGTCTGTTGGTCCAAAGGGGGTTGAGAAGTCGAAAATGGGGGGAGCGAAGAATATTTATAGAAGATGGAAAGGAAGTTCAAGTCGAAAAAAGGGTAAGGGAAAGAGAAAAGTCGGAGGGACTCAAACTAGATCTTAAAAGAAGAGTGACTTCTTTCTTAATCCAGTGGGGGGGTGGGAGAAGGGACATTTAAAAGAATTAGTGAAAAAAATAGAAAAGAAAAAAAACAATGAGATCGACCACCTAAAGGTACCCAGAGAAGGGAACGTCGCAGGAGGCTGTGAGGTCAGAGGGAGCTCAAGAAGAAGGGGTTGTTAAAAAGAATGGGTGGCAGTAACAAGGGAAGGCGGTCACAGAAGTTGACTCTGAAGTAGTGAGAGAAAAGAGAGGAGTAGAACTTCCATAGAATGCGAGAAATCGAAAAAGACTGATAAGACTTCGGCGCTTTGAAGAAAAGAACACGATCTGAAAAAAACCTTGTTGGAGGGGGGGGGGTTGGGGGATCATGGGAAGGATCCTGCGGGGCAATAGATAAATGCCAACGACGTCTGTGAAAAAAGGGGGGAACAATTGAGATCGGAACTAAAGGTCAGAAAGGAAGTAAAGATTTCAAGGGGAAGTATCCTAGAGGAGTGCAAGAAAAAAAAAAAAAAAAAAAAAAAAAGGGATGACGCGGAAATTGGACGGGGGCGAAATTGGGAAGGTCAGAAGGGTTTGGGGGAGGAAAGTTGGAAAAGAAAAAAAGGGCAAAAGGATTACCCCTTCGGGGACACGCTTTTCGATAAAGTAAGGAAGTGGTATCTAAGAAAAGGCGGGGAGCTCAAAGAAAATGTTGGGGGGGATAAAAAACTCTCCAGAGTCGATCGTGAAATAAAAATTAACAGGGAGCAGGAAAGGGGTGGGCGGCTTTGGGGAAAAATCTATAGAGCAAAGGAACGGGGGAATTTCATTGATCGGGGGCTGTGAAGTTTTAATTCAAGGAGTGGAGGAGATGGGAGGGACACAAAAAGGTCAAGGAGCTGGTTGTTTTTCATTCCTAAGGGGGGGAATATAGGTCTGAGGAAACCCAAGAAGAAAGGGCCTAGCGCGATGTGGGGAAAAAATCTAAGCGCCAGGGGGGGGCGCGGGGACCGATCAGGAGGACTTGGGGGTCTAGGGGGTTATGAAGGAATGTCAATAAAAGGGGCTACGCGGGGCGTCCGACCTTGAAAGGAAGTTTGATAAAGGAAAAAAAATTACTTCAAGGAATCAGGCAGGATTTCAAAGGGCAGGAAAAAAGGAGGCTTAGAAAAAGCGTACACAGAAAGAAAAAGACTGTCAAAAGAGGGGGGTCAAGGCAAAAGTGGTGGGAGTGGAAAAGGGTTTCTTGGGCTTTATCTTTCCGGTCAAAAGGGTTGGGCCTGGGGGGGTTGGGAAAAAAAAGAAATCCGGAATTAATTCCGAGGTGAAAAATTAAGGGGGTGTTTGGAGGAAAGTGTAATTCAACAACTAAAAAGATCACATTTCAACTGAAAATGACCGTGGCCTGTCTTAAATACCTGGAGAAAGGAAGAAAGGAAAGGAGAGGGAGAAAGAATATCAAAGAGGGAGACCTACTTGGGTAGAATAGGCGGGAAAAGCATGTGGCTTCTGGGAAAAGGAGAAACCTGATCCTAGAAATGAGAAATCAGGGGGAAGAAAGAGCACATGGGCGAAGAGAAGGGTGAGGGCTTGAAAATCCAGGAGATTTTCACAGGAGGAGGCAAGTCATGGTGAAGTTTTAGTCAGGGAAGATAGGGAACTAGCAGAGTTTCAGACATAGTTATAGCCGCTGAGGGAGAACTTTGGAAGTAACTGGGGGGAGGAAAAAAAAGTCCTGGGGGAAGTCGTGGCAAAAGGAAGACCAAAAGTCACTGAAAAGGCCATTAATAAGAGATCTTAAAAAAAAAAAAAGGGAAAGGAAAAGAGAGGACCACTTGAGGGAAACTCCCCTTTCATCTTTCAGGACCACTTGGAGTTACAGAAAGAAAAAGTTGGGAAAGAAGGTATCGTAGTAAGGAGTATCAAGAAACAGCCTCAGGTGCAGTCTTACCATCCGAAAACCAAAAAAAATCAAAAAGAGATAGCAAGGAGAAACCAGACTTAAAAAGGATGAGAAGCCCAAAAGAAAGCCTTCAAAAGAAAAGGAAAGTGTAGAAGGCCCGAGGGAAATTTAAAGGCCGCAACGGGGAAAGGAGCACCCAGAAAAAAAATGCAGAACCCAACAAAGTCAGAAAAAAAAAAAAAAACTGGGAGAGCTAAAAAATAAAAAAAAAAAAACTCAAACAACTAAAGGAAAACAAAGTTGGGCAAAAAACTTGCGAAAACCTAAAGCATTGGCGGTTACCGAAAGAACCAAACGCGCTGAAAGGGAATAATTATCCATAGGGAAAAGGCCAAAGGAACGTAAACCCTCCGGAAAAGGACGGCAGATCACTCGAAAGGGAAAGACCGAAAGCTGAAAAGAAAGGCCAGGGGAAAAGTTCGGGAATGAACAAGGAAAAGAGCAGAAGCTCGGAAGAAAATCCCTCAGAACAGTTGCGCCAAAAAAGTTGGGGCACCCACAAACGAAGGTAAGACATCGGAGCCATCGTCAGTGAAGACCAAAAAGCCGAACTTATGATGCAAGCTCGCGCCCAGAAAAAAAAAAGCCCCAAAAGACTTCGGAAAAAAAGGAAAAGAAAAACGTGCGGGGAAAAAAATGAATTTAAGAAAAAAAAGAAGAGTGAAAGTAAGCCCGAATAAGCCGCCTCCAAGAACCCGAGAAAACAATAGAGAAAAGGACCCAAGAATGAGAAAATGTAGGAGAAAAAAAAAAAAAAAACCCTGGGAAAAAAGGTCGTACGTAAAGAAAGGGCACCGAAAATCTTTAAAACAAGGAAGAGGGGTCCTAAAAGCAAAGTGTTCTCAAAAAAAGACGTCAAACCAAAAGACCTAAATCAAAACCGGCTCGCTCCCAGGAAGAAAAGAATTAAGTGGGTCGAAAAGCATGGGAAATCCAAACAACAACCCCTCCCGAACCCTCTAGGAAAGGGTTTACTATTGACAGTTAAGGGGGGAGACCAAAGTTGTCGGGAACTGTAAAGGTTCACTCAGAGGTGGCCATCGTAAGATCCAAAAGTAGAACCAGAAGGAAAGAGAGAAAAGATGCAAATAGAACACTTTCGTTAAAGAAAAAGACCTGAAAAACATTAATCAGAAGATCAAATTGGTGCGAGCTTGATCAATGCATTGTACGACTTAAAAAAACACAAAACTTGAAAACGTGAAAAAGCAAAGAAACATTCTGCCCCAAAAAATCCGTAACCAAAGGTCTGGGAAAAACCATCTTAAAAAAAAGAAGAAAACAGGTAAACGGATCCAAAAAGGTAAACGTTGACAACTTATAAGATGGTTGGTTGGGGCAAACCTGTGTCCTCCAGAAAGAAAAAAGATCCCGAGGATGGAAGAAAGGAAAAAAGAGTAAACCCCAAAACAAACCCCCACCCCCCACAACCACCACCACCCCCAACCCACCCCCCCACCCGCCAAAACACAACCCACCCCAAGTAGCAACGACCCAGGAAATCCCTCCTCCCTCCGAGCATCCCCGAAAAAAAATTCCCAGAAGAAGAGGAACCCAGGAAACTGGAAAAAAAAAGAACACCTTTGAAAGACGCGTAGTATTCACAGCTCCTGAAAAACCAAAGAAAAGTTTCCCCAGAAGGTTCTAAAAAAAGTTGTCCAAATGAAAGGAAATCAGGAAACAGCGGGTGTGTGGTTGGCGTTGCCCGGGGTTAAAAGCATCCTTGGGGGACCACACAGAAGGGGAAAGACGAAAGGAAATCGAACCGAAAAAGGTCCCAGAAGCACCAAGATCCTTCAGTCTCGGGAGAAAAAAGACTGAAGGAAGGTTTAGGGAGGCGAGAAAACTTCCCAAGAGGGGGTAACTCAACCAGACCAACGAAAAAACACACCCCTCAGGGAAGAAAAGGCCGCAGAAAGGGGATCAAGAGACAAGGGACAAAAAAGAAAGGCCTGAAAGGACACCTGACAAAAGCCTGGAGCTTGCAACAGGAAAAAATCTGGAAAAAACGCGTAAAAAAAAACCGGGGAGAAAGGCCGCTGAAAAAAAAAAGTGAAGAAATTCTGCCGAAAAAAACAGGACCACGACTTTAAAAAGGTTAGGGGGGGGAAAAAGAGGCAGTCGAAAAAGCATGAAAAGGAAAAGGAAGAGGAAAGAAAAAAACCGAAGAAAGCGTCAAATCACGCGTGGGGGAGGGGCGGGTTCAACTCAAAAGTCCAACAAAAAAAGTAAACCGAAGGTCAAAAGGGTCGAGGAAAAGACAACGAACTAACTGAAAAAAGTCCCTGAAGGGGGAAAAGGAACCCGCACGGGGGAAAAAAAAGTCTGCAGAAAGCTCAGGCAAGCCCTAAAAAGGAACGCATACAAGAAGAAGAAATCTGTCGACAAACGCCGGAAGAAAGGAAAAAGACTTCAAAAAAAACCCCTTCAAAAGTGCGTCAAAAAATAAAGTGATCCCAAGGGAAAAAAAAACCCCATAGAAGCGCCAAAAAAAATATGTGGTGTCCCAACTGCTGCCCCCGGAGGGGAAAAAAGATGGATCCAGCAAAAGAAGGGAAGAAAAAAGACATACCCAAAAAACAGACCAGAAGAAAAAGAACAACGCTTTAAAAACCCAACAAAAGGGCACAAGAAGGGTAAAAAAGCCTGCTGCTTAATATATCAGAAAAAAAAAAAGGGGGGAAAAGAGAAAAAAAAAAAAGGCGGAGGGAAAAAAAAAAAAAGGGAGATCAAAACGCGAAAGAAAGGGAAGGAACAGAAAGGGGCGTAGGGGAAGGTGTTTTATCACGGGGGGTGTATTGTGAGGGGGGGGGAAGCGCTGGGAGATGAAGCGGGAAAATGGACCTGAAAGAAAAAGACGAGGGAAGGAAAAGGGGGTCAAAAAAGGGGGGTGAAAAAAACTGGTGGCAAAATGGGAAAGGGGAATCAAAGAATGAAGAGGGAAAAAGGCCGCAGGAGGGGGTCTGACGAAAAGAGTCTTTAGGAGACAAGGCGTGGGTGGAATGCGAAAGGGGACACACGTTTCTCGAGGAGGGCGAAAGGTGTGAGAGGGACTGAAAGAAAGGAGCTAGTGGGGTTATTTTTTGGGAAAGAGGAAAGAACCGAATCGGCCGCGCTGGGGGAAAGTTAAAAATTTCGACCGGACCGAACGAGGGGAGTGGTTCGCGTCCTTTTGCGACAAGTCGTGAGGGCCCAGGGCATGCAGGAAAGGAAGAGGGACTTAAAGAAGTTTTGCCAAATCGTGAAGGGGGAAAAAGTCGGGGGTCTCATAATGATCATGAACCCATGCTTAGCGTCAAGAAAGAAGGTGATAGGGAGAGGAGTTTGAGAAATAGAGGTGAGTACTTGTGAACTAGCAGAAGTTTGGAGGCATAGAAAATAAGGGTGTTTAAGTATTGTAATTGTGAGGGAAAGAAATTGCGGAGGCCTGCGGGGTTTTGAGGTTTGAAAGCTAAAATGATGACTGGTGGGGGGCAAATACGAATTGAAAAGAAAGGAGAAATGACAAGAATTGGGAGAAAAGAAAGAAGGAAACTCGGAACCGTTCCAGAGGCTTTGGGACGGATACTCAGAAAGACTTCAATCCGTGGTTCCTCAGGAAAGTTCACCCCAACAAAACGATGGAGGAAATCGGAAAACAAATCGAGCTAACAAGGACAATCTACCGTTTCAGAGTCATTCAGGACCGGTGGAAAAAAAATTTTCGGAAGGCGCACAGAGAAGGGACCGAGACATACGGCATATATTTGGACTTAAAAGGGGGGGGGCACGGGGGGGGGGGTAAAAGGGAAACAGTTTGAAGAAAATACGCGATGGGAAGACCCAGACTGGGGGAGAAATCCCGTGACTCGCTAACCCGGAAAAAAGAACAAGGGAAAACTGAGTGTGCGGGGTTGATAAATTTAGAAGGCACTGACGGGGTGCTGATCTACTATAAAACTTGTGATGGGGTTTGGAGGAGGGGGTGTTGAAAAAGCCTTTAGAAAAAAAGTCTTGGGATAAGTGAAAAGTGCAGGACAAAGGTTTCATAAAAAGACCGTGAAAGAAGGAGGGAAAATTTTAAAAGGTAATTGGAGAAAGATCCACGAGGCAATCTGGGGGCGGAACCGGGGGCGGGGGGAATCCTAGTGAAGAAAGGGGGACGTAGAGGGAGGGAATGAAGGGAAAGCTGCGCTGGGGATGGCTAGACTGGTTTAACGAAGAGAATTGAAATCAAACGACGGAAAGGAACGTAGGTCAGGGGGGCAACCAGAACGAGCGGGTATAAATCTGATAAAAAAAAGCCCAGGCGAGTACCCTGAGGAGGAACGAAAGAGGGGGGGGTGAACTAAAAAAAAAACCTCTGATGGACGGGTGGCGAGGGAGTTTGAGAAAGGGGGAAAAGAAACATCGGAAGGGAAATGGCAGAAAACAAGAGAAAGGGGGTGACTTGAGAGTCGTCCTGCGGTGACGAGGTGGAGGAGGACATCAATTGAGGGCTGAGAGGGGGGTTTTGGAAAATGGACAAATCATCCTGGGGAAAACCTCTCATAGTAAGAAAGTGGGGATTCAAAAAAATGACCGGCTAAAAGGTCGGTCGGGGGAATCCGTAATAAAGCTAAAGACTTTGGAAAGGGGGCTGAAGGACCAAAAAAGGAGCGAGTCTTTACAACTTATACGAAATGGGTTTTTGAGGCGTGAAGGGAGTGAGTGGGGGGTGTGGTTTGTGGGTGGTATGAAAGGTATTTGGAAACCGGGGGGGAGGAAAAAAGGAAAAAAATGCTATCGTCTAACGTGTTTTGGGGAAAAGGGAGACGAGGGGGGGGGGGAAAAGGGGCTGGGAGGGAGAGGGTTGGAGAACCTAGAGGGGCGAAGTACCGGCGGAAGCTTTGGAAAAGGGGAAATCGTTAGAGATGACGATCAAGGCAGGAGGGGGGGTTAAAGGACTGTCGGCTACTTCTCTAGAAAAGCTTACTAAGAAGGGAGGGGAGGGGGGGTAAACCGAAGGGGAGGGAAGAAGATCGAAAATAAAGCCCTCATGGGCGCGGCAGTGGGTGAGGAAGAGAGGTCGGGAAAATAAAAACCGGGGGGGGGGAATTCAAAAGGGAGCAAAAGGGAAAGCTGACAGAGGCCATGGGCTTGGGGGTAAGGAAAAACAGGATAGAAAAAAAGGAAGGCCTAAGAAAGAGGGGGAAACCGGGGAAGAGAACTAAGAGAGAAAAAGACACAACTGAGAAAAGTTAAGAGGAAACGTTTAAAAAAAACTGGGCTGTAAAGAAATGTGTACAAACTTACTCAAAACTGACAAGGGGGAAAAGGGTCTCAGGGGGGAAAAAAGGGAAAGACCGCAAAAAGAGTAAGAGCTAGGGGAAGAAGGGAACATTGCGGTGGTTGTAATTTACAGGGCGGAAGACAGTCAAAAAAGGAACAGAGAAAGGGCAGCAAGGGCGTGAAAAAAAAAAAAAAACACTCAAGAGACGTCCAAAAAGGGACACCCCAGGTTGTTCAGAAGCAGGCGCGGAAAGAAGAAAAGACTCTGTAAGGGACCCCAAGACGCCATGAAAAAAACCTGTTAAGAGAGGTACTGGGCCGTGACGGGCTAAAATGGGGGAAAACTAACCTCTCAGGAAGAAGAAAAGCACCAAAAGGAAAAGAGGAGGAAACCTCCAGGAGACGTCGAAGAAAAGGAGGGTGGAGATACCCAAAAAAACGCACCAGGAAAAAAGTCTTCCGCCGGGAAACCGGAGAAAGGAAGAACACTGAGAGAGGAAGTCAGTTGAAAAGGAAGGAAAAACACCAAAAAACAAGGAAGGGCGCAAAACAAGCCCTGCGTTTCCTATCCTGATAAAAAGCGAGGGACGCAAAAGGAGCCGCATGGGGAAAAGCAGAATAAAGTCGAAAAACTTTCAATACGTGAAACAAGTTTCAAGAACTATCGAAGCGCCGCGAGGTAATTCAAGAAAGGAAAAAGAGGAAAATAAGGGGCACCAGGACGGATTCGGAGAAAACAAGCTATCCCCAGAAAAAGAGGAAAAAAGGACCTAAAAAGCCCTGAAAAGGGGGGAGGGTGAGGAATCCTCGAAAAAAGCCCCCCCAGCGACTCGAAATAGGAAAGGATGAAAGGAGAAGTTGAAAGAGGGGAGAGGAGCCCCGAAACGAACTCCAGGAAAGAAGTCCAAATGAAAAAAAAAAGAAAAAACAAACCAAAATGTCTAATCCAAGATCAAGAGAGTCCCAAACAAGTCAGAAGAGGTAGAACCAGAAAATAAGACCAAGAGAGATTAACTCTAACCTACCCTGACTTTGAAGGGGAAGGGCCTACCTACCTTGGGGGGAATCCACAGGGAGAAAAATGGCTAAAAAGAAAGAGTAGGGGTTGGCAAAAAACAGAGGGACCCCAGGCTAATTGTGGAAAAAAGTCATCTGTAAAAATAGCCCTCATGGAAAAAAAAAGAAAAAAAAAAAGGCCAAAGAGAAAACTGGGAGAGAAAAAATACTGGGAAAAAGGGGATCAGGGAACACCCGAGGGTCAAGAGGGAAACTCTGGGGGAAGGGTGAGAAAGAGTAATCTCGAAGTTAAAAAAAAAAACTATAAATCAAAACTCCGGGGCCACAGCGACCAAAAAGCAAATACTCAAAAAAAAGGGGAGTTAGAAAGGGGGGATAAAGAAAACAGGAAACTCCTAGAGGACCAAAAGAGGCGGACCTTCTGCTAAAGCTGCATTCACATAGGGAAAGAAAAAAAAAAAGATAGAGGAAAAACCAAAGAAAGACCAGTGCAAAAATACTGCCAAAGGCATTCCAAAACGCACGAGCCAAACAAAGGAAAAGAAACATCAAAGAAAGAAGCATAGTGAAAAGCTCAAAGAACAAAAAGAAACCAGAAACTCGCAAGAACCGATTTCACGCTCCAAAAGAATCAAAGGGGAAAAGAAAAAACAAGGAAAAAAAGGGTGAAAAAGGAAGTTAGGAAGAAAAGAAAGAAACCGTCGACGAAAGAAGCGCCAGCCCTGAAAGGAAAAAGATGGTCCCAAACTGTGAAGGGGACCACGTGAGGAGATTAAAAGACTTTGAAGTTGTCAATCAGCACAGGGGAAGTTTGGGGGGGGAGAACATAGAAAGGGAAAAGAAACAACTGAAAAACGAAGACTCGCCAAAGAGAAAAAAGAGCCTGGTCGCTGACTCAAGAGAAAAAAAAAAACTAGAAAATGAAGGAAATCTTAAAAGAGACCGAAAAAAAAGGAGAAATTCGAGGAAGGGAAACACACCCCCACAGTCACCACGCCCAATGGAAAAGAGGACACCTACAAACAAAGGTCCAACAAAGGAGGAATCGGGGAAACCTTGGGAAAAAAAAGTCTGAAGAACAACAAAGTTCCGATCACCTCAGACTTAGGGGGAAAAAGGCGCCCAGGGAAGAGCAGTGGAAAACCTCGGAGAAGAACCAAACAAAAATTGAAAAAAATTTGACAAAAAAGGGTGAAGGGGACAGCCGGAAGCGTCAAGGGAAAAGAAAAGCCCTCAGAAAAGGATCAGAAAAAAAAAAACAAAAAAGAACCCCAAGAAAAAAAACGGTGGAGGCCAAGAAAAGGTGAAGAATATCTGAACGTCGGCCAGGAGAGAAGGGCCAAAAAAAGAGGGAACAGCCTGGAAAAAGAAAGTCAGAAACTCGCCCAGGGAAGAAAGGAGAACTTACTTCTATCCAAACGGCCAAGAGGGGGGAAAAAAACCGAAGAAAAAAAAAGGGGCAACTGAAAAAAAAAAAAAAAAAAAACCAAAGAAACCCATGGGAGAAGCCACAGGAAAAGAGTAGGGGACCCCGGGAGCCCCCATTGAGAAATGTAGAAAAAAGAACGAAGGAATCCCGGAAAAATGGTGTGAAAGCATGAAATCACGAACTCAAGAACCAGGGAGAGAAAAAAAAAAACACAAGACATCAAAAAAGTCCCCCCACGGGCCTGAACGAAAGTAAAAAAAAAAAAAGCCCAAGAAAAAAGGGTTTTCCGGAAAAAAAAGCCTAGAAAAACAGAATCTACAGAAAAGGGAAAAACTTCAGGATCGACTCAACTTGAGGATTGGATATAGATTACAAAGCTGCAGGATTAGAAGGGAGTCTAGAAGGAAGGCCATTCGGGAAGGACATAAGGGACAAAAGGGGAGCTTTTGGTGGTCACAACTTGACATACTAAAAAAGGCTTCAGACTAGGAAGTGAGGGTCATCTGTTTGACTTAAAGGCGGCGCAGCAAGGAAGACTAGGGGAAATCCTAAAAGGGGAGGGGAGACTTGGACCCCTATTGGGAAGTGTGGAGTTCCTCTGGGAAAAAGGGTGTTGGTTCAGTTAAATTGGAAAAAAGAGAGGTTACTTGAAAGATGTTGGGAGGGATGGTTGAAACTCCAAAAGCGTAAGGTTTAAATCCTGCCGGGACGTTCTCGCCCTGGCGGGGTTTTGACCGGCGTGGGGAAATTCCGAAAGGAGTGCCGTTGACCAAGGGGGAAAACAACGCGGGGAGGGAAGCTGGGCGCAAGGGGGGAGAAACTTGGAGGCATGCTGGGTCGGGCGGGACCTGAAAAAGGTTTGAAAGAATCGGGAATGTCAAGAGTCCTTGGAAAAGATCAAGGCCCGGGGGCGTTGACGGGGAAGAACTAAGGTGAAAAAATGGGAAAATCTGAAAAAGGGGGGGGGGCAGGGTAAGGGGTCAATGCCTAAATCCAGGTTGTGGTGGAAGGAGGGGGGGGAAATTTTAGGGGGAGGGATCTTAAAGGTGAGGTTTGGTGGGGGTGTTCGGAGAAGTACTATGAAGTATTGAGGATACAAATATGAAAGGAATAAGGACTAGAGAGATGAAAAAAAAAAACGGAAGAACTCGTAGAAAGCATCAATCCTTCTTATCAGGATAGTCGTAGGGGGAAACCGTGTCCTGGAGGGGGGGGAAGGAAACCGAAAGGGAGGAGTTGACAGCCCAAGCTTGACGCGGGGAAAGATAGGGTAAAGTCGGCCACCGGAAGTAACAAAAAGGTACCCCAGAGGGGGGAAAAAGCGCGGAACTGGGGGGAGAAAAAAGGGGGCCTGACATAAAACGAGAGCCAGTTGGGGTTGCCGTTTTTGAAAAGGGGGGAATTTGTGAAAAAAGGCGTTAGGACGGGCAGGGGAGGAAAAGGCGCGGGGGGTAAGGGGGGGGGACGATTCGGGGAAGAAACTAAGACAGGAAGAAACACCAAAAGGGGAAGACATCAAGGGGGGGAAAGGTTAAAAAAGACGGGGGGAAAAGATCAAAAACTAAGGTTGCTTGTAAGGAAAGGGGGGGGAATTGAGAAGAATGGACTCTTGGAGTGTAAAAGAAAAATGACGGAGGGGGGCAATGGACCGCTTGGAGGGGTTGAAGGGGAACTTGCTCGCGAACTCGCAGGGAATAAACCCTAGTATGAGGAGAGAACCTCAGGGTGTTCTAAAAAGGGACTGGGAACAAAGAAAAAAAAATACGTGGATAACTACGTGGAGGAAGAGAAAGGTGGAAGGGGAATGGTTAGAAAAGTCAGAAAGGTAGGTTGGGAAAAATTCCATTGAAAGGCGGGGGGGAAATTCAAGGGGACAATGTCCAGAAGGGAGAGTAAGAATGGAAAGGGGACGGTGTAACGAGGTCTCACTGGCCAGCGAAAAAACTTCAAAGGAGTGAGAGATCAAAAAATCTTAAAAGATGGTTGTCTTCTGGCGTGGGGAAACGAACAAAGATCAATGAAAATAAGGGAGCACGGGGACAGGAAGTTCCGTTGTTTGTCGTGTGAAAACTTCTGAAAAAAATGTGGTGGAGTCTGCTGAAACCACAGGAGGGGCTTGGGGGGCTTGGGATCGGGGGGGGTTCGGGGAAGAGAATTGAGGCCTGTGAGGAAAAGGGAAAAAAGGGAGCCGCCTGAGAGGCCGAGAAAAAAGGTGGGGTTGGGGGGACGCGGGAAAGGAAAAACGAATCGACGGGAGGGGGGTAGATGGGGGATTGGGTGAATCAATCAACAAAAGGGTTCTGGACTACGGCGTGAATGGAAAGACTGGAAAACTTGGGGAGATTGGGAAAGGGAAAACCTTTGGCAGGGGGGGTTTGTGGGGGTTGGGGCTATCAAAGCCGGGTAAGGGGTACTTACTAAACAGAACAAAGTCAGAAAAAGGGAAAGAGGGGGTTTCAAGAATGGGAGGGTGGGAGAAAGAAAAAATGGAACGTGCTGTTGAGGGGAAGATAAAGGCCGAAGAACCTAGAAGAACGAGTAAGGAAAAGGATGCGGAATAATGCCAATGAAGGACAACAAATTAAGGGCTTGGGGGTCTGAAAAATTAAAGAAAGGAGTCACTAGGGTAGATCGAACGGGCTGGCTCTA
>Ga0179591_1313201_pt1 | contig 12664 bp, 15 predicted proteins | sample CZOMad2_1_08_16f_FD_182891 | JGI IMG/M metagenome (GOLD analysis project Ga0179591, IMG submission 182891) | Vadose zone soil fungal communities from Angelo Coast Range Reserve, California, USA - CZOMad2_1_08_16fungal (PacBio error correction) | ecosystem: Environmental > Terrestrial > Soil >...
CTTGGGGCTTGCCGTACAGGGGCTGGATAAAGCCCAATTCATTGGCTCCCATCTTTTTCCTGGCCAAGAGAGGTAAGGGGCGTCAGGAAAGTGAAACTAAATTCCATTGACTCAGAGATCGTGCAGGCTTTTTGAGCAGATGTAGCTTGTTCCAGAAGTCGTCGGCTCAGGAAAAAGCAGGGCAAAGATAATTAGGTGACGACAAGGCGCCAGCAAAAGCTCCGGCGACCTAACAGGACGAACAGATCAACAGCCAGTGTTTTCAGGGAAGAAAGACACAAAAGCCTGTGCACCTCAACGAGCAGAGCACAGCAGTACGGTTGGTTGGGTGCAGGGGGTCGGGTTTGTAATGGGGAAGAGGGGGTTTGGTCAAGAGATTATCGGCGGGCATCAGAAGTGGTCGTCTCTTACGTCGCGCTCACATGGTGCCGTCTGCAGAAAAAAAGTTTCCCGCTTCTAAAGGAAAGGGAACCCCGTGCCTAGGAGTCGGGGGGGTCTCAGGGCGAAATTCCAGAACCGGGGAGCGACGTCTAACAACCACTTTCAGAAAAGAAGAAAAAGGGCTGTCAATATCCAAAAGAGGGGTCTCCAGGGCTTCGCGGGGGGGGGAGGTGTCGTCACCATGGATTTACGTGAAGTAGGGCAGCTCCTTGGTGCGAAGTGATGTGGCTATAACATATAAATTAACCCAGGGTCAACCGAACTCACTAACCCGGGCTCTAAACGAAGTTTTGTGGGGACCGAATAAAAAAGACTTCTGGCCGTACTAGAGGAATCGGCTGCTTTTCTCGGTACTTGGGTCGTAAGTGTTCGCGGACGGGGCACCGGGGAAGGGGAGAGTGTTTGCAAGACAGCAGCCAGGAAGTAAGTAGCGGGCTACAAGTTAGGGTTATCGGAATTTCGATCATATGTCATTGTCCGAATTCTAAGCAGTTCTGCTTTGTGAGAGCAGGGGGAGCGGCGGGGATTGCGGAGGGGGGCAGTTCAAAAAGACAAAGTGGGGCAAGAAATCGTCATCCTTCAGTTCTGAAACTCTGGGGGACTACTGGACAGACACCTAGAATCCAGAAGGCAAGCAATTTATCAAAAACCAAAATTTATTTCCTACGATCAAGAACCCACTGGACAACAAATGTCTATGTGATCGTAAAATAGGAAAAAACGGTGGTAGCTGGCGCATTCGCATTCAGTAACGGTGGGAGGGTCATGCTAGGACGCTCTCACTGGACGTTTCTGCGTTCCTTGAGAAGGATAACGGCATCGTCTGAAATTTTAACTGTGCGGTGCGGGGAGGTCGTCATCGAACTATGGGTCGGGGGCACTGGCTCAGATCTCATAATGGACAAAAACGAAGAAGATGAGATCAAAAGGGGGCATCAGAACCGCTCGGACCCTGACAAAAACCAGATTATTGCTCAACGAGCTCGGAAAAAGGCCGACAAAAAAAACCCAGGCCATCGGGCGGTTTTGCAAGGAAGAAGCGCGAAGAAAGAAAAAACGAATCGTGGAGATCGCACTAGGGAAAGAGAAGCAGTTCGAGCAAAGGGGTTGCAAAGGACGGGAAAATCCGCTCTATCTGAGCGACTCGCTAAATGGGTGACCTTCGGTCCAGGGGCGAAAACCGGTAAATTTTTGGGGGGGAAAGACAAACGAGATGAAATTGCACTCCATCGGGGGGGGTTGAAAAGTGGAAAATGGCAGGAGAAGACGGCAGCCTACGGCAAAGCGATAGGTGATTATCGGGGGGTACCGAAAGTGGGTAACGGACGAAACTTTCTTGCGGACCGTTCCCCTAAATAGCTGGAGAAGTTGGTACATGCGGGCAGAATTTTGTGGGGGGGGCACCCCCGTGAAGAGGACGCCTCACTTCCGAACTACCCGTCAGGTGAAAAGAAACAGAAGGAGGAAGAGTGATCTGCGGCGAGTTCAGAGAACAAAATGCCAGGGGATTGTTGTGGGCCTAGTAAGTGGAAGAGGGACGGAGAGGGAGAATCCGCGTCTGTTTCAAGGCCAAGAGACATTCGAGTAACAACCAACGAGTCTCAAGAAACAACACAAGGATTAGGAAAGAAAGAAGGGCGGGGGTTGTGTTCTACGAAAAAGGGAGCCGGGAATTGAACTAATGAGGCGTTCGAGGGACCACTGAAACAGAAGGAAAAAAAACTCATGGCATTTTGAGAGGAAATCAAGGGGCCATTGCCACAAAGATATCGGGGGAATTATTCTCTACGGGGTCGGCAGGAAGGGGAATTTGCGGTGCAAATCTGCAGGGGGTGGCATCAAAAAATCGTGACTCAAAAAAGCTAGGGGCAAAAAAAGGCCCCGAATTTGGGGTCACGTTCAAGAAAAGGGAAAAGGGGGAAGTCCGGGAAACAAATCATTCACCCTACTGCGGGGGTGCGCTTGCCGGAGCTGAAGGAGGAGTCTAAAAGGAACGTGTGAAACGGTGCAGCTCTCGGGATGCCCAAGTGGTGGCATCCGGCGAAGCCCATAAAAGTGTAATGAGAGAGAGCGGGGAACGGGTCAACGTTGCAAATGTTGGGGAAGAGAAAAGGAAGGTAATCTAATTAGTGGCGACCGACGAGGGGGTTCGGCGAAGGGGGGAGCTCGATCAAGTAAACGCGATGAAGGGGGGGGTGGCGTTACTAGGCGAGGGGAGAGAAGATGGGGGTTGGTAGCCGAGAGTCGAATTGACGAGGAAATCGGATGAAAGCAGGGAAGTTAAAACATGACGGGTGAGAGAGGAGGACACATGGGCGGCAGAGTCCGAAACAGCCGGCACAAAGCGGCCCTAACGGACGAATTCACGGACAAGACACAGGGGAAAAGTGCGGCGAGCGGAAGAGAAGTCAAACAAGCAAAGGGGTACAATGTGACGTGTCACCACAAACAGTAGGGAGGAAGAAAAAAACATACAAACCGTGTGGGGTGGGCTTCGAGAGAGGCCAGTGGGGGGTATTCAGCCTTGGTCGAGGATGGTGAGAGGGGGAGAAAACAGAAAAGCAAAGCGGAAGAAGCTGCTGTCGGTCCTTCACACGGGGTTGGGGTTAACAGACGAAGCCGACAATCCAGGCGCTATCACAAAATACCAGTGGGGGGGCCTAAAGGTCACTTAGAGGACCAGATAGGCATAGCAGATAGAAGAGGGGGGGATCCTAGGAGAAGGGGAAGGACGGTGGAGGAATTATGGCGGACACAAAGCTCGTACCGGACACCTCCGAAAAAAGTCGCGAAAGAGAGCAGGAAGAGAGGTCGGCCACGAATGGAGTAATACAGTTGAGCACTGGTCTTCGGCAGAGGGCGTCAGGTAAATGGTCTACTTTCGACAAATCAAACGGAGCAACAGCCGGGCGGGAAATCAGAAAGACCATTGACGAAAACAAGGACACCCCGAAAAGCAACTGGAAGTTGAGATTTCACAAGCGAAAGGGGGGGAGAAGCATCATTGGTGTCTGAACTGGCGGCTAAGAGACGAGGCCGCTATCAGTAATTGAACCTAACGTAACGGAACGGAAATTTATCCTACAGGGGTACGTATCAGAAACCTCCAAATCCAAACCATGAGCGGGAGAAACCAACAATGGGGTACCTACAATTCGCTCAAAGGCGATACGTCAGATGAGGCACAAAAACAAGATACACAACGACCTCTAACAGAAAACAAGACGGGGGCTAGGAATAGGAACCCTTGATTGTGTAATCTTTGGTAGGGAGAAAAACAAAAAAAGTCGGGGATCGGGTCTCGCGGTTCTGAAAAGGCTCTTTTCTCATGGAGTCTCAACAGGGGTAAACGTTCCGTTCCCAGGAGCTTTCGCCCTACGAGGAATGAAAAAGATACCAGGAATACAAACGGGAGGAGCATGCTCGGAGAAGACGAGTGAGGGGACAAAGGACTGATCGGAAGGGAACCTCCTATGCATGGGAACAAGTGACATAAAAGATTTTTGGCAGGTGCGTGACCAAAAGAAAGGGAAAACCTGCGCGGTTCTCCTTTCAGGATAGATCAGGCGAGAGGCGGGCAGAAACAAAACCGTGTGGAGACTGAGGCTAGGAGGTCGAGGGAGATATCACACAACAACTGATAAGGGAAAAAATAGAAAAAAGTCTCTCAGACTCGGAAAAAACTACGGAAGGGGATCAAGGTTGGGGGGCTTTCATCGAAAATGATGGAAAGAGATGTAATGAAAGGGGGGGGACCACTTCCATTTTTCCGAAGGAAGAAGGAGTACCAATGAAAAAAAAAGGAAAATTGGGACTAACAGAATTTTGCAGAAGGGACCTCGGAACCAACTCAGGCGGGTGAGATCGGTTCATGGGGACCGAAGAGCGTGCTGGATAAAGGGGCACTCCTGTTGTCGGAATGCCTGCTTGGTTCGCATCTGGGGGTGCATTCAAAAAAGTGCGGATCAGCCCACGAGAAGGTGAATGAATAGGGTAACTTGGAAGACGAGCACAACCCCTCGCCGTAAAAACGAAAGAGGAAAGCGACCAGCCTTTGGGGGGGTATGAAAAAAACACAGTCCTTGTCTACAAACCACGGAAGAGAAGATGCAAATCTCTTTGGTTGGGGAGGGGTGAATTGGGGGCGGGTGGATGTGAGAATTTGGGGGCCTAATCTGTTCCGTAACGTCGTCGGATTGGGTGCGGCCTCGCGCTCATATGGGGGTCCTGCGGTGAGGGCGTGAAAGGGAGAGCAAAAGGAAAGGTCACCCAACTTATCGGCAGTCCTCAGCTGAGAGACGGCAGGTCATCGGAGAAGACGAAGCACCCGTGAGTAAGAAGGACACCTTTCTTTCGAGTCCACAACCTGGTCTAACGGGGCGGTCGCTGTGTTTTTGGGGGGGGTTCGTCAATGGATTGTACGTGGATCTCTCCTTGGGGGAGCAAGGGGTTTGGATTTTGGAAGGGCCAATGAAAAGTAAACGCAGAAACTCGAGCCTCGTAAATCGGCGCGAACACCCCTCGATTTTCGAAACAAAGAAGGTAAAACGCATCGATCTCGGAAAGTACTCTTTTCGACTGACGTTGTTGACAGGTTGTCCGGGACGAGGTGGTGCAGTTGCCGAAAAACGTGGAGGGAAAAAAAAAAGCCGACAGCAGGTCAAGGGGCCCAGTTCGCGAAAAATTGAGCGAAAGATTACCAGTCTATCAGGATCCGTGAATTTCTGTGTCGGAAGTGGGAGAAGGGGAGGGCGGAGGGGATCATGCGGGAAAAGAAAATTTGAGGAGAAGAACTTGCAGGGGGCCTCTGTACTGGTCTACAAAGTAATAAAATCCATCGAAAAACCTCAATCGCCAATTGATTAACCGTGAAAGCACGGACCAATGACAAAAGGCTTGGGGTGCTACAAGATATCTCGTGGGTGGGAGCGCGAAAAATCGAGGAGTAACTTTCGGGGTTTAATCTTGAGTCAGCGTCGCCAACTTTCGGGTGGCTGTTGGGGAAACTGGAAGAGAATGCCTCCTTGAGTAATATTTGGACTGGGGGGCGGAAAGGTTGAGGGGGACTCTGCTTGGGGGGGAAAGGTGTCAGCGCGTCAGGCCTAATGAATGCGATAGGAGGCGAAACTATGCCTCGACCGGGCTCGAAATGAAACAAATATTGCTCAAAAAAAGAAAGAGGGACCGCCGAAACAACCACAACAGGCGCTGGGGTTGCACTGATTAGCGAAAGAGGAAAGAAACTAGCGGAGGTACGTCGCACTAATTTCAGATAAGCAGGGGGGAAGCACCCAAAATGTGGGAACTTAATAAGGACGGGCCTGCTCAGCTTCGCGCTCGAGATTGGGAAGGACGCCGCGAACACGTACGTTGGGCCGACCCCAAGTGGCGAAGAACATCGTTATGGAGGGGGGCGGGAAGCCTACTTCAATCTCTCGGGCTAACACGAATTTTGTGGGCAGAAACGGAAGCAGAGTGGAAGAGTTAACAAACTCACGAAGGGGGAAGAGACGTGAGCAAACTTTGGGGGGGGCAAGGAGTGACCCAGCTGAGACCGCAAATTTAAGACTGAAGGAAAGAACTTCCTAATGAACGAAGAAGAAAAGATTACGATGGGATACAAATTCAAAGGTGAGAAAAGACCCCCTAATGGGTTTGTTGCCTGCGTTGGCCGTGGAAGAGGCAAAAGAGAGTACGCCAAAAAAGTAAATGGCCATGGGTCCCGGGAAGGAGGAAAACAGAGCGACTCGATCAACAACAAAGGGAAAAGTCTGGGAAATCCTAGGGGTTTTCGACGAGTAGTCAACGGAACTTGGGAAACAGGTGAGGATCAAAAAGGAACAACTGAGGGAAAAGCCAGCAGGTGGGGAGACCCAGAGGGCCATGGGAGGGGTAAGAACATCCTGCTTCGGTCAAGGAGTAAGAGTCGGGGAAGGAAGGGGTGACTTGAAGAGGGCCAGGGGGCAAGGGGGGGGAACTCTGGGGACCAAGGAAATTTGAACGAAAGAGACGTAACACTTATAATAGGAATTTACGGTGAAGCAAGAAGGGGAGAAGTAAAAACCAACACTGGCGGTGACCCAGATAAACTAAGAAAAGGCCATAAAGGTATGATGAAGGCCGCCGAAATCGCAAGTGGGGACTTTTTCAATCTGGCTCCTGGGACCAAAGGGCCAGGGGGGGGTGGAATTCAAAACTAAGTCGAAGGCGAGGAGAGGGCGGAATGAGAAGGTTCAACATGGGTTTCAGCGAAAGGATGGTATCTTGAAAATAGCCCACGAGTTCTGCGGACCGGCGCAGGGAGGAGAAGACAGTTCAAAAAAGGGGAATGGGTGGGAGGCGGGGAAAAGAAAAAAGGAGAGGTCAGTTTTGGGGGTCAGGTCGGCTGCTATTATGGCATCCATCTGCGAAGGGATAAGAAAAGTTCAGTAGCGGGCGAATACGAGGAGGATAACGCCAAACAGGAAACCAATCTTACCTAAAGGCGTTATCCTTATCAAAACGGAAAAGAAACCTTCAAGTTGGCACTGAAAAAGCTAATACCGGAGACAGAAAGGAATGGGTTCTAACGGGCGAAGCGACCAAAGGAATCTGAATCTGAAATATACAACAGAAAAGAGAACGTTTGCACAATGTGAGTCTGAGATCAGCAAGGGCAGGAAAAGACAAGTGGGGTGCGATTCCAGGACGGGGGGGTAGGTCAAGAATTTTTCTAACAGGAGGGGACCGAGGGAGAATACTTGCTTCGACCTTAATGGGGTATTTGAAAAAAAAAGTCCGAAAAATCCAATCCGAAGGAACGCAAAGAGAAACAACTAGTTGCCGCAAAGAAGATAAGGCACCAGAGGAAATAGGAGATATGAGAGTAAGGGGGGCGAAGAATGCCGGAGAAGGGAGTCTGTCAGGTACAGAGGGAGCTTACAAAACGGAAAACACTCCGTCCTAAAAGTCCGACCAAGTCGCGGGGAAATGAGTACAGATCGCGAGAGTGGACCGAAAAAAAAGGGAAATTAAAAGCGCGTTTAGATAGAGGGCTGTCTCGGGGTCGGGAGGGGACGGATGATGTTGGGCGAAGGGGGGGGGAGAGAAAAGAAAAAGCGGCCCCACCTGCGCGTATTACCATTGGACGAAACAAAAAAGACAACCCCGCTGCGGCAAGTAGAAAGAGGAGGGGTGTATCTTGGAAAAACCATCGCTCGATGGTGGTCGCTGAGCGATCAGGCGAGTAAAAAGGTCAAAAACTCCACTCATGAAAAAGAAAAGCCAGAGGAAGTGGGGTTAAAACGGAAAAAGGGGGGAGGTAAAAAAGGAACGCAGACCGACCTTCCAACCAGGTGCTGAGGACAGCCAAAATCTATCCAAGTTAGGGGCAAAGAAATCTAGTGGAAAAAAAAACAACGAAAATTCCAAAAGGGGGACAACTCACACCTGTGTCTCTGAGAGGGGCCAACGTGAGTTGGAGTAAAGGGGATTTTTAGTGTGTAAAAAAAAAAAAGGCTGGGAAAAAAGAGGCGCAAACGGGAGGGGGGACGCAGAGAGGGAGGGCGCCTGGGGCTAAATGGGTAAAGATACCGTAAATTCGGAAAACTCTGAATGCACAAGCTAAAGCTTCGGGGAACACATCATAAGAGAAGAAAATTCAATGGGGGAGAAGACCAGGGGGAGGGAAAAGTCATACTCAGAGAAAAAAAGAAAGCAGGGCAACCCGAGGCTCGGGGGAAAAAAAAAAATTGTGGGGGTCTTGAAGGGGGGGACTGGGAAAAAGTAGGAACGGAACCTAAAAGGGATCAATGTGAGTTATCGCGGAGGATAAAGCTGAGACGATGGAGGCCATCAAAAACTGTAGAAATCGGAAGGAGGGCGGGAGCGATACACGTCAGAGAAAAAGTAAAAACGGGTGATGGAACAGAGAGAGAGCTCGGCGACCAGGGGATCTCGACGTACCGCCGGAGGGGTCAGGGGGGGTGGGTGGGAAACTTGACGAAAGTCCTCAGAAATCAAAAAGAGGGGGGGGTTACCGAACGGAGAATCTGCCAGGTGCATCAATGAAACCGGACTGGCCAGGCCCCACTCAAGTGCTAAAATCTTTTTGGCAAGGAAGAAGGCCAGCTCGGGGAGGGGAAGGGGAAAGCGAAAGTAGACGGGGGAAGAAAAAGACGTTCTGATACAGTGCTCATGCGCCTAAAAGGGTCGAATGTCCGGGGGGGAGGTTCTGAGGGGGCATTAAGCTGTCGATCGGGACCACGCGCAGGAAAGTATTTAAGAAGGGGCAACCACGTTGGGGGAAACGACAGCGGGGGCGAAAAAGACTCAAGTAGCAATAACAAAAATCTGAGCAAGCGCCAGCCGTGGGGCTCCTCACAAAAGAATGTGTCGAGACAAGGGGGTTTCGAATCTCACGAGCGGAGGGTGGTTTGGGCTTGGGCTATTTGGTTTTTTTAATGTTAATCTCTTTTTTGGGGGGACTTCCGGACGGGGCGTTGAAAGAACTAAAAGTGGAGGGGGGGGGGGAGATGCATCTCTCAGTTGGGGAAGGTCGGTAGGGCGTGATGAAAAAAAAGTAATGGGCTCAAGCCCGTGGACACAAGGTAAGCAAAGGTCGGTAGAAAAGGGATGAAGACGGAATTAGAGCCGAACGACGTCAGCGGGAAAACCAGGGGACTGAGGGAAAGTTATGGAATATCAAAAAAATTGGGGAAAGGTAGTCTCGGGGGGGGAGTTTGCGGCCCATGCTTTTGAACGGGGAAGGATCAGAAACTGTTTCACGTGTAAAAGGGGGCGAAGCCGTCAATGGAATCCGCCATCAGAACCTCGCTCTCTCAACGGAGCTTGTAAGGAAGCAACGTCGTACAACGGGATCTCAGGATAAGAGGTGAGGGATGACTGTGGGTGCGACAGTGGTTGATTTTCGAGTTGTTGAAGAGCAACGGAAAAAAGAAAATAGGCTGGCGAAGGGCGAAAGTTCACGGAAAAAGTCAATAGGGCAGATAGAATGTCATTATCCGGGAGTGCGGAAATCGGAGTGGTGGAGTGGCGCGAGGTTAGGGCTGGTGCGGGAGGGGGGCTACAAAGGGGGGGGGGGGCAGGCGAAAGGGAGCGGACAGTGTTCGACACCTTCTACCAAGAAGAAGGGGCCAAATTCCGGGAATCGGAAAAAAAAAAAAAGGGTCTAAAAGACTAAAAAATCACGACCACTGGAACAAACTGGGAGGTTTTGATCGGGAAAGATAGGAGCGTGGGATCTGGCTCAGTCGAGAGTAAGGGGGGGCGGGGGGGACCAGTCGCTGAGATCGAGGAACGGAAGGTGATTCTTGTCCTGAGAGATCTAAAAACCGGTAAAGGGAAGGGAAAGGGGGGACTTCTAGTGCTCGACGCAGATGAAGGGAACTGTGCTAATCTCTCAAATACCGAATGGGGGGAAGGGGCTGAATGAAAAAGGGCGAGTCAATACCGCAGACGAAAAAGTCACCTGAAGAAACAAAAGGATAACTACCTAGTACCGGGGCGGGACCCCGGGTTCAACATCCGTTGCAAGGTATTGTACTCTAACTTCTCCCGAATCGGGGAAAGGGAGAGAACTAATTCCAGATAAATCAGTTAGATGGCCCAACAAGGTGGGGAAGATACAGAACGATCTCATCTTAGGCGCTCAGGCTTGGAAAGGGAAGGGACAGAAAACCGGGGAGTTGGGAAGACACAAGGGAGGCAAAAAAGGGGACGCACATAGGGTTCCTGCCTGGAGAGGTCAGGTCGGCCGGCAGAAGAGGCAAGCGAGACGAGAGCGTTAAAAGAAAAAGGGGGGGGGAGAAGTAAGCCAGGTCAGGTTCGGCCAGGAACCAATAGGAGAGATGGAGCGGGGACGCGCAGGAGGGAAAGGGTTGGTTGCAAACCCACTGCAAACTCCAGTGACCGAATACAGCACGACGGACTTACTCTGGAAGGAAAAAATACCTGGAGGAAGAGGTTGTCAAAAGGAAATACGTGGATCATAAGCAAAACCTTGGGTAAAATGCGTTGAGTGGAGAAGGATATTCGACCTCAATCACGTTTCAGCCAGGAGACGGAGAAAACACTCGAGGATCGTGGAAAAAACTTAGGAGGAGGAAAAGAATAAGATCGGACTTGCAGATCTCCGGTTAAAGTTGAAAGAAAAGAAGAGACGAGAGCTAGGAAAAACCAAGGGGCAAAGAACACAGCCTTAATTGTGACGTGGAAAAAAAAGTCAACGGGAAGGGGGAAAAATTCAGGGGGTTGTGATTCAAAGAGTGAAGGGGAAAAGACATTCCTGTTCGGAATGTGAGGCGGCCTTCTTGGAGTGCAAAGAACCCTTCAAAAAATTTGGGCAAAGCGACAAAACTGCTCAGAAAGGGGAAATGGGGGTGCAATTTCCCGCAAGACAGGGAGGACGGGACCCACCAACCCGGCTGGATACCCTAGGCGCTTTGAGTAGGCTGACCACAAAAAGACTAAGTCCTGGAAAGATGTGAGAGTTCATAGGGTGTCTGGAAAAGACACTGTGGGCAAAAGTTCGAAAAAAAGAGAGAGACGCGACGCTAGGAGCGGAACGAGTCCGTTGAAAAACCTGGGGTGGGAGATAAGATGGATGTAGATTAGGGGAAACCCAGATGGACGTAAAGAAGCTCGCGATACTCATTGCAAAGGGGTGGGGGGAAGAGGGGGGAAGAGGCGTTAGCAATACGATTGGGGTTTTTCGGAGAAGGGTCGAGCAGGATGATTCAATGCCAGGAAACTAAGTCATCCCCAGGACTTATGGAAGCACAGTGAAGAAGCGTCAAAACTCAGACCAGTAAAAAAAATCGTCAATTACGGGAGGGTCGGGAGGAATCACGGCATTCAAAGGGTTGGGGGCGCGAATCGAGAAAGAGGACCCTGGATTAAAGGCGAATGCGGGGTCAAAATCGACAAAAAGGGCGAATCAATACGATGAAAACATCAAGAACCTTTGGTGGGGTTGGGGAGTGCTCGATCTGCAGGACCTAAAGGTGGGGGGGGAGGATTCAAGGGGGGGGGAAAAGGGATGGAAATGGGAGGGAAGGTGAACGGGCGAAGCTGAAGGGAGGCCCTGACAAAGGGTATGGGAACCCTCACGGACGACCTAAAGAAAAAAAAGAGGGGGAATAATCGGAAAAAAAAATAGCAGAAATTCCCCGGGCACGGATAATGCCAAATATGAATGCAGATAATAAGAGAACTGGCAAAAAGCAAGAAGCCTGGCTGCTGGCGATGGAGGGAAAAAAAACGGACACCGTCCGGCAACGGCAGCACCAAGGTAAGAAAGAGTAGGCCTACAGATCGTCGTTGGACCGAAGGGGGCTTCTGGTAAGAGGTGTTGAGAACGGAGTACGCGCGTCGGCGGTAGGGTAGTTAGACTGAGGAAACAAGCTGCGCCAACCAAAGGCGATGCCAAAACGTAAGCAATTTTCACGGACACCAAAGCCCACCCGCGACACATGTAGCAACTCGGGGGGGATCTTGCAAAAACAAGGGCAGAGCGATGCAAGGGGGTCATGAAAGTCTAGACGAAACACAGATTAATCAAGGAGGATAAAAACAGACAGAGAATTGTTGGACCGGTCCAAGAAAGGGGGGGGAAGCAGGTAAAAAGACGCAGACCGACCTTCCAAAACCATTCCAGAAAACCCCAAATCGAAAAAGACACACAGTCGGATGTATAGAAGAAGGTTCATAGGACAAAGAAAGATACCCTTCCAAAAGATCAGAACAAAAAACCGACGCTTTGAGCGGAAAAGATGGGGAAACCAGGGGGGTGGCTGAACGGAGGTGGGGTTATGGGAGAAACCAACGGGGGCGCGTGGGGGGAGAGAGGTGGGTATTGCTCAAGCGCGGGGGGGGGACGAGCTGTCGGCCACAAGGTATCCGTGCCCTGAAAGTGGCGAGCCCACGCTTGGGATTCACAAAACTCCAGGGCGAACACAGAAAGCATCGAAAAACGGGAGTATGGCATTGAGCAGGATATAAGAGAGGTGAAGTGCTACGCAAGGGAGAAAATTGAAACTCCTGCATGGCCCCGTAAGGGGGCCCGCTAAAAAGATGGAAGAGGCCATTTCAGTGTGTCAGGGGGACGGAAAGGAGCGCAAAGGTAAGGGGGGGAGCCGGGGTCTAAAAATGAGGGAGAAGGCCTGGCGATTTGAGGGGAATAAATGTAAAATCCAGGCTGAACGGAGACGTTCTCCTTCGCGAG
>Ga0179591_1370634_pt1 | contig 12664 bp, 13 predicted proteins | sample CZOMad2_1_08_16f_FD_182891 | JGI IMG/M metagenome (GOLD analysis project Ga0179591, IMG submission 182891) | Vadose zone soil fungal communities from Angelo Coast Range Reserve, California, USA - CZOMad2_1_08_16fungal (PacBio error correction) | ecosystem: Environmental > Terrestrial > Soil >...
CCCACTCTCTGAAAAGATTCGCCTAAGAAAAAAGCCTCAGAAGTCATAAGGTCGTAGCCCGGGAAAGCATAGGAGCGGATGGGGGGGGGGAGTATTCAAGAGCAATAGAAGGACCAAGTCCTCGTCAAAGTAATTGGAAGTCCGGTAGTATCCAGGAACGGGGGGGGTCGGCAGGAAAAGGAGGACCATGAACGGTTGGGCCTTCAACAGGGAATCAGAAGGGGAAATTTGTGAGCTGAATCAATACTCTCGGGGGGGGTCCAGATGGGGAGGCCTAAGTAAGATCGTGTCGAGGCGCGGGGGGGGAAACACACCGGCGGCCCAGCCGGCTTGCAGAAAAGATGCAGCGCTTTGTCTCGAAAGCTACAAGGAACTTGTCGTCCGAACTCTTCCGGGGGGAAGGGATCGGACGAATCCACCTTCACCAGAGCATCAAAAGAGAAGAGTAGCAATGATTGCGTTTATGTGAAGGACAAAAGATAGAACTACTGGGTTCGGGGAAAACGGAGGTGGGCTAGGAAGGCCACAACTCTCGCAGAAGACATATGTAGGGCGGGTTTCAGAGCCCGAAGACGGGAACTTGAGAACTCTCTAGGGGCCGGTCCACGTGGAATGTGGAAAACAGCGATCTGGTGTCTTGGGGGGGCTTCGCCGAGAGAGAGGAGGTTCTCGTGGGAGAGGCCCTCGAAAGGAAGAGGATTCACGGAGGAAATCGTCCGTGAATAAGAACGGTCTGGGGGGGGGGAGGACTTCGAAAGGGGGTGGCGCCAAGGAGTCGGGCAGTCAAACCTTTGGAGGTGTAGGGGTGGGTGACGCGCTTTACTTGGGGAGGAGACTATTTACTCTAAAACGTGGAAAGGGAAACTTAACCACACATCAGTGAAGCGTGGGGGGCAGCAGGGGAACTCATTTTAGGCAGACTTAGTGAAGAAGGCCCGACACAAGACAACCGCAGGGTCCGAGTTTTTGCGGGGGGGAGAATCAAAACCCATTGAGAAAAAAGGGCCCTGATTCGTCACAGGGGGAAGGACAATGGGGGGGGGTACCGATCTCCTTGAAGTGGGAACACGCCGGGTTGAATGAGGTGCAAGAGATGTATCGAAAAGTAAGCAGCATTCGGGGGGATTTGCAGGGGTGCGAAGTCAGGAGAAAAGGGTTAGAGTTGGCGCGCCCGGAACACCTGAGCTTTAGTGGGAAAGAGAGTTTGTTTCATGAGGAAAAGGAGGAAAATTCACGATGCATCGCGATAAGGTCGCGCCTTGTGTTTAAGTTGCTACAGGTCAAGGAAAGAAAAGTGAGAATCACCTTCCGAACTTGTCAGGAAAAGGGAAAAGAGGTCAGAATGGGGCGCCAAAGTGGAAACGCCGGGGGAAAGTCGGGGGCAGGAGGACGGCCGCGATGATACGACCGCTGGGCTCAGCGGACCAGCGTCCGGTTTGGTTGGGGAATAGTAGAAAAGGAGGGAATAGCTTCATAGAAGGTCCAACTTCGCTAAGAGGGAGAAGCATAGAGCTTTAATCGACTGGGGGAAAGAAGAAGGTCGGAGATGAAAGAGAAAATAGGTGAGTCAAGGGATCGAGCTGAGCTCGGGAGAGCCGCGCCACGACGATATCGCGCAACGGACTAGGAAGTTAGAAAGAGGCGAATGAAAGGATAATTCCGTAGGGGAGAGAAACCCATCGGCATCGGGCGATCACTAAGGGAGAACGCTAGACGAGAGTCAGGTATTCCAAAGAGCCGCGTTCAAAAAGGCGGTATCAGGGGGACGCTCATTTCGGGACGGAATGCACCAGGTGTACCTTCGGGAAGGGGACGAGATCCGCTGGGGAAAGGAAATAATTAAAGGCACAAGACGCTGGGTGACCCAATCACAACCGGGAAATCAGAAAAGGGCGGATCGTTTTTCTATCACTCCGAGAAGCGGAGAAAGCCAAAAGGAAATGAAAAAAATCGAAAGATTGGGGTAAACTGAACCAAGGGGGCTTTCCTCCATCTGCTTGAACTTTCGGAGACTGCTGTCACCAGTCGACAAAAGAGGTAAAAGGAAATGATCTATGTGGGAGAAAAGCAGAAGCTAAAAGCGGAGGCAGAGAGGAGGAGCGCAAAAGGATGAACTTCTTCGAAGAGGGGAGGGGAAAAAAAAAGGCTTTCACGAGGGAAAGCATTCGTCGATGGGGGGATTACCAGAGGTGCAGAAAATGCACTTCACGGACGAGGAAAGAAAAACACGGCCAAAAGCAGTTGATAGGCATACGAAAATACGAGGAATGGGGGGGAGTAGGATTTTGAAGACGGACGTCTTCATCTGGGGGGGTAGTTCATATTAAAAAAGGGGCAGTGTCACATGTAAGGGTAACTCGAGATGACGGGGGTGTCAGCATTTTGTTGGAGCAAAATTACCCAGAGACGATGACTGACAGGGGGGGGGTGATCGAACACGTTTATCGGCAAAGAGCTGGGAAGGGGGTTCGACGGAGAAAGCGCGCTATCAAACCCTCGTCGAAGCGAAATTAACAGGAATGCCAAAAAGGACCTCGTTTGTAAGAACAGCTTTCCGACAGGTGGGAAAAAAAAACAAACACATGAAAAGCTGACGCAAATGACAAAAACACAAACCGCAAAGGAAAGACGGAAGAGAACGTAATTTGGTTTCTATTAAAACACAAGCTATTCCGAGGGAGAGTGCGCCGTGGACAAAGCGAAAGAACTTGTGGATGGGCCAAAGAGGGACGGGGGGAATAAATCGGCGTTAAGCCTTGCACCATCCGGTTCAGCGCTTTGCCTTCGAACCCAAGAAGGGTCCAGCTTTATACCCAGGAGGGGTGCAGCGTTTTGAAGGGGAGAATCTGGGATACGTAATTACTTAGGTATGGAAACAAGAGACTGACTTGGACGCGATGCCTTGGCTCTGCTGGTGGTGACAAGGCCGCGCTGGAAAGCGAGGTAATGACGGAATAGTGGGGGGGGGAGCCGTGCGGCAAAGAGGCACTGTAATGAAGGTTTCAGACAGGAAACCGCGTCCTTAGAGGAAGAGATTGGAAGAGGTCAGTTTTTGACTGAAAGGGACTGCTTGAACCTGAGCGTACGGAGACAAGGGGTTAGCGGGAAAGAGGTGTTGGCGCCGAAAGGAAAAGAAGAAAAGGGGGGGTCGAATAAGAGCGACGTCCTGCCGATGCTCTTTTCTGGGACGAAGAACGTCGGTCGCGTGAAGGGCAGGAAACTTTTTTTTAAGATGTGGATAAAGGAGATCAAAATAAACAACAAAGGAGGAGGAAGGGGAAAAAGGGGAGCCGGGTTTCAAGACAACAATCGACAAAGGTCGGGAAACTGCAAAAGGTGCTCAACAAAAGCGACTGCATAATCTGCAGAAAGAAAAAGATGGGGAAAACTGAACGAAGGACGTGTGTATAGAGCGTCGCCCGCTCAGTCGCGACGCACGATCGAAAAATTTAGGGTCCTTGTGGACCGGTCAAAAAAAAAAAACTGAATAGTCGGCGGAGGAAAACCTCTCTATCTGGGGTAGTTCATCTGTTCAAAAGGCTGGTGATCCTCTAGGGGCTCTCGACGGGTAATCCTTTCATCGGAAATCGCTTTCGACTCCATTTAAAAAACCAAGACCAATGTGGTTCTAACATAAAAAGGGTTGACAGCCTGAAGAAGTACATTAAGATAAGTTCTAACCACCGCGCTCAGAGCAATGGTAATCAAAAGAGTTGAACCTGTGTAGGGAAACCGAAGTCAAAGCGATAAAAGAAAAAAAAAAAGCCTCTCTGCACTGTGGTCAAAAGAATGGAGACGGCGTCTAGTTTCCGTAAAATCCTCTGTAAGAAGTGTGATCGTTCCTGACGCTACGGAGACTCGAGCAAGGGACCCTCCGCAGATCTATTCGCTTCCAAATCAAGTAAGGGGGTGATACGAGCTACTATAGAAAGCTCGGAAAGGGGGAAAAGAAGGGAGAACTGGATCTTGATCACGAGTTGGGAGGAGATTGGCGTAAAGAAAATCTAAGACGCCGATAACTGCGCGATAAAACTGAAGGTCATCGATCTGGGGTTGGAGGAGGTTGGGAACAAAACCTTAAAACCGAAACTTTGACAGCAATCAGAAGGGAACTACTTCTGCCTCTCATGAAGACGCACGCGCCCTACCCGGAACTCATTACATCAACGAATGCTCAAGGCCTTGAGGAAAGAGGGCAGAATGCATTCTTCATTGTTTTCAAAGGGGGAGGGGGAAAAATATCGGGGGAAGGGGAATGGTCTGGGCCTTTGGGGGAGAACTAGCTTATTGGACATCGTCCATAAGACAGGAGCGAGTAAAAAGCCAAACTGTTAGGAAGGAGGGCAAGTCATCGGAAGGAAGGATATATCAGAAGGGCTCAAAACACGCACGTAAGGGATAACCAACAATAATCATCGAGTCATGAGAATGGCCCTGAGCCTTTGAAGGAAGTGACTAGGTATAGACGGAAAGGGGTTCATTTAACCAATCAATTGACTGGAGGAATAGCTTGAGGGGGGTCAAACACATATCCGGCAAATCGGCGGCGGATGCGCGGGGGGGGAAGAAGCCGTCGTGGGTAAATTTATAGACCGGCACTGCAACTCCCCCAATGTATAAAAAAGGGGGAAAGAGACATCAGCGACTACGGACAACACGCAAGGTCAATACCTTACCGTGTTGAAAGCAGGATAAGAGCAGTCTGGCGTCGGCGGATTAGAAGAAAATTAAGGGGAAGGAATGAAGATTGGCAAGACTGGTCTAACCTGGTCGTAGGGAAATCATCGCCGGGGGGAGACCTCATTGACGGTCGCTCTCGAAGATCAAAGACGAAAAGAAGATGACCCTGAGGAGCGGTGGCAAATCCGAAATTACGGATATCGTAAGCTGCGATTCAAAGTTGGGATCGCTGTCAAAAAGGGGGATTAGGGCTCCTTTGACCTTCAGTCCGAAGCGGGGGGCCACTTTCTAGAAGAAAAAACCCGAACGGCGAAATGTTCGGGGCGGAGAGCGGAGAGAATCGGCAATTTGGAGCCTTCACCACTCCGAAAAAGGTTCACATCTTCTCTGAGGGAAACACTGGGGAGGCAAGAGGAGTCATTAAAAACATAGGTAAGGTCGGAGGGTCATTTGTCATGTGGGGGAGTCTGGACACGGGGGACTCGCAGTAACTTATCTCTCGGGAAAAATCGGTCAATCATGCGAAAATAGAAGGCAGCGTGAAAAAAGAACGATACCAGACCCGTCTAGCGCGGGATTCGGAGACGCCGACGCCAAATTTTAAGGAAAAAAAGGAGCTAGAAGGGTAATCAAGGGGAAAGGAAAGAAACCTTACGAAGTGAGTGGGGTTAAATGCAAGATCTTCGGAAAGGAAAAACATGCAGGAAAGGTGTCAAATAACCTTTGCAGAAGGGGTCCATTTTTCCTTTATTTTGCGACCTGAAACGATTCCAAGGAGTTCTGGAAGGTGTGAAAAGAAAAGAAATGCGAAACGGTCCCCTTATTACGTGCAAGAAGGGCAAGGGTGGCGTGGGGAGGACTAGTAATTCCCAGGAGCTATAAAGGGGAGAGATCGAGCAGAAGACCAATACAATTACATCAGGTTGTCCTACCGCGCTTTTCTAAAAGCAAGGAAAAAGCACCGGCGCGAGACCGTAATAACTGAAAAGAGGAGGGGCGGGGAAGTACGGCAAAAGGATCAAGGTAAAGAAAAGACGACGACTTCGAAGCCAAAGTAACAATCCAAGTCCAGCGTCAAATGTGAATTCATTAGATCGGCGTGCGTAGAACGTGTCAGATAAGGAGGGGGGAAAGTAGAAACGCACGAAAGAAAGAGAACATTGATGGCAGAAGGAACTTCAAAACCTGTGAACCGAAAGAAGAAAAGGTCATCAGTATGCATGCTGCAAAAAAAGAGGTAAGCCCAAAGTTGTCACGAAGGATCTCGGGTGGAAAAGAAGAGGCATCCGAATTCCTGAAGTAAGATAGTCTACAATGAATTCGAAAAGAGGAGAACAAGCTCGGTAAGATCGAGGAAAATGCGGAGGGGAACCTTTGCCTTGCAGAAAAAAAAAGTATACCAGGAAAAACTAGATCGCCTATTCGTAAATATATCCTCTAGCGTGGGAAGGCAAAAAAAGCGTATTGACAGGGGCTCCATTAACAAAAGTTCTAAGGGGGAACCCCCGAAAAAGGAGGGTTGGGATAAAAAGTAAGTTACTCCTTATGAAGGAAAGGAATTGAATACTAAGAAAAACCACCTTTAAGCCTACGGGAAGTAGAAGATTGCGGGGGGTAACACAGACGAGGAAAGATGGATCCAAGGGACCTCAGAAGAGGCGCGGGGGCGGGTAGTGAAAAAAAAATGGAGAAAAAAAAGGGCCAGGAGCACCTCTTGCCGGCTCTCAAAACAAAACAAAACGAAAAAGGAGAGATAGAGAGAAAATCGTTCCGATGGTTCGTACCTTCAGCAAGCGAGGCATAAGCTGCGAAAAATAAAATTAGTCGTGACCATCGTCATCGAGCTAGGGGGACTGAGGGGAGTCTGTAAAAAAAAAAATCTCTGCCTCGACGTCCGATGGACGTCGTTCAAAAAGTCCATTATTCTGACCGGAAGGAAAGGGATCAGGCGGGCCCATGAGGAAAGGGTCCTTCAACCTCGAGTGTAATCGACCGGGGGAGACGATTAGTTACGACGGGTTTTCAGGGGGAAGGCGGATTAACAATGTAGATAGCGAGGCATGGGTGGGACGGGGGTCAACCCCGGGGGGCAAGCAAGCTCCGAACGAGAGGGGGAAGGATTTTTCCATCACTTCTTAAACTGGGTTCGACTAACAATAGTCGGGAAGGTCGATCGCAGGGTGTCTTTCCACAGTCGCGCATCATCTGAAGTGACTCTGGGAAGGAAGAGGGATCTGGGGGTTGGAATCCCCAGACGGATTAGTTCACAAGGTAGGGAGAAGTCGCCCATCACGGAAAGGATTGGGAGGGTTGCGAGAGGCCATCAAGCTGAGGAACGCTCGCCCGACCGGAAGGTGGGTTACACCAAGTCGGATCGGTAGTTACTCTGTTCTGCCGTAGTCGCAGGGGGGTGAGAGTAACATGCACCATTCGGGACTGTCAGATTTCCATCTAGGGAAAGTTACATAGCTCGGTTCGCGAGGGGGAAGAACACGCGAGCAAAACGTGGAATGGGCCAGTTTTCTTGGGGTGGGAACTGCGCGTATTGGGTGACGACGATAGCGGCTTGGTACTTACAAAAATGCCGAAACAGGAAAAAAGAAGCATGAGGTGGCATCGGCTCATGCTTTAATGAAGTTTCCGAAAAGCAGGACGAAGATCCTCCTTGATTTTTTAGGGGAGGGGGCGAATCAATAAAGGACAGTGTAGGCCCTTGTGTCTGAAACCTGTTAATTCAAGGTTTTCCTTCACAGACATTTAATTGGAAAACAGATTTGACACGAAGGCCGTTACTGAATCCAATTCTAGTCAGAACGGGGGGGGGAAGGGGTTCTTTGAATTGCCTTCTGAAGTCTTGATCTTAGAGCGTAAGGGGAGGCGGGATTTTGGTACTTTCTTCTGCTCGCAAGTATTCAGGAAAAAAAAAAAAAAGACTATAAAGGGAAAAGAAAACTGTGTCGTTTTTAAACCGTGGCGAAGCAATGAGTGACGATGACTTACGAAAGTGAGCTAGACCTTCGATTCCTACCATGTGCTCCATAAATGGAAAGGACGCCGTGAAGCCGTGCCACCGTCTCACCAACTAATGATCAATATGTGATGGGACGATTGTCTCGTCTTCAGGGGTGGGCGTTGCGTCCTTAGAAAAAGAGGAAAAACATCCGCGCTTCGACATACCAAGGCAGCACTGGAGCGAATCTTGACTCAGATACAAGGAGGCCTTAAAAGGGGAAGCCTCCGTAATGCAGCCGCATACAGAAGGGGGGTAGGATGGGGCGAGATGATTAAAAGGGGAAGAGGAAAAAAAAGCCCACGATGCGGAGAAAAAAAACGAGTGATTTCGCAGAAGGGATGACGGTTCAGAAAGGCCGTCGCTAAGCCGCAATCAGGATTCGACACACTGGTCGCGGAGGGGAGAGAAAGAGCGCATTAACCTCAGCCGGGGGGAAAAAAAGAGGTCTACCAGGCCAAGTGCGGGCGACATTCGGAGGAGTATTACGTGAACAATGGAAGGGGAGGGAGAGTTACAGTTTGGATTAGTCTTTAGGGTAAAGAATGTCACCAGATGCATGGAAGCAATCAAACCCGGGGAATACGGAAAGCTTTTATCTGGGGTTTATCCGCGAAAGAAGCCGATGGAAACCATGATTTATCGGGGAGTTCGGGAGGGGATCGTATAAAAAAATTGAACAATTTCGGGTCAGTCGACTCGGAAACCGGAGGAAAGGATAGTTGGTAAAGCTCAGAAGTCGTGGGCGGACTGCTGAGACGGGATACTGCTTAGGAAGGATCGGAAAGGCCTTTAAAGAAAAGAAAATAATGTCGGAAGTGACGTGAAATTCCCCGCGCGGGAAAGCCCACGATTTCCCAACAGAATCCTCCAAGGGACCACCTCGTAGTCAGTCGGAAAGAAAAAGTAGGAAAAGGAAATTATGTTGGAGAGGATTACGGCGTTCGTAGGTGACAAAGGGTCGTTAAGGAAGCGCAACGGGACGGTCGGTCCTGTCTGCTGAACTAGATCGGCTAGGGAAACTAAAAGGTTAGGGGTTGTCGACGATCGATTACTTGCCGGGTGGGCACTTGGGGCGACGAGAGGTTCGGAATGAAAAAAGTCTAGAAAAAAACATCCGTAACCGAGCGAATTGCGGCCGAAACCGGGGTCCAAAAGAAGTATGCAGTTAGTGAAGGAGCAAAATGTGAAGGGATCACAAAGCTAAAAGGCGCACCGTGAAAAGGGGGAAAAAAATTTTGCGATTCAGAAAGAGATAACGAGGAAGACTGGAGTCAGTATAAGAGGAGTGTGAAACATAAAGATCTAAGGATCCACGTGAACTCCGTGCACGGGGGAGCGGGGAACAGGTGGACGCTTGGAAAGCACAAGGTTATGGAGTACCAAGTAAGAACGCGGTGGAGCGCGGGGTTATTTCAGAATCTGGGACCTACTGAGGTCTAAAAAGGGGGGGGGGCCCAAAAACGGCGAAATTGCTAGAAAAAATTATGCTTATGGTGGGTGAGGAAAGAAGCTGTTACGATGGGAGATTAGCTGAACAGTTCCGACGGTTCTCGGCAAGACCTGAAGTGGGACGGGACCGGACCACTAGAGTACTGCTAAGGGTCGAGAGATGCCGAGCGTTTGTAAGGAAAAAAAGAAAAACACTTGCCCGGGAGCGGAGACGCTGTGACTGGCGGTTGGCGCCGCGCAGACAAAAAGAGCCGGACGAGCAGAGACCAAGACGCAAACATGAATTTGGTGTCGGACACGTCAATTGCTCGTGAAACTAGCCGCTTTTTTAATCGGGGTGCGGGGGGGGGGGGACCCATTCATATACAAAACAAAAAAGGGGGAGGAGAGAGATGCCTTTTTAGAAGTCGCAAAATATAAAAAAGGTTGAAAGAAAAAAAGAAAAACGCATCCATTTACGGGGGAAACGAAAGCTCAGGAGGTCAGAAGAGTCGACCTCTGTTCGGCGAAAGCGGGAACGTGTGAAGCGCAATCTCCCTCGAAAGCTCCGATACAGCAAGGGAAAAGAAAAAAAGTTCCGTCAAAAAAAGAGACGCAAACGCGTCGATTACTCCAAGCGGTTAGACGTGTCAGGTGAAAGAACTGGAGCTGAAGACCATTGATTGCACAGAAGAAAAGAATGCCGCTCAGGGAACTTTGAAAAAAAAGGCCTTACCATCAGATGGACAGAGCCCTGCACACAAAAGGGAAAAGGAAGTGGTAACGATGAAAGTCCCGGGGGTGGGAAAAGGGAAGAGTCATTAATTATCAGAAGAGGAAAAGCAAGCTACCAACTCGGTCAAAGAGATTGGGTATCAACAAGATTTTGAAATTGTAGTTTGAGTCAAATGGAAAGAAAGGAAAGAACAAAGACGGCCGAGTTCAAGTATGGCCTACTGCTAGCAGGGGTCCTGAACCATGCGACGAGGAAAAAGGAAAAATGCATATCGACATCGACATCTGGTCAGACTCCGCACAATAGCATTTCAAACCAATCGAAGGACGCGCAGTGCGGACAGGGGACATGGGGCTCAGTGGAGAGTTCTCTTTCCCACGGGGTGAGACGCCCTTCGCTGTAGATAGTAACGAGGGGGGAGCGCTCGGGGGGGGGGCGCAGGGGAAAAGCGAAGCCGAGCAGCTAGAAAACAAGGTCGTTAGAGTCTTTGAGGGAAACCGACTTGCACACCGAGCAACCGGGAAGCGAGTTCAAACAAAGTCAGGACATAAAGGAAAGGCGACATTGAATACACGCTGCCCAGCAAATTTATAACCAGGAACAAGAAGGGGGGAATTTCGCAAATGGGGGTGCCGTGTAAGAGAATCTGTGGAAGGTTGGTCAGAATCTCTGGGGATCGCGGGAAGTCGGGCTTAACCGATGCTCACCCGAGGGAATTTCACACCACCTGCATCGTGGCCTAAAAAAGATAGGGCCGGGAAAAAAGTTGGGAGAGATTCGGGATAAGGGGCCTAAACGAGATCAAGGGGAGGGTCTCCATCAAGAAAAAGATAACCACAACGAACTTTTTCTAGGAAAGAGCATAGGTGGGAAAAGAAGAATTCAAGACGATCTTAATACTCAATCAACGAAGTTACACCGGTTTGGGGTCGTGACTAACGTCTCGAAGGGAAACCACCGAAAAGTTCCTTATTCGGGTTAAAAAAAATGTCTAAGACAGTCAAGGGGAATTATAGAAGGTCGGAAACCCGCCACGTTGAATGGGCGAGAGTGCAATGGGTTTGAGTAACGGTACTCTTCAAGACAACTCTCAACGCAAGAGGGGACTATACCTTGAACTTGCTTATTCGGGGAGAAGGGAACGAGGAGCGAGCTTCCGCCCATGGAAGTGAAAAGACCGAGCAGAGAGCGAGTCGAACTAAGTCTCCTTCGTATGCAATCTGGAAAACAGAGAGCCGTGGACCCTGAGGTAAGAGAAAAGAAGGAAAAAGAGCTGCCGACAAAGAAGTCACATATTTTCGCATGGGTCAACGAAATTAAGAGGGCGGAAGGAGGAACAATCTCCGGCCGGGACGAGAAAAAAGTAGACTCATACTTCTAGACTCGGGAAGGTCGGTTCCACCAATTCACGGACTGAAACCTGCACCTGGAAATGGTGTCAAATACATCAGGGGCAGGGTATCAAACTGCTCAGTCGTTGGAGAAAAGGCACGAAGCGCATGAGTAATGTCCCATCTTCTGATCGGGGGCACAAAAGGTGGCTAGCATCTAATGCATTTACAGAAGCTGAGGGGGGGGAAAGGAAAAAGGGTTCAGGGGAAAGAGAAAAATTTGAACTGGCAATGGGGGGAAATGATCGCGAGAAAAAAAGGGTCAAATTCCTTTGAGAATCACTACAAGAGCGGGTGAAAAGAGAAAAAAACCAGGGGTGGGTCTACGTCGAAAAGGAATCGGACCTACTCCGAAGGGGAGCCAGGGCAACACATTCTGGAGCGAAGGGTATCCTTACAGTTCAGAGAGACCGAAGGACATATAGTATGGTTCCACGAAAGCTCTGGTCGGAAAGCAAAAGTGAGGAACGTCACGGTGGCCGTGTGAAAAAAGGTGGAGGTCGACTGCAAATCGGTCACGGTGGGTGGGTTCGGTGCCTGTTCTTAGGCCCTAAATGACGAAAATCTTTGAAAAAGAGCCGATGCACAAGACAATGGGGAGGTCGGAATGGGAAAACGAGACGTAACTCGGGGCGAAAACCGGAAACAAAGAAAGGACGAATGTGCTGGAATTAAGGGAACTGTGTTCGAGTCGAAGAGACGTAACCAGGAACGCCTAAAATTTCGCACGGAGATGCACGTGAACTGAAGGGCGAAGAGGGTGCATAGAAAAGATCAAAAGAAGTACGACGACTGGAAGGAGCCAAATATAAGTCGAGCCAGCGCTTTTGTCACAAAATTTCATAAGGGCGAAAGGGGAGGAACGTTGAAGAAGGAGATCGTCCTCAACCCGAACGACAACATGGCATGTCCGGGAGATGACTGACATCATGTGAACGAAAGAATCGAGTCAAAGGCCGTCAACATCAAGATATCATAGGGGGGCAATTGAGATGTGAATGCGAGGGGGATGGACGACAAGACATGCTTCAGGCAGTCCGGGGAGGTTAGAAAGGTCGTACGCGAGGAGAAAAAATCTCGGGAAAAGGGGGCGGAGGCAAAAAGGGCGGGAACTGTGCTGCTAGGTAACACACAAAACATCGAGGGGATTGAAAAGCTAGCTGCCAGGAAACGGATGGGAACCGAACGGGGGCCGGGGAAAAATTTCGATTACGAAAAAAGGTAAAACACGCATACTGGACGCCTGAGACTGAAGACAGAATGGGGGTTAAAAAGGGACCCAGAAAAGGGTCGAGATTGAGAAAGTGTCGGCGGAAGCAACAGCAGGGCTCGATGAGGAACCTGTAGAAACGAACCTTAGCGTGGTTATTCGGGGAGAAGGGTCGGAATGCAAACTCCAGATGAATCGCCGATGGA
>Ga0179591_1261809_pt1 | contig 12663 bp, 19 predicted proteins | sample CZOMad2_1_08_16f_FD_182891 | JGI IMG/M metagenome (GOLD analysis project Ga0179591, IMG submission 182891) | Vadose zone soil fungal communities from Angelo Coast Range Reserve, California, USA - CZOMad2_1_08_16fungal (PacBio error correction) | ecosystem: Environmental > Terrestrial > Soil >...
GAAAACAAGGCGGCCAGTATTACCCCGCGCCGGCGGGAAGAGGGATAAAGAAAAACATAAAAACACGGTGGGTGTGGATCGAACCAAAAAAAGGTTCTTTCCAAAAGGAAACTATAATGAACGGGGAAGGTCGCAATAGGGGGACATGGGTGGGAAAATCCATCACAAGCGCCCAGCGTGAACAAAGGGGGTTATCAAACAGTGAGCGAACTCCGCAATACCAGACAGGCCAACGGAATACAAGGGAATGAACAAAAAGAAAATGAGAACAGTGATAAGAAAATCAGAAGGACATAGGAAGTCTTTCGGGGAATCAGATGAAAAAAGTCGCCGAGGCCTTTCTTCCACAGGACGGGAGGAACTGTGGAAGAGAAGCACACCTTAAAAGAGAGATAGAAGGCACCTGAAAGTTTTAGAAGGGGGGGAGGGGCTGTGGAGAAGAATTCGGCTGAAAAGCTCACGACTCGTAGGAAATGCAAAAAATACCAAAAAGAGAGGGGGAAAAAGTACAGACTGACGACCCTTCTGGGCACCGGACAGAGGATTGATACTGACCACTGTAAGAATTGATATAAGTCAAGAGGGGGGAGGTTCTTAGAGGGTGGGGAGTGGATGGCCATCAACAAGGAGGGGACATTAAATAAAAAATCGGAGTGGTGTGGAAGCCGGTCCCGAAAAGACTAAAGAAAAGGGCCCTAGGGGAAAGGAGAAACGGGGAACGGGGGTTGACAGAAAAGATTGGGTTGGATTTTCTATCAGGGGGGGGGGTAGTAATGGGGACAAAGAAAAACCTAGAAAGGACGGAAAATAGCGCCCGTTCTAACTTCAAGTGAGGAGAAGACAGCGAACAAACAGATAAAAGGAAAATTGGAGAGGAAAGGACTTCCACAGTGGATCAAAATAACTGTCCACCTCACCTGAGCCGAGGGATTTACTGGGGAAAGTGGATGGCACGTGTGTGTTACCGACCTGAAATCGGGGGCAGATCTTTTGGAATGGAAAAGTCAGCTGTGCGGGGACCCCTCTTGGAAAGGGAAATGGCTATGGAAGGAGAAAGAAGTACCCAGACGGAAGTGTGCGGGTTCCAAGACAAACAGGTGAGTATTGTTAAACCGGCAATAGAGAAGAGGGAGGGAGGGGAAAGAAAAACACACTCTCAAGAACTGAACCATCGAAGGGAAAAAAGTCAAAAGAGAAAAGAAAGTAGGTAACCAAATAAAGCTTGGGGGCAGGCCTTGAAGGGCCCACATAGGAACGGCAGTCATATGAAACCAGGCAATACAGGCCTGTTACCCTCCTAACGGAGGAATCAGAAGGGCTTAAAAAAAAAGGATGTCGCTCAGGCTGGGCAAAACGGTATTGGAGAAGGCAGAATTTCATCGCCTTACTCTCGTCTTATGGAGCAGAAAAAATCTCGCGTAAAAAAGAAGTTAGTCAGGAGGACATAGTTTCGAGAAAACGAAGGGAGGGAGGACGGAAGGAAAAAATCCAAATCCGCCGACGATGGGGGTGGTACCGAAATCAGTCTCCAGGGGAGGGGAAATACATGAAGGGAAGGACCGGTGGTAAATTCAAGGTAAGGACTCTACAAGAATCCAGAAAGGGAAGTGGGTCAAATTTCCATGTACACATGTGACACATCGTCGACGAACTTCTCCTAGCGAAAACAGAGAAAGGTGGGAATGGGTAGAGGAAGAAAAGAGAACGGGAACATTGGGGGGAGGAAAAAAAAAGAAGAAAGGAAGTTTGCGGTTCGCGGCCCCGAGACAATCGGAAATGGGGGGAAGGAAAGTTAACACAATAAGACACACACAAAGAACCGAAGCTACATAATGCGAAAGGGAAAAACCTTACAAAGCAAAGAGGAGGGTTTCCAGACCGGCCAAACACTCAACTCCTCCCAGATCAAAAGGGGGAGGGCCCTGGAGAGAAATCCCCAGAAAAGTAATGACATGAACTGGGGTGGGATTAAGACGAACGGCGCAATCAAAGGCACACAAGCCAACACGAAAAAAGGGGGGAAAAAGAAAAAAGGAAACTAAAAAAGAGGATGACTCTTAACGACAAAAAAAAAGAGGGGGGTGGAGGGTGTCAGCCGCCTCCCTTTCCAAATGAGGGCGAAGGGAAAGGGGGCAAGGACCCTGGACTAATCAGCTTCTCTTCATCTCTAAAAAATTCTCAAACCTTTTAAAGGCCAAAACCCCACCGACCGCGACAAAGGAAGGGAAAGAAAAGAGCCCCCGATAAAAAAAAACGCAAACCGCGGGCCGCAAACAAGCAAACCCAAAGACACAGTGCCTCTTTTCGGCTTGATGGAACCCTCGGGCAGGGGCAAAGAGAGTACGATCGCCAAACAGGGAAGGAAAAAAGAATGACGACAGGAAGAAAGAAAGGGAAGCAATCAAGAGGCACGGCTGTTGGCCGGGGGGGGGGAGGGAAAGTCCGGAGGGGAGGTCTTAGGAGACTTGGGGCGGGGGGTGCATGTCTTTCCGAGAGGCAGGGCCAGGTTTGGGGGCAAATGGAGCAAAAGGGTCTCTTCGCTAAGCTCGGGGAAGAAAGGGCAGAAGGGCAGCGGGCACAGGTCTCAAAGCCTGCTTTCACGTGCGATAGATGGAACAAGAGGAAGGTGGTTGTGGGCTATTGCCGAAAGGTCTAAGAATATTATAGCTGGGGAGCCGTTGCTCGGTTTTTGTCTTGGGGCAGGTCGGATAAGGAGCGAAGTGGAGGGGCTAACGTAAAACAACCACAAGTTTTATGAAAGAATGCAAGGCGTTTTGGGGGGGTATGGGTAGGACAGAAATGCGTACACCAATACAAAAAGGGTCCCTTTCGAGGTTCGGTTGTCGGTAGTATGGCTCCGTAAAAAATTGAGCTGGGACCTTTGCTTCTGTCAAAGAAGTAGTGGGGCGGTCGTTTGGAGAGGGGGGGGAAAAGTTGCGTGGACCGGGCAAAGACCCCCCGTTCCGAAACTGGGGAGAGGGGTACAGCCGAAAAAGCCACTTCCTCTAATTGGCCGATCCCAGAAAGGAAACTGGAATTCTGAAAATACCACAAAGCAGCACAACGCTAGGGGAAAGCTTGGAGTCGCACGAGGAAATGCCCATGCTGTCCCTGGCCATGGACAGGGGAAACCGAAAAACAAGTGGACTCCTTCAGATGAATTGGCAGGACCCCCCCCGAACCCTCCCCTTGAAAGAGGCGACCATGGCAGCGGTCCATCAAAGGAGTGGGTAAGGCGTCCTCCAAGGGAGAGAAAAAAGAAAAGCAATAATGCATTCCGAAGGGCGCATTGACTAATGAAAAACCGACTCAAAGAGACTGGGAAGAGGTCCGCATGCAAAAGTTTCAAAGGAGCGGCCAACGGGTGGGAAGAATCAGCATAAAAAGGATCCACAGGGTGTACAGTTGGGAAAAAAGTGTGCCGTTCAAAAGGTAGAAATCGATTGGGAATGCCCGCTTGCACCAAAAGAAAATTTCTCTTGGGTTTAAATAAGGGGAGGTCATGGGGGAGGATGGCATGCTGGGACAGGGGGGAACGGTTACTGACGGGGGATGGGGGATTTCCTCAGCGGAGATGTGCAACGGGGCACAAGAAAAAAAAAAAAGTTTTGGGGGGGGGAGCACCGCCATATAAGAATCGGGGGGGCGAAAGAGGCGCCATGGTCCAAAGGGGAGGGAAAGGGGGTGTCCGCAAGGGAAAAAAAACCTTGAACTGGTGACAGGACAGACTGCCACCAAGGGGAGTGGCCGAAACCTGAAGAAGTGGGTTCAAAAAAGCCAAAGTCAAGCAGTAAGGAGGTCCTGAGGGGGTTAAAAAAAATCAAAGTGGGAAGTTTTCATAAAGAGCCAGTGGCCTCGTTTATATATTGCGAGGGGGAAGATAGAAGGGAGCGAGAGAGGGCTAGGGGGACAGCGCAACATTCCGACCAGATAGACAAAGTCAACAAGTTAGACTGGAATATCACCACGGAACAAGGACGTGCGAATATGACGGGTAGACAGAGTCAAAAAACAGAAGACGTATGTTGGGCTTAACCGCTGTGGGAGGGGAAACAGCAAAAAAGGGGAAACAAAGTAAAGTCGGGGATTAAGAAAAAAGCGACAGGGTCATTACTACGAAAGGCCAAGACTCACGGACTTTTAAAGTAAAATGTACGGAGGGGAGGTTGGCAGTGGGTGAAAAAGGTCCAGGAAAAAAAAAGGGGAGTAGGAGGAAGAACGGAACAATTTTCACATGCTACATAAAAACGACGGGGGGGAAGGAATAACTCAAGTCAAACCCGGTCCGGGGTGGGCAAAACGTCGGGAATCTTCATATGGGGAAAAGAAAAACGTGCAGCACCCTGCCGACTGTGAGTCAAAAAAAAGAAAAGAAGTATACACGAAAATTCGCGCTGTCGTAGTCTCTAAGGGGGTGAGAGAAAAGTAGGGTGGGGGAAAGTGAGTGGCACCTTAGGAAGAGAGGGGGTTTCTGCTAAGGGAATCACCTGTTTTAAACAAACCTGGGGGAACAAATGGACGAGGAGGGGGAGCGGACAACCAACGGGCTTGAAAAAACGGTAGGTCCATTCCAACCTCTTTCACGTTATTAATTGGGGGGAAGAAAGGAGTGGGGAGAAGTCCACACCAAGACGGAAAGCAAGAGGGGGTCAGGGAAGGGGGAAGAACAAACATTCCTTCCCCCCTGCCAGTTGAAAGTGGCTCAACGGGAAGAGAATCAACAAAAAACGTAGGAGGAAAGAAAATAGAGTGAAACCAATGCCAAGAAGGAAGGGGAAAGAAAAACCAAACAAAAACCAATTGTGAAAGGGACGAACAACCATCTTCAGGTAAAAAAGGGGGGGGGGGGGAAGACGCAAAATAGGGGTTCACCTGGTGCCTTACATATTTGGTAATGGAATACCATTGTAGAGTATCTACATAAAAAATCGTCACAAAGGGGACCAAAAGCGGGGGGTAAAATCAACAGGGGAACTGCGGCGAACGCAGAAAAGGGTAGAAAGAGGGAAAATGCAATGACGCCCTGGCATTCCCAAAGAATGAACCACTGCTAGACACGACAGCGTCTACGTAGTAAATGAGGCTGTGTGACGGCATAAAAACATGTGGGAGGAAAGAAGGGAGTGACCCTAGAAGGAAAAGGAAATGGTCACGTACCGGATAACAATGAAAAAAAAATTAAGAAAAAAGAGAGAGGGAAGGCATAAGTGGTGGCACGTGAATGGGGCGGGGGCTTCGAAAGAAGGGGTGGCGGGAAAAACAAGAGGGAAACCAGGAAACAACGCAAAGAAACGGGGACAAAACAAACTTTAAAAAGCTCCGAACGGGACCTTGACAGAGGGGAGAGGAAAAACGACGACGGGGAGAATAAGAATGGGGAGGAGAGTTGTGGGGGTGCGTGGTGCTCCACACACGAGTTCCGCATCAAAGAATGGGGGGGGGGGGGTTCAATCCGGTCCACAGAAAAGTACAACTTCTGACGACACGGAACTGTTGAGTCAAAACCTTCCTAAGGGGGGAAGGGGGGGAGAGAATGGTTTGAACGTGTGTGCCACGTACCACCTACTGTAGGAGCACCAGGAAAGGAATGAAAGGGGTATCCCTCTCCCATAATATGGGCAAAAAGCCACAGGCACAGCATGAAACGTCGACTTCGTCTGTCACAACACCCCTCTTACTTTCGGGTGAGGGGGGAGGGGGTCAAAGGGTATGAGGGGCTTCTACCAAAACTTGAAGGATGGGGGCAAGGTCAATTCAAGGGCGGCGGCGGCCCCTCTTCCAATAAAAGGGGGAGAAGGGGGAGACTAAAGGAGACCCGCTACGGGGTAATAGGTAGGGGGGCAACCCCCAAAAGGGGCTTGATTGTGAAACCAATCAATAACCACGAGGGGGTTAAATCACCACAGAGTACAGGGTCTGAAAAAAACTAGAGCAGTCAAGAAGGAAACAAAAGAAAAAAATGAAATTAGGTCACCCAGAGAAAAGAAAGGGGGTTTCAAAAAAATGAGGGACCCCAATTTACATGATAATATGTCCCCCAGGCCCCACGCTCTGAAGGGAGGGAAAAAGGGGGGAGGGGGGGAAGTCGCACCACCGCTGCGCTCCTTTGGCTGCTTTTATTCTGAAGTGGCACCCTCCTCCGTCGTCAAGGGGGGGGGGGGGAAGGCGAGCACCTCCTAGTGACGCACCGCGGGAAAAGTGGTCGACTAGAGCTCCTAACAAGGGGGCTTCGCTACATCCGACTGTTTTAAAGAAGAAGGGGGAAGGGAGGACATCACAGGACCAAAGTCGTGTTGGACTTCGGGCATAGGGGAAGAAACTTAAAGACAGAAGTCCATTTCGTATGTCATGGGGGACAAATGCAGGCGCAGAAAAGGTACACATCGGCGAATTCTCACGATCGGACATAGAGGGTAAAAAGGGTCCTGGTAGGAGGGGTTGGTGTGGGGGGGGGGGGGGTTTGGGGGGGAGGAAGCCGAACGAAAAAGAACGGGGGGACAGGAAGAGAGAAAAAAAAGGACGTGCGGTGCCTGTACGGCAAAAAAGACACGGGGGGGAAGGGGGGACGGGGGGGGAAGGTAACGGGAAAGAATAGAACGAACTAGATCACAGAACAAAGGTAGAAAAAAACAGAAGGGAACAGGATAAAGACTTACAACCCACTCACCTCTCCACGCGGGATAAGGAAACCTGGTGCTATGTCAGGATGGGACGTCCAATCGGCTCCGCAACAAACCTGCATATACAGAACATGGTTGTGTTGTAAGTATTGGGGGGGGGAATCGACACTGCCTCTGGGGAACAGCTCCCCTGACAACCGTCCGACAACAATCCTAAGCTATAGGCCATCGCACCAGAGGCACAACACCTTCGTTTGGCACGCTTGCAATGCAGTGAATTGGGGGAGATTGCCGTCCTGAAGAGAGAGCTCAGAGAAGACGAGACCCCTTAACAACGGGGTTAACAAAAAACGACAAAAGAAGAAAGGAAAGTCCAACATAGACCAGAACGAAGGAAATACCCTAAGCAGGGGCCCGCCGCCACCGCAAAAACATCGCAGGGGACTCAATGGGAGGGGAATTTATCACCCTCTGTGGAGTCCGCTCGGAAAGAGAGACAACCGACAAGGGGAGAGAAATATAGTGTGAAGGGAGTACAAGGGCCCGAGAGGTGATCAATCAGAAAGTGAGTGCCGGTGTCGAAGGGGGTGTAGGGGGGGGGGCGGGCGCGAGAGGAAACTTAGGGTATGATTAAGTCTCTCTTACGGTTTGGGGGTCAGCTGCGCAAAAGTCGTCGAGGAAAAGAAAAAGGAGGGGAAGGTTGCAGAGATGGAAGTCGCATCGGAGAAAAATAGGGAAGGGTGGGTGGCGGGGGGTACGATGGAGATGAGATCGGGCAAAAAACATGCTCTTAGAGGGTGGAGGGGGGGGAGAGGAGTAACAGTGGGGCGGAGAAAAAAAAAAAAAGGAAAACCACAAAGGGTTGGGAAAGGACAAGGAAGGGGGGTGTGGAGGTGGATGACCGCACATCTTACTCCAATGTCCATCTCTGGGGAAGAGTTGTCTGTAATGGGAGAATTGCCAAATCAGATCAGGGGTGTTCAAAAACAGACAGATAAGGGTAAAGTGGTTAGGATTTCGTGGCCTAGCGTACACCCGGGAAGAAGCACTTTGTAGCGGGGAAAAGGAAGAAAACCGACAACCTTCTTAAGTGCATGCAAGGGAAAGGTGGGCTGAAATGAGTATAATCTAGCGCGGACAACTCAAACAGTAGAATGACGATAGAAGAAGTCGAGGTACGTCCGGGGAATGGAAAGGTAAAAGGGAAACGAGATGACTTCTTGTATGACTCAACGCCTCTTATGAAGGCAAAAACTACCCTTGAAATTTAAAGGGGGGGAAAATGGAGATGCGGGACCCAAACTAAAAAAAGGGATAGTAGTAAGGGGGGAACGAAGGGCTCAAGGAGAAGCTCTGGCAGCGAAGTCAATGAAAGGGAGGCAAAGAAAAAAAAGGGATTAGCGCAGTCCTCATAACGACTAGTATGCTCTCAAGTGAAGCATCTCAAATCTGGGAAAGAAAAAAAGGGAGGCACTCAAAGCAGGGTGGCTCCAACTCTTCACAGAAACCAGGGTGGAAAGAAAAGTAGGGCCGTGAAAGATTAAAGTCGATGGGGAATGTCGGTTCAATTTCTCGGGGTTTACATCCTTGTCAGGAAGGGGGGAGCTGTGGGTAGAAAATTAGGAGTTAGGTTCCAGGAGAGGGGTTGAATTTTCACAAGAAATCGAGGGGGGACTTGGGGGCACATAACAAGGTTTGGGTGCCCGCATCTTAAGAAATTTTATTCCATGAAGAGAAGGAAAAAAAAAGGGGAGGGGAGAGGGACCCGAATTGAACTGGTGACATTCCAGCTCTAAAAACTCCGGGGGAAAAGGAAAGAAGAACTTCCAGAAGGGGAAAATAGAAAAGCCAATTCAAGCAAGTTAAGAGGCTCTGTGAGGTTGAGAACTCCGTTTGAGAGGAAGTGGCCTCTGATAGGTGGCGCGGTAATCAAGGTGAAGTAGAATAATCAGATAGGGGGGGGAAAATGGGAAAAACAGTCCGAAAAGAGACAACAGAAAGAAAAGGGAGGCCTGAGAATTCAAGAAAGCGGACCGTTCGTTACGAATTTTCCCTGGGGAGCGAGGAGAATGGAAAAAAACGAAGTATGGGCAAAAAATTGTGCGGGAGAAACACACCCAAAAGACAGCCACTGACATTGACTGATTATCAACGTCTTATCCGTTGGAGGGATAAACAGAAAAGAGGACCAGTGATCCAAGAAGTGTAGGGACACTGGAGGGGAGGGGTCTTGGGAGAGGGGGTCAACGACCCAGTCGGAGGCAGCCAGTTTAAGCAAGTGGAAAAAGGAAATACAACAAATGGGGGATGGAAGGGAACGGTCCTCCGCGATTCTCCAGGGGGGTGGAAGGTAATTACAGGAATTCAATCTGGAAGACGGATCATAAAAGACTTTTGAATGTCGACACAAAGAAAAAGCAAAAAAGGGTACGACGTCGCGCTGGGACGGGGAATAAAGGGGTCTGAGGGGGAAGACCAGTTATGAGGGGACCTGTCGATCCCGGTATGGGACTCGTCATCAAACTGTGTATGACCCCCCACGGGGGGAGATATAGTCGGGGCGATCGGATGGGGACACACTGACGACATGGGTCTAAGAAACTCTTTCGCACTATAGACGGTTTTTGAATCGACGGGGACCAAAGCCGACGGGCTAAAAAGAGGGTGGGGAAAACTGTTCCCTGTCACCACCATTTTAACCCAACCCTGCCAGGGGAGGAAGACTTTCACAGGATGAAAAAGAGAGAAAAAAAAACCTTAGAGGAGGAAGAAGGAGATGGAACAAAGGCAAAGGACCCTGAGGGAAGGAGAAAATGGGGAAAGGTAAAGAAAACAGAGGCGTTAGACAGGTGTGGGGGGATATCCCACCCTTCTGGAGGAAAAAAAAGGGAAGAAGAGTTGAGATGAGGTGGAATGAACCACACTGTCAAAAAAAAGGTTGATACATAAACTATAGGGGACCAGTCCCACAGCGTGGGGAAAGTGTTATCCTCAATAAAGGATGGCCCACTAAGCAAGGGAAGGAAAAATAAGTAAACACGAGAGACCGCGACAAAAAAGGTAGAAATAGGAGAGGTTCGAAATGAAAAGGAAGCAGTTTGATTAATCAAAGCAACTACAGGAAGGGGGGGGAAGGGAAGGTAGCGTACCAAACACACCCGGGACCCGGAGAATAGGGGAGGGAAGGAATGTTTTTATTGGGCACTTGGGGGAACTTGGCTCTTCCCACGACAGACTCGGTGGCGGAACAATAACCTGAACACAAGAAACGGTCACAACACTGGAAAACGACTCCGGAGGAAAAAGGGCGATGAGAGGGAAAATGTCACTGTTGTATATCCCGTCAATAAAAAAAGGGAAAAGTGGCTGCTCTGTGTTGAATGTTGCGCCCCTCACCCCAAAAGGGGGGCCCCAGAAGGATTAGAAGGGAAGAGCTCTGAACGGGGAAAAAAAGGATGAACGAGCACGTTGCCGCTGTGGTTCAGAACACCTGGGGTTGGACGGGTGGTCTAATACGTTGAGTCGCAAATGGAAAAAGAAAAGTCCGGGGGAAGAGAAAGGGGAATAAACTTAAGTGAGTAATGCGCCAAAGGGTACCAACCTAGTTAAAAGGAAGCCAAAGCATGAAAAACACCCACTGGATCCTGTCCACAGAAAGATCGGAGGGGATGGAGGATTTTTTAAATGGAGGGGCAAGGGGGGGGGGTTCCTGACACATCTTCGAGCTGTGGAATAAGATCAACGGCGGGAGGGAGAAAAAAGAGTCAAAGCTCAGCAAAAAAATGATCAAAATTCAGTGAAAGAGGGGTTGAAAACCCCAAAAAAGGAGGAAGGGTACAAGTAATCTCATCGCTGAGGAAATCACACTCCAAATGAGTCCTTTGAAGAACAGAGATTTAAAAAAAAGGCCAATAAAACGAAAAGAAGGTCAACAGGAATCTTTGGTTGCCAGGGGCAGTTGCAAACATCTTAAGGGAAAAAGATTTCCAGGCAATCACTCAACCAATGACCCCTACCCTTACGGGAGGGGATCAAAAGAAAGGAGACCACAGCCATCTTGTATGGAGAAGGAGTGGGGGAGGAAAAAAGTAAAAATGCAGGCGCCTCACTCTGCTTCGTTATGTTACGGTCTGCAGAATCAATGAGCTCGTCCGCTGAAAAAGGGGAGATGAGGGAAGTATAAAAGGTCTCCCTTCCGTTTAACAACTCGAAAAATACATCAACAAAATGGCCCCAAAAAAAACACACCACAAAACAGCAAAAAATGGATGACCCGTAAGACCAGGAGCCTTTTGTTTTAAGGGTCTGGGCAGGACGTCAATACACTCATAATCGTAGTCAGGGGGGAAGGGACACTTTGAAGTAAGCGAGGGAGAAGGATACGATAAAGTACATCGAAGGATTCCACTTACCTATAGAGAAAGGGGGGAGGGGGAGTTATCAGAAAATAATATTGGGCGGGCCGACGTCCCCAGACACTTGAGGGGGTGGGGACTCAGGGGAGAAAGGACAAAACGAAAGACGAACTATATCAGATATGCTGGGGAGGAAAAAGGAATAAGAGGAATGGTGGTAGCCGGATCCCTAGACCGACCCTCACCTCGCCAAGATAGAACTTTGGCGGGAGCATTTTGGGAAGCACAGAGAAAAAAAAAGAATGTAATGACATACATTGGTGGTTTAAGGTAAGGACGCCAAGGAAGAGGGGAATCAGCGGACCAACAAAACACAAAGGAAAGGAAAAAAGAAAGATCATCAAGGTCGTGACCATCGTAGAACCAGAAAAAAAATTGGAGGAAGGGGGGGTGATCAATTCGCCTTCCAATATTATTTCAGAAGTGTCATAGTTGGAAAGGAAGGAAATAGAGATTCAAAAACTCATCCGAAACAAAAAAGGGGGGTGGAAGACAGTCAAAACCCGCAACAACGGGGGCGCAGAAGACATACCCATCGCCCAAGTCAGCATCCCCTCCTAGAAAACGAAAAGCAAAAAAAAAAAGCGAGGGGGCCTCAGGGTCTACTTGATCCCAAAAAAGGGCGAAGACGGAATTAGCAAGAAAAACAAAATCGGAAAGGAAAAGATAGATTTACGAGCTTACGCAGAATTTTATCAATCAAGATTATTAAAAAAAAAAAATAGGGGGGGGGGTGGAGGCGTGAACGGAGTTGGAGTCAGACTGAAAAGGGAACATGTAGGGAGACGGCGCGCGTCGTTGGGGTCACTTAGAAAAATTGGGGAGAAGGGAGGAGAGAGGAGGGGAAGGCAAGGGCCAAAGATGACAACGAACAAAGATTGTGGTAATGGCTCAAAGAGGACAAATCGAAGTTTGTGACGCGCTCGTCTGGATAGGGTACTTTCTACGGAGAGGGTGGAGGGCGGATGACCGACAACACGTAGTACCTAAAAAAAAGGGTAGGCAGGGGTGAAGGGGTTGGGGAGGATGGATGACAGCAAAAATTTCTTACATCAAAAGTAATCGGCTTGGAGAGGGGGAGGGGGGTGGAGGGGTAATGATCCGCCAATATCTGTGCCGGGGGGAAAGGATTCCATCCTATGCCGAGGATATCCGTCATTTCGAAAAAGAAAGAACCCAGGGAAAAAGTTTTAGACAGGGGGGGGGAAGGAAGGGGAAAAGCCAATTGCATCTTATGGGCGTATAAAGCACGGAAGTGAAGCAGGGATCGAAGTGAAGAACCATGAAATCACACCGATATGGACGTGGAATCGCCCAGGCTGGAAGGGTAAAGGCCCTTGAAAAGGGAAAGACAGAGAAGGGGAGGTCTGTAGGCAGACCCGCTTGAAGTGAACCAAAAAAGGACGTCCCCTGGAAAAGTAAGAATCACCTGTCAGGGGGAGGGGGAAAAAAGAACGGGGATGAGTAGGCGAACAAACCAGGGGGATGCTTCACAAGGAGAGGAAGACTTAACTAGGTGATTGGTCCATAAAAAAAAAAGCCTAAAAGAGCACACGGAAGGAATGAGCGTCACCAAGGACGCCGCAGTGTCTCCAGACTCTTGATCCGAACCGAAAACCATTAGTTGT
>Ga0179591_1296917_pt1 | contig 12663 bp, 16 predicted proteins | sample CZOMad2_1_08_16f_FD_182891 | JGI IMG/M metagenome (GOLD analysis project Ga0179591, IMG submission 182891) | Vadose zone soil fungal communities from Angelo Coast Range Reserve, California, USA - CZOMad2_1_08_16fungal (PacBio error correction) | ecosystem: Environmental > Terrestrial > Soil >...
CATGTTTCTCGATAAAAAACTAAGATCCAAAAACGAAGGCAAATATGGACTTCCTCAGGGGGCGTCGGAGGGAGAAGCAAACCCGACCGGAAGGGGAAGCTCGGGGACCTCCACGCGTGCACGCCACGTCTTATTCCGCACACGAGCGGGGAAAAAAAAACGTCCTCACCAGGGGGCACGAGGTGTCTTAGTAAATCTGTTTTCACAAAAAATACCAATGAAACGATCACCCAGGAAGAATGTGGCAGGACTGCAAGATATTCGTTTGGGTCAGAAAATCGCCGAAGCGAGAAAAGCGCCGCCATAACGGCGAAAAGCCGTGAAAGGCGCAAGGGTGTGTCAAAAAAAAAAACTGTTGTCTGGGCGGGGGGGGACGCCTTACAAAACGCCCGAAAAGCAATGAGTGAGAAAGTGAAGCAAAAGGAAGTCGGAAGAGGGGGGAAGAGGTCCCTCTAAAATCCAGCCTTTCCTCACGGGTCGACAGGGACGCAGAAAAAAAACAGACCTGTCAACCGCCCAAGAGATCGAACCGGAAGCACAAATAATCCACTAAAACAAAAGCAATAGGGGGAAAAAAGGGTATAAGGGGTTTAACAGTCAGTACTTTCCAACACCTAGGAGGAGTGTTTGGACAACCGGCCGACAAAAGAGGAAGCCCCCAGGAAATTGTAATCAAGAACACCCACAGCACGGGAAAAAAATTTCGCAAAGGCGAAATACGGAAGCCTGCAACGTCGTAATAAAAGATGGACCTTGGGTTGTGGAATGTCATCGAAAGGGGAGGGGGACGAAGAAACGAAAAAAGAAACCAGAAAAGCCTCTTTAAAAAATATGTGTGGCGGCAAGATCGCAATTGGCACCGGCCTAGCAACAACCCGGACCAGACTCAAGAAAGGAGAGTGAAGGAGGTTTGAAGCGTTTGGGGTGCGGAAGGGAAGCCCGAAACGATGTGGCGTCGCAACTGGTCGAAGACCTCATAAACAAAATCAGGAAAAGTATGGGGGACAAGCAAAAAACAGGGAAGGCTTAGACCCATGTCAACATGAGAGTGAGAAAATCCTCCGAACCGGGGTGCCGAGGAAAGTGGCGGAGGGTAATTTAACAACCTCTTTTTCTGATACAAGCATGACGAAGCCGCAGAAAAACAAAAAGAAAAGGAAAAATGCCGGACCTCAAGAAAAAAATGTGTCTGTGGAGAGAAGGGACGGGCATAGAATTAAAGGAAGAAAAGGCAATTTCACGGGCAAGTCGTTAAACGCCTTCCGCGAAAATTGCACCTAAGATTTGAACTGCTCGGGGAAAAAGGGGAAGTACGCCCTCAAAGAGAAAAAAATGGGGGGGACGAACCTGGAAGGAGGCACTAAAATGAAGACCTAAGTGATACAATGGATCACTGCACAGTCCGCAACACCCGAATTTAACTGGAAGTAGCATGCTCGAAGTTAAGGTGGTGGGAGACCCTATTTAATCCTTTCCACTGTGGCAGCTCGACACACAAGGAAGGAATAACCCTTGGCAAGTACAAGGAAAAACAGGTCGATCAATGTGGCACGCAAGACCGGAATTACTGGAAAAAAAACCAGAAAATCAGGTATCCAGGACAACGATCAAACCCCAAACAGGGTCGAGGGGTAAAACTGAGGGAATAAGCAGGACGGAAAGTTTTCTAAAGGAGGGCCCTAGAATAAAATCGTAACGGTTCCAGGGCCAGGTTGAAAAAGAGAAGGGAACATCTCTCAGAAAACAACGGAGGAAAAGATAGATAAAAAGGTCCGATTTCCCTTAAGACAGAGAAAACAAAGGAGAAAAAGAAGAAAGGCAAAAAAATGTCCGAGGAAACGGGAAAAAACTCCGGTATCCAACGAGGACCGTTGGTGTGTTATCGTGGGTACATCCTATAAAAAAAACGTCGACATAAAAAGGGACCGTCCAAATCCACCAGTAAGGGGATTAAAGGGGGGGACCCACCAAAAAACTTAACCAGAGCTGGACAACCTCGGTTTAATTGGGTTAATAGCAGTCTTTTTGGAAAGGTCGCGGCAGGGCGAACACGTGGCCAGAAATAAATGCGCGAAGGGGAGGAGGGCAGCGCAAAAAAGGAGGTTGCGGCCATTTGTCAGATGAAGAGCTGTCTGTGTCTGGCGAGTCTGGAACCCTGGAGTTTTCAGGGTTTCCTGTTAACAAAACGCTTGGCGAGGGTTTGAGGGGCAAAGGGAGGCGAAGGGGAGGCACTTGGACGTCGGGGAGGGAACGACCTTAACGGAGTGCCATTAAAATGGGCGCATCTTGAAAGGAAGCTCCCCCGGACCCCGTCCTCAATCCACTACAAAGGGTGGCGAAAAAGACGATTGGGTTTCTAGATGTTTCTGGAGGGACGCGGTCCTGCGGTATAGAAACGGTGTGTTTAAAGAAAAGAGAAACCATTTTCAAGCCAATCGAGGGGTAAGGGGGTCGGTCAAAAAAAAACTCATAGGACATGCAGCGGGCACGTACTTGGGAAAGGGGGGTGATGACACTGGGTCAGGACGTTTTGGGGGAAAAAAAAAGGCGAGGACCCGGAAAAATCAAACCAATCGACTGCAAGATAGCCGGCCAACAGGTCGAGAAAAAAGGGCAAACAGAGAAGTCCCAAAGAAAACTTTTTTGCACGTCGGTGGTGGGGCGGGTAAGAAGGTGGCAAGTTGTACGCAGGAAGAGGGGTAAATAAGAAAAAAAAGTCGGGTCGGGCAAAAAGAGCCAACCATCGCTGACCGACCAACATCAAGAAGATTCGACACTGAGAACGAAGACGAAAAAAGTCACTGTGCAAGGCGGTTGATGCGCAGGAAATTACAACGGTCGGAGGGGGAGCCTTTGGTAGGACCAGGGCACAACAGACTAGGGGGCCTCCAGTAGGAAAAACCCACGTCTGTGAACAGACGGGCCAACTGGGGGTTTTCCCGGGGATCGTGCATACAGTGGGCTGAAAAAAGGTTGGGTTTGGGGGGGCTTCCAGGGGCGACAAGGGGATGAAGGGGCGAATAAATGGGGGACTGGGTCTGCACCAAAACGGAAGGAACGGGATATAAGCCATTTCAAAAAAGTAAGGCGTTGGGGGGGCGGGTCCTAGGAAGGCCAACCGCCACAAAGCACAGGTTTAACAAAGGAATCTAAACAGGAAAAAAGGGTAGGGAAAGGTGTCGAAAGACGCTTGGAGCGAGGGGAAGGGAACCCCGACACTTTTGAGTTTGGGCCCAACGACAAGTTTCTGCGTGGAGGGGAAAAGGTGGGTCCATTTCGAGAAACATAGTCCTCTGGGGGAGATCAGCGCGACATGGCTGGAGAAGGGCCTGTGGTAAGCGGAATTCCGCCGAGAGGGGGGCTGAAAAACACGAAAGTCATCCCAGAGCAGCCAGTAAACTTTGAATCCAGAGGGGTTAGCCAAAGGATGTCAGGCATGAGAAAGGGGGTCAACCCGGGGAGAAAAAAAAAGGGAGTGGTGGGCCCCCGTTCATGAAGCGCTTTGCGGCATCCACGCCACCGGGTACACAAATGCGAAGAAGCCTTGTAATTGGGAAAAGGTCAATGTCGTAACCACGACCTGTGTGGTTGGCAACAAAGCCAAACGTCAGGAAGGCCGTAAGAAAGCTCGGAGTCAACCTAGGGGGACCAAATAGTCCGAACCTTTACGAAAAAAAAAAAAAGGGAACTGGGACATCATCGAAAAAAGACGTTTTTCCCCGGAGGTGACACAGGAGATCAGCAACCACAAGTCCCAAAAGACGCAGAGGAGTCCTTTGGGGGGGTGAGCGAAAAAAATCATAGTTGGGGCGAACGACCGTGGGTTGACAAGCCAGTCAACCCGCCCGGCCGTCCCCCCAGCACAGCCTCTGTCGAAACAGCGGACACCCGGGACCCTCGGCTGATTCTCAAAGAGGGCCTTTTTTCGAGTGCCCGGGCCCCTTGGGAGAAGACCGAGGCGCATCAAGGCATCTGCGAGGCCATCGAGGAACCGTCGATCTGGAGAAAGAGCGACCAAGAGGAGGGGAATCGCGAAAGAGGAAACAGCGAGTGGTCAAAAAAAAGCGAAGTGGGTAAAAAGGGAGGAAAAAAACCACACCACTCCACGTTTTAACAGGGCTCCCCCCCCCCTTTTTCACCTCCCCCCCCCCCTACCCCCCCCCCTCCTCCCTACGTCAGCTAAATCCCTACTCTCCACCCCCCCCCCACCTACCCTCCCCCGCAACTCGCCTGAAGATTCAGTCCTGAAGCTCTGGTAGGGCACATTATAACATGGTTCTGCTACGGTGTGGCAAAGGCCATGACGGGGAAGCGAATCACTCCAATCATAGGTTGTACTATGGGTTGCGCGAGGCAATGGGGTGATGGGGTGTGGCTGGAGGATTGGGGCGTCATTTGGTCTTACTTCTTTTCTCAAAACCTCCTATCCCATTCCGGTCATCTAATCTAGTGGCTTCAAAACAACTATACTGGAAAGAATGTTGTAACGCTTTTCCTCTTCTTGAATTATAGGAAATTATACTCTTATCTGGGTGGTGGGTCCCGCACTGTGAAATAATCACAGCGTCTTCCTTAAGCGAGTCGAGATAGTGATCCTAAACTGTTAATATGTTAAAGTAAAAAAAAAGTTACGGGGGGGCGAACAAAAGACCCTAGAGTAGGTCGATAGGGTTGCTCCGAACTCGTTTTAAACTTTTCCTCATAATAGGACCGGAGGTATGCTTGGTCTCTCATGTCTCTCAATGCTACATAAAGCTCATATATAACGTGCACCCGTTCCCACTGAGAAAAGCGAACCCGAAGCGGCGTATGGGTCGTAGTGGGGGGTCTGCGTAGTCAATCCCGGGGGCTGTGATCATCCCGTTAGGTCGAAAACTTGGGTGGCGCCTCGCTGGAGGACAAGCGGGTGTTGTGAGCAGAGGATAGGCGTTTACTATTTGGAGAAATCCAGACGGGGCGAGGAAAACGCAGAGGCCAGGGGTTGTGAGGTTGGGTTTTTGACACGGTGGTTTGGGGCACCTTTTCGGTCGGGTAAAACGGGCCCTCACCTAGGGGAAAGTGTACAAGAAAATATAGAGCAGAACGGGGACCGTTGGCAAGTTACCAAGACGGGACCAAAGGAAATGGGTGGAGTCGGAGGGAAACAGGGGGGGGGTTGAAAGAAGGGAAGCAAAAAAAAAGGAAGGGGGGGTAACACAACATTGGCACCCCCTCGGTGGCTGGGACAGGACAAAGGAGCTGGCAAAAGAAAAAAGAAAAACAAAATTATAAACCATCTCTCAAGAGAAAAACACAAGGGAGGGAAATAGGGGGGGTATGGTGTGAGGAAAGGAAGGCTACAAATCTGTCCACACCAGGGAAGTTGTCGGTTGGGCGCAGTTGTGATCGACCATACGGGACTGAAAAAAAAGAGAAAAAAGGGGAATCAGTACCCCCAAAAATGTCCGAACGACAACACTTCTTTCTTGGGAAAGTAAACTTACGGGAAGCCAAAAAAAACGGGAAAAAGATAAAAGAGCGCGAGAATAGGGGGGACATGGGGGAAAAAAAATTTTGGTGAAAAAAAAAAATTGGGGAAAGGCCCAAGGTGAAAAAAGGGGGTCAAAATGATCTGGTGCCTCGGGATGGGTCCCAATAGGCAATCTTCCTAAAAAAATTGGAAGGGGGGGGGGAAAAAAAGAAAGGGGTCGCAAAAAACCAGATTAAACAGGGGCACCAATAATCAAATTCACAAGTGAGAGGGGGGACAACCCAATACGTCTCCCAACAGTCGCGACGGGCAAAAAAAAAATTTTAGACCAATAAAGTGGGAAAATTCGCTGCCAAACAGGAAACAAAAGGAACCTCGTCCGATGCAAGGCCAGGTAGCAAACGAGAAAAGCGCAGGGGAAGGGGGAGAAGGACTCAGGGATTCGAGCGTGCAGACAGGTTCCCCCCTTAGAAAAGAAAAGAAAAAGGCCAAAAAAGTGTGAAAGAAAAAAAAAAAGGAAAAAGAGGGGCGCTTGCCTGGCCGACACGCGAATCTTCGGATAATTCCCACCGGGGAAGGGCAAAGGTCGGTCGTGTGGTCAAGGGGGCACCTTGCGTGTTGAGAAGAAAAATCGTTTGACCGAAAGCCTGGAATTTGGTGCAGGGAAAGAGCGCCATCAAAAAAATTGCGGCCCGGAAAGATATTTGACCCAGACGGGGCCCAGGGGGCAATAGAGAGAGCGCTAATGGAAAAACGATATCCTTGGGGGCGGGCAGCTCCAGGCCAAGGGGAAAAAAAAAACGGGAGAAAAACGGAATGGAATCAAAAACCATCCAATCCTTGTTTTCAAAAAAAAAATCGGGGGAGAGAGACCAAGTTTGAAGGCTGGATGAGGCGCGGGGGGGGGATTCGGACAAAAAAAGCGCAAACTTTCAAGTTTAAAGAAAAACACAGAAAATGCACTCTCCAAACACTTATCATGCTGAAATGCGTCGGAGAAGCAGAGCTGTCTTCCTTGTACATGCTCTCTCAGGGGAAAAAGATTTTGAGTTGAAGTCTAGGTCGTTCCTTTTTCGAGAGAGACGAGGAAGGGGGGTCGAAAACTCAGAGTGACGATTGGGGGCCCTAATCAAAGGCCCAGTCACTGTTGTTAAAGGGGCACCAGGAGACATCAAACAAAAGAACTCTGCGCGAGCCGAAAAAAGGTAGAAAGAAAGGGAAACCCGTCTTGGTCTCTCCCGAAAAAAAAGGTTGAAAAATAGTCACCGCCGTAGACCGCGGAAAGTGTGGGTTGCGGCGCTCCAAGCAGCGCAGAAAAAACAGGACGAAAAAACGCTGAGAGAAGACGCGGAAGACTCCAGACGAGAAGTGAAGGGGGGGGGGAAATAAAGAAGCCCGAAAAGCACTTGGATCTATAGGAGGTGGAAAAGGTGGAGAGAAAGAAAGCGAAACAGGGTGCGTCATGCTTTTGCACCCACGGGGGAACCAAAATTAAACAAAAACAAGGCAGGGACGAACCAGCAAACACCCCCCGAGGTGCAAAATCGTTGGAACCAAAAAAAAGGGAAAAAACCCAAAATTGGGGGGCCCAAAGAGAAAAATGTCGTGGGCGCCGGCCCCGAGCCCGAAGAAAAGAATGCCCGCAGAAAGGGCTACGGGGGAAACAAATAGGGGGGGGGGGGGGGGGCGGGTGCCGACCTATCATCACGAACAATTAAAGAGAATGAGGGAGATCAAAAAAGGGTTCCAAAGAAAAATCCTCAGGCCTTCCAAAGCAAAAAAGTCCGCACGGGAAGTCACAAAAGAAAAAACAAGAAAAAAAACTCGAAAAGGATAAAAAAAAGGGGCCGAAACCGGAGCACTGTGAAACTTGCTCAACAGGAAAGGATTGACAAAGAAAAAGTGGGGGGAATCGGACAAGCCAAAAGGACGACCTGGTTAATCCGTGAGGGCACCCGAACAGTGGGGGAAGGGGGATAGGATCAGCGCTAATGGGCCACGTCAGATGGATTTTCCACAGGGGGGTTTCAAAAGGGAAAAAGGGGAAAGGGGATACCCTACCAGAAATTCGGGACCTTATGGGGTTTTGCAGGCTTCATCGCTTAAGGAAAGAAGAAAAGAAACCGTAATACCAAATACTCCGGAGGGATTGAGGGACTAGGGGGGGATAGCCAGGAGAGGGCTATTGGTGCGGAAGTTTGGGGTTCGCCTGAAAAATTAAAAAAAAAAGAAAAGGGGGGGAGGGAAAGAATGAAGTTGTCAAAAAATCACCAACATTCCTTCTATCATGATCTGAAAGCTCAGACGTGTGTGGTTGGAATCTGCGAGGGGGGGGTTTAAACCAAAAAGCTGGTGAAAACAGGCAGGAAACCAAGAAAAACCAACGAACACTCGGCAGGCTCGCTCAAACCCGAATGGGGGGGGTAGGGAAAAGGACAGAGCTTAAAAATTCAGCCAGGCCCCATTGCTTCAAAGGGGAAATAGCGGGGCAGCTGGGGCCGTCCTACTTAAGTCAGCCTAAAAAATTTTGGGGAATAAAAAGGGCGCAGGACAGGCTTTCTTGCCTCAACACCACTCCAAAAAAGCGTGGGAAATAAGTTCAGAAAAACAACACAATGTAGGGGAACCGGCCCACCCTCCTTGGTATATCGCAAATACAACGCAGGCTAATAAAGCGATCCGCAAATAAAACGAGGCTGGCCTTCGGAGCTGACAAAAAGTGTAGGCAACGCTCTGCTTATAGGATCGCAGGTCCGAGCACGGGAAGGGTTCGCGCCGCGCGACATTAACATAAAACCGATCGAAAGAAGAAGAAGGTGGTCAAGGGACTAGGGTAAGCCCCCGATTTACATGTTTTTTGAGAGGTTGAACAACACAATCCAATCCCGGGAGGGGGGTGAAAAAAAGAGAAAAAACAAAAAATCTAAGGTACACGATCAACCCCAACCTGTCGGAGGGTTCGGGATCAAACGTTTGAAAAAAAAAAGTAAAGTTAAGGGGAAAAAGGTCCCAATAGGAGGGAAAAAAAAAGGGGTTGGCCTCTGGGGGGGGGGAGGACAAAGGGAGCCATCTTCTCGTCAACAAAAGGAGGAAAAGTCTATGAAAGGAAAAAAAAGATTAAAGGGAAAAAGGGGGACATTGTGAATCGAATTCCCGGAGCAACGCCAGTTGAAAAACAGGCCCGACCCGGTTTGTGGGAGCCGTGTACTGGGAAAGATAAAAAGGAGAAAAGGGCCAGGGGAATGAAACAAAATAAAATTGGAAGGGGCAGTTGGCAACTTGTAGACGAGGGGGAATGGAAAAGGCACTATCGGCTTGTTGGGGAAAAACATGTCGCGCAGGGAAAAAGGGGAAAAAGGATAAAAGACGGAGGGAAAGGAAATCTAAGGGGGGGGACGGCAAACAGGAGAAAGGTAAAAAGTCGTGCAAAATGAGCCCTTTAGAAAAGACTTCTACCAACTGGGAGAGGGGGGGTTGGTGGGAAGAAAAAATACGTGGGGCCTGGCGCCTTTGAGGCTCACAAAGCGAGCAACTTGACAGAGGAAAAGCTGGAGGGAAGACTTGGGGGGGAAAAACATTTAAAAAAGGGCGCAGGTGGAGAGTGCAGGAAAGACGCCTCCAACGAAAAGTGGCGAGATCCGGAAAGAGTTGTTGTCTTTGGGACCGGCTGACGTCCTGACGGGGGGATAGAAAACGAAGAAAAGAAAATCAAAAAGGGGGCAAAAACTCAGATTACGTCGGGGAAAGAAAGATGATCGATCAGGATCAACGAGGACTGTCCCTGGGGGAAAGACCTAAAAAAAAAGGAATTGGTGCAGGAGGAAGGCGACCAGAAAACAACCAATTAAAAAGAAAGCCGCGGAAAACCCCAAGCTTGACAAAACAAAATTCCAAAGGGAGGGGGAGGTCACAAAAAGGGGTGGAAGCCGTGCGGCAGCTCAAACACACTATTAGGTGTTAATAGGAAAAAATTTCCTGGTCGGGGAGAAGCAAAAAAAGAAGGAAAACGAAAAAAGAGGATATCCGGGGAACCAGAGGGGAGGAGGGAGAGCGGAAGCGGGAAAAAATTACCGCACGGTTGGCTCAGGATACAAAAGGGAATAAGTGAAGGGGAAGAGAGGAAAAACAGGAAAAAACGCCCGGTTTAAGTGAACCGTCCGGGCCAACGTGGACCTGTCTCAGGGCGGGAAAAAAGGGTTTGGTTGAAGTCAAGGCTACAAGTCGAAATGGCGGAAGGGTGGGGGTGAAGGGGAGGCGAGTCGGAACTTGGTAGGTGGGCGATAGATTCATCATTGCTTTGGGACAAGAAAAAGAGAAAAAAAGCGGGAAACTTAAGAATTTCAAAGGTGAGTGCACGAAAGGTTGCGTGTGCGTAACGGTGGATAAGGTCCCGGGCAAAAAAGAAACCAGAGAGGTGAAAACTTCGAGGGATAGCCAGGTTATGGGGCCGGTCGACGCATTCAGGGGAGAAAGAAGCCAGGAAGGGAGCTGTGGCACGGGGAAATGCTTACGGGGAGATCGTGAAAAAAGTGGTGGGGCAACGGGAAGGGGACCAAATTGAAAAAAAACAACCCCAAGGGGAGCAATCGGTCAGCGGACACTGAGTAAGCCGTGGTGGGACACGCAGTAGAGAAGAACAGAGGTTCGATATCTCAGCCTCCTAAGACATCTTCAGAGAAAAGCTTGGAAGGGAGAAGAGGTCAGGAAGAATCTATGGAAAATGTCGACTTGATAAGGGGAACGTCACCTAAGTGGAAAAAAGAAGACCTTGATCACACGTGGGGGGGGTTCGTAGGGAAAAAGAGAAGGGAATTCGGACGGAAAAGAAGGGGGACCAAGAGGGAGAAAAAGCCGCCTCGTGAAAAAAATTGCCCGGCTGGCCGAATACCAAAGTAGAAAAAAGAGTAGAAACGGTTCACCGGAATCTTCGGGGCCAACGCGAAGATTTTCTACCTGTAAAAACAGAAAACCGAAAGAAAAAAAAAACCACAAGGAGGGGGGAAAAGTCAGGTTTAGGGAAATCATGCAGGAGCACAGCGTGTGAACGATTCAGCAACAAACTGGTCGACCGAAAAAAAGTCCCAAAAAAAAGTTAAAGGGGTTAAGGGTGCTAAGAGGGGGCAAAATCAACCAGTGGTGTCAAAGTGAATAAACCCCAGCGCAGGGGAAAGAGGAGAGCTAAAAAGGGGGTAACAGATAAAAAAGGTCGCGTTTGGGACCGGGACAATTTGTGCGCTGCCCCACACGCCCAACCTAGAGGGAAACTCGGATAGGGGGGAAAAAATTAAACGAAAAAAAGGAGGGGAAACAAAAAAAAGAATGGCGCTCAAAGACAAACCGGGTATTCGGTGTCAACAGCTCAAAAACGGGGGTAAGAAAGACGGACAAACAAAAAAAAACCACACCTCTCGGAGACTTTGAGGAAAAAAAATATCAATGAAGCAGGGGCAAGCCCGGCAAAGGTTCGCCGACACCTTTCCAAAAAAGGGCGGGTGAATAGTTAGAATCCCTCAGGGGGAAGGGGGGAAAAACGGCCACGGAAAAAAAAAGCGCCGGGAGAAACGAACCCAGCGTCTTCAAAAGCTCCCGGAAACTCCACGGGCGCATCCTGGGAAAGATGAGCCGAAATGAGGAAAAGGGCTAAAATCCTGGTTTAAAAGCGGAAAAAAAAAAAAAGTTAAAAAATGAACGGGCGAAAGTCTATTCGGGGAGCGACGTGTTTTAGTGGACACAAGGCTTTTTCCAAAAGCAACGGCCAAATTGGAAGTGAGAAAAGCGAAGGGGGAGAACAGGGGCTGGGACAGCCCCGTCCAAAGCAAACGCTTTGAAACTGCCGCTGACCCACCCTAGAAAATGTAAAAGAAAAAAAAAAAAGATCTGCGACCAGGGAGACGCGAACGCCCGCGAAGGGCAATTTACAAACGGGCCGCAGGGATTTTGGATCTGACATTGGACAGGAGAAAAGGTTTGGTGCAAAAGGGGGGGAGAAGGTAATGGGGGTCAAGAAACATTTTGGCGCAAAAAAGACCCCTCCCGTTCATGCTAGAAGAAGGGGGAAATAGGGATCTCATGCCACAAAAGGGAAAACACATACCAACAAGGAAATCAAAAAAAGGGGAAGGGGGTATAAGGTTGTGGGCGATTTTTTGTGCAGCGGGTGTCCTGTCCATCGCAAACAAACTGGGGGGGAAAATGGGGAAAAGGGCGGAGGGACCAAGAGAAAGACAAAAAACCTCTGAGCCTTCCAAAACTGGTCCGACGCAAAAAGTGGCTCTGGGACCTGAAGGAAGTGGAAGAAAAAAACACTAGAAGGGGGACTCACAGAAAAGAAAAAAGGGGGGAACAAGGATTACAAGAGGGGCCACCCTATGCCCAGTTTTAAAAAAAGGGCCATGCCGCTGGGGGGGCCAAAAGCATCTTGTGTCCCAACGGGAGGAAAATAGAAAAAAAAAAATCGTTAAAGGGAAGAGGAAAAAAAAACCGGTGTACACGTCGGCGAATAAAAGGGAAAAAAACCAAGTCATTCACAAGTAGCGAGGACAACCCAGACCGCAAAAAAAAAAATTCAGAAAAGGGAAAAAACAAAAAGGGGGGAAAAGCAAAAGTCAAAAAGTTTTAGCCTCCGAACCATCGTGAAGGATGCCACGCAAGAGGGTTAAAAACAGTCACCTCGCGATTGGTAAACGCGGAGGAAGCGCAGATCACAGCCCGGAAAAGGGGATGGAAGCCCAGACAAACAAGGAAAGGGGGAACGGCGAACGTGCCGTTGAGGCAATGCTGCAGCGCGAAAAAAAAAAGGGAGATATAAAAGGTGAGAAAAAAAGACAACGTCGTTTCAGAGGGGGCGCAACAAAGCGGGGTTGTGCTGGAAGGGAAACGAAATCGCTTGGAGGTGCTGGTAGCCAGCATCCGCAGGGGGGAGCAGGGAAAGAAAAGGGCTGCAGGAAGAGCGAAAAATGACTAACTATCTCAGGGCGTGAAGGCCAAAGCCAATGCCAAAGGGGGTGAAAAAAAAAAGGTCAAGGACAGCAAAAAAAAAAAGGCAGGAAAAAAAAAAAAAACCTCAGGATGCGGCGGGGGTTGGGGGCTGACATAGGCACGCGGGAGAAAAAAAGATTATTCAGAAAAGAAAAAAAATAAAACCGAGGGAGCAGATTGGAAAACGCTTGGTGGGGAACTGGCTGTCAACAAAA
>Ga0179591_1320913_pt1 | contig 12659 bp, 13 predicted proteins | sample CZOMad2_1_08_16f_FD_182891 | JGI IMG/M metagenome (GOLD analysis project Ga0179591, IMG submission 182891) | Vadose zone soil fungal communities from Angelo Coast Range Reserve, California, USA - CZOMad2_1_08_16fungal (PacBio error correction) | ecosystem: Environmental > Terrestrial > Soil >...
TCTACGAGGGGGTTCCGCCGCCCGACAAATACTGAGAGAAGGGGGAGAAAAAAAGAATCCTAGGAGCTTCATTGGGAAAGGTGTCCGATCAGTCTCGGGGGGGGAAAAAGGTTGGGAAGTCCAGAGGAATGGTAAGTGCCTTTGGAGAAAAGCTCTTTTCCTCTTTGAAATCTTCTTCCTTCGATAGAAAAAAGACCTCCTAAATGGGAGGGGAGCAGGGGATAGGGAGGATCACCTTCTCTGTGACCCTAACGATCCCGAGGGAAGACATCTCGTGGGAAAAAGTCGCCGAAAGGGAAAAAGGTTAATTTCTCGGAGAAGGGGGAGCTTGCCTCCTTTCTTGATCTCCCTCGATCAAAAAGGAGGAAGGTTGGTCTGCGAAAGGCGGTGGTGGAGGAAGGGGAGGTCCTGCATGCCCTGATAAAAGGGGTGAAAGGAGGCTTACTTCTTTGGATCCACCCTCGGTTGGGGGGGGGGGTTTCCGGTGGATCGCAGGCCTCAGAATCTCCTAGGGGGTTCTTATTATAAAAAAGAGAGAGAACACCGAAGAGGATAAGATAAGCCCGCCGATGAGAAAAAAATTCGGGGAGTTCTTCTTGGGAAGGCACACGATTTTGCCTATTTTGGTCTTCACGACTAAAAAAGGACGTCTTAGAGATCCAGACTGGGCTACTAAAATGTGTTCTCGGGGGGATCTATTCTTGGGAAGCTTCATCTCCTCCCTTGAGAAAGGGGAAAGTTTACGCATAGGGAAGGGCTACTCAAACGGGTCTTTTAGGAGCCATTCTTTTGTAAGAGTAACAGGCCAACCGTGTAAAGACGTCAGGAGCGGAGGGGAAAAGGGACCATCCTTCAGGAAAAATTTTCTTCATCTTCGGGAAAGGAAACTTATCCTCGGGGAGTAAGATTCCCGTGGGGGGGGTTGGAGGGGACAGGGGGTCCTCTTTTCTTGGAGGGGGGTATATCTCCGAGGGCAATTTGGCCTGTCTGTTAAAAATGGAAAAGTGCTGAGGATTCAGAAGAGGTTTCTGCTTTAGAAGAGTACTTCTTCTCCCCCCAGAGAAGGTGGTCATCCTCTGCCCTGGCGTAAAAATTTTTAGGGGTAAGGGACGAGGGAAAGTTCTCGAAAAAAAGAAAAGACCCGACCTTATCTTTCTGTAGATGGAAAAAAATAGTCTTCTACTACGGATGTCCCATCACAATCACGTCTTTGGGGCGGAGGGGGTTGTAGGAAAGCGAGGCTGTCCCTACCGAGGGAGGAAAGAAGAAAAGGCGTCCTCTCAACGAATCTCGCGGTGGCCCGGGCTTCGCGAACTGGTTTGGGGGGAAGGCCTAGGGGGCGAGACTCAACAACAAAAAGGAGGGGGGGGGAGGCACTTACCTACACCTTCGAAAGAAAAAATACTCCCTTTCCACAGCTTCTTCGTGCAGCGACGCCGGCTACCTAAAGGAGGGAAGGGGCCCCTCATGGGGGGAATCCTGGTGTGACGGGAAAGAAAAAATCCTGCAGAAACTTTCTCCGTCTTATCGACCGTCCATAAAGGAGGGTTCTTGTGAGGAAAATGGGGGGAAGAGCTGCCCCATTCCTAGAGAAGCCAGGTCCCTCCATTGAAGGAACACTACCTTTCGGATGGTTGGTCAAGAGGGAAAGACCTTACAGGAGGAGGGGAAAAAAGCCTAACTCCAAAAAGGCCTTCATTACCGCCAAAGGGAGGGCCTTTTCCGATCGCTGAATCAAGAAAAAGACCGAACATCTGACAGCAAAAAAAGCAACGTGCAGGGGGAGGACCCTATTATCATCGCGCCCGCACTCTGTCCTTATCATCGGAGCCGACGGGAACAAGGGAGGTTTCCTTTCTCTAAACCCCGTGGGGGGGGGGGGGGGGGAGATTCCCCCTCCATGGGCCCTAACCCCCGCTCCGATTCGGAAGGAACGAACTCTTTCTAAGGAAAAAGAAAAAACTTCAAAGACTCCTTTTTCCAGGGGATCTCTCGCCCACGGGGGAGGAAAGTAGAACACCACGGGGAGGGGAGTAGTCTCCGCTGGAATCGTCGAAAAAGGGAGTCGGCCTTCTTTCCTCAAAAGGAGCGATTCCTTGCTCCTCAACGGCTACACCAGGGGGGGAGAGAAAAAATCTTTGAGGAAGAGGGGAAGGCCTGTTCGCGGGAAGAAGAGAGGGGGGGATCACGCCCTCTTCGGCAGAGGGCGCTTCCTTAGGTATCAAAAAAAAACACTCATGGGAGAAGAGATGACTATTCACCAAAAGAGGGGACTTCATCATCCATCGCCAAAAGGGCCTCAACCTCAGGACCTCGGGGGGACACCTCGCGGAAGGGTCTCCCCCTAGAAGCCCTCCTCCACTTCAGCAGAAGGAAAAGTGACTCACCACCGGGGGGAATGACTCCCCTCTTGAAAGGGTCTTCATTGTTGAAAAATTAATTATGCGGGGGCAACGAGAGTGTCGGGGGAACAAAAAGAAGGAGGGAGCCGCGAACCTCCCTGTTGGGGGGAAAGAAAGGAGGCCTCTATCCCTAAGGGACACAATATCGTGGAGGGGGAAAATGTTCCTGGAAAAAACCCTCATTCTTCCTGAAAGAAAAGGAATCGCACTTCTTAAAAAAAATGCATACTCAATCTTCTGAGGAAAGAAAAAAAAAAGGAAATAATCTCCTCTGTGGGAAGAGAAAGGGGAGGAGGCCTCTGTCAATGAAAAGGTAGGAAAGAAGTTCCCACCGGATAGGCTTTAACCATCTAAAAAAAGGACCAATCCCATAACACCAGAAAGAGTAAATTGTAACAAGGTGGGAGATCTTTGTGGAAACCAATTTCCTCTCGTCTAGGAAAGGGGGACACGGAAAAAGAAATCGGGTTCACTTTACCTTTCTAAGATTTCCACCCCAAAGAAGGGGGGAAGACGGCACTCGAGAGATAGTATGTACAACGGGGAGGTCTCACCTTCCGAGGGGGATATCTATCAACAACAACACGGAGGGGATATACTATTTTCTATGCAACGAAAAGGAAGGTTATGAGGTATGCGTTGTGAGGAAGACTCTATAGGAGAGGTTTGTCCCTTGACAGAAAACGTTAGATCGCGGGGGGGGGGAGCCCTTCACTAGGAAGAACGATTTTGGATAAGGCTCCACGATCCCTAGTAAGGGGGGATCTCGATAGGAAGGGGTCCCCTGGTCGAGGGGGGGGGGAATTGCATGAGGAGGGGAGACTTTTCACTCCTCCCGAGTTGGGAGGGGGGGGAGGGGAAGTATTCTCACTAGGGGACGGGGAGTAGAAAGCTCCCAAGAAGGGGGACTTGGGAAATCCTTCTCATTTTTGTAAATGGAGGAAGGGATCCATCTTCGTTCTCTTTGAAGTGCAGGAGAAGGGGGGATGGTGCGCCCGTTTACAAAAAAGAATTTTCTCGGAAAGGGAGGATCGCCGACCAAGCACAAGATGGCAGAAAAGGTCGATTCTTCTTAAAGGGATTTACTTCTTCCCCTACAGGCATAGCCTTAACACATAAGAAAAGCGCTCTTTCCGCAGGACGAAACTGAGGAAAGAAGTCGTTGTGGAGGGGGAAAGGGCTTTTCCGGAAGGTGGGCGCAACTCGATAAAGGAAAGAAGGTTTTTCTCGAAACGCGGCTTTGATGCCGGCAGGCACGATCCGAGGGGTTCGTTTGGGGAAGAGGAAGAAAGAGACAAACCGAGTTTTGTGGGGGGGGGAAAGGGGATCAGTCGCCGGCGCGGAAAGGCGCCGCCTCTGCGGGAAAAAGGAAAAAGGAAACCGTCCGCCTATGATCAAGAAGAAAAGAGGGGGGTGCTCGCCAATACCTAGGAAAAGGAGGGGGGAAAGAACCAGGATCTCTCCTCACGGAAACGCCGTCATACTATAGAAAGGAGGAGCTTTCGACGAAGGGAAAACCCAGTGGGGGAAGGGAAAAGATCTCGAGGGAGTGGCAGCAAATCTGAGTGGTTGACCGGGTGCGAGGGCCTTCTCGAAGAAGGTCTCTCTTATCGTTAGACTGGCTGGGAAATAAAAGGGTTCGGAGGGGAAAACAGGAAACTTTGAATTCTTCGTCTATTCTCCTGACAAACAAGCCGAGGGGGCAAAGGCGCTCGGTGAGCTGAAAAATAGGTGACGAGTTCACCGGGGGCAAAGGGGGGGTGGCTTGTCCCAGGGGATGGGGTTATATCTACTTGATATAAAAGGACCCTGGAGGTAGGGAGGGATGGCTTTCGGAGGGATGAAAAGGGCCTCTTTATCAGGGACTTCTTCTCCGGCTCATAGTGGATTGGAAAGAGGGGGAACTGTGGAGGGGAGAGGAAGGGCAGTCTTCTTTTTCCGGGAAGGCGTCCTCACCCTACCCTCCGGGATCTGAGGAGAGATAAAAGGGAAAAGGAAATACTTCTCACGTGTAGATGGAGAAGAAGGGAGGTGTCTTCGGTAGAAAGAATAGAGGGAACTCTCATAGGGAAGTATTATTCTCGCCCTGATATCTGAGAAGGAGATCTCTTTGTGACCGGAGTCGGCGGGGGGGGGTCGTTCCTCCGGTGTAGGTAAGGAAAGAGAGAGAACAACCAACTTTATATTATTAAAGGGGGGAGGAACGTAGTCACTACCACCCAGTCCCGGACCCTTTCCAACAGAAAGACAGAGGGAAGAGACGGCCGTAGACGGGAGGAATAGAAGAAGTCTCTCCTCCTCGGAGAAGACGAATTATCTTCCATTCCTTTTTTTTCTAAGAAAAAAAAACGGAGGCTCCACGTGGCGAAGGAGGGGAGAAGGGAAAGACCTGGCAATGATCGGAAAAAAAAAGAAGGTCTTGTTCCTTGTGAGGGGGGGAGACCTCTCTTTCCCCACCGTAATCCTCCAGGGACGGGGGGAACTAAGAAGATTGCTTATTGTTTCTAAGGGGGGAAGAATTTCTCATCCATACGAGGAGGATGGGGAAGAAACGCTCATCAAAGGGAAGGGACATCCATTTCGACAGGTTTTCTATCTCGGGATCAAACATAGAAAAAGAAGGACCACGCAAAGAAAAAGGCAACGTTCCTGTGAAGAGGACTCCGGCATCGCCCGAGAGATCACGTCAACAGAAGTCGAGGGAAAAAAGGAGAAATAAAGGGGCCTTCCGGGACAGGGGTGGGGGGAGGTAGCTACCGCACCCCCTCCATTTCTTCTCATTTTGAACCGAAGCCTCTTTCCTGCGAATCATAGGTAGAGACGTTCGCGAAAAGGAGGCCTATTTTCAAAAAGAGCTGCCGAGAAGGGATATCGGTAAGGAAAATGGGGCTTGCAAAAAAGAAGGGGACCCGCTGGATCGTCTACGAAGGATCGTCGTGCCGTCTTTCCAGCACTACAAGAGGCTCCTCAACCTAAAAGAAAAGGAAGAGGTCTCGGAGAAGAAAAAAGGGAGGCATATCTGATCCTCGTCGGAGGGAAGACTCGGCTGGTTCTTCATCCTCCACGAAGTCCGCAATCGAGAGAAAGGAGAAGGTCCACCGGAAAAATTAAAAACCCTCGAGGTTGAAGAAAGAGTCCCCACCTCCGGACAGAGGGCTCCGGGAAGGAACTCCGCCGGGAGGACTCGCGCCAAAAGGGGTGAAAAAGAGAGGACGATGCCCTCCCCGACTAAAAGGGAGGCAAAAATGAGGTAGAGAAATAGTAAAAGGCGTCATGGGGGGCAAGGAGGGGGATGCGGTTGTTGTAAGCCCCCTTCGTTTCGGGCCGAAAGTAAGTGAGCCGCCTCGACCTTGTAGCCCTTTTCGGGGGGGGAGGGGGGGGAAAATCCGCATAAAAACTACCTGAAAGAGTGAGAAACTGGCGCAAAGGAAGAGTCCTGCAAAAAGAAGAAATTCGGAACTGCGACACCTGCGACGCTTCTTCTCCACTCACGAGCCAGGGAAACTCTTCCGTCGGGAGGAAGACAACAAGTTCTCAGCAAGGGGGGAAAAGCTCTTGCGCGTGGAAATCCTTGCCATCACTAAGCAGGGCAATAACAAAAAGGGGAGAGATCCAATGGAAAAAAAGGGGGTGAATTAGATAGGCACCCTTTCTCCCACGCGTAAAATAGTCGCCACCCAAAGAACTCTCCCTTTACGGGCCGGGGAGTGAAGGGGGACCCACCAGCCCCAACCAGGCCTCCTCTATCTCTAAAAAAGAAAAAATCACCGGCCGATGGGGGAAGAATCTACAAAGAAACAACACAACTCTTAGGAGGAGAGATGTCCCTGCCCCAGCGGACGGGAGTAGGAAGTTTTTCATCGAGCAAATTCACCATCCTTTGTGGTGAAGGGTAAGGCCCTTGGACAGGGGGAGGGGAGTGGTGTCGCAGGGGGGAACGAATCTACGAAGACCTTGGTGAAAAGGGTTTTGTCGCAGTGAGCGATCTTAAAAAACTAGGGGGTTGTCTGGGGGAGCTCATCTGAGGCCCTGAGGTTTCCTTTTTACTTGCAAAAAAAAAAAGGGGGGGTTTCTGTAACGAAGAAAGACTCCAGTCCCAGAAAGGGATCCCGTAATACTAATCCTTCTATTCGCAGAAAGGAAAAGAAGCTCGTTCTCGTGGGAAGGGGGAGTCATGCTGTCCTGGGGGAGAAGTGACACGAGAACTCTTGTCCTCTTTTCGGGGGGAGGCGAGACTCCGACCCAAAGGGGGGGAGGGGTCCCGTCGGGGGAAAAGGGAGGAGGGTGATTACGTCCTGACCGGGCCTTCTCCCTGGGAAAAAGAAAAGGAGAAAGCCTTTGAAGTGAGAGGTGTGAGCATGAGCTTTCCGCCGGGAGGGGGGACTTGGAGTATTGGCGAAACTATTTCTACCGTGGTCGGAAGAAGGGTGGGAGGCCTTCAGGCCCGGAGAAGATGGGAAAGTCGCGGAACTCGGTGGGGGGGGGAAAGAGATCGCTTCCTCGAGTGGGGTTGTGTTTTCCTTTGGATAAAAGGAGGAGGGGAAGAGAGCCTCCGAGGGATGAAGACCCTCCTAGGGAGGAATGAAAATGAAGAAAAAGATTTTGTGCTCCCCTATACTGAGTCCGGGAGGAGAGGAGAGAACGATTTCTGATTGGTGAGGAAAAGAAGATCACCACCCCTGGGAGGAGGGAGAAAGAAAAGAGGAGCGACTATGGGGGTGTTTCTCGTCGACTAGGAAAGCAGCTCCTCCCAGGGGGGAGAAATACGGTGTTTGGGGTGGAACGTTCTCTACCTTCTCAGCAAGAGGGGAAGGCGGTATCTTGTTTCGGGGAAGAAGAGACATGGCGTTTTACTCTAAAGGGACATTCCAAGTTCTCTCGAGGGAGAAGAGAGAAGCGTTTCCCGTGGAAAAAGGCGATCGGTTCTCTGATCCCAGGTAGTTCACCGAAAGGGGGTCCGCTTTTCGGTCTGGGGGGGGGAGAGAGCGGGATAAGTTCGGTCTCATGGACGTTCCTTGAACGGAAAGAGGGGGGCGGCGGTCATCGAGGGGATCTACTCACTACAGGTCTTGGAAAAGAGCGTGGGTTCCATCCGCGCCAAGGAAAAGGGGGTTTCTTTCATAGCAGAAAGAAAGGGGGCCGCGATGAGAGAAGAAAGAACTTAGCTTGCTGTCTCGGACAGGAAGGGCGCTTCCAGCACCATCACGGGAAAGAGACAGGAAAAATACTGGAGCGATCATCGAGGAAAGACCGAGGATGCCTCTCGGAGGGGAAAGTTCGTCTCTTGTCCCCCGGCATGAGAGGGGGAAGGCTTTCCGCCGGGTTCGTTCCGGGGACCTCTCTCACAACAAAAAAAGTAGGAAGGAGGAGAGGGGGAGAGGAAAGGAACACGGGCACCTCTCACTAACCAACGACGACCTTCCACCTCCTATACCTTAAGGGCAGAGGCTACTTCTCTTAAGAGGGACGGGCCCGCCTCGATTCGCGTAACAGGAAGGGGGAGTCTACTACTACACCGAAGGGAAGAGCTCCACTTTTCTCCGGATTCTGAGGGGAGAAGTAAGGGCCTCTCATTTTCTTGTGGGAAGAAGGGGGGGCAGGACTCTCTTGCCCAAAGAAAGGTATCCGATTAACGAAAGGTCCTCCATGTGGGCCTGGAGGAATAAACACTTATTTTTGCGAAAGGAAAGGGGGGCGTAATCCAGAAGGAAAAAGGAAGACACAGCAACGTCGGGGAAATTTCTACCTCCGGAAATTGAGAGAGAAAGAACCACCTCTAACATCGGAAAACACCGTCAACTTGAAAGGGAAGTAGGGAACGAGTATCACGAGAAAACGCGTCCTCAAAAAGAAGAGAAAAGACTCAGAAGTTAACGGAAGGGGGATGTCGATAACCCCTTTTATGTTCACACGTAGAAAAAACCCTCTCATCGGGGAAGAAGCCTCGGAAAGAAGGAAAGACGTCAACACTCCTATGGGAGGATCTTCGAGAGAGTCGAGAACACCACTGGGAGGAATCGGGGACCGTCTCCCGGATGGGAGAGGAGAAAAAGTGGGGTGATCGTCTTGCAGGGGAGCTAAGCGAGAGAAAAGGGAAAAACCTCCCTACATGTCCTTCGGAGGAAAAAAGAGGGCGCGGCCTATCTGATCAACGAAGGGGAAAAGTCAATCGGCCTGGTTCTTCAAGAAACTAAGGGCGCCCCGCCAAGCTGGCGCACGGGGCGCCTGGATCCCCCGGAAAAAAACACCCCAGGGGGCGATGACCTTTCCCCAAAGCGGAGAAGCGAAGGGACTCTGTCTCCTTGCCTGCCGGCCGAACCTCCGGGAAGGGGAAAAAAGGCTCGCACCCCTCGCTGATCGAGGGATAAGCTCAAAAAGTAAGAAGACATGCTCACCACAGGAGGAGAACTTCCCGCTTCCCGGGGAGTAGGGGGGAGAGATGATGAATGCGTGGGGAAGGTTCTTGTCCTGACAGACGGAAAAAAGCAGAGGGAAAAACCCGAAGTCGTTTTCTGGGGAGAGGCCCTCAGGGGGACCTTGCCAGTCTGAGGGTCAAGCCTCATTCTCGATGCAAGAGAAAGAGGAGCGTTCCACGGACGTGGAAAAGAAAGGAACTGCTTCTTAGGGAGGAAATCACTATATGCTGGGGGCCGTAGGGAGGGAGTCCTTCTATGGGTCGTTATCTCACCAATTAGGGGAAGAGACCAACCTGCTCCGTTCGAGGTCCATCAATATCATGCAGAAGGAAAAAAAAGACATATTCGAAGAAAAGGGACACTCTTTGTGAAGGAGAAAGAGGGGGGGCCGACAGGCCAAGAAGGGGGGGCAGTCGCACAGAAAAAGCGATCTCACGGCAAAGGGGTTCGGGTCCAGACATCCCAACCGCTGGGGGAAAGCTCGCGCGAGGAGGAAAGAAATCATCACCGGCAGAAAAAGAAAAAGAAAAGAAAAAAAAAATACAGAGCATAAAAAAAGAAAAGATATAGATTTGGACCTCCCAGAGGGAACGGGGGAAGGTCTCCGGGGGGGGAGCGCTGGGGAAATGGTTTTTCTGGTGACGAAAAGAACGGCCCTGGAACGGAGATCGAGGCTCCGTTGAAATCAGACAAGGCCTTGGTGTAAAGGGGTAGGAAACGTCACCACGTGTTCCAGGGGGTCTCGTTTTTCTGGGAGCGGGAAATCTTCTGTCCCGGGGGAACGCCGCACGAGGCAGGGAAAAAGAGTGGCGAACTTGGAAATCCTCGACGGGCCGGCTAAGGAAAGAACGGGGGCCCGGAAGAGAACAGAAGAAAGGGGGTTTCTCAGGGGGGAAGACGTGGCCGATCAGCTAGGGGCAATTCCAGAGGAGGAAAGGGGACTGAAAAATCACTCTCTTGGCCCGTAGGGAAAAAAGAAATCGGAGGGCCCTTCTTAGATCCAGACCCCTACTTGCGGCGAGGGTCGAGGATTTAAAGTGGGGGGGAAAAAAAAGGGGCCCCCTGCTCCCTGAAAGGGAAGAGGAGGGCCCCATTACCCCTCTGTGGAGGGGAGAACTCTTTTTTTATCTATCGGGGAGAAAGGGAGTTCGGGCTCGCCTCGATAGAAAAAAAACGTTTGCTCGGGGAGGGACTGCGGCTTTGAAGGAAGGGAGATACGTCGCTTACTTCTTTGGGTTGGAAAAGGAATAGATGGAAGATCTATTTTTGGGTGTGTGAAAAAAAAAAACCGGCTCGCAGCGGGGGAGAGGACGACGCCGCGCGTTGGGAGGGGATAACAGGCCGCCTGGAGAATAGGAAGAAAGGGGGGGGAACTCTTCTTGTATGTAGCGGGGAAAAGGAGAGCGACACTAGGGGAGAGGGGGGGGGAGAAACGGCACGACTTCAAGGGAACGATCCATCTTTCTACAGAGAAAAAAAAGGGGTCTCGCGGCCGATCGCGGTTAAAGGGATCGGGAGGCTTCTTTTACATCCTAGGTTTTCTTCTGTTGGGGACGTTTCGCGGGGCTCGACCGAGGCGCGAAAAAAGGAAAGGGGTCGTTACCCAAGAAGAAAATGGAAAGGGGCTAACCCGGGAGGATGACAGAAAAAGGGCTCCGGCCTGTACCGGTCTGCTCTATTCGAGGAGAAGAAAGTCGGCGCTCGGGGGAGAAGTGTGCCTCTTTGAGTGGGAAAAAAAGGGAAAAGGGCGTGCCGTGGGTTGGCCGGGGGGAATCTTTTCGTTCTTTGGGGGGGGGGTTGCGATCTACAAAGTCAAGTCTCCCTGGGGAGGGAGAGGAGGCCTTTCTTCGTGAGGGCCTTTTCCGTCGTGAGAAGACAAAGCCGCCCATGGGTCGTTTTGAAAAGAAGGACCTGTCGTCCCTTGTGGGGAAGGGCCGCTTCCTTTTTCCTTGTGAAACAAAAAAAAAACCTCACCTGTAGCGGGGGAGGAGAGGAAGGTCCGGTCTGTCGGCGGAAAGGAAGAGACTGTCCAGCACCAGAACTGCTGGTAAGAAAAAAAGAGAAATCAAGTAGGCGGGCACGAAAAGCCGCACGTCTTCCGATCGGGACAGGGGGGGGGGGAGGAGAAAACGAAGCGTCTCGCTTTGGCCAGGGGGGCGTTCGCCTTTTTCTGCATCCTCAGGGGGCGAGAATCAGGAAAAGAGAGAGATCGAGCCCCGGAACAGGGCGCCGACCACTCTACTGAGGGAAGAAGGAAAGGGGGCCGAAGCGGCTTCTGCTTGCACGTACGAGGAGGAGACGGAAAAAGAGGGCCCTCTCGATGAGTGGGGGGGGGAAGTTCCATGAAGGGAACGTCTCGAGGAAGTGGAGGAAAACTTTCGCCTTCTTCGCCCGAAAGGAAGTGAGCTATCAAAGCTCATATTCGTGTTCGGGGGGGGGAAGCGCTTCCCCATTCACTGGAGAAGAAGGAAAGAAAAGGCCGCCAGGGCCAGCGAAAAATACCTTCGGATGTGGGGAGGAGTCCTTTAGTCGAAAGTCCGTCCCAGAAGGCAGCAAGAAGTCTTACCGCCAGGGCGACCTACGGGAAAAGGGGAGAATCGCCACGGGGAAACATCCCCCAAAAAAGAGAACCCCACGGGAACCCTTAGAAATCGTAAAACCCCCTTATTATAAGGGAAGAAGACTCTTCGGGGGGGAAACTTCACGAAGGGGGAGAGGGGGGAAAGTCTCCTCTACGGGTGTCCTAAGGGAGAGAGACATTTTTTAGAAAAAGTTCCGGGGGAGTTCCCCAGAAGAGGGATAGAAGATTTGTCCCAAGAAACCCCTTCAAGCCGGTCTCGGGGGAGAATGAAGAAACTGTCGAGAACCTGAACGGGTCCCACCAGGTTTGGGGGGTAGCATCTAGATAGGAACCACTGGCGGAAAGAGTCGTCGGAACGAGTAGTCTACTCCTCCTTTGTTGTGGGGGAAAAGTTTGCCGGCGGTAAAAAGAAGAACCTCGTTACCGCGGCCAAACCGCAGGAGATGTCTTCGCGGTAACCAGCGGAGGGAATCCTCGGCGGCCTGGAAGAGAACCTCGGCTTTTCTGCAAGAAAAAGCGCGCGGCGAGCTGCTCCTGAGACCTGAAAACCCTCGAGGGTTGAGAGCAGAGAAAAGTTAAAAACCTACGTAAAAAAAGCATGGCTCCGGGCCCTGCCGGCCTCAAGGGGGAAGCCGTCTACACCCGAGCGAGAACAAAGGACCCTCCTCCACACGCCGACCAGAGAGAAAAGACTAAGATGCTCAAAGACCGAGGTAAACGCTTCCCCTAGGGAAGAGGATGATTCGGTTTATTGGCATGAAGGTAGGGGAGAAAGGTTAGCCGCATCGGAAAGGGAACGACCAGTTCGGGGTCGGGGGAAAAAAGCCGCATTGGAAAGACTCACGTAAAGGGCCAGAGGGAGTGTCCACTGCGCAAAGGAATCTCTGGAAGAAGAAGCTGATCTTCCGCGTCCACAGCCTAAAACCTTCGACGGGTCTTCGTCTTTCTTCAGGGGCCTTCGTTGGCGGCGAGAAGAAGTCGGGAGGACCTCACCAAGTTCAGCGCAAAAAACAGGAGCTTGCGGCGTGGAAAAGAAAAGGGGGGGGGGAAAGCCAAGATCTTCATTCCCGAAAAAGATGAGATCCACTTTAAAACCGGGGGAGATCTTGGCGACACCAGGGAAAAGGGAACGGGGTCTGTCGAGGAAAAAAGGGAACGGCAGCCAAATCCCGTTCACGGTCTTGGTGGAAAAGAGGGGAAAAAAAATGACGGCCGGGGGACTCCTCGAGCGTCGAGGAAACTGCGAGAGAAAAGGCTTGT
>Ga0179591_1176141_pt1 | contig 12658 bp, 10 predicted proteins | sample CZOMad2_1_08_16f_FD_182891 | JGI IMG/M metagenome (GOLD analysis project Ga0179591, IMG submission 182891) | Vadose zone soil fungal communities from Angelo Coast Range Reserve, California, USA - CZOMad2_1_08_16fungal (PacBio error correction) | ecosystem: Environmental > Terrestrial > Soil >...
AGCGCGCATCAATTGATAATGGGGAGTTTCAGGGGGAGGAGGCTGCCGACAGGGGGAGAAAGAGGAGAAAATAAATGAAAAATGAAGAACGCAAGCTAAAAGTAGGCCTTACCCGGGGGGAGAGAACTAAAAAGAATCGATCTGTTCAGGCACAAAGATTTTGATAGTGTTGATAAACGGAGGAGGTCCGTTCTACTCAGGCGGAAGGGAAGTCTAGGGGGAATGAAAACGAATAAAAGAAAAAGGCAGGGAATGGCCGTCAGGCGCCGGGGCCTTGCAGAAAGAGTCGGGCAAAGGAAGGCGGCGCCGTTTGGCGCGGAAAATAGGACGAAAAAGAGAGAGCGGAGGAGCGGATTCGACATTTGAGCATTCAAGGGGAAACTGCTCCGACGGGTCGTAGGCTTGGAAAAAGAATCTAAAAAAGAAGCAAGAAAGAGGGAAAGCACGATGTCAGCAGGTCTAAGAAACGCGGCACGGGAGGGAGAAATTGCTCCAGCGCCAAAAATACTGGGGAAGCAGGATTCGCTATTCGTTCACGAGAAGATAAAAACGGAGAAAAAAGAGAATGAACAGGACTCTCTGGACCGAACGAAAGTCAAAGACGATCAGATCCGGAGCCGCCAGTGAGCGTCGGGGGAAGTCGCCAACACGTCGCCTCTAAAAGCTACCTCGTAGAAAGGAGAGTTTGCTACTCGACCTAAGAAATCGGAGGCATGTCGGCGCAGGGGGGGAGGGGGAAAAGAATTTCGGCCGCAGGGTCTGGGAAACAAGCCTATCCTATCGCAGGCTTGGAAGAAGAGAAAATTAGCCTCCTACGGGATCGCTAGAAAAGGAAGGGGGGAGCAGACAGAACCGAAGCGGTTTGATGTAGTGGGAGGGTATTAGAAAAACGCGGAGAAGACCGGGAAAACAAGGAATCTCGTGGTTGTTACAAGTGCTTGTAAAAAAGACTCAAGGCCAAGTATTCCTTAAAAGGAAAACCAGGTCGCAGGCAAGACTGGAGACTGCGGAAGGAAGGGGAACTGTTTCAGCGGAGCCCATAGAAAAGGGCAAAGCATTGGCAAACTCCAACAAGACGACCCCCTGATAAGGGGAGACTTATTCAGGAGTAACATGGAGGAGACCGGAAATGGACAACCGTGGGGGTTCGGCAGAAATTTTCTATGACGAGGAATGGCTCAAATCAAATCGCGGAAAAGCAGAAATGAGGTAAGCCGGCAAACCAGCAGCACGCCAGCAGGGGGGAATACAAAAAAAACCTTATCCTTCGTGAAAACCAACTGGAAGAACTAAAACGGCGCACGAAAAATACTGCACTAATTCAAGAAAATGAAGCGGAAGCAGTCGAAGCGAAGGGTGGGGCGTCCAAGGGAGGGAGAAGGGTCGGCTATGGCAATAAACGGTCCGCAGCAGAAAGTCGTGCTCCAAAACTCTTTCGAGAGCGCTCTTTGAGACGAACTCAACCAATGACAAAAAAGTATCGGGAAAAGCCCGAAGCAGAGGGGCAGTCGTAGGTAGAGACAAGAAGGCGAGCACAGACGACACGGACATATTCTTACTTGTCGATGGGCAAGCTTAAAAAGGACCGCCGGGGGGTAAAAACGAGATAAAGGGTCGGAAACAACGAGAAGAAAAAAGTGAAAGCTGGAAGACACAGGTCGGAAGGCGTGGCCATTTTTTCCAGAGAATCTACATGGGGTTGGATTTACCTTTAAATTCTAACGCACTATACTGAAGGGAAACTAATTGGGGCAGGAATAAACATAAGGGGACGAAAGCAATGACGAAGTCATTATTCTTTGACGATCAGGGGTGCTGAAGCGCTAGAAAAGGGACTGCTTCGAAGAGAAGAGAGACCGGCCGGGGGTCCGACGACAGTAAGGGGGTTGGTGTTACGAAGGAAGATGTAGGAATCCAAATAATTACTGTGAAAAAAAAGGAATTCAGCTTGCACGCAGAGCCTTGACTGGGACGAACCTCCCCACCATATACCAACTTCCAGTGAAAAGCGCAAAAGGAGAGTCTTACATATGGAAGTGCAGATCGAGAGAAGAGACGCATTTTCGTCGAGCGAAGAAGGAGGGAAGAATAACCTGTAGGTGTTCGAAGTTCATAGACGAAAATGTCTATGTCCGCTAACGTTCTGTCAGGTCGACAAAAAGAGTATCAACGAAGGAAAGACACCAGATTCGAGGAGCCTGGGAGAGATTATGAAGTTCGAGCGGGGAAACCTGCTGGCACCAATCAGGTAAACACTGCTCCGCTGGGGGGGGAAGATCTAAAGTGAAATGGGGGGAAATGGGGTGCTTTCCTTGACAGAAGAGAGCCAACTGGAGGATCTGGATTGAAAAAAAATCTTCCGATGGGGGGTAGGGACTTTTGAAACCAAAAGGTCGTTGGTAAACGTGTGTGAGATAGCAAAGACACTAAACTTAAAAGCGTTACTCCCTTTGGGGGGGTTTGGAAGGCTGGAAGGGGGGACCGGGGCTTAGTGCGCAAGGGACTGGGGCAAGCTGTGGAGCTTCCTAAGTAAAGAGTGACTGATGATCGAAAAATGTCAAATTCCCTTCAGGGGAGAATCAAAACCGCTAAAAGAAAAGGGCGGATCTTATAACGCGGAACAGAGGCCCACAAACACGCACGACAAGATGGGTTGCGGGGGCAATAAAAAAAATCAAGGTGTAGGAAGGAAAAAAATGCCATTTATCTCACCTGGGGAAAAGCAGTCACTGGGGAGTGACCTTTAACCCACGGCAGAAGTACGGAAAGAAAGCGCGCACGGTGCGGGGGGGAGAAGGGGGAGGAAAAGGGAAAGAGAAGCAAGACGAAGGGCATCGGAGGCCTCTTTATGGATGGCCAGTGGGGGTTCGTTATCAGCCTGATCAGTAAAAAAGACTTAGAGGGCCTGGGCAGGGGCGGGCAGCGGAGAACGGCGGAATGAGGAAGGACTTGAAACGTCCAAGCGCGGCAGCGAAGCAATCTTTGCGCGCAAGGGGGGCTGTAAATACGGAGGGGAGAAACTTCGCTCCTAGATAGTATCGATGCATTGAAAAAGAGAGAAACCATTCGCCTGGCTTCGGAAATGCAGCTCGTTCACGATAGAAGTCGGAAGTCGCCAATTCCGTGAGTGCTGAAAAGAGGGATGCGGAATCCGGAAAGACAACGACCAAGTTGAGGCCTAAGCCTGTATGCAAAGGAAAAGGTAAAGAGCTCACCACTCGGCCGTCGGGAAAAAAGTAAGCATGACCTTATAGGAAAGAAAAAGGGATCAAGCTGGGCGGCCGTAGGAGAGGAGAGAATACGTCAAGAGACAGTTCAACACAGATTGTGAGAAAGTAAACCGCATTCTCCTGTGGGGGGGGTTGGGGCTAAGGGAGCGTTATGCACGGCGACCAGGGAAAGAGCCGGACTATAGAAAGTAAGAACGTCAAACAGGCCCTCCCTCGGAGGAGGTTGCTCCGTAAAAGGGAAGGAGTAAAAAAGCCGACGAAAAACTTTCTCTAAAAACGAAGCAAGGGGTGCACGCCTGGGGAATCCTCGTTAGGGAGGAGAGTAATGATCAGTCTAAGCAGGGAGGCCATGGATCGCTACAGGTTTGTCAGTCAATCTGCTTGTCTGGTTGGTCAGCGGTCAGAAATTTCTTCAGTGCGGGGTCCAGAAGTCAGAAGAAAAAGCTTTCGGTCAGGACTCTCTCTAAAAAAAAGGTCAGAACTCAGGGAGGTCGGATAGAGGTCTGCTGGCTTGTGTTGCCAAGAAAATCAAAAATTGCACACCAAAGGAAAAACGGCCTAGGAGGGGTTCCAAGCGGAAGGAAGGACGGGAGAATGCGGATAAAGCGTCAAAAGAAAGGGGGAGGGGCTGCGACTGCGGTGTCTTGGCCTTAGAAGCGTTACGTCCGGGAGGGAGAAGACTAGGCGCTGGGGGATGTTGATGGCAGAGTAGTCTCTCCGATCACTGCGTATGCTTTCATAGGGTCTGAGGACAGATTAAACATACACGTTGACCCATTTGATTCGGCCCACTCTCTTCTCCAACAACCCTAAACTGGGAATATCCTTTGGGGGTACAAATGACGCAGTTTTAGGATGAGGTAAGATTGAGGCTGACTTGCGATTCTAAAAAAAGGACGGGGGAAACCGGCGATAGTTACCCCTGCCTGTGGGTCAGGAAAAAGTTCAACACATACAAACAAAGATGATGAGACCGGAACCCCGAGAAACCGAAACGTATGGTCATCTAGAGAACATAACACAAAGAGGAAAACGGGGAAGAGATCGAGCAAGGGGGCACCCACCACGGTGAACTGGAAGGGGGGAACATTAACGCCGTTTCAATGGGGAGTTCGATTCACAGAAACAAGCCTATTTGTAAGAAGTAGGGGAAAGATCGGCGCAGTCGGAAGACTAGCCAATCCAACCTTTGGGTGAAGAAAACCAAGCTGGTGGGGTGAACCTTAAAAGGCCAAAGATGACCTTCATCATGATAAAGGAAAAGATGGGAAAAGGTGGCGAGGAGTAGACTAAGGGAAAAACAGTATTGAGAAAGGAAGGGGAGAACCGGGGTCAATCAAGTGACTGATGAACCATCATTGGGACGAATCTGCCTGCTGGGAAAGGGAAAAAAACGTGTTCAGCGTAAAAAGGACGGTTACCGGAGCGGTTGTATTAAAATGGCGAAGAAAGAATCTTAGAACCAGACGCGTAGACCGGGCTTGGGGAAAGGGCCGGACACGGAACTAAAAGGGCCTAACCAGATCAAGCAAGAGAAAAAACCTTTTGGGTTGTGAGGGGGGAGATGGACAATTCGTATCAACTTGGAAATGGGGGGAGGGGGGGAGACGGAGAGTAAAGCGGAGGATGAGGGTCGGGGTCCGGTCTCAAAGAAATGTGTCTTTTTGGTGTTGAAGGAAAGCACGGCGGACCCAAGATAAAATGGGGCTGACCAGAACGGAGGAAAAGCAGCAAGAAATCTGGAACGGATCGAAAGGCCCTAAAAAAACTGGGAACCATTGGCTAGTAAATAAAAAAGGGGGGGTTGTTAATTACGCTGGGTTGCTCCGGCAGGGGAATGGGGGGATTTGATTAATAAAAAAAAAAAACAAACCCCAAACCAACCCCCTGGGGTTTTCCTCTATAGTATCAAAAGTCGCCTCCGGGGGAGAGGGGAGAGGTCTTCACAGAGCAGAAAGCATCGCCCAACAAGACGAGAAACACGCATCAAACTAAACTTCTTCTCATACCTCGGACCACTTAGAGTCCCCGCAGAAAAAAAAAGAAGCAGAACGGTTGAACACGGAGGGAGAAGGAAAAAAAGCTCCAAGATGGAGGAGCAAGGGAAACCGAGGGCACTGCCGCTCCACAGCTGGTGTAAGTTCGAGGGAGGCGGCAAACATAAAGAAGAAAGATGCGACTAAATTGAAAAAGAGCGGAGAAAGCTGCGCGAACAGCTTACTTAGTCCATGAAGAGCAGGCATAGGCAATCTTCCCAACTTGGAAACACCATCCTCATATTAATTACGAAAATGTAGAGGATAACTGGAGACCAAATGGAGAAAAGATGAAACAGGCTGAAGAAAAAAACATAACTGACAGAGGATCATGGGCTCACGCTGAGAAAAAACTCTTTCAATAAATTAGGGGGATCAGGTAAAGAAGAGAAACAATAGATGCTGGACAGAAAAATCTCGGCTTGACGAAGAGGGTCGACGACTTTCTGGTACCGAGTGTAAAAGGGGCGCTAAACCTGGAAAAACAAGAAGCCGCTATCGGAAAACTAAGCCACACCGGCGCCGGCGGAAAAGCCAGCACAGAGGAAGAACCTGAAGGGGAAGGGGGGGATTCTTGTCCGATCTCCTAAAAGACAAACTAAACGGTCAAAAAAAAGTATAAAAAAGGAATTAAGGTCCTGCCTGCCGACGTTTCAAAAAAAAAAAGTCCGGGGTGCATACTCTAAAGGCCTCGCATAACTTCGAAGGCGTCAACAAGGCCACTGTGCGTACTCTACTACAAAACACGACATTTCCGAATGTATGAACGAAAATAACCGTACCTGCAGCTAAGACAAGAGCATTGGTTACGACGGGGAAACAGAAAGGCGGTCTAGGCGAGGGAGAAGCTCAGAGGGAAATCGAAAGGGCGTAGCAGGCAAAAGAAAACGTGACTAAACGTCGCCACAGCTTCGGCACCGAACTCTCTACTCAAGAAGGAAGATAACCTAAAACATTCATCAAATGCAGCACCGGACACGGAAAAAAATCAGGGAGGCGGAGAAAGGCGGGCTCGAACCGAGCACGTAAAAAGGAAGCCGAGCCGGCTGTATCCCGAACAAATACTACTTCTAAGGGCCAATAACAAACGAAAAGGTGGGCGAGATAAGTCACCAGTCAAGGGGGACGTTGCGTCATCCAGGGATGCAGAGAGAGTTGAACCAAATAAGAATTCAAAAACGCAACTTAAAATATCCAATCTTGAGGGGGGAGATCAAAAAACCCATAGGTCAGGTCGTTTTTGGGACCATCTGTTGGCCTTTCAGAAACTGCAAGACGCCATCTATCGAGTAGGACGGAACCCCTGATAAATTTTACCCCGAAGTCACCTACGTAAAGCATCAGCAAACATTGGATGGGAGGGAAGAATAAACGCCTGACCGGGGCGAAGCGAAACTGAGCCAAGACAGAAACTTCACAACACCACCATAGGTCACGTTGGCCAGCTTTCGGGGGACTATCGAACCAAAAAGGGAGCCAACGAAAGGCTGTGAAAGAGGGACTCAATGAGCATCCGCGCGGAAAAATGGGAAAAAAACTCTATCTCAGGAAATTTACTCAGCAAGATTGTGATTCGTCAATGAAATCACCCCATGAACAAAAAAAAGCAATTCCCTCCTACTTCGGGCGGCTACAGAAGGCCTTTGAATTGGGGGAAAACACAGTCGGATGGGGGTGGGACCCACAAGCCAAATCTAAGTCAGGTAGAAAAAAGCCGGCTCAAAGGTACTGCGTCATTCGGATGAAAGGATATCGAAGGCGGTGAGCTCAAACAGAAAGAAGAGGACTAGACCTTTGCTTTCCGAACAAACTCTAAGGTGGGTTGTCGATCCTTCGAGAAAAGAAAATGGGGGCTAAAAAGGGGTGGCGAAGAACGAGACGCACATCTGGACTACTCCGAGCAGGAAGCGGGAATACGGAAACTGAAGGTTAAACTGTTGGGTGACGGGGCAATACAGCGCTGCTAAGTGCCAGAGTATTCAAGTGGGAACATGAAATGATGATACATATTTGTCTGTATATTCAACACCCCAGTAAGGTATCGGACAAGAACGGCAGGCAACGAATAAGTCAGGCACGACGGGCATAAAGGAAAATGCAGGCTCGCCACAACAGCAAGCTATCTTCCAGACTAGAAAAAAAAAACCCTTGAAAAACTTCACGTATGTGGGGACTGCGACCAGGTGGGGGGGGGAGACAAGGAGGCGTGATATCTGGACTAAAAAAACAATGTAATCGCCATATAGTTAAACATGACTGCAACGAGCCGGGAAGGATACCGATGTGGCCGGAGCTAAGGAGGGTAATGGGTTTGGACACGAAACGATCGGAGCGTCCACGTCAGGTTAGGACTGGTGGGGCAGTTGCAAAAACCTACAGAGCTTAAGGTGGTGCAGGGCAAGATCCCACAAATCTTGTCACGCAAGTCCAATAAACCCTCAAAAAAAGGAGTGAAAAAAAAGGGGTCAACACGATAAAATATTGGGTCAGGGTTTAGGATAGCATAAGAAGAAGGAAAGTGAACCGAAAGAAATCACTGCCGATGCTGCTGCCCATAGGCAGACTACTGCTCAGACATGGGAAAGTCAGGAAGACTACTTGCACGCGGAATCAAGCTGGAGAGAGGAGAGCCGGCGCCGGGTAGATGGTCGGGGTGAAAGTCGAGTAAATAGTAAAGGGGAATAAAGTCTCTGCGGAAAAAATGCTGGTTAAAGGCTGAGGAAAACAGCCTCCGTGTCCGCGATGAATGGGAGACGGTCAGCTATAAGGAAAAACATTAAAAAAAAACAACGAAAAACAAAACCGGTGTAACCTTCCGCTCAGGGGACAAATCATCAGGAAAGAAGTCAATGGGTGTATGGAGGGAGGGGGAGGTGCCAAGGGGACAACGACATGGGCCAGAAAGAGACGGACAAACTAGACGAGATCAAAGAAGGATGCTGAAACCTTCTAAAGGGAACCTTGAAGTTTCTACAACAGAGGGGGGAGGGGGTAAAAAAAAGAGGATGTAACCTCTGGGTGAAGCAAAACGGACCAGGCGTGACCAAACGCTGGGAAATTTACACGCCCTAGAAATCAAAAAACGCTTTCTACTTGGCCTGAAAAAGGGTCCTTGCAAAAGGGAGGGAGGACATGAAAAGGCAGCGGTCGCAAAAATCAGTGTTAATCTTGGGAAAGGGGGGGATCTGGATGTCAGATGTCGTCCGGAAATGGGGGGGGCGCCGGCACCTGGACAGCACATGCAGCAGGAGTAACGCTGGTATTCAAGAAGGGAACAACAGCCAAAAAAACTATTTCAGGCATAAAGTGGGTCGGCCGCGGCGAGCGATGCTGATCGGTCCAGTCACTCAAAGCAACACCATGAACAGCTGAGAAAATGATCGTAGGGATAGACGCGGTAAGGGGGCCTGGTCACAACTAATCGAGATCAATAAAACGGAGAGGAAGAAGGACAAAAAGAAGAAATACGACGGGGAACAGATAAGCGCATATTGAGCAGACCTTGGCGCGAGGGAGCAAAAAAAAGTCGTAGCAAATCAAGGGCTTCGAACGCGACATGAGGATCAAAATAGGCAGGTGGGCTAAAAAAACACGCGCCTAATACAGTCGAAGGAAAACCGGCGTCCAAGGGACGGATCGAAAGGGACTCCGACGGGAAGGAGAGTCACTCTTGGTAACAAGTCATGAGGGGGGCGACACAACAGGCGCGCCCGGAGAGAACGAACGGGGGATAAAGGCTCAAGAGGAACGACAAGACGTTGGGGTTCGGGGAGTGAATCCTTAAAACGGCAAAAAAGGAAAGATTCCAATTAAGGGGAAGCGGGGGGGAAAAGCCAAGAGAGGCGTGAAAATGAACCCAGAACAAATCAAGTCATGCAAGGGGAAGGGAGACGGTCTGTCAGCCCTACCGGTAGCTGCATTCGCTTGATTACTCGTGGGTGGTCCAGTTGATCAAACCTGTCGGGCCGAAAAAACCGAGCAATAAAAACAACAACAGCTGAAAAATCGGAATGTCAGATACAGGAATGGGCCAACATGGGTTTACTGCAGTTTCAACAGGATTGTGCAGAAAGATCGGGTCGATCATCGCGGGAAACGATGAAATGGTCCTCGGCGGGAAAAAAAACAGCCCCGCAGAGAAGGAAAAAATCAACTACCTACTTTCGCAAAAAAGGAAAGAGGGCCGCAAAGGAAAGGCCGATATCAACGGAAAGGAGGAGACACGAAGAAGGGCGAGATGTTTATCTCGGAAAAGTCTCTAAAAGGAGCTCGTCCGCAGCCAGAAAGGCCATAGTCCAGACTTAGGAAAATCGAAGGGTCTTGGGGGAAAACTAAAACAAACTTACAACGATGAAGACGGGGAAGAAGAACGAATGCACCTCGAGGGGGTGTGAAAAAAGGCGAGAGACTTGGGGGGACAGAACAAAGGAAGATGATCGGACTGTAGGCGAGCAGTGCCAAAAAAACTAAAAAGCGAACTGAATACAACGTTTCGGCAAAAAATCGACGAAACTCTAATCACAAGAGGGGAAGGGCGGCAGAAGTTGCCAGTCAAAAGTCCGGGGGGATGAGACAGAACATTGGGGGGGAAGTGAGTAAAGGGCTTGAAAAAAAAAGTCCGGCGACACTACAAATTGGAGAACCCTACAAGGGAAATAGGCAGTTACGAGTCTATAAGTATTTACGAATCTATGGCTGCGTGGGGGGAAAGAGAGAAAAACGAGCAGGAGATCGGGGCAATTGTCGACGGACTCCGGGGAGTCCAAAAAAAGGGGTGCTAGAAGCAACAAATGTCGAAATTGGAAAAGTCACGGATGGCACAAAGATGGACGGGGGACGAAGCAAAAAAAGAAGCAAAAGGGGGCAAGTATGGCGAAAATTCAGCGGGACGAGGAGGGGAAGATGTGCAAAGACGAAAAAATATAGGCAGAAAGTTCAAGGGCATGCCTGCAAACAATAAAAAAGAAAAAAAAAAATTTAGACGGGGGGAAGGCGAGAGGAAACAAGGTATATGTCCTACACGGGAACCGGTCTGTCTGGGGAAGCATCACAGAGAGTAGTAATGAATGACAGGGATAATTTGACGCACGGCAATTACTCTCAAAGGGAAGTGAGGAGTGGGTCTTCAAAAATAATGGGAAAATCCAAAAGGGCGCGGACGCTGTGAGGCAGCGAAGTCGATGGGGGATTTTGGGGTTAATGGGGGTAAAAGTAAAAAAGATGATCGCAAAAAATGTAATTAATCAACGTGAGTGATACGACGTGTAGGCCAGGCCAATGCGATGGGGAAAAACCAGAAGTCGGTGTACCTTTTGGTGTAATATTCAAACGAAACCGGAACATAATCGACCTTTTGGGGGGCGACTGGCCGGGTGTGGCGGCCTTAGTGCGAATTAGAGAGGGGGGGGCACGTTTCTCTGAATTCCAATCACAGCCCATCGGTGGAGGGGAAAGACTGGACGACAGAAATAGGAAATGGTCAGGGCCCAATCACCAAGGGCGGTAAACGCAACGGCCCATATGCCCAAAAACTAAACAACAATAGGGGGGTATGGGACGAAGAAAATAACAGGGGGATAGCAAGAGTGGGAACTGCCCGGAAGAGGACAGTGGGTCAGCCAGATCCTACTGTCGCACATGGAGACGGGTACAACCGACAAGGTGAAACACGGCTTCGCATCTCAGGGCGGTTGGGGGAGATGGTTCGGCGTGTACAGCTTAAACGGACGACTCAAAAAAAGATGCTTTTTCGGAGGGGTTCCTTATTCGGGAGTGTAGAAAAGGAGAACCATTCTCCTCGCTCGGCTCGTCAAGGGGGCGGGCAGCTTAGACTGGCGTAGGTCGCCGGCCCGGGGCTGAAAGATGCTGCAAATTGATTTTGGCTCTCTGTTAATGCAAATAACGAGGCTCCTTCAACGATGTCAGAGGGATGCGACTCATTCAGACCTTCGTAAAAAAGGCGGCCGGGGTGAGCAACTCATTGCTTTTCTATGGGGCAGGTAGATTATTAAGGAGGGTCTGTATGAAAGCTGTGCAGTCGAAGAAAGGAAAAGGCCGATCGTTGATGCCGGAGGGGGGAAAGGAGGCAGATTGACATTGGAGGACTCCAATCTTCCACGAGGGAGAAAAGCTCACCCTGGAGGGAAAGGAGAAGCATCACCAGGGAGAACAGGGGAGACCCAGAGGTTGGGCGGGGAGGAGTCGCTAGAAAGCCATCGGAACTTCGCGCCGCTTACGTGACCCGCTTCACAGAAATCGGCGCGGTGTTGGGGGGGGGCGACTCCTAGCGAGAAATGAGAAGGGAGGAGCGAAGAACGACAGTCGGGGGGGTCCGAACACTCGTAAAACAGGGCCCGCAAGAAGGCGTCACACTGGCGGAATGCGGTCGCCTTTAGTCACGGGGGGGGGAGCCTCCGGGTCCGACAGATGTCCCTAGGCTATCAGCGGAGGCTCGCCTCGAAGCTTCGAAATGGCGCCAATCCAGGGTCTTTCTTCTTTAAATAGGTGGGCAGACCTCATTACTTGCTTTGGACCTGGGCGAAAGGGTAATAAAGACGGGGGGACTCCAGAAAAAAAAGGAGAAGAGCATGTAGCCGCCAGGAGGGTCGATCTAGTCTGCAAGGCTTGTTTAAGAAACGGCCGCAAAAGACTTGCCAATCTCGCAAAAAAATTCTTCTGTGGGGGTGGCCAAGCGCGAAGGGGAGGAGCGGCTCAAGAGCAAAAGGGGGTTTGACACTGCGGGCAGAAGGGAACTGGGGGGAAGGGGGGAAGGATGCGCCCGACAGAGGCTGCCTTTGAAAAGGGGAGTAAATGCGCGCAGCATCATCGAGTTGAACTCAACATCGAGAGTCAAAAATGTAGGAAGTCAGAAAATCAAAACATGCCCTCGGAAACAAAGACGCGGCCGGGAACAAAAAAAATAACGCTTCCAAATTTTGGACGAAGGGTCGCTAAAGAGAGAGGATTGTCCTTCAAGTTCGCCGGCAACGGGGTGAGCGGGGGGAACGAAAGGGGGGGGGAACGGGAGGACTGCACAGTTTACCATAAGCAAACAGATGAGAAACCGTGCCCCCAGGAAAAAGAAACCGGCAGAGGGGGGTCCTCTCAGTAGAACATCCAGCAAAAAAGCGCAATCAAGGTGGAGAAACGCCAGGAAAGCGAGCGTCAAAAACAGAGAAAACGGACACGGTCGAAGGAAACACCGTCCACTAACTGGACATTCAAGGAGTCAATAGGTCAAGCAAGAAAAGGCGAGAAGGAGGGATGAGAGAAGGGAGCGCCGAAGGGCGGAATAAAGGGGAACAAGCGGAGTACGCGCCGTGCGAAAAAATTCCGTCCGAGACTAAGGCCGGGTCATCCTTGTTCCGAAAATTGAGTGAAAATTGGGAAGAG
>Ga0179591_1208085_pt1 | contig 12657 bp, 10 predicted proteins | sample CZOMad2_1_08_16f_FD_182891 | JGI IMG/M metagenome (GOLD analysis project Ga0179591, IMG submission 182891) | Vadose zone soil fungal communities from Angelo Coast Range Reserve, California, USA - CZOMad2_1_08_16fungal (PacBio error correction) | ecosystem: Environmental > Terrestrial > Soil >...
CACATCTCGGAGGTGAGGGAAGGGGGGAGCAGGGTAGATAGGATAGGGAAAAGAAGGAGATTTCATGGAAACCTTGAATAAAAGGGGGGAAAAGACGAGTTGAACCTCGGGAGGGATACACTGCGCTCTCACTGGTAAGAGGACTTCAAAGCCTGGGCCGAGAAGGGGACTCTCCGAACAATCTCATGGATAAGGAGAGGGACCCATGAGGACAGAAAGGAGGGACCTCCAGTCCAAGTCGAGGGGGGAGAAAGAAAACCTGTGGATCGGCTCAGTTAGGGAAGCGTAGTCGGAGTTGCTAGCACCACGGCAATGAGGGGTAATTGGCAAGAAGCTCTTCGGAAAGGGGGGGGGTTACAAAAGAGACAGATGGCACCCGGGGTGATCCGAGAGTTCAGCGTGGGGGGGGACCCTGCCAACGCCAGGAAAAGGAAGGTCTATGTAAGAATGGGGAGTGTGCTCTCTAACGTGCGCTGTCTTGCTGGAAGGCGAAAGCTCGAGCATCTCAAGGGCGGGAATTGGCCAAGCAAGGAAATGACACTTTCCTACTAGAGTACGGAATGAAACCCGAAAGCCCCGCAGTCCGAGGAAGCTGCATGACGGTTGCCCGTAGCCCAAAATCAGGAACTGGGGGCAAAACGAAAATGCAGTTGAAAAGGAAGGACATAGTGCACAGCAGCTTCACAAGAGGCGCCGCTTTCTTACGATGGGAAAAGAAAACTCCAACCCAACGTGGAGCAAAGGTCATCGGGAAAGGAAAAGGCATTCTCATGAAAGACCGTAGGGTGAGGAGGGGGTTCAAACATCCGCCTGATGGTAAGTGTAGTGGGGTGGGGTCTCTACAGTTACTCGTGAGGAGGAGTCTAAAGGCAGGACTGGGAGATCAGGAAAAGTAGAAAGGGGGAGACAAGTCCCAAAAACGTGGCACCGTGTAGACGCTGAGTTTTACAAAGGTGGGGGGAGAGTGAAGAGGTTAACTCATTGTTTGAAGACCGGAGGAAGGAAGAGGTACTCGTTCCCAACTTTTTCGAGGCAAAAACCAGGGAAGTCTTGAGTCGGTCAGAAGTGGGTGACAACTAGAATTACGCGAAAGCGTGTTCGGAGGCATTCGGGCTAGGGTGGAAAATACAACTTAATAGAAAAAGCACTTGTGGGGGTAATCCTATCAGAGATGGGTTACGTCCGCGACAAAATTGGAAACAGGGGGACTTTTTTTCCACAGGGAAAAAGGAGACTCCTACAAAGAAGACTGGATGGCGGGGACGCCAGGGGACAGCAGGGTTCTTCACAGGGGAAAGACTGAACGAATTGGGAAAAGTGCTGAAAACAAGGTCCGGGAAGAATGAAGGCGTAAGGAGGAGCGGCGCTGATGGAAAAATTCCTACATCAGTGTGAAAGAGCAGGAGAGGCCAGAAAAGTTTGACACCTTATGGTCGAGAGGGGCAGGGATGGGAAAAGAAAGTAGTATCAGATGGGGGGGGGGGGAAAGGGCGTGAAGGTAGGGGAAGAAAGAAGGGAGGGAGTGGTATCTAGACCAGGGTGCCTTAAGCAAAAAAGAGGGGCTCAAGTCCTGTGAGATGAGGATGGGTATGGGACTCACACTGGCTTATGTGGAAAAAAAATGTTGCCACAGAAAACTGCGTTTGAGCCAAAAGACAAATGAACTGAGGACCCATAGGAGTATTGTAGGACAGAAGATTCCTTAAAAGAAAATACACTAACACCAGATAAATACCAATCCTTGGAGAAGGGAGAGGGTCAAAAACCCTCAGGAAGGGGGAGTGAAAACTTGAGATTTAACTGCGGGGGGGAAAGGGGGGGGCGTGTTTAACTTAAAGGGTTCAATGGGTGAGGGGTGTGTCTTTTGGAGTAGAGTCATCGCTTAATCATGCACAGATTTTGAAAAGACTCAAAAAGAGGAGGAACCTCTCATTCGAAGTGGAGGTTAATCAAAACCAGCAACTGTAAAAGGGTTATTCGGAAAAAGGGGACTCACTCAAGAAGGGGGTCCCTTCCACGACAGGGAGAAAATCCGGAATGGATTCTTATGGGAAGGGGAAGAGATGCATTTCCTCGGAGAGGAAGAAGGGGGGGGGGGGGGTTGGGGGGGTGGGGGGGGGGGGGGGGTGGGGGGGGGGGGGGGGGGGGGGGGGGGGGGGGGGGGCGGGGGGGGGGGGGGGGGGGGGGGGGGGGGGGGGAGCCGGTTTCTTTTGTCCCTGTGAGAATCTCAATACCTGGGTCGGGAAAAAAGCCACGTTTCGGCCGTCTCAAAAAATCTGAAACGTTTTCGCAACGAATATTGGTTAAGTATGCAAAAGAACAAGAGAAAGTATCGGGGAGACGAAGGAGAGGGTTTTTAAGGAAAGGTGCACCTTGGGGTAAATTTTGTGTTAGGGGGACCAAAAGAGAAGGGGAGTCCCTCGTAACGTCTACAAGAAAGAAAAGAGGCGGATGTTAAGACGGAAGTGAGACATAAATTTCAGAAGCAACTGATCAATTAAAGGGAAAAGTTAACTGTGGAGCGGGGGGGAGAAAAAGGGGGGAACGCCTTTTACCATCAGATGTCAGTGAAGCGCCGGGGGGAAGGGGTGGAGGAAAGAGAGGAAGAAGGTAGGTGTAGAGGTGGGGGGGGGGGTGGGGTGGGATGGGTGAGACGGAGATGTGGATGAGATGGGGGAGGGCGGGGGTTGGGGGGGGGTGGGGGGGGATGAAAACGCTTGGGGAAGGCTCATGAGGAGAAGAGGGGAAACTCGACTATTCATCCATTCAATGAGAGAGAGGAACGATCAGAACGAGAGGTTATGTAATAGGGAAAAAGAAAAAATGGTATGATTTAGATCTCGGCACTCAATGAAAGACCAATGACACTTAGGGGAAAGAAAAGACAATATTCCATGGGAAGTAAAGGAGAAGTTAATGGATCTCTTCCGAACCAGAATGGCCAGATATCATTGGTTAGGATTTGGGCGCCGCATTAAAGAGCGTAATAAAAAAGAAAAAAATGCGGAACCATCAAAAAAGAGGGTCCTTACAGGAAAAGGCCTAAGGAAAAAAAAAGTAATTCATAAGCCCTTAGACGTATGGAACACGGCAGACAAGAGTTAGACGGGCGCGTAGTACTTTCTCAACCGAGGAACGATGATCACCTGAGTCAGATAATTGAGTGGGGGAGGGGACAACAAAACATGATCTCAACCACAACTGAGAAAAGAGGGGAGGGGGGAAGACTCGTTACGAATCTCTCTTTCCGGGAAACTTACGTACGAGAAAGATAGAAGGTTAAATAAAAAGACATACGATTCCAAAAAAAAGATCATTGGACTCTAGAAGAAAAAGAGAGGTTCCTCGCGGCTCCTGTCGAGGAAGAGAAACGATGGGAGTTCCCGACTCAACCGAGATGCGTACGCGCGATTGGTGGATGGGCAGCATGGACGTGGATGCTCCCCATCTTTTTCCATGAAACAATCCGCAAAAGAGTCTGGAAAAGTAAGGGGTGAGGGTCCTCTCTTCATCGAAGGGGGGGACGTCGTGGAAAATGGGAAAGGTTAAGCCGATCTAAAAAAGAAAGGGAGGAAAATAGACCGGAATCAAACGTCTGGTGCCGATCAAGAGGGAAAAAGGATCAGATGAGTTTTTTCCAGTAGAGAACAGCGAGTTGGAGTCTTATTAAACCAGGAAGGTTGACTAGGCAGAGAGATGGAGAGAGTAAGCGAAAAAAATGGAAATCAAAAACCAAACGCTTTGGTGAAGAAGAAAACTTCCCGGAGAGGATGGGAAAGGCTGGGGCTGAAAAAGAAATCCCGCGACAACTCGAAAGGGTAGGCAAAGCCCAAGAAACACAACCTGGGGATACGAGGGGGTCGAATTATAGCTCAGGGAAAAATAAACTCCTGGTCATGCGCCGACTATGTAAAGAAACAAAAGGACGATTGTGGACCTCACAAACAAAATTTCCAATAAAAAAATAACTTAACGAGGAAACAGAGCGTCGGAAGGAAGAACATAATAATTTGCATAACGCAAAAGGTAGGGGGAAAGACCAAAACGCAAGATTTCTCTCAACGGCAGGGGAGAAAAAAAATTAGTTCGCAATGTCACAAAGGGACCCACTCCCACTTCCGTTCAAAAGGACGAGGAAAAGAGGACGTCACCGGAACGGACAGATAAGATTGAAAAAAAGTAGAGGAGGAGACCTGTCAGGGAAAGAGGAATGATGGGAGTGAGTGGATTGATTTCGCATACCGGGGGGAAAAAACAGGATTGGGGCTCTCATAAGGGAAGCGAGGATGGAAGAGGGGGCTTAAGTTATTTGGGGTGGTGAGGAGGGGCTCCAACAATATCAATTCTAATAACGATTACTACTACACAAACATCACAAAATCCCATGCAACAGGAAAAAAAAAAAAAGGTCAAAGCATAAGGGAAGGTTCAAGGTCAAGAAAATGAGAAAGCCATAAAAACGGGGTTGACAGAAGGAAAAGTATCAAGATGAGGTTAGGAATAGGGTGGTTTGGAGGATGACAGGCGCCTTATTGGCAGATTAAAAAAAGGTTCTGAAAGTGAACCCTGGTTTGATACAACTAAGGAGGAGGGTGGCACCGCCTCTTTTGGGCCGCAGCAGCACAAACAATTGTGTTCGTCCATAAAAAAAAGCCAATTGAATCAGAAAGAATTACTTGGGCTAGGTGCCAGCTCTACCTCAGATCTGCTCTTCCCGCCAACAGACTAGGCATCTAGAAAGATTCTTAAGGGAAAAACTCCGAATCTTGAAGGGGTAAACCTGGTGAATGAATCCTTCTAAAAAAATGTTCAAAAGGAGAGAGGGAACCATAAGAACTACATTATGAACGGACGGAAAACCAAAGTCTGGGGTCAAGCAAGCCGGGGGGGAGAAGGACGTGGAAAATGGATCAAAGGAAGAGCATTCGCCAAACGGTTCGCATGGCTTGCCGAGGAAGAGGCGGGATCAGTCCGGATTGGGACAAAAGCATTGACAAAGGGAACCGACAGCATGGCTCAGGAAGGCAACACACCAAGAATCGGGATTGAAGAAAAACCGATGTAATTCTTCAATAGAACAACCAGCAATCGCATGATCAGGATATGAAAAGATCGGTTTAAGTCCGAGTGGAAAAAAGATAAAAGAAAAAAAAAGGAGCGGAGGGAAGAGCGCCACAGTGGTAACCTAGTAAAAGATGAAAAGAAGAAGGAGAATACCGTTAGTGTCCCGATCCTTCTTCAAACAAACCTCTGCGGCGAACCAAGAAAACGTCATAATGACTTACACGAAGGGGGGGTTGTCTTGGGGGAGAAAAAGGTGCACTTCGGCTGTCTCTGTACAGATTACGCAAGCAATTGGAGGGAAGCCATGAAAAACCAAACCCGGTAAAGGAAAGATTCAGGACGAAGCCCAGAAAAAAATGGAAAGAGGACTTCATCTCCTCAACTCAGCAGGAAAATCCGGGGAGCTGATCAGGCTGTACCGCATCTCTATTAGAGGGGCGAAAAAGGTGGATTCACGAGGAAAAAAGAGGGACCTCAACTAGTGAAAAATAAGGTCAAGAGAAGGAAAAGAGGGGGGTTTTGCTGAAATTTCTATAAGGCTATTAGGTCAAACGTATAATGCAGAAGGTTAAGCCGCACTCCCGGACGGAAAGGGGGGGCTGAAGACTACATACTGAAGAGAAGGAATTGTGAGTGCTAGTTACATGAAATGAGAGTTCATAGGAATAGACAGCTGAAAGAGGAGCAGGGGAGAAGAAGCGCCAGTTCGAGCAAACAAGATATGAAATTAAAAGGAAAGGAGGGGGGAAAAGGGGAGGGAAACAAGGCATACTCTGATATCGTCACCTTGCGGTCCGATGTCGAGCGGGAAAACTTAAAAGTCTGGAGAATTTGAACAAGCCAGGGGTCCTGGGAGGAGAAATCCTCCTAAAAAAGAAGACCGCAATGCGGACCCACAGGCTTAATAGGAGGGGGATAGAGGAGAAGGTCACCTAAGTCGATCAGCTGAGGGGTCAAGGGTATCGGAAGGAGGGGAGAATCTCCTAAATCAAAATATTTCAGGACTAGTAAGGAACGAAGAAAGCTTGCCCGTAACTATCCGGACAAAGAGAGCAAAAGAAACTAACCGAGGGTTAAAATAGAGTTCTTTTAACAATGGGCAAGGAAAAAAAAAAGATGCAATGAGAGATGACACTAGAGGGCTGAAAAAGTCCAAGGTAAGGTGGATATATCAACAACACCAACCGTAAGAAGGAAAGATATGAGAAAACGAGTGACTGTGGATAGTACTTTCGCCATAGAGGGGCAGATGACAATACCTTATTCAAAGGGAACTGGACCCTTTTGGTCCCCTACTATTGGTAAAGAGGGAGGGAAGAAGGGTTTGAAAGACTATGTAATTAAATGGATCGGGGCGGCAAAGCAATGTTGCCTAGAGAGTTAAATAGCACTGTCGAGAAGGGATGGCATAAAAATCTAGAAACTAAAACGCCTAGAGAGAGGGAAGCGGGAATCTCTAATAAAAAAAAAGCCTGTAGAAGAGAAGGGGGAGGGAAAATTTCGTAGTATGTACCACAAAAAAGAAATGGTAAAAGGACTTTGCAGCTGAATCAGTTTGGGCAAGACAAAAAGAACATATCCCCCGGGAAGACGCTTCTGCCTGCTCACAAAAAAAAGGCGCGATCATTTAAGACTTTTTCGTGTGATCGAACTTGCGACTGATCGTCTGCGAAGCGAAGCAATGAAAGTTGGAAACGGAAGAGACCTAAAACCCCAAAAAATTGCTAAAAAAAGAGGTCTTCCGCATCCCACCAAGGCAAAAAGCACGCGGAATCAGGAGGATAGGGTGGACCGGGACCTAAAAGACTCACGGTGAAGAAAAATCGTGGAGGGGATGCGGAAAGATGCCGGCTCATAAAATCGGTGCGCAAGCGGGGAAGGGGGGGATGTGAACGCAAACTAAGAAAAAAAAAGAAAGTGTCCAGACAGGATGGCCCGGAGAGACTTAAATAAAATGACAGCGAAGGTAATTGAGGCGATGAGAGGGGGAAAAAAGGGAAGGGGAATTTAAACGGGGAAATCAGGAGGGGGAGGGGAAAGGGGACCGTACGGAATGGCGCTCCAATTCTTGAGGCGTGCACAGAATGGAATCAAGTTGCTCAAAACCCAATAGTTAACGAAAAAAATCTAAGGGGATAGGGAGAAATTTTCATAAGTATAGGGAAAAGAAAGTTGGGATGGAATCCTATTCGGGTTCCCTCATGAAGAAAAAACAAAGGTGCGCGCTAACCGTCCAAGCTTCGGGGAGGAAAGGACGCCTTTTGGCAACACTAACGAGCGAGTAAATGGGGCGATTAAATAATATCTCTGGGAAATGAAATGGTAACGAGAACTGGGGGCGCATCAGCTGAGGGTGGACGTCAGCGAACAGAACTTTTGTGACAATGGAAAGGGGGAACACAAGCAGGACCGGAGCGGGGAAAACTCAACACTTAATTGAGCCAAAAATGGAAGGAAAAAAGTTTCTTCAAGGATTACCCGAAAAGGAAAAGGCGGTTGCTGACCCAAACTTGGCAGCCGTGCATGGGAGACTTAAATTCTGCGGGGCAGAAAAACAAAAAGTCCTACTATCTCACAGGAGGAGAAGGGTATCCCCAACTTCTTTGACATAAAACTGGGAGAAAAAGGGGAGGGAGGGGCGTGGACGTAAGAATCTTAGAGGGAGGGGGGGGGGTTGGGGGGTGGGGGGGGGGGGGGGGGGGGGGGGGGGGGGTGGGTTGGGGGGGGGGTGGGGGGGTTGGTGTGGTGGGGGGGGGGGGGGGGTGGGGGGTTGGGGGGGGTGGGTGGGTGGGTGGGGGGGGGGTTTTTTTGGGGTGGGGGGGTGGGGGTGGGGTGGGGGGTGGTGGTTTTGGGTTGGGGGGGGGGGGGGGGGGGGTGGTTGGTTTTGGGGGGGGGGGTGTGGGGGGGGGGGGTTGGTGTGGGGGTGGGGTGGGGTGGGTGGGGGGTTGGGGGTTTGGTTTTGGGGGGGGGGGGTTTGTTGGTGGGGGGGGTGGGGGTGGTTTTTTGGGTTGTTGGGGGGGGGGTGGGTTTTTTTGTGTTGGGTTGGGGGGGGGGGGGGGTTTGTGTTTGGGGGGTTGGGGGGGGGTGGGGGTTTTGGGGGGGGTGTTTTTGGGGTTGGGGGTGGTTGTTTTTGTTGGTGGGGGGGGGGGGTGGGGAGGTGGTGGGGGTTTTGGTTTTGTTTGGGGGGGGGGGGGGGGGGGGGGGGGTTTTTTGGTGTGTTTTTGGGGGGGGTTGGTTGTGTTTGGGTTTTTTTGTTTTTGGTTGGTTTTGGTTGGTTTTGGGGTTGGTGGTTTTTTTTGTTTGGGGGGGGGGGGTTTTTGGTTTTTTGGGGGGTGGGGTGTTGGTTTGTTTGGGGGGGTCTTGGTGGGGGGGTTGGGTTTTGTGGGTGTTGGGGTTGGTTGTGTTTGTGTTTTTTTTTTTGGGGGTTGGGGGGGGGTTGGTGTTTTGGGTGGTGGGGGGGGGGGGGGGGGCTTATGTTTCTGGGGAGCCATTATCGTACCGCTTGACCAAGAAAAGAGAACCAAATACCAATCTTGAGAGAAGGGGATAAATTTGCGCTTTTTATGGAAGAGACACACTGTGGATGCGGTAACCAAGCCCTTATGTTTAAAAAAAAGCATCAATTCTGGTTAGAAAAAGGAACTCTTTGAAACGGCTGGGAAGGAGGGGGGAATGGAGCTGAGCTAAGAAGCTTCCGACGAATCCATAACCCCCAGTAGGACATAAAACAAAAACTGGGTCGCAATTTCTCATGGGACAAAAAGGCTTCGGAGTAGGAGGGAAGGGGAAACAAGGTCTCGTGTTGAAAGAGGGGGAGTGTGGAGGGGGAGGGTTCTGGGGTACGGGGATGAGCTTATGATACTTGAGATGGGGGAAGCCCTCAAAAAAACGAAAGAAAAAGAAAGGCACCAGCATTCGAAGGGGGTGTGGGACGAGGGCAAAACTCAGGGAAAGGGGATGAACGAACTCAGACAAAAATCACTCAGAAGAATCACGTCTACCAAGGTCTTAAATTCCGAAGGTAAAGTCAGGAAGTGGAGAGAGAGAGGAAGTCCAAAACCTAAGTTATTAAGGTCAGGATGGGGGAGGGAAAATTGCGAAAGAACGTTTTAGGGAAGCAAAAAGTCGTCCCGTTCGGACAATCGAGGGGGGTTCCAGCTCCCGCTGGGGTTGGCGGGGAAGGATCAAGAGACAAATGAGAGGGATCAAGCGATTGGTGGTTGCGAAGGAAAAGAGGGGGGGAAGGGTGCGGGAAAAAAGAGGCTGGGGGGGGGTCTTTCCAGCAGGAAAACGCGAATATAAAAGGAAAAATTAATACGTAGAGAGTTGTCAGTAGGCAGATAACGTCCGAGAAAAATCAGGGGGGGGGGAGGCATAACGCGACCATCCTCGGAGGGGAAAAGGAGACAGCTCGAAAACAAGAGGTGACGTTCAGCTGTCTATCGAATCGATCAGCGCTCGCGAGTCTCCATTAAGTAGAGAGCGGTGGCAGAAAAAAGAAAAAAAAAAATGGTATCGATATTCCAGAAAGTAGAGAGAGGACTTATTAAAAGCAGCAGTTCGTCAAAAAAAGTGGGGGAAGAAGGGATGTTCCGAGAGATCTACCAGAACTCACGTCGAACGAGTTCGGGGGAGGAGCCGCACCATCAGGGAAGATAGCATTGTGGGGTGGGGGGGAAATCAGGGACCAAGTGGGGGGGCGGTCGATCTCAAAGAAAATCGTAACACAAAAAAGAGGGAGAAAAGAGACGCTTTACCGGAAGCACCAGAGCTTATTCATTCAGAAGAAGCCGGAGGCACATATATGTAACCAGTCAATCGAGACAAGGGAGTAGAGAGGTACTGGGGCGATAACCCTATCATTCGAAGAAAAAAGACACCTCTGCAGATCTATAGAGGGGAGAAAAGGGGGGGGATTAACACATATCTCTAAAAAAAAAGAAAGGGAAGAAGGAAAGATAGGAGGGGTCGTTTTTTTCACAAGCTGTACCAAGCGCTCTTCCTCAGGGTGGCTCCGCTTTGCTTACGCAAAGAGATGGGGAATTACAGAAGAACCTAACCGCTTTCTCTTGGGCCTGAAAGAGAAGGGGGAAGACAACGGATCCGGTCTGATAGGATTCCTACTCTCGGGATCCAAGAAGCGCCCTAGGAGAGGACTGACCGAGGGTGGCGTGACGAAGAGGTGAAGGGGGATCCCAAGAATTGTGATGATTCCAGGAAAAGCAAACCATATTCTGGGACATGAGTTTTGTGGGACGTGACACACGGCGCTCCATCGAAGATTGAAGGGGGACGTCGTTTGTGGAATCGTGTCAAACGCTTAAATAAACGTGGCGGCCAGGACTGAAGGGGGGAAAAAGGCTGGGGACGCGAATGCTAAAAAGCGCAGAAGTTGCTTTCTGGGGGGGGGGGAAAAAAGTACAACGCGAGGGGAGAATGGGCACAGCTCTGAAAAGAAGGGACTGGAACGAAAAGAAGAGGGGATCGCTGCACTCTCGACAAAGGAAATAACCAAGACGTTGGCGGCGCGGCCCCGTAAAGGCACGAATTATTTTAAAGAGTTGGAAAAAAAGTCGCCGAAAAGCGACCATCGGAACGGGGGAAAAAAAAAGGCCGACGGAAGTTAATTCTATGGAAAGTAGTCAGGAACTAAGCCTGCGATGAGGAGAAGTTGCGCGGGAAAGAAAAGAAGGGTGGAAACCGCCACGCAAGAAAAAAATAAACGTTAAAGGAGGTCACCCAAACTCGAATAGAGAGGAGGGGGTCGATGAGGAACTTTGCCTAAAAAGAAAAAATACGTGAGCGCGGCAAGACAAAGACAAAACGCCAGATTTTGGTCTCATACGAAAATCCGGTGGCAGATCGTACAGGGGAAAGACAAGGAGGAAAAACCAAAGAGAATGAGAGCGTTCATAAATAGCCGGAAATTCGCTCTCGCCCGACTAAAAGGCATACGGCAGACAGAACGGATATGCTCATAAAATGTATCATACGGGAAGAATTGATGTATTGAGTTAGGGGAATGAGAAAAGGAGAGAGTTTGATACTCATCGGAAAAAATCGAATGAGAGGAAGATGGCGTCGTTCGTGTGGGGGCTTATGTTTCGACAACCATAGCAAGGAGAGAAAAGGAAACTTGGGTTACAAAAAGAAAAAAAAAAACATTCACGGCGGGAAAACCTCATCATGGGTCGTTCAATTCTTCACCTCCCAGCCCATAAATGAGGGGGGCAACCATCCTCTAAAATGAGGCAAGGGGGTTGGGGGAGGATGGGGGGAAGTCTGGGTTAGTTTGATGGGGGAAAAGGAAAAGGTCTTGTCAAGCAAGAGGCGATTCCCTTGTCACCGGTGCTTGGATACCGAGGAAGGGTAAAAAATAAAAGGTGGGGCAAAAAAGAGAACCCCGGTGGGAGGGACAGAAAACATCAGTTCCAGGAAAAAAAACAGGGAGTTTAGACGGGGATGGGGGGAAGGAGCTAAAAAGGGTGTAACAGGCCGACCCTCCTAAAGAAGCCTGCTAAGCACAGCAAAAATCAAGAGCAAAGAGTCTGAAGAGGATCCTGGAAAGCGCCAAAAAAGAGCCAGAGGTGTGAAAGAAAAAAAGTTGAGGATATCGCCGATCTTTCCGAAGAGAGGAGGAGAAGGAGGCAAGAACCAGCCGAGTATACAGTTGCCTCCCGTCAAATTCGTACAAGGATTGTAAATCAAGAAAGGGGTAAATTCGGGGGGGGAAAAGAGGTAAGACCGACAGAACGGGGGGGGGGAAAGGGGGGGTCTTTAAGACCTCAATTCCGTTAAGGGGGGGAGACACAGGCCGCCGGGGTAAAAAAAAGTCCCAACATTTGAGCGGAATCACAAAGAACAGAGTAGAATTAGTAATCACAAAGTATATTCAGGCGGAAGAAACCTCAAAGTCGCCTTATTCGCAAGACAGATGGGGGGGAAAAGGAAGAAGTGGCAAAATGCAGAACCTCTCCTCCTACGAGGGTCGACGCCCACCTGGGAACGACGTACAGATAACCTAATATAAAAAGTAGGGTAAAATCCTTCGACAAACCACTTCGAAAAAGGGAAAAGAAGAAAGGCTGAAATACTTTTTTGGGGCAAATTCAACTTGAAAAAAGTCTTCTGGCGGAAGAGAAAAAAGCAGTTAAAAAAATTAAAGTCATCCCGGACAAGAAAGGGGGAGAGGGAAGACTCCCTCCTTGGAAAGACAGCGGAAAATCTTCAACTCGCAGACAGACAACGGGAAGGGATCTAGACTAATAGGATGGCAAGCCTATCTCGATTGATCCGGCGACACGATGACCTGGAGAGTGGAGGGGCCCTCTTCAAGCGAAGGAAAAAAATAAAAGTTTATCAGGGACTAAAGTCCGAAAAAAAACTGATGGGGGGAGGCAGAAGGAATGTCTCGGTCAACAGATAAAGAAAGCGACTGGAGGGCGGACGGTTGGAAAGGTCTCCGGAAAGACTAAAAAACAAGTTGGGAAAAGGGGGGGGAAAAACTTGACAGAGAAGAAAGTGAAGGATACTAGGAGCGTCCGAGGTCTACAATGGAACGCAAGTTCATATCAAAACCAAACAGTTAAACTT
>Ga0179591_1280124_pt1 | contig 12657 bp, 16 predicted proteins | sample CZOMad2_1_08_16f_FD_182891 | JGI IMG/M metagenome (GOLD analysis project Ga0179591, IMG submission 182891) | Vadose zone soil fungal communities from Angelo Coast Range Reserve, California, USA - CZOMad2_1_08_16fungal (PacBio error correction) | ecosystem: Environmental > Terrestrial > Soil >...
CATATCTCTCAGTGGCATCTAGCAAACGCGGGCCCTGAAAAACATCCGTAGTCGGAGTAGCCTCTGACTGGCTTTCTGCCGTTGTGGGGGGGGTCGGCCGTCGTGAAGGGGGTTATTGAGACGCACGTACCGAAGACGAATAGATAGGAAGGAGAGCCCGGATAGGTTCCCCGATCCCCTCTCTCCACGCGTAGAGGCGATCGTCGGGAAGATTCGGATAAATGGAGGGTCGCCGGGTAGGAGTGAACGCAATATTCGCCATCAGGGAGAGAACCAGCAAGAGTGTATTCGATATGTCCCGCTGGGGCATTTTTGGGGGTGGTTTTGGGGTTTGGTTTAGGTGGGAGGGACCCCGCTCTGAAACGGTATCCCCTACCGGCTAACTTCCCACCCCAAAAAAAGGTTGAAAGGAATCCTCGGAAGAATCTGTCCAAGAACGGGCATCGGTTACGGAGCACCTGTTTGCTAGAGGTGCAGTTGTACCGGGGAGGGATAGAAAAGCAAAAATCACTGGGGCCAGGAGAAACGTCGAGACTCCTGAGCCAAGAATCCTAGATGCCAATATATGAAAAAGGAGATGTCCTTTGGGAGCGCAAGCCAAGCAGAACAAAGGAAGCGGAAACAGGAAGAAGGAGATCGAGAAACTGCTGCAGCCGAAAAATCTTCCTTCCTACCAGTGCGGGCATAGAAGGAAATACTAGGCCGGTCTATAGAGTATCGAAAGATCGCGGACAATAAAGGCCCGTTTCCAAGAGAACAGCCTGCATAGACGACCGGGGAGGGGAGGAGATCGGAAGGGAACCCCCAACCCGGGTGGCGCAGGCTGAGGGATGCCGGAAAAACACTATCCCGAAAAGAAAAACGGTGAGGGAAAGGCATTACGTAAAAGACGAATGAAAGAAATCGGGGGACGAGCTTCCCTGCTCACAAGAAGCGCCTCTCTTTCGGAGAAGCACCCTGTCCTGGTCAGTCGGGAAAAAGAGAAAGAGGGAAGAGGCGAAACAGGACTTGGCGGAACCCGAGAGGAAAAGATAGAGATATGTCGTCCCTCCCAAAAAAAAAAAAAACGCTGTAAATAACGGAGAGGATGGAAAGGAAAACATAAGGATGAACCAAAAAAGTCTCCGAGAATTAGCTGCGATCGAACGTGCGCAGAGAGGAAAAGAGATGAAAGAAGATAGGGGGAGTACAGGGAGAAGTCCAGCATCTGGTTCAGGGATGCATAACGAGAGCAGGGGTTCGCTCTCAAAAAGGGACGAGCAAACACAAGAACGCAAAGAGATTGCAGTCCGAAGAAGTTGAAAAAACAAAATGGACTCGAACCCACCAGAAAAAAAAATGCAGCGATGTCAGATCATGCGGCATGCAGGGCCTCAGCTAGACCGCGACGACCTTGCTAAATTAAGAAGTGGAGGGAAAGGCTTAAAATGACTTGGAGGGGAAAACGTCACGGAGCCGGGCCAGAAAATCTCGGCTTTTGGAAGATCGAGAAAAATTGCGAAATGTCTATGGGAGGATGGGGAGAATAAACTCGCAAAAGAGAAATAAACGAAGGAGAAAAAAAGGTTAAAGTCATCTAGAGGCATTTCCCTGTGCATGGGGTGGAGGAAAGAAAAGGACAAGCGTGAAAAAAGGCCCAAAAAATTGAACTGAAGACAACCTCGCTGAAATAACTATCCCCTGATGGAAGGGAAACGAAAAAGGAGAAGACAAAAAACCAATTCAAACCTTCCAAAGGAGAGGGGGATCGGGCGGGAAGAACCACCCGCATCAGCAAAATCTGGAAAATCAATACTTCAAACCAACGCATCAAATGCTCAATAAATTTCCAAAGGGGTCCTGAAAAGGTTCGGAGAAGTAACCGATGGGGGTACGCGGACCCAAACTAAGAAACTGCAGAAAATATCGAACCGGAAAAGTTCCTCAAGATTCCTAAAATCCGGCCAGAAAGGGGAACTCAGATAAGAAGCGCAAAGAAAGCTCGGCGGGAAGGTCGGTCTACCCGACCCTTTGAAAAAGCTCGAAACAGGGAGCCAGAGCGCAAAGGACTCAGAGTTGACCGCTTCGTCAAAAGGAGGAAAAAAGGCTAAAAATCTGAAAATAATTGAATAAGAGCGGAGAGCGAAGTATTAAACTGCAATCTTAAGAAGTCTGATACAAAATCCAGGGGGAAAGCCGGGGTTCGTCAAAGACGATGGCAAAAAAATAAAGTCGAGATTAAAGCAAAGGTCTTCATGATTGCCCATAAGGGCAGTACTTACACGAATAAAATCCAGAGGAGGTGGTAACGCAAGACCCGCAGCTATGGTAAAAAAGTCGTCTTAAAACGCCGGGGATTGGGGGTAGCTGTGAAGAAAAAAAATCAGGGGAAACAGAATCTGACAAGGCCTGCGAGGTGAAACACTTCACGTAAGCTCGTCATCAGTCAAGGGCGCAGCAATTAATAAAAGAGAACCGAAATTTATCACTCAACGGGGTCACAGCGGGGACGAATGGGCGACCGAAGCTGGGGAGGAAGCATCGGGGGAAGAGCCGCCAAGGGGACCGGGACGGCCTGAAAAGGGAAAAGGAGGACACCAATTTCAAGGGGGGGCGTCAAAGGAAAAGGGATCACGGCCTGCGCCGCAAACACGGTCAGCACAGAAGAAAAAGCTGAAATTTGAACGCGTATTGGAAAGAGTAGATGCCGGAAAGGCCCAGAAACGAACGCAAGAGCGGTCGAATACGAAACGCGCCAAGACAGACCGGGCACTGGTAAAAACAGACCAAAAGGGGTTGGGTCAGAGGGTGGAAGACTGGGGATAGCTACGAAAGATGACCGTACCTAAGTCTGAAAACTTCATCAATGAAGAGCCGAATACTCGGTGCTTCGCTTGCAATACCCGAGAGGGCGTAAAAGAAACCAGGGCCGGACTGAAGGTGATGACTCTCGACAACGAGAAGGACTTCGACGAACAGCCCCGTTAAACTGCCGAAGGAACGACTTTCCATCTAAAAAAGAGCCAGGCGAACTTAAGGTGTATCCCTGACTTTTAAGAAACCTGTCTCAAGATTTGAGCCTCAGAAGACCACGGCTAAACACCAGGCACCAAGGTCGGACATGATGGTCACCGCGATTTTCGGGACTCAGGTCGATTCCTGGGAGGAGCGAAGACGGCCCAGGAGGGAGAAGAAAACGAAGCCAGCAGGCGCAAGAGGGAAAAAATGCAAAAAAGGGCGCCGGTCGCGGTGGGATTAGATGAGGCGCAGGCAAACGGTGCGAGCGCAACGGAAGGACTGTCGTACCCAGCTTAAATATGCGGAAGAAAGGGAACGGTCAAGACCCACCCTGAGAAACGAAAACGCAAGCGGGAACCGGGTAATCTTGACCAACGGAAGAGTATGGGGAAGCGGGGCTCGAACACAGGCGAAAGGAGGAAGTGAGATGTTCAAAAAAGGAGACAAGGGGGTAAAAAAAAACCAACGCAAAAATTTCAGAGCAGGGTAGTCACTAAACAAGCCCCTCAAAAAATGAGCAACAAAAGTCTGAAGAGAGGAACAACAAGAAAGGGGAGTCTTGGGGGACAATGGAGGCGAAAAAGAGAAAACTAACGACGTTTGTCTCTGACGGGAGGGGCCGAAAGGAGGACAAAAAGAGGCGCCCGAACTCATCAGTGAGCGATCGCAGGAGGGATCTGACAGGAGTCAAGAGTACGTGAGGAAACTTCAAGGAACCGGGGGGAAAAAGGTAGACTTCGCTCTAACCCTCCGTGCATTGCGATCACACTCCTTGGCGAAAGACGGCCATCGTCATCATGAGCAGTATCAGGGGAAAAATTCTCTCTTGAGGGAAGGATCGGGAGTTCTGATGGAGGGGTGTGACGCACAGAAATGGAAGAGTCGATATTGAGGTAGGTCACAGGATAAATGGACCACATAGGGCAAAGGTAAAAGGGAGAGCGAATGAAAGGAGCCGTGCAGGACAAGTGACGAAAGCAGGAGAGATGTATGGGTGTTGGAGACTGCGGGGGTGAGTCTGAGGTAGGTCAGAAAGATGGATAGGAAATCAAAGGGGGGCGGAATTGTCAAAAAGAGCAAACGCTATCGGGGTAAGAGACGGAGTCGCAGTAAGGCGTCCGGGCTAGGAGACAGGGAAAAAAGAATGGACCGCAGAACAATTCTGACTCCGGGTAGGGGAAGGGGGTTCGACCAAAACTGGACCGTCATCACACCAAAGGTAATGTAAAGTTTCCACCGTAAAGGTCGTCAAAGTCTAGCAGCGGGAAATTCCTTGGGGGGGTTTACAAGGAACGTTCAGGCCGTCAAGATCAGAAGGCAGGGCCCTGAAGAGGCTCAAAAAAAAAGATGAAGGAGGACGAAGAAAAATGCTCAGGATAAAAGACTGAAACACTGCACAGCGTTCGACTTGGCTCGTAGGGGGAAGATCTAAAATGGACCCGCAGTCAGAATCTAAGGGAGAACTGGGAAAGGTTGACCAAAAAGTGCGATCAAAAATAAAGAAGAACACACCGAGGAACCAGCGATCATTGGAAAGAGAAGCAACCATCCTAACGAAAGAACTAAAAAGACGAGAGTCAGGAACTCGATAAGAATAATGGAAGGAGGGAGGAGATCGCAGGAACTCTTCGTCATCGATCACCATTTCCTGACTCGTCTGAGAAAAAGGATAGGAGAAAAATCTGAAGAAAGTTCTTGAAGAGGCACTAGGCACAACCCAAAAAATGATCGTCAGGATACCGACAAAAAGGGCGAGGGGGCATTTCAACAACGAAGAGTGAAAAATGACAGAGATACAAAAAAGTCTATCGAATAGGAAAGGGCAAAAAGAAGAGAATTATACTTGTCGTAGTCAAGAGGGACTCTCGCCTGAAAAGGAGACGAACTCCGGGAGACCAAAAAGAAACGCAAATGCACAATGCTCCAGGCTTTGCCGAGGGAGGTCCTAAGGGTGGTGGACAGTACCAGCCGCCGCCCTTGTCAAAACGAACAAAAGAGGAATTCGAGAAGTATCGAGAGGAGGGGGGATTCATATCGATTAAACTCAGCACTCGCGGCAGGGAAACAAGACAGAGGAAGAAAGCACTAGAAAGGAAAAAAGAAGTGTCAGAAGACTCATTAGGATCCCCTGGGACTGAAACGAGAGGGTAAAATAGGACAGGAAAAATAGTTGGAAAGGCCCTGCGGGATACATCAAAAAAAACCAAAGGAAGTTCCACGAATGGGGGGGGAAAAACGTCAAAGGAAGGGCTGACCAGGGAACCTTCATCACGGAAAAAAGAAAAAAGACGAATTAGAAAAGGATGGTCAGAAACAAGAGAAGATCCTAAAATTTAAGACATCAAACATACAAGGGGGGAGGGGAAACGACAAGACCGCAACAAACAAGAAGTCAGCGAGAGAGGAAAGTCCTGAAGGCACCGTAACTTCACAACCGTTACAAGGAGAAAACTACCGTAACGAAAAGGACTGAATGGGTGGGCTAAGGCCGTAGAAATTTGAGCACAACCGCCTAAAAAGCAATTCCACACCGTCAAGGGAAATCAAAGCGGTAAAGCGTACAATAAGCGACGCGAAAAGGCATCGACATGATCAAAAAGGAGCGCGTCGAAAAAAAAAGGGGCAAAAGACCTTAGAAAAAGATTCGACAAATCTAACTTTAGCGAAAGAGAGGAAGTCTGGAACTGAAGAGGAATTAAGACGGAAGCCGCACGGCAAAACATCACTCACGGAGGAAAAGCGAGCCAAGGGCGTCCAGCGGGGCTCGGAGGGGGGGAGAAAAATCCAAGCGAAAAAGAACTATAAAAAAAACGTCCCCAAAAAAAGAGGACAGAGGAAACAGGCACTTAAGGTAATTTCGAACCTTGGCCAAAACCAATTAGGAAACATTTGAGTCGCAGGCGTCTGCAGGTCGTTTAAAGACTCGGAGGGGAAACAGGGGACCGAGGAAGGGGGAATGACGCGAAAGTGCTGAGGGAACGAAAGGGGGCAGGAACTTTCGGGAAGCTCCAAAAGGGGAAAAGGGAAGTCGAAGATTCGCGGATAACAGACTTAAAAAGACGAAATACGCGGCTAGCAAAAAACTACAGACTAAACCTCACTTTTCGGAAATGTGCGAAAAGGGGGGGAATGCCTAAACGCCGAAAACCCGGCCGATAGTGTCCGATCCCGGCCACGGAAGAAATGATGAAAAAAGCGTCACTCAGCAAAAGCCGATGTACGCCGCGAGGAGGCATAACAAAGAAAAAGAGAAACGGACCATTGAAGCGCGGGACTCCGAGAAAAAAAAAACGGAGCAAAGTACGGAACGACTTTCAGAAACGTCGTCAAGCGCAAGGGAAGCCGCGAGAGGCCCCAAAAAGGCTGGAATTCAGGGTTAAAATTCGGTGAGCGTGGGAGAAAAAGGACTAAAATCTTGCAGGGGGGCGCTCGCAAGGTGACTAAGCGCAAAAAAGCGCCTTGTAACTGCGCCAGCAGAGAGAAAGGAAAGCCCAGAGTTTGAAAAATCTCAAGGTATGACCATGCAAAGGATGGTCTACAACAAAATCAACATCTAACGGGGGAAGGACCTTAGAAGGCCGTAGGTTCAGGAAGAACCAGTACAAAGGGTGGACCGGGCGGGAAAGACTAAAAAAAGGGAAACAGAGGGAAATTGCGGCCTGCCTCAGGGGGGCTGCCCAGAATTTCGGAACACTTCAAAAATCCTCCTTGGGCAATGTACGAGAAGCACCATTCCATGAAAAAGTGACCTGCGAGGGAAAGAAACGAACAGTTACAAACCTCACTAGGGAAAGAAGCAACAGCGAGGAGTCGAGCAAAACCAAGGAGGAGGTTTTGAGGACGGATGAAAACGTCGAACAAGGAAACGTCGAAAGAAATCGAAACGAGGAGCCCAAAAGGACAAGCCAAGAGGGCGTTTAGCAGCAAGGAAAAGACCAGCTGAGGACAAAATACTCTGTAAAAAAAAAAAAACGGAAGCTGCCGGCAGGGTGACGACGTCGGGGGGAGAAAAGGAAGCGCGAGGGGGGGTAACGACAGTGGAAGGAAAGACACCACCTACGCCCCAAAACCCGCCTTCTCGAAACTAGTCTGGCCACCGCGCGGGAAATTGGAATCTAGTCAGACGAAAAAAACATAGCTGACGAGTAGGTCTGACGCAAAAGAATACGGGGAAGGTAAGGGAGGACAAAAGGAAGAAGGTCAGAAAAAAATTGTTAGCGTCTCTGAGAGGAGGGGTTCAAGAAACGCGGATAAGGAAGGCCCAAAAAAAGGGGGGGGGGTTTTTATAAAACGAGCTTCTCTAAAAATACCAGGGGGGTGATGCTGTCAGGAGCCGGTAGCTGTTAGGGACGCAAAAGGAGTGAGGAAATTGGAAGCCCTCAAAGAATCACAACAAAACTACGGAGAAAAAATCCAAGCATAAAGGAGCTCGGAAACCGAAAATCGCGCGAGGTAGGGAACCGGAGGAGGAGGAAGAGGCCAACGAGAGGATGACACCGTTAGGAGAAAAAGCTCGATGGGGTTGTAATTCAAGGGGAGGCGTGAAAAGAACACAAAATCCGGATCAAAGCGCCTCAGGACAAGAAGAAGGGGAAGGAGCGAAGGAGCTTGAAAGGTGGGGTGAACAAAGGGCGGTGGTTTCAGCAGAAGCAAAGAATTCTCGGAGGCTTGGAGGTCAGAAACTCAGAAGAAAAATCTCTCCAAAAAAAGTCGTATAAGGGGGAGAGAAGAATCGATTCGCAACTAGGGAAATGCATATTACCAGACTCAGAGGGGTCAACAAAAAAATTTTAGGAGAAGTGAATCGGGGGAGTAGACGGGAAGACTGGTAAGAAAAATCTCTCTACGGAAAAACCAAAATTAAAATCCCGGAAATCATGATCTTTAACAGGCATCGGGGAAAGGGGTAAACCTCAGGTGCTCGAGGAAGGTTCAAGGAAACTAAAGAACTGCTGGCAGGCAAATGAAGGCAAAACGATAGTGTGGAAAAAGCCCGGCGAAGGATGTGAGAAAAAGGAGGAGGGGGGCAAGGATACAAGAAAAAAGCGAAAACAGGTCTGAAAAGCGGGACTCAGAAGAGTCAAAGCTAATCAAAAGGTCAGAAAGTGCAAAGGGTCAGCAAAAATGACCGTCCAGTAAAGCAATTGAAGAAGGGAGAGATGGGGCGAGAGCGAAGGAGAGGAGGTTCCTCAAAAAAAATCATAAGTACGAGAGACTTCCTTGAGAGAAAAATCTTCACGGCGCAAAAGAGAAGCTATGAAGAGGAAGCGGGAAAAAAAGAGACTTGCGGGGGAAAAAAAACTACAAGCGCCAGATTTCATGAAATGACTACAGGGGAGAACCACGGAAGAGTAGGAAGAGGAAGGGGGGAGGGGAGAGAAGAAAAACACAGGAAAGGGGGTCGCGGGCCTCTAAATGGGAGGAACAGGCAAGAGCGAGAAAAAAAGATCGAAAACTCAAGCAAGAAGATAGTCCGAAGGGGGACGTAGGAGGGAAGTCTCGAAGAGAAATCGGGAGCATCAGGACTCAAGAAAACCGTCGTTAAAAGACAGGGCGTTGCCAGACTGGAAGGTTTGGAAATCGACCCGACCAACCGCCGGGAAAGGAGCGGCCCAAGAGAGATGCGAGAAGAAAAGCGGGCAGAAAACGGCAGGAACGTAGGACTGCCGTGTTTCGCGTGAAAAAAGAGAGGATCTGTTGAACCCTTAAAAACGTCGCACGAAAGCAAAAAAAGGGGACTCATAACGGTCATTGAGTGAGAGCTGGGAGGTAACGAACGTTAAAAATACAAACATCGCAAATAGAAAGAAACGTCAAAAGGAGACAGTGTAGTGAAGAAGTCATGAGCGTGTTGGGGAAGACCCTGGGAGGAACGAGCCGGCAAAAAAAATATCAACGGAGGAAGGGAGCTACTAAACTTGCGTCCCAAAGAATCCTTATAGCCCAAGTGCTAAGAAGGATGTGAAAAGAAGAGGAAGACTATCAAAGAAAAGATCGGGAAATCCTGAAATCAACCCGAAGAGAATAGGTGAAGAAAATTCGAAGAAAGACAAAAATTCAAAACATGCCCAACGTCACAATTTGCCGGAACGAAAGCTGGCCGCAAAGGGAGACTAAGAAGAGAGCGCCGGGGAGCGGAAAAACGGGGCGAGTCAACAAAGGTAAGAAGATCCTCACGAGGAAAACAATAATTCAAGAGGGGGAAAAAAGATCACAAGGGGAAGCAACAAAACAGAGGACCTAGGTCAGAAATAAAAAAAAGTGAGGACCTGCTAATAAGGCATAAAATCCAGAAAAAATACAGGGCATCGCGACATACGAAGGAAGAACTTGTAAAGACTGGGGAACTACCGTCAAAGAAATCGACGTGAAGGGAAGGGGGGAATGGAGCGAAGAATAAACGACTGTTCTGGATAAAGGCGTTCTCTGAGTACGCTTTAAAGGAAATCCTCAGGAAAAAAAAACGAGAACTCCGGATACCCCAAAGTCTGCTGAAAACTGCCTAAAAAAGAGGGACCTCTAAAATGGAGATAAATCTATAAGATGGTACAAAATATCGCTGGGTTTGTAGGGAAAAAGAGGACTGTTTAAAAAAATCCTAATTGAGAATGCGCAGGGTAAAAAGAAGTGTTCATCGGGAATGTCAAGACCGGCGAAGGATCGAGACAACACCGACGGGAAAGCTGGCGAAGCGGAAAAGAAACGTGCTTGCACCTCAGAAGGAGTAAAGAAGGGGCGGGAAAGAGACGAAAGCCCTAAAGAAGCGTCAAGCCCGGGTTGAAGGGCTGCAAAGAGTTCGCAAAAGAAGAAAAATCATCCAACTCACAGAATAGGAGAACGGGCAAAAAATCGCAAAAAACTCGAAAGAGCGAAATTTAAGGCCGGAACGGTCGCCAAACGAAAAAGAAAGACACGGAAGAACTTGGAACAGAAAGGTCAAGGGTAACCGTGGGAAAAAGTGATTCAAAAACGAACCCTGATTCACTAACAAGAGGCGCAGTCAAGGACTAGAAGGTAAAAGAGTTCTCAACCGAAGTACTGCATAAAAAGAAAGGCGAAGCCCGGGAAAATGACCTCCTAAGCAAGAAAAAACGAGGAGGAAAGGTTCAAAAAAAAACAGAAAACCTTCTGAAAAAAACTGTAAATCAGCGGATTCCACCAAATTGCGAAGGAGAAGAGGTGCAATGAGAAAGGAAACCGCTACATGGGGAAAAGCCACCGCAAAAAAATGAAGCCCTAGATGGGAGCTCGAGGGAATGTCGGAAAAAGGAATTCGCGGGGGAAGTATAGAACGTTCGCCAGGAGCGATCACGTTTCCGTCAGGAGGTAGATGACGGCAGAGCAAACAACGAGGGAAATGTCAAAGAGATACGGAGAAAAGGATCAACACCTTGGGCAGCAAATTTTTCGGGGAGAAAAAAGAAATCCGTTCGTAAAAAAAAAAGGACCACTGTGTCAGGCGGACCGAAAAAAGAGTAAAGCGTGGGAAAACAAGAAGCATCGAAAGATGTCGAAAAAGTCCTGGTGAAGAAGTGATTAAAAGAGAAGGCAGAAAGAAAAAGGCGCATGATACCGTGGGGCCTGAGGGACACGGAAAAATCGCGAAAGGGGGGACTAAGGAGGATTTTTCGGGGAAAAATAATGGGGAACCAGAAAAGAGCTGAAATAGAGGGGCTCAAAAAAAAAAGACAGATAGTTAGGGAAGACATGAACGAAAGGGTACGCGGTGAAGTTGTTCGACCAGGAGGAACTCCAGAGAGGATGGCAAGCGGTCATCGAGAAATTTGTGGAAAAGGCGCGCAAAACGGAAAAAATTGAAGTACGGCCCCCCAAAAAGGGGAGGTGAAAGGAAAGATAAAAAGGTGAATTCAAAAAATTACGAAGGTTCCATTTCCAACGTGATGAGAAAGTGACCGGTTGAAAAAAAAACCCAAACGTGAATCGACGAGAGAGAAACCGAGGGGCGAGCCAAAAAGTAGAGGGCCTCGACAGCCTAAAACGGGTACGGAAAGAAAATTCAAGAGCAAAAAAGCTGCAAACTCGGAGCGAGGAAAAAGGGTCGATGGTCGTGGGTACGAAAAAACGGGACAGGAAGGCGGACGGGACTTGAAGTGGGGAGAGGAGCGAAAGGTTAGATGCCACAAAATCTCACAAGAACCACCAAACGAGACCCCCTGCTAATCAAGCAAAGAGGGATGCGTTGGGAGGGCGTCCGTCGTGAAGGCGATGAAGGTGGGGGGGGGGGGGGGGGGGGGGGGGGGGGGGTGGGGGGAGGGGGGGGGGGGGGGGGGTGAAATTCGAGGAAAAACGGAATGCCGAGGGTCCCTATCCAAAGAAAAGCTGGAAATATCGTCGTTACGCTTGAAGAGGGAGACGGTAGGAAAAAAAATGAAGGACGGGACATTGCTCACCGCATTCAGGTGTTTAATGGGGAAATTCAGTGAATCTGGGGGAGGGGGAGGCCGAAAAAAGGGCCATAAGAAAGAGTAGAAGGAAGCCTGTGAGAACTAGGAGAAGGATCTGAAGCTAGAGACAGCGAAAAGCATCAGGGGGCTCTGGGGGAAACTGAGGGGGGAGATAAAGAAGGGGGAAGAAGAAGATTAAGAAAAAGGAATTCAAAAAGTGGGAAAATTCCAGCCGGTACGAAGGAACGGACATTTCAAGGAAAAAAAAAGTTAAGAACGAGCTTCGACGGAAAAACATCGTGCGGCAGAAGTTCCAAGGAAAACTGTGGAGGGGGGTAGAGGCTCGAGGTCCAAACGATCGCGGAAAAGAGCATTGAGACAAGGGGGGGGAGCAGACAAAAAAAATTTGGGACGAAAGAAGGAAAAAATCTTCAAGAAAAATCAGCGAAGAAAAAGTGAGAGTCATTGCATTACGCAAAAAGAGAAGTGGGGGGGGGGAGAGGGGTACGAGAAAAGGAAAAAGCAAGGAACTAGCCAATCATCGTAGACTCTCTTCGGGGAAGGGAAGCCTAAAGAAAAAACAGGGACAAAGACGGACAAGAGGAAAAAAAAAACACAAGAGTCGTAGGAAGGCTTCCTAGCAAAAAAAGAAAGGGGGAACAACCAGTCCCCTGCTCATAAAAAAGTAACAAGGAAAAGAAAAAAAATACGAAGAAAGAAAGTTCGCAAACAATTACGAAGGTGGGGGAGCTGTAATGAAATGATCCCCTGGAAGACGGGTAGTGGGGAGCAAAAAAAAAAGAAGAATGGTTCGCTAACCAGAGGGGAAAACCGGAAAAACAATGCAAGAGCCACGTAACGGGTGAGACTGCAGGTTCGGATCGAAGAAACCGAAACTTTAAAAAAAACAGACGGGGAAAACCCTACAGAAAAAAGGATGCGAAGAACTGCAGTTAGCTCGAAGGTCAAAACGGTCGAAGCCCAAAGGGCAGTTGTCAAAGTCGGAAAGGCTGAAACAGATCAAAAGAGAGGAAGGCCAATGATAGGGTCTTCAGCGGAGAAAAAGCCTGGGGCTGGATCCCAAGTGAGAGCGAAAGGCGTTTCGAATAATAACTAACGAATATATAAGAAACGTAAAACATGGTCATCGGAAAACCTAGGGATGTAAAAAAACGGGAGGAAGATAAAAAAGGATCGGGGCAAACCGTAAAAAGAATAGCATAGAAGAAAAAGGGACCTGCAAAGGAGACTACCT
>Ga0179591_1339209_pt1 | contig 12657 bp, 14 predicted proteins | sample CZOMad2_1_08_16f_FD_182891 | JGI IMG/M metagenome (GOLD analysis project Ga0179591, IMG submission 182891) | Vadose zone soil fungal communities from Angelo Coast Range Reserve, California, USA - CZOMad2_1_08_16fungal (PacBio error correction) | ecosystem: Environmental > Terrestrial > Soil >...
AGATATGGGGGGGTGCCAGTGGAGGAAAACGCCGAAGGCTGGCGGGGAAGTGTTAAGAAAGAAAGTGTCGGGGGGGGGGAGTAGGGACATGAAAGGAACTTCAAGCGCTGGGCAATCATATAAGGTCTCAAAAAAAGGTCAAAAACGAATGTTGGGGGGGGGAAGAAGGAACTAGATGAAAAGAACGAGGAAAAAGGCTTTGACGGAAACAAGAAAAAAATGAAAGATCGACAAGGTAGCTTGATCAGAAACGAGGGGGGGCAGGTGACAGGAAAAAAAGAAAAAGGCAGGGAGATGGGGTTTCTTGCTGGGGGGGGGATTCAAGGTTCTTGAGGAGAGGGAGGGAACATCAAGGGCGATCCGCCAGAGCGTCTCCAAAAAAGGAGGGAGCGGATTCAATCATTCAGGGGGCCAGATTGGGTACGCTGGAGGCTCGGCCTAAAGAAGAGGGATGGAACAATTACGGCGAGTGTAGACTCGAGTCAGGGAAAAATCAATTTCACAGCAGGCAGTCCACTATCAGTCACGTGCAGGGGGGCGCTGGGAACTTTCTGAAAAGGAAAACGATAAGAGGAAGGGTTCCTTTCCGAGCAACAAAGGGAGTAACAAGCATGAAAGGGCTGGAAGACCATGGCCACCATCATTCTTGAAAGGGTCGCCATGTGCCCGCCAAAAAGGAAGAAAGGGGGCGCCCGGGCGGAGTCCGTCTAGGGTGCCTTCCAGCACACAGGAAAACCAAAGAAATCGCTCATGGCGCGCGAAGTCGTCCTCATCTCAGATGCAAGGAAAAAGAAAGGCTAGCGCCGAAGAGCCTTCTGTTTCGGAAACGCATAACGATGGAGCGGGCTGCGAAAAAAAAGAAATGTCTAAACTAGATGTCCTCGAGAAGGAGCCGGAACATGACTTATTCGACTCCTATATATTTTGGGGGAATTTGGAATAATCGATCGGAGATAGAGATAGAAAACTCATCCCCATATTTGAGCCGCCGGGAGGAAATCTTGAGGGGCAGTCAGGGAGGGTTGTCTCCGCAATTTTCGAAGCAAGGAAAAGCACCACAAACCCCCGTTAGGAGGAGCGAGGTCTTTGTCGAATTGGACAGAGGAGGAGGTCTCATCTCAAGGGGAAGCAACGTCAGCAGAGACCAGGCTTGTTTCAACCACAACTGAAAAAAGGACTGCCATCATCCGGCAGCATTTACATCGGGGACGCTAGAGGTGTCGGGCGGGGGAGGGAGGATGGTCCTCGGGGGGAACATTCTTTCGACCTTTAAGCGTCAAAGAATGTAGGAAAAAAAAAATCGCCTAAGAGACACCGGTAATGAAAGGGGGTCCATCCGAGGGCTGAATTGATAACTTAATGAAAGGGGGAAAAGTCCCTTCGGCCAGGGGGATCAGCGTCCGGTAGCTCCACAGAGGACCAATAAACGGCCTGTGAGGGCAAATACTCCCGCCAGAAAACGGGGGGGGGCTTGAGGTAACAGCCCAAAGTTAGGGGACAGGGAGGTGTAAGCTCTACTCAGGACGTGACAGAACATACGAAATGGGGGGTCAAAAGGATAGAGGAACCAAGGCAGGAGAAGAGACAGCACGGGGAAGACAACCCAATGATTTCTCAAAAGCGTCGAAAGAACGGATTATTAAAGGGGGATCTCTCTGAAAAGAAAAGTTGAATGGTCCCGTCGGGTTTCTTTAGATTTTGAAGAGATAAAGAGGGCATGGGAATTGGGGGACACTAGTTCGGGGAGTAAAAACCATCCTCTCTGATTCTCCAGGAGGTTGGAGATGGCCTAGATTCCGCCTATTTTTCGAGGAGGGGGGTGACGGCCAGAGGGGGGGGGGGGATTCTACAGAGAAGATGGTAGATGACTATCTCAATTACGCGGCGGGCGCAGGGTCAAATAGGAAATACGTCTTTTAAAAAGTCGACGTTGAAAAATAAAAAGGGGAGAGGCACAATCCTTTTTAGTTGTCTTTCTAACTAAAAGGGAGGGTCCGAGGAGCGGGGGAAATATTCAAGGGTTGCAAGAGTATGGACAAGTAAAAGGGGGAGGGGAGAAAAGTCACTGTCTAATACATATTCATCTCTAAGACGAGAGGGTCCTGGGGACTATGGAAGAAATGAGAGAGGGATTGGGTCAAAAGAAGGGAGCTGGAACAAATTACCTAAAAAAAAAAGGGACTGTAGCCGGGGACTCATTCACGGCGAGGGCTGATTAAAAAAAAGTCTCAATCAAAGCGACTTTGTTCAGCGCACGTCACATCGGGGGAATGGGCTCAAGGGGGAAAAAAAGGTAGTTCACAGAACGGAAAGAAAAATCATAGAGGGGAGCAAGGGAAAAACTGGAACTTAAAAGGATCCCAATGGGGTAGAGGGTCGAGAAGACATAATTCAGTCAAGTAAAAGGAAGCCTCCACAAGGGGAGGGGGTAAGTCTGAAAAAGAGGTCGGAGCCGGCATTAAGGGATGGAAAGGCAAACGTAGCTGCTGACAGGTCGGACGCGGACCTGGGGAGAAGGCTGAACCGACCTCGTCAGGAAAATTCAACAAGAAGAAAAGAGTCAATCGAGAGGGTTTTGAGGCTGGCACATTGACGCCCTAGAAAAAATGCAATGGAAAAGAGGGGACCTGCGGAAGGCGAGGGCCTCCTGGTCCTACTACATGCTAAGAAAAAACATTAAAAGCTGTTGCTGTGAGAAAGAACGGTGGAAGCGAGACAGGAGGCGCCGTTTAACGAAATGTTTGATGAGGAAGAGTTACGAAACAAAGTCGAAGGAGGTGTCAGGGGAGACTCCCTGAAAAAAAGCGGAACCTAAGATGTGGAGATCTGGAGAATCCGGTGAAAGAAGACGAGTTGACCGGGAAATATCGACAAGAAAGACATTTCTTTTCGCGGGGGGCTACTTGAAGGAATTATTCGCAAGGCAGAAACCGTTGAGAAACAAAACCAAAACTTTCAGCTCCGTTGACAGAAGCCTGCGGAAACGCCGGGCGGAAGGGTTCGTTAGATTTAGAAAGCAAGAGGGATGATTTGTGTCTTCAAAGGAGGGGTTTAAGAAGGGTAGGAACAAGAGCAAAAGTTTCGGTCCGAGAGAAAAAATGGGGAGCAAATAAGTGCAAAAAAGAAATCAATCAGGGAAGGGAAAGAAAATACCTAGGTAAATGCATCCCAGAAAGGAAAAGGAGATCTTTGAAAGAGGGGGGGACAGAAGAAAAAAAACACAAACGGAGGGGGGGAAGAGATAGGTGAAGTGAGGGCGGGAACCACTGGAAAGAGAAGACTTCTTGTCAGTCTCAGTCAGAGCAGGGGGGTCCGGCAATTCATGGGGGTCTGTCTTCAATCAGCAAGGAGAAGGGGAAAAAAAGGTCAAAAGCGACAGGGAGAGGGGGGGGGGGGCGGGTAGGAGAGAATTGGGGTAACGACTATGAAACTGCTGGGAAAAAACCAGAAAACATGCCGGGGGGAGAAAAGAAGTCGCGCCTGTATAGAAGGCGTGCCGGTTCGGGGAAAAACAAAAGAAAACTTGACTGTTGGTTGGGGGGAGGATAATTTTGGGGGAAAAAGCCTTTCCTAAGAAAGAAGGCCGCCAGCGACCACCGGGAGGGCGCGCGGAAATATATAAAAGGTCGTGATGAAAAGAGTCCACGGAAGAGGTTGGGGAAGAAAAGGAGGAAGTGGATCCTGCCCGAGGCCTCTTTATTGAAAGGACTGCCGGGGGTCTGGGGGGCTATCAAGGGGGCAAAAGGTGGAACATCGAACGAGGAGACCAAATCATAAAGGGCTCTTAAAAAAATCCCCTGGGATGGACAGAGATAGGACTTTAAAAAATGAACTGGGGGAACTATCCACAAGGTAGGTACGGAAATCATAAAGGGAGGGCAGAGTAAACATCAAAGCCTTCGGATTATGTTCGAAGATGGTGAAGCAAACTCCTGTTATCGAGAGTGGTCCGAAGTCCGGAAAAGGGGGGGGGGGACCCAGCCAGGAACAATACACTTTCCCATGCTAAGTATCAACTCAGTCGCCTCAAACCTGTAGGAGAGAACCACTTGAGACTCGGGAAGAAAACTAATTGGGAAAAAGGATCTGCGGAGTCACTCCTGGGAAAATCGGGATGTTAATGGGGAAGGGGGAGGATAAGGATCCTCCTCCAGGATCTAAAAGTTAAAAGGGCTCAACCTGAGAAGGGGGACTCCAGTCGTTTTGCTTATCGTGACCCGGGGGAGGGATCCGTCGAAAAGTTGAGGAGAAAGAAAGCACCATGGTTAAGGGGGAAAAGTTCTCAACGTCGAGGTGAAGTAGGGAAGAAAAAGGGCTTTGAATCCTCCAGGGTCTCCGAATGAGAGAAAACAACCTGGGAGTGAGAAAGGGGGGGGTCTTTCAGAATTGGGGAAGTCTTTGTCCACGCATCGTGGACCGACCCATAATGAGTTTAGCACCACGAAATTCTACTGGAGTCGCCACAAATTGGGAAAAGAGGGAAGTCGCAAAATCGAGATCTCGGTCAAAGGATGGCCGAGAGCGGCCTTGGAGCCGAAAAGAGAGGGTTTGGGGTTATTGGATCAATAACCAAAAAAGCGAATCAAAAATCCTTTGGCGTTTTAAATTCCCCCGCCAAGGTACAGTATTAAGGGAGAGGGGAGGTCCCGGGGAGGTCGTGGCAGACGAAAGACCAGGAGGGGGGATTGAAGACTACAGATCTTCACAAAAAGACGGAAAGCGCAAAGAAGGAAGAGTTGCTCACCAACCAAACTTTACTCGGGGAATCTGAGGGGCTCTCGTCTAGGGGGGACATCACATAAGGTGCCGGGGTAAAGTAGAACGTAAAAGAAACTCCAGAAGAATGTCCAAACTTACTTTGGTCTCCGAGAAAACGAATAGAGTAAAAAAGTGAGGGAAGAGGAGATCTGGGGGAAAAAAGGGGAATTTTTTCAGGGCCTGCCCCGGAACTTGACGTGTTGTTGGGGGGAAAGGGGAATGGAAAGCCCATGAGGGACGTTCCCCGCATCTTAAGGATAGCTTAAAAACGCGGGAGGGACCTCAAAAAAGGGGGGGGGGTTCTTTATCATTGCACAGAAGAAGGTTACCGAGATATTTGAAAGGAGGGTCGTAACGCGGGGACATATATACGGCCGGGGAAAAAACGGGGGACGACCGGGCTTTCCGATAAGGGACTCAAGATATCTTACAGAAGAGGGGGGGAATCGGACGGGGGGGGAATTACTAAACCGTGGAAAGGTATTCTCCTGGTGGGCTTGATTGAGAAAGAAACATTCTGAGGGGAGAAAATGCTCATCGTTTGCAAGCAGGAAAAAGTGGCACGAAAAGGTGGCTAAAAGAAAAAATATCATGGGAGTCGTCAACGTTGCCATTAGAATCCTAAGAAAAGGTGTGATAGAAGGAGGTCTTTCACAATGCGCTTTAACACACCGAAGCCGCTGAAGGAAGAACTCAAGAAGGAGAAGTGTTGAGACAACTGGCTTATGAAAACCGCCCGGCGAAACCACGAAAAGGACGGTGGGGCGCCGTCGAGGGGGGGCTTGTAGTCGCGGTATATTGACAAATGGGGAAAAGGACGAAAAATAAGATAGGACTTCCATAATCAAAATTAAATGAAAAAGGCTTAACTGTCCGCGGAATGGGGGGGCAAAAAATAAGAAAGGGCCGAATCGATACTCATCAATTATAACAATAAGTCGTGAGCAAAAAGACGGGAAGCTGATTGCAAAGGGGAGGGGGCTTTATGCTTCGCCGGAGAGAGGCCAGACTAAGTGGCGGTTGAAACCTTTTCTTGGAAAAATGGGCTGGAAGGACCGGGCTAGTAGCAAGAGGGGAAACGCTCTGAGTCAATACTAGGAGTTGAAATGGAGAAAGTACAATTGGGAGGAGTGATTCATCTTTCTCCTCGCGGAGGAGGGGGGGAGCTAAGAAGGGGCAATGTCCAATTCCTATCGGGTGTTGCTGGTGATAAGAACGAGGAGCGGGGGGAAGGGGGGTGGGTGGGGGGGGGGGGGGGGGGGGGTGTGGGGGGCGTTGCAGAGAGGAGCTGGGGGCTGCCGAGCGCGGACCGATTTGAGATAGAACGGAATGGAGACCTCGGCTGAGGAATCGAGAAAGAATGGGGTACCACAGACCTCGTCAGAAAAAAAGTTACGGAAGTAGAGCGAGACCATTGCTGGAAAAAAGTGGGGGAAGGGGGGAACTTTCCAACAAGGGGTACGAGGAGAAATACCCCAGTTATGAACAAAAAAAAAAAAAAAAGGCTACCGGACGCCCGCCTAAAGGACCTTCCCGTCAAGACCTGGCTCAGCCGAAAGGTCGATCTGAAAAAGGGGAAGGAAAAGGGGACCCTTTCTGTAAGGAGAAAAGGTTCTCGTTAGCGCCTACGCTTCCAACCACCCCGGAGGCGAGGTACCTGGCCTAATCTTTCAGATGGGAAAACGACCGAAGGGGACCGAAAGGAAAAAGGGGGGAGGCTGGAAACCCTCGCGAAGGAAGAGATTTACCTTCGCTCAGGGTGGAAGCATGTCAAAAAAAAAAAAGAAACACAAGATGAGGAAGGGAAAGAATAGGAAGTAGTTAAAAATAAAGGGGTAAAGCTCACGCCGGACTTGCGGGAAAGGGACATAAAGGCCTTTGAGGAAAAAAAGGGCAATATGCGCAGGGTCTGGAGGGGTAAAGAGAGAAATAATATACCGTTCAAAATTCGCCAAAAGAAGGGGTTGTGCGGCCTTGCCTGAGGGGGGTGTTCAACTAAAAGGGGGTGACGGGAAAACAAAAAAATTTCTGGGAGAAGAAATATAGGCGGAGCAAGGTTACAGAGGGGGTTGACGAGCGTTCGAGGGAAGTATCCTGCTTGGACAGTTTTTTGGGGTGTAGGGGGAAAAAAAATTCTTGAGAAAATGAAAGGAAAAGGTAGGAAGTCTCCCCCGAGAGGGAGACCAAAAAAGGGACGGAAAAAGGTTGTGCCTCTTTGGGGGACTTTTTCCAGAATTTCCAAAAAGCGGTAAGAGGGTCTCGACCTTCGAAGCAGAGGAGAACTGAAAAAAGTCGGGCAACGAGAAGAAGGAGTCCCATTGGTCATCATCTACGAAAAAAGCGAAAAAAGGGGGGGGGGGAAATCTTGAGAACACCCCGAATCAGGGAGGTGATCACATGCAAAGAGAATAGAACTTGGGGGCAGATCCGGGGGGGGGAAGTCAGTAAAAAAAGCAAAAGGCCTTTCTATCATATTAATCAATTTGCAAGAAAACGAGGGGAGAGGAATGTGCCCCTAGAACCTCCGAGATTGAAAGTTCTCTTTTAAGGGCGGGGAAAAAGGGGGAACCAGAAGGGGGACCAAAAATGGCCGTCCAAAATCGTCCTTCCTACGTCAACCTCGAAGGGAAATCCGGTAGGGACGTCTCCCGACATGGAGAAGACGATGGTGAAAATTTCTGAAAAAAAAAAAATCGTGGAGGCCGGGAGGTTAATGGGGCGGAGGGGAGGCCTGCAGGCTCGAGTGGAAGAAGAAAAAAAGCAAGTTGGACCATTGCAAGTATGAAGCCGGATAAGGAAATCCGTACAGTTGACAATACAGGGTGGGCTACAATAAACAACTGGGGGAATTTCTGGGGCCCAAAGTCGCTGGGGTCGCAGTTAATCCGCAAGGGACAAGGTCAGCACAAAAACCACAACCCAGAATTATCGATGGTGCGGTCTTCAGAATGTTGGTGGAGAAGGAAACTATGAGAGGAAAAACGCAGCCTGTGAAAAAGGAACTCTGCGAGGGGTTCAAAAACCACTGACATGCAATCCGAAGAAAAGCAAAGAATAAGGTGAAAAGAGTAGCTCCCTTCCTCACGGACCGGGGGGACAAATGCTTGAGGGTTGGGGGACCTTCTGGCGCGTTGTAGGTCGAATAAACTCAGAACTCAATAAGCAGTGGTTAGGACTGGGCAAAAGGCCCTACAATTTTCCAAACGGATTACAGGGAGCAGTTCCTGGGGAATTTTAAAAGATTCATCGGAAGCCAACGCGTAGATGAAAACGGAGGCAAAAAAAAAACACTAAGAAGAGAAAAAAGCCACCCATCTGGGAGGGTATGCATCTGGCCAGCCAGTCTCGGTAGGAAAACGACTCTTCTTGGGGAAGATACACATCGAACCTAGCCGTCCCATATGATAAAGTATAGGTCAAAATCTAAAAGAAAATAAGAAAAGAAAGGTAAAGAAGAAGCTATCGGGGGGGGGGGGCGACGTGATCAACGATCTCCGCACAAAAAAACAACGGATGGGGGAATATCACAAAATGGCTTGATAATTCTGGCTTTCCGATTGGGGTAAGAGCGAAAAAGGCATTATGTGCTTTCCCACCGTCCGGGGGAGAGTCAACGGAAAGGTAAAAAAAATGGGGAAAGATTGCTAAGATGGATTTATTCTTGGGTGGGCTACGGAGGGTAGGGAAAAGCATGGGGGGAAAAAACATCTACTAGGTCTATGCCTTATCTCAACGCTTTCATTTTCAGTACAGAATTTTCTATCAAAAGTGGTAAGGCGAAGGGGGGTCACAACCAAAAAAAAAAAACAACATTTGTGACCAGAAAAAAAAAAGAAAAACCGGAAGGAAAGGAGGAAAGGCCTGGGTTCCGCCAGAGGATTCTGCCGAAGGCTCGAGAAAAAACCTCTAGTCAAAAAAAAAAAGGGGAGATTATTCGCGTTGCGTAGAAGAATGAGGCTTATTAAAGCACAAAAGAACCAGGAAATGAACACTGGTGGGGGGGTAAAAAAGTTTCTATTCTCGCTAGTTCTGGAAAGCACTGGCCGCTGCAAGGGGGACAACAGTGAAATACTCACATCTCTTCAGAGAAGAAAGAAAAAGGGGGGGTTGGGAAATCCGAAAAGTCTAAAAGAAAGCTCTCCCTCCGTCAACTTGTGGGACCTAAGGATGTAGTGCTCATTAGATGTCAAGGGGGCAAAAAAAAGAAAAATATCTTAGGCTCTCTCATGATCAGGCCTGGAAGGCTTAGCCCTAAGAAGGGGGGGCCAATGGGTAAAGGGCTATACAGGAAGGAAAGGAGCTCGAAGGAAAAGGAAAAAGGAAAAGCCTTAAAGTCTCCTCCAAACTGGAATGTGAGTAGAGAAATGATTCGGGGCCGCCGGAAGGTAACGATTATTGAAACTTAGCGGCTGAGAGGTGGCAGAACACATGGAAAAAAAATGACGCCGAATTCGTCCGCCAAGTAAACAGCTCGGAAATCTCGAGTTGGAGTGCGGTCTTGCGACCCAGATAAAGAAGGCGGCGTGCAGAAAATAAAAACGCTCCGGAGGAGGGAAAAGGGCTGCCGAAGAAGGGGGGTCTTAAACCGAGTCCTATAGGGGGGGTTTGAAAAGAGGCAGGGTGGAGGCGGGGGGTCAAGCCGGGCCTTCCTTGAGAAAGGGTAAGGGAAAAAAAAGCGGCCGAAGGAAAAAAAGTTTCCCCGAATGAAGGAAGGCATTCCATGGGAGAAGAAACCTCTTCAGGAGGATAAAATCAAAGGCGATGTTTAGGACACTTCTACCGATAATCAACTAGTTAAGGAGATTCGCAAAAAGGACGCCAGAAGAGGGAAATATGAAAAGTGCGAAAAAAGAAACGCTTTATCCAGAAAAAGACTTTCAAGGAGAGACCCGGGCACGGCACTCCCGAGGAAACCGTCTCCGCTAAAGGGGGTCGATCTTCGATTGACCGAGGAGGGGGGGGAATAAAATTCAAGGGGGTTGGACAGTCAAATGGGAGAAAAACCCCTTCTTTAAGTGGATGTGAGAATCGAGGAGGGGGTCCAACAAGACAGTTTTTCCGGGGTGCCCTCAAGACCGGAGTTAAAAGTTTCTGGGGGGAAAGAAAAGGCGTAGGGGTACAAAAGGAGGGAAAAGAATCTGGGCACAAAATAATCGAAACAAACAACAACTGATTATATTAAAAGATATGGGAGGAGCACCGGCGGACGCCGTCCTTAAGGGGCTCAGGTACATAAATCGGATCTTTTTGGGTCAGGGGAGGCGCCTTATGAAATGGGAAAGTCATGAAAAAGGGAAGTATCAAAAAACAGGGGGAAGAAATAGGAAAGAAAGGGGGTGAGGTCAGATTGAAAGAACGATGAAAAAAAAGGGGATACGACCCATAAAACCTGGATTTGATGAAATCGAAAGTCGAAAGAAAAAGCTGAGAAAAGGTTTAGAAATTGGACTGCAGGACAAAAGCTTCAAAAATGCAGGGGGTTGGGGGGAGGCGTAACAGGGGGTGAAAGCATCCGAGAATCACAAACGAGGCGCGACACATACAAGTGGGGCTTGCGCAGGAAGTATACACGTAACAGTATGACGAACACTGGGAAAGGGGGGTCTCACATCGTCTTAGCTATGCAGAGGGACAAGGGATGACCATGGCGAATTGAGAAAAACGGTGCAAAGAGCGTGAAAAAAAACACAGTTAAAAAAAAAAAAGGAATGCGAAAGTCACTTCTTGACGAGGCCCTCCTGAACAACCACACCGAAATAGGAAGTGATGTCTTAGGGAAATTTATCGCAAAAAAACAAATAGCGGAGGGAAGAAAGCTCATTTGAAACTCAAAAAGCATGCGGGATAGGGGGAAGAAAATGCAATGAAAAGGCCGAGATTGCCGCGACGTTTCTAGAAAGGGGCCTGAGGAAAGCACCATGTCCAAGCCACTTTATCGAGAAAAGGTTGAGGTCGAGACCGGCGGCCCTCAACGGTCTTCCTCGACCCGCCAGCAATGGGCAGAAGAAGCCAAGCGTTGGAAGGAAAAGACAGATCTATTACTCTAATTCTAGAGGAGGCCATGAAACGAGGGGGGGAAACATTTTGCCGCGGGGCAGGGCATAACATTCAAGAGGGCGCCAGGGTATCTAGACATCCAGAGGGGGGGGGGGGGGAAGGAAAGAGATCTGAAAGCAATGTTTTCTTAGAAGGGGAAATAACCACATAGCGCCTGGGCACTGCCCAACGCGTCGTGGAGCTTTGAATGCCGGGAGACGCCTGTCAGGGGGGGATCAATGAGAAAAACACACCTTAAAAAATAGGATCAAAACGCGTGGGAAGGAATTGTTAGGCTGCGTGGGGGAAGCCGGGGCATCGGTTGACCTGCCACCTCAATAGGGGGATGAGTTTTAACAAAAAACAGAAAAACAATAAAAAAATGCGAACTAAGGTCTCTCTTCGAGGATTACAGAAATAGCCGGTTCTGAAGGAGGGAACCCGGCATACAGAATGCTTTGAAGAGGGGCACAAATGCTAAAGGGTCTAAAAAAGGTGGGGGGGGGGGTCTCAGAAAAAAAAAGACTTCTCCAGAGATAACTTGGCGCGGTCAAGGGGGGGAAAAAAATGCACGCCGTAAAACGGACCAGGTTCAAAGAAAGGGGAACTCTACGGGGAAAAAAAAAAAAGAAAAACTGAAGCGGAAGGTCTAGTCTCCATAGCGGCCAAAGGCTGCCGGTAATCCAGAACAAGCCTCGGCTGAGGAGGCGGCCAGCTTGTGACCACAGAAGTGAGGGGAAAAAAAAAAAATACACAAGCTGTGTGTTAATTCATCTAGGTGCGGGGGAAGAGGCGAAGCCGCCGTCACCACAGGACAAAATCGTACAGCACTAAATTAGATCAGCACAAAAATTTCAGGAGGAAGAAGGCAACACGAAAAACGTGGGGGTAGGAAAGTATAATCTTTCAGGTCGAAAGAAGGGGTCTCCCTAAGTGTAGGGAACTATTTGCTGGAGTTTGGAACGCGAAGCATGAGGGGGGGAACGAAGTAGGGAAAAGAAGAAAGGAAAAAAGCCTCTCTTTAGGAGACCCGCGAAAACTGTAAGTCCTCCGTTCGGACGAGTATTTCTCTGATTAGAGGTGACTACACGGCGGTAGGGCAAGAGCTGAAAGCTACGGCGGGTCCGGGACTAGTAACTGACTGGACCTGTCCATTAATTTATAAAGAAAGTAAGACGTCTTGAAAAGGAATTTGCATTAGGCCACAGAAAAACGAAAAAGGAGGATGCAGAGGGTTGGAAGTTTATGGGACAGAAACCATCAGCTGCTTCGAAAAAATTCAGGGGGAAAAGAGCTGCAAATCTTGGGGGCTTTGATAAAAAAAATGGGAAAAGGGGGTGCTTGGTAGCGCGAGGCAGAGAAGATCCTAAGGGTAAAGGGTGAGTGGGCGACAGTGGGGCGGAGTCAGCTACGAGTTACCCACAGGTTCGATGCAATTGAAAACAAGAAAAGGATAGGTAGAAGGGGGGGGGTCGCATAAAAAAGGTCTTCGGAAAATCCTCTTCGATCCCTCGGTTACGGGGGAGAAAAGGTCTCCTGATATTGTATGTAGGCCTCTCTGTAAAAGATCGAAAGAAGGAAAAGGGAACTCCTCACAAGAAAGGTCAACCATCCCTTTCTCACGTTAATGATGGATCCGAGGGGGGGAACGAGGTATGACATTTTCCTTCTTAGAAGCTCTCGAACAATTAGAGGCCAAGAGCGAAGGAGAGGGACTTTCGAGGGAAAGGGAGGAAAGTCTGTTGATCCGGGGAAGAAATTGAGGGGATTAGTCTGAGTGAGAGAACGGGTTTCGAAGTGCGGGGGGGGGAAATTTCTTTCCACCACCAGTGCAACCTAAGAGAAAGAAAGCTGCTTTTTGTG
>Ga0179591_1215986_pt1 | contig 12656 bp, 19 predicted proteins | sample CZOMad2_1_08_16f_FD_182891 | JGI IMG/M metagenome (GOLD analysis project Ga0179591, IMG submission 182891) | Vadose zone soil fungal communities from Angelo Coast Range Reserve, California, USA - CZOMad2_1_08_16fungal (PacBio error correction) | ecosystem: Environmental > Terrestrial > Soil >...
GGGTGGGCAGGCTTCTGAGTCCTGTTCCACAGCGGAGGGGGACAAGAGGTCTCCGGCGGAAAAAAACAAGGACTTAAAGCTGTCATGAGGGTCCTAAGGGGGAAAAAGCCTGAAACAATTCTTTACGGAGAAACGCAGATGGTATTGAAAGCAGAAAGTAAAATTGAAAAAATTATTCTCAATTGTAGGGTCCACGAAAGGGACTTGAGGAAATATACATCACACATAGGGAAGAGGGCGCGGCGAGTGGCTTGATTAAAGGGGGAAAGAGTCTGGACGTCCTCTTTATAGTGAGTGGGATCGGCTTGGCGTAAAAAGCGCAGAGTCTCGTCCTGATTCAAAAAAGGTGAGAAAAAAAACCCAAAAGGTGGGGGGCCAGCTATGGGCGCGGAAACTATGGAAGGGGTGTTGTCAAGGAAGTCGAGACGGGGGGTTTTTTCTCAAAGGGAAGACCGGACGTTGGAAAACAAGGTTTTAGGAAAAAAGTCGGACGGGAAGGTTTATGTGCAAAGATAGTGGGAAAAAAGGAGGTTGCGCATGTTGTAGAAGGGGGACGGAAACTGCATGAGTTTTCTGAGGGGTAAAGCGGCCTCCGATGGAGAGCCGAAGAGTGGGTGTTCAGATGTAACGGGTGGGACCTCAAAGACCGGAAAGTAAGAAAAAAGGAAAAGTGATTATTGCTCTTCATAATCATTGGGGACCGCACTTGGCTTGGAAGGAGAATCAGGTTCGCCATGGTAAAATATGACATTAGAAAGGGGGGGGTCATTTGCGGGGGGGGGGTCCAGGGGGGAAACACTTCGGCCTTGTGGAAAGGAAATGAAACGGACGCGTAAGCGTCGAAAGGACGGAGCCTTTTAATTCGGGGGATGTAAGAATAAAAAGGTCAGGGGTACAAAGACGCGGGGAGGACGAAAAGGGAGAGCAACGGCGTAAGAAAGAATCCGGGCTTGGTTTTGCGAGAACACGGGAACCACGCGACATCGGGCAGCAAAGGAAAAATTAAAGTCGGGGGGGAGGCTATTAAAAAAACGTGAATGATAGGGGGGGAGAGGGGGGAAGGGTAGCCGTGATGGCTCTCTTCAGGGTGTGAAGGGGGAGACTCGCATCCGTGATCTTTCGACAAAGAGCTTCAAAGTTCGATCAGAGACTCTCAGGCCGCGTCCCTGCACCGGGCTTAAAGGGAGGAGGGAAAGGGGGGGGATGGGAAAATTTCTCATGAAAGAGGGAAAGGACGGGTTCATGGGGAAAAGTTTCCTTTGAGGGGGGACTAGGGGGATAATCCTATGTGACTGCAATCCGTACTTTCAAAGCATGGACGGTTGGAAGGGAAAAAGAATTTAAGTGGAGTTCCAATAAAGCAGAAAACAATAGAAGAAATGGGGGCGAGGAAGCCGGATGAAAGCAGTCTTTGGGGCAAGAGACTGAAGATGTGAAAAGTACATGGGGGGGGCAGGAGACTACCAAAGAAAGTTTTCATGAGGGTGGACTTCTCGAGCACGCAAAGCGTATTTCAAAAGAGATAAGACTTGGAAGCAAAAATTGAATGAGACTGCACAGAAGGGGGGGAAAAGATGGCAGCATCTCTATCCAAAAGGAGAAACGAGGGGGGGCAAGCATCATTTTTTTGAAAAGCCGAATTTCAAAGAGAACGGGAAGGGAGAACCTCTAATAACACGCGGGTGGGGGGGGGGGAACCGAGGAGAAAGGAAAGAACACAAAGCTCCTTTCCTACGGGAGGCTAGCCATCGATCATCTTATCGATTAACTAAAAAAGAGGAGCAAAAACCCCCACACCAAAAAAAACCCAACCCAAAAAAAAAAATGTATATATGTCAATGAAAGTTGGCTGAGACGAGCGCGAAACCTACGCCTGAATAGGACGAGGGGGAGCAGCCTGACATAAAAAAATTCAAAAAGAGGGGGGAAAAAAATTGAGGAAGCCTGTAAAAGGCCAGCAAAAAACCGGAGAACTTATCGGCGTTGGGAAACTTTCGAGAAGAGAGAAAGAAGGGAGACCGAGTAACGTGAAGGAGAGCAGGAAATGGGGTCAAGGGGAAAGGGAAGTGAGGCGTAATCAATCAGACGCATCAAAAAAGCTTGGACTGGTCAGGTAGAATCAACAGGAACTCCAAGCTCCAGGAGTAAAATAGAAAAATAGGAAAAAATCCTGGAAAGTAAACGGTCCTCAGTATACTTGGAAGGAAGAGCTTTCTCAACGCGCTCATTCCTAGTGCCGTTGACAAAGAAATCAGCAGGAGGAGACAGCAGCGAAGCTTCAGAGGATTCAAGAACGATAAGACAAGAAGGTCCTAAAAGAAGAGAGAACAGCGATGTGAAGAGAAAGAAGGGAGGAATCCCACTTGATCGGGATTAGCCGGAAAAAAGGACGAGCGCCTGCGCAAAATGTCTCTGAACGATGCAAAAAAACATCTGCTTCTTCGCCGGGGAAAAAGAGGGGGGATTACCTTTAAAGTACCTCGTGGAATCAAAAACTCAAGAAGTGAAACCCGGCAAGTCGAAAAGGGAAATCAGAGATATTCCTGGGTTCTAAAATCTCTCAAAAAAAACGAGAGAAGATATCTGTGCCTGAGGGAAATGACCACCCACCTCCCCCCACACACCCGCTCGCATATGATCTATTGCGAGGCTCAGGAAAGGGGGTTCAAAAGGAGAGTGAAGGTCGCCCGATGCCGGGAAACTTAAAATAATCAAAAGACGAAAGAAAAGAATCGAATTTGTTCTCTGGTGTGGCGACCTGGCGCCCTACTATCTGTACTACATCGAGAGAAATACTCAACCGATAACTGTGGAGGAGTAAGAGGAGAATTCAACCTCAAAGGAGAGCATGATGGATCTCATGCTGTTGTTCAGAGCGAAAGAAGGGAGGAGATTTCCGCTGAGGATAGAGGCGAGGCCTGGTGTCATCAAAATGGGAGAATCGCCTGAGCGGTTGCAAAGTAAGCTCTAAAGGGAAAAAAAGAAAAACAGGGTCGTTATATGCAGGAACTGGAAGAGAGGAAGCAGGGAGAAGGAAGGAATTTGAGGCTAAATGCACACAACCGCGGTGGGAACACTTCAGCTGCTGGTAAAAACTGTCCTTCCCATCCTCAACAAGGTAAGGCAGAGAAGAGCTAGAAGGGAAAAAAAGGTAAAGAAGGACCTGGAGAGGAACAGTCGAATAACATGAGTAAAGAAAGTCGGCATGGGGCTGTCCTTTACCTGGGATAAAAGGCAATTGGTCTTGATACACAACCTCTGGTGCCTGCTTAAATCTCGGCCAAAAGCAATAGGGAATCTAGTAAGAGGGGGCGATCTGTTCGTCATCCGCCGATTCTGAATAATAACGGCATGACGAACGGATTACGCCTAAGAGAGAGAGTTTTATTGTCCCTAACTTGTTCCACGGGTCGGAAAAAAGGAAAAATGGTGGTCAAGAAGGAGTTGACTCTGTTGCAACCGCCGGCAAGATCGGGGCTAGAAAGTTCGGCATCAGTCCGGTCACATGATGCGAACTCGAGGGCTCCTTTTTACGGGAAGGAACCGAGCAGTAAAAATCCAAGGAGCATTATAAAGGGAAAGAAAGGCAGTCTTTATCGCTGTTTGAACAAGGAAACTCGTTCGAAGGACGAGAAAACAAAAGGAAGAGAGGAACCCTTGACGGGAATAATAAAGCATCCCAGCTCTCCTTGTTGAAAAAGCAAAGTGGAAGGGATAGTTCAAATCAGGACTTTAAGAAGAGGAATGAAGAGGGGAAAACATGTGTCTGAATTGGGGGAGAGGCAAAGTGAGGGGTACTCATGAAGGGTTCTGCCCTGAAGAAACCCGCCAGCTTTAAGGCTCTTACTAAAAGAGGGAAAGGTCCCTTCAAACCCGACGTAGAAAAGAGAAAGTAAAATGAAACCCCGAGAGGTGAAACAAAGGAACGATAAAAATCAAAAGCGAGAAAGAGGGAGCGAAGCCAAAGGTGTCAGGGGCATCGGAATCATTCGCTGAGGAAGGGGGGAAGAAAGGGCGCGCAGGATCAACGCGGGAGCCGGGGAAACATCAACATTCCGAAAAAAATGGACGCCGCTATCACGCCGAAAAAATGAAGATCGATTTGATATGGGGGGAACAGTTCTTTATAGGGGAAGGGAAAAAAACCGAGAGCGAACTTTAACGAGCAAAAACGAGGCTGGGACAGCTGATTCGCAAACAAAAAAGATGCCAGAAAAGATGTAAAGGGGAGAGCAGAAATTACAAGGGAACTAACTAAAAAGGAAATCTGAAACTGCAGCACAAATCAACGCCGGGAACCGGCTCGCGATCAGCTGTAAGGACTCTTTCATACTGGGGGAAAAGAAGGAAATGTGGCCGGAAGCAGACAAAAAAAATGGACAAAAGAGAGAAAAAAAAGGTCGATGGTCAATTGGAACAGCACGTGGAGTCACGACAAGGGGGTCCAAAATTCATATAGTTCCAAACTGAAGGAGTTTGGGGTGAGTCCGGACTACGGGGAGGGGCTGACAGATAATTTGCAGCGAATTTCTCCGAAGGCGGCGGCCTCCCAGGATTCCAATCGGGGACAAAAACCGTCCAAAATACATGAACGGGACCAAAAAAAAAAAGAAAGTAGGAAAAAAAAACATAAATCAAATAAAGGGGGAGGCACATTAGGGGAAAAAACATCGAGCCTTCGAAGACAGGGTGGAACTCACAAAGGTGGGAAAACACAGCCGGCGAACATACAATGGGGGAGAAAAAAAACCAGTCTCAGGGAAAAAATACACCCATCGTCAGCGAAAAATCGTCATCAAAGAAAAGAACTGGAGACGAATGAGGGGAAATCGAGACTCAATGACACTGGGTCAGACTGGGAAAAAAGAAGAAGAAACAGCAACTAATCCTAACAGACGGCAATGATCCTTCAGAGAAAAAAGGAGAGACCACTAAGAAAAGCATCATCTGAAGACATGCTCGAAGGAGGCATCCGAAAAAAGGAGTGAGGTAGAGGAAGGCAATTAAAGCGCACGGAACCTAAAATTGAGACACTAAAAGGGTTGTAACGAGTCTGAGGAAAATACAAAGAGAGACATTCCACTCGTACCCAAGAATTTGGGGTGCTTCGGAAGGAGGAACAACATTCGCACCGAATGAAGGTCAAGGACCCGGTTGTTGGACGGTACAAAAGGAATGAGCATTCCTTCCTGAACAGTCTGGAAGAAAGAAATGCAAACATCCTAGAGAACAAACACAACGATGAGGAAGAATAATGGGGTAAGTCTTCGGAACCGATCCGGCAGCGCAGTCAGGAAGAGTCTCAGCTGTCGGAAAAAACGGCCTTTCTCTGAAGTCGTTCGCATGGGGGGGAGACGACCTGATTCGGGGAATCTAGGTCCTCTATTGGTGGGAAAAGAAGGGAAAGGGCAACCCATTGGTCATTTTCTCAAGGGGATGTCCTGCGACCCTTAATGGCTGTAAGAGACACATCAAGCTAATGGGATTTCACCTTCGAGAGCTTAAGGGGAGAATAAGGGTGAGATAAGGAGGCCTGGTATTATTCGTGATGAGGAGGGGAGGGTCGCGGACAGTGGCATTTCTTAGGATCCAGCAGGTCTCGCCAGCGAGGACAGCTTACGAATGGAAGGGGCGATTGTTGAAACGATTCATGACGGGGGGGTGATCCATTTAGGGGGGCGTCCCGGTGGACAACACCGGTGGGTGGCTTCAAACATGGGGGAGGGAGGGACAAAAGGATGGGGGGACCTACATTTGCAGAAAAGTAGGTGAGAGGGTGGGGCGACTGTAATTAGATATGGTGCTGGTCAGGTGTCACGCTGCGCATGCTTTAATAGACGGCCGGGAGCAGCAATCTGATGAAAAAGATGGGCAGAACCGCTGCAGGGAAAAATACAAAAAGCCATGAAAGTGCATCATAGAAGTCAAATTGTGAACAAGGGAGTTACAGACGCGAGTTCAAATTGAAAAAGGACATTGAAACGTTCTTGGGGTGGAAGGGGGATTTCTTGTTTCAGGCCACGTCTTCCGCTGGACAGATGACTGTGACCGGAAGCTGGAAGGAGATAAATGAAAGAAAAGTTGATGCGAGGAAAGAAGGCAGGGGGGAAAAGGTAAGATCCTCAACATGGGTAGCGGACTGAACTTACTAATAAAGTAAAAGACGGGGGGGCTTGGGTTGCTACTAGAAAAATCACGCCTCGCCAGGCACACCGTCACTGGGAAGATCGAGAACAATCTTCCAACGAAAAGCGTGAAGATAAATTCGAGGGGGAGGGGTTTAAAAACAAAAAAAAAAAAGTGAGGGAAACGCTGTACTTTTTGGGGAGGTGATGCAGAAACGCGCAGACCGGGATCTGCACCCCGCTAGGAACACCAGGTCTAAACGAAAGCAGGAGGAAGAGGACGCTAAAATGGAGTCATCTCTAGGAGCTCTGTGGTTTTATCCTGGCAGCTTGAAAGTTCATTCGTGTTTCATGGGAGTTCTCCTTTGCAGTTCGTGGGAAATTCGATCAAGGTGGAGCCTAAGTGAAAGCTTGGAGGGGGGGGATTCGAGGCAGAAAGAGGCAACGACCATTCCGCGAAAAGGATTTAAAATGGGGACTGCTGAACCAGGATGAGAATGGTGAGAGACTTAATGGCAAACCAAGTCAGTGGGGGGGGGGGGCTTCGGCATTATCGAAAAAAACAGGGTGGCTCATAAAATTACTTGGTTGAGCTTCTCAGAGAGATCAAGCGGTGGACGTGGAAAACCTCGGGATACAGACGGAAAGCAAGCAAGTTGGAATAGGATAAAAAAAAAAAAAAGGGAAAATTGGTCAGCAATGTCTTAAAGAAAACATCCCCCGGCCAGAAGATTTTCCTCATCATGGTGAAAATATTCGAAACGGCCAGTCACTCCTCTCTGGAATTAGGGGGGAAAACCGAGAAAAAAGAGAAAAAAAAAACTCCTGCCGACTTCGCGAAAAGGGAACGGCCAAAATATCAAAAGTAAAATAGATGTCATAGGTTAAGGAAAGAACAGAGGGCGGCCGACTACGGATCACAGGCACACTAGGATCATCACCGAGAAACAAGACTGGCGCCATAACCATTGCGGACAGACAAAAGAAGGAAAGAAACCATGAGGAAGATCAAACGTTTATCACCAGAGAAGGAGCGAAAACAGCAAACGAGGAAGAAAAAATCCGTAGAGTGGCTATTAACGGGACGAAATTGTCATATGAGTCGAAAGCATTGGTCTTCTGAACCATGCAGCAAAAGGGAAACGACTGAAGTGCAGGTGTAAGTCGATCCACATTGGAAAAGCGCAAGCGAGGCGGAGGAAAGAGGCTCCAGCCGGACGTTACCTCAAGGGGGACCGTCCGTCCTTGGGTGCCTTACTCGGAGGCAATATTCTCATGCCATACGAACAGTGTTGAGAAACACAAGGAATCAAGGGACGAAAAACTGAAAAAAGAATCGGATTACAGAGAAAAAAAGAGACCTATCATAAATCGCGCCCTTCAAAAGGGAAGGGAAGATGGTCTGCAGCCCATTTATGGTGATGAGACCGCATTTCTTAACCGGACGACAAGGAGATAAAAAGAAATGAAAAGGCAGACGGCACCTGCGGCATTAGTAATCAAGTGGGAGGGAAGAAAAAGGGAAAAGGACGGATAAGAAAAGAATCAGTGTGAAACCCTTGCAAAGAAAACTATCATCTTCTAGAGGTGAAGGGGAGAATGCACAGATATATCTCAAGAAAACAAAGTCTAGGGATTAAAAGTATAGATATTAGGAAGTCAAACAAAGAGAAAGAGTACTCGGAGTCCAGGCTTTGGGGGAGAGAGAAAGAAATTGAAATTACAAAAATTATGCAAAAGGAGGAATAAGGCTAAGCAGCAGATCGTTCAGAGCAATTGTTCCGGTTGATCCTAATTTGAGCCGGCAAGGTCCTACCATCGTCCGGGACAACGGAGGGTCTGGATTAGCAGGTCTACGAGTCTCTCAAGGTGAAAAAAGAGATAAAGATGATGGGTTGGTTCTCCTGACAGCCGAGTGAAAGCTTTAAAGATAAAGGAGCTCTACTGCCTTGTGGTCACAAAATGATCCTTAGCAGCGTTGGGTAGGGCTTAGAAAAAGGAAAAAAAAAACGTTGGACGAAAGGACGGCTCGATCGGAAAGGGAACATGTCGCTGGATCAGGGGGCCTGTGGATCGAACAAAGAGAAGCACGCCTTGGGGACTTAGGCGTGCTGTAGCCTACACCTTAGGAGGAGGGAAATACTAATAAATCAAGAGGAACTCTCACGCATTCTTATTCATCCTTCAATAGTCTAAAAGATTCATTGCTACACGAATGGTAATATAGGAAATGGCTGCCTGGTCAAAGGGGGGGAACGAAATGGGGTCTGAGACCCTCTGGGACGCGGAAAAGAGAGGGGTCGACCCGCGCCCTCGAGGTAGGCTTCTCTGGGATGGGACAGCCTATAAAAGGAAGGAAGACTCCATGACTACGGTATTAAGACGGGAGAGGGGAGGGGCAGAAACTTGGTCGAGACCGCCAGGCGCTGGTTGTTAGAGGAAGAGGGTCCGACGGGAAAAGACGGTTCATCGAGGCGGAGTACTAAGGGTCGCATCGGGCAACTGGAAGGATACAGGAAAAAACTCTTCGATCCGGGGTTGATCACGGATGGATGGATAACAGTGATGAACACCGAGAGAAAGGTAAAAAGTCTGATGCAGTCTTTATCCGAGGTGAACTAAAAGACGTGCGCGGTCTAGATAACCGGTACTGCAGAAACTTCATGAGACAAACGGGGGGGTCTCCTTCCGGATCCCATCGCAATGTGCCATCGTTCATGAAAGAGGGGGGAAAAAAGAAAGGAGGGAAAGTCTCCTTGCCTTCAGCGACACATTTTAGAAGAAGGGGGGAAAAACGCACTGTTCGTGCCCAAGGTCGGGCATGACGGAGGAATAAAAACCTTCCATCTTGAAGAGGGCGAATAGGATTATCTAAAAACCGCTACCCAAAAAATAACATTAAACCCCGAAGGAAAAGGAAGACAAGCATAAGTAACACAGAACCCTCGTCGCAGCGCTCGGAAACAATTTATGGAAGCTGGAAGAGGAGGAAGGAGACTGACGGGAGTCTTCAGATCAAAGAGGGATCTTTCTAAAATCAAAAACTCTGCAAGCACGGAAAAAAGGGGAAAAAACAAACTCCTGAAATTTGGAAAAGGCGTGCTTTAAAGAATTGCAACACCGAAACTTGAAAGAGCTGGGAATACGAGTGACGACTGTCTCGAAACGCCACGCCCCGGATGACTGATATGACGACGTTCAGATCCATGGGCGGAACTAAAAGCCGGTGTCCAAGCGGGGAAAATGAGGAGAGCGGGTACCAGAGCCTACCGGAGAGAATACAAAGGACTTCCTTTCATAAAGGGATCAAGGACATGGACGTGGCCGAAAAAGAAGAAAAGGAAAAGACCATGACAAGAAGGGTCAAAGACCGAGGGTCAAGTGGAACAGGCAAGTGAATCACTGCCAATTGGGGGGTAAAAAATTGAAGGCGGTAAAGAGAATCAAGGGCAGGGGTGGGGGGCCGGGCCGGATCTAGGACATCTCTTTGCATAGTAATTGAGCCATATGCGGACTGGGGGAGAGTCATCAAAGCGTTAACCAGTCACCGCAAACATACATTAAGAGGAAATAAGACAAAAAAACGCAAAGAAGGTCTCACCATGACTGTTCACTCCATCAAGAGGAACGCCGCCAGGTTTACTAAAAAAAGGTGTGAAAAACGGGAATGCTCAAAGAAGGATCAAAACAAAAAGAAACCCTTCTCATCGACAACACCAATAGGAAAGGCAATCGTCAAAAGAAAATGTGTTCGCGACAGGCAGGAATCCGTAAAAAAGAACCTTTAATCCTATAGAGCGACAAAGAAGAGCAAGACAACGTAAGGAAGAGGTTGAAGGATAACACATCGCAACCACGGCTAAACTCACCCCGATAAGAGAGGCCATTAAGAAGGACAGCCAGAAGAAAGTGAGAGGGATTGTCTTCTTAATCATTCAAAGGAAAAACCAGCGGCTGAAAAAAAGGGTGAAAGGGAGCAAGGATTTTCACTACCAACCAAATATACGGAAGGAGACGTACCGATGGAAAAAAAAAACCGGGCGGGAGGACAAATGCGCCCAGAAGGAAAAAGCAGCCAGGGGTGGGGAAGACCGCTGCCCTCTTCGAAGAAAACGACCAGGCGGGCACAGTCAGCAGGAAACAGAGAGAACAAAAAAGGAGGGATTCTGGAAAAGAGAGATAGGGAAGGAAAGACTGCAGGGTATTACAGCGCAGTTCGAAGAGAGAAGCTGAAAAACAAACAAGAGGATTCTGTGCGCATGGTGTCATACGACCTCATAAGGAAAAATCGGTTATCCGCTAGGTGTGGGAGTGAAAGAAGTACCGTTCACCAGGTGGGAAGGTTCCATAACAAGTTCTGAAAAAGTGCGACAGGGAAGGGGGATTAAGATACACTAAGATGGCGGCTGCAAGAAGGCGGAGAATGGCAGAGGGAGAGTTGGAGAGCATGATAAGGAAGATTAGTATGCGTGGAAGGGATTCAGGGGCTTTGGGGGGAAGACAGTGGGGGATGCGTCCGGATAAGCATTTCTCTCCATATAGGGAGATTAGATGGATGACGAGGTTTGTCGGGAGGCAAGTGTGAAAAGGGAGTGGAGCAGCCGGGGCAACCCGGTTTTGCAGGACAACCCGGCGCGCAAGGTAATGTTAAAAACGCATTGGAGAAAGGTGACTCAGGGTGGGGCAAGGTAACTGGCAAAAGGGGAGGGGGGATGGTTTAGGGGGATGGACAAGCGACTCAGCGGAAAAACGAGTATGCGCAGGCTGCACAAAAGATGTCAGAACAGAGGCATCACAAAGGTAAAAAAATCCACGTCAGTAGTCTCGGACAAAGAGCATTTTGGACCATTGGCGGTAAAGAAGAAAAGTGGTACACCCGCATGAAGGGGAGATTCGGGTCATGGTCTTTTTCCAAAAATTTTGGTTCATGCACGGAGGAAGGGCGTGACATGAGAAACGGAAAAGGGAGAAGGCGGCGAGAACGTGCCTGCCGTTGATGTCAAAGTAACAGTGTCAATTGACCAAAGTCTCGGTAGGCAACAATGGGCGGGCGCTAACGGACTTCCCCAAGAAGGATAAGGACGGGGGTTGCGAAAGATCATGTCACCTACTCGGGAAGACACGCAGGGAATAGAATCGTGTTGAAAAGGGAGACACAAGGCGTTACACAAAAAGATCAAGGAACTGGAAGTTTTCCGTTAGGGAAAAATGGTGGGCAGGGGATGAAGAACAGCAGCCCTTACGGAATCCGACCGCGTCGACATACAGTTCGTAAAAGAAATGCTCGTAGCCTATGCCTAAAAAAGTCTGCAGGGAGTAAGGAGCGCTTTTGGAATGGGGTAGGGCGCTGCGTTTATAGAAGTTCATTCTGTTTGGTGGTCGGTAAAAGATACGTTTTTTAGAGGTGTGAACCTGTGGGTGCGCCGCACGCTTTCAATCTTTCCAGGTGTACTGTAAACAGGGCCGATGAGGGAAAAACCATGCCGCGCCCAATAGATAAAAGGGAAAACTCGGAAAGGCCCATGGGGAGATACTTTTGCACGATTCCTGGACGATTTCAACCAAGAGCGGGGATGCGGAGGGCAGATCGACCACGCAGGGCTCATGAATTACTTGTGAGCGGAGAGATACCTCTCAAAAACGTTGGAGCTGGGAAACATCGATAAACGAAACAAGTTGGTAACGGCTTGGGTAGGCAAGGTTGCAGCAGTCGCGAAAAAAACGCCGCCGAGTTAAGACATCATGGTGGAAAAAGGAAACGATGCCTGAAACGGGGTCACCGCAAGAGAAGAGTGTGAAACCGGAAGTAAAGCGTCGAGAACCCCATCTACCCGCGGTCAGAAGCTGCAGACATCTGAGAGTTGAGAGGAAGAGTAGTCCTTTATAAGGGCATGAAGTTAAGTTCTGGGAGGAGACTGCGAAGTCCTGAAAAAAAACTGCACTAAGGCGAGGTAGAAGCGGGACAAAATCAAGAAAAAAATTGAGGCAGCCCTGTCCAGGCAAGAAAAGGAAAGATCAAGGAAGGTGTTTAGCAAGGAGGAGAGAAAAAGAAGAAGGAAGGATTAATAACTTCCTTATATGGCGATAAGAAGAGAAAGTTCAGAAACAGAAGGCAGCCTTAACAGAATCGTAAGGTGTGGCGACGGCTGCAGTTCGCTCTCCCAAACGAAAAGCAATGCTGCGACGCGCGAATCAGGAACTGAACGCAGAGCCTAACCAGGCGGACCGAAAGAACTAAGCAACGTTCTGCACCTCTCTCCCGAGAGACAGGGACCCAGAATATTGAGACCTTGCGCTCATAAAAAAGGGGAACGCATCGGCTTCTTGGAAAAGAGAGAAAAAAGACATGAAGAAAAAGAGCGCCCGGGAGGGGAGGGAAGAACGGCCACCCTTCTCGAAGAGGAAGAAGAGGTCAGAAAGAAGGGAGAAAAAATTTCGGGACAAATCGACACTGGAAAAAAAGAGCGGCGAAAGGGGAGAAGTCTGCAGCAAGGTCATGGGAAAAAGAGGAGAAAGAGGGCAACCCTGGAC
>Ga0179591_1369936_pt1 | contig 12656 bp, 16 predicted proteins | sample CZOMad2_1_08_16f_FD_182891 | JGI IMG/M metagenome (GOLD analysis project Ga0179591, IMG submission 182891) | Vadose zone soil fungal communities from Angelo Coast Range Reserve, California, USA - CZOMad2_1_08_16fungal (PacBio error correction) | ecosystem: Environmental > Terrestrial > Soil >...
ATCCAAATCGGGAGGATCCGAGCAGATGGTCCAACGGGCCAAGGAAGGCGTAAAGGGGACAAAAAAAAAAGCAGGGAAATGTGGAATGGTGGCGAGAAAACAACAGGACAACAACGGTCGAGGGGTGTGGGCGGGCAGAAATGAGGGCCTGGAAGGCTAAAAGTGCGCGGCTGTGCAAACTCAAAACCAAAAAGAACGACCCCGGAAGGGTTGTGTACATCCACGTTTCATAGAAAGGGGGGTAAAAGCGCGAGCAAGGGGGGACCCCCTTTAGAATCACAGGACGGAGAAGGGCACTTAGTACAAAAAAACCGAAGAAAAACAATTGTCGTGAAATCAAAAGGGTTGTTGAAAAATCAGCTGGAAAACGTCAAAAGCCACCATAAAAACGGGAGTTGATTCCCCCAAGTGAAACCCCTGAGTTACCGGTCGATCGACGTGAGGACGCACAAAAGAAAAACGGTGGGTTCCATGGTGGGTCTTTTTGAAAATTGAGGGGGAGAAAATGGGGCACACCTAGGCAGTGTTCCCATGGGGGGGGTCCCACGGGTCACACAAATGAAACTTAGAATGCAACGTAACCCGGAATCTAAAAAAAGAATTAAAAATTGTATTTGGACAAGCCACGTCCGGAAGGGGGGCATAGACGGGGGAGGAACAGGAGAAAAGATAACCTGTCAGAATAAAAACTTGGTGGTCAAATCCGCGGGAGGGAACCCCAAAGGGCCACCGGTTGCGTTGGAATCCAGAGAGGGGACCTCGACAGGAACCGGGACAACAGCTAAAGCACAATGAAGGCCTGGGGGTGGGGAAACTACAGATTCAGTGAGGAAATCTCCTTGGAAAGGGATGGTCCGACAGAGGTCTTGGGAAGCCTAAAAAGGTTCCTGGGGGGAAAACGTGTCATCAATCGTGGGGACTGATTTAAGACGGTTGAGGGACAGTGACCCGGTGCCGTATGGGGAGGGAGGGACCCGGGTTTTGGGGTTGTCGGGGAAAAACAGAAGGGAGGAGGAAGGAAGAGTGAGAAGCAGCGGCAATCCAAACGTGGGCTGATAGTGGGGGGTTCGCGCTGAGGGGGTGCACCGGGGCATGAAAAAGGAGATAACTTACAAGAGGTGACTGGGTGGTATTTGAATGTTACCAGGAGGTTGCGAAAGGTGTCGCGGGGGTGTGTTGGAGGGGGAGAAGAAAGCTGCAAGATCATCAAAAAACCCTAAGCCTTTCGGGGAGGCCAAAAAGGGTTTTTTTTAAAGTGAGTAAGAAAAAAAAGAATGGGTTACGTACAAAAAAAAGCAGGTATTCTAATATCAGGGACAAGAGTCCCGGGGGCGGGGGAAACATGTACATTGGGAAAAAGGTGGGTGGGTGGACCCCGACAGAAGGAATCGAAAATGAAGTCCAAGGGGGGGGGACACGGCGTTGAATGAGGTCGATCTTGGGGTTGAAGGTTTGCCGGGCAGGGAAAAATTTAGGCAAAGAAAAAGAAACACACCTGGCGCCGGAGTGGGGGAGTCCACAGCTTCCCAGGGGAAGAAATGAACCATGGGAGGGATGGACAGGGGAAAAAACGACGACGCTCCCGAGAGGGGAAAAGAGTTTTAAGGGGTCGGGGAGCAGAAAGAGAAAAAATTAGCCGTCAATCATGACGAGCCCAGTTTGTCGTGGGGAAATCCGGGGGGGTTTCCTTGAAGGGTAGTAATTTGGGGCGGAACAGACACCTGGACCTGACAAAAGGGGGGAAGGTTCGACTCAAGAAAAGGGGGGTGACGAAAAAGCGTTTCAATCATATGAGGGGGGGGGGCCTTGTAAAGAGGGTACTGGGGGGGGGGGGGGCAGTCGATGGAGGGGGCTAGTCTGGTTGTTCAAGAACAAAACTGCCGGAAGGGGGGCTGGGAAGCACAGGTGACGTGGATGTTGTTACAACAGTCAGCGCCTTTCGTGACGTGATGGGGGAAGGAGTACAATCTATGGGAACCAATCTCAAACTGAATAGACAAAAGCTTGAAAAACTCGATCAGGGATAAGAAGCAAAAATATTCCATTTTGATTGGCCAATTCTCGTTGTTGGGGGATGACGCGAAAAAAAACTAACCCAAAGGAGAAATTTTTTGGTCAACAAAAACAACCAATACAAAAAAGCCGGAGGTTTTGCGGCAGAGTTTGGGCCAATTTGGACACCAGGCTGCAACAAAAAAGGAAATTCTTCATGACCAGAAAGGGGGAGCGGGGGAAGAACGGGGGCCAGGTGGGGGGTCGGGGGGGGGGATGAGGTATGGGCTCTCGAGGGGGGAAGGAAAAATCGCTGCTGAGTAAAAGCGTAAAAAAGGGAAAAGGAGGGACTAGGAAAAAAGAGGGGAATGGGAGGCCAAAAGGGGGGAGCGTCGCGGAGGGGGCGGCTTCGTCGGTTTTGAGAAAAAAAGGGAGTGCGGCACGGAAGCAAAAAGTTGCCAGGCGCAAGGCACCCCAGTTCTCACACAAACCAAAAAAGTATCCAGGTTGCACAGGTGGCAAAAAGAACGTCAAATGCAGGCACGGGAACTGCGGGGGACTCAGCAAAGTCGGAGGCCTTGGGGAGGGAAAAAAAGTAAGGGACGAGCCCCAAACTGTACTCAGACCTTGCCAGGGGGGGGGAAGAACATAAAACTGGAAAATCGCGATCAACAAAAAAACAAAACGGGGAAAAAAGGAAAACTGGGGGGGATTATTAAAAAGAGATTGTACAAAAATAGGGGTAGTGAAATCCCAGCCAAAAAAATCCCGGCGTCAGCATAGAAGCCGTCTTTCAGGGGGTTGTATCTCAAAGGAAAGTTACTGCGGGCTGCCAACAACTGAACCAGCGGGACCCATGCCCTGCAATTGGAGGCCTTTGAAACCAAAACATCACGGTGGGCAAGCTTGCCTTGGGTGGGGTTGGGGTGTTGAGGTTAAAGCCATCGCAGGGGGGGGCGCCTGAAATAAACGCCATCTTAGTTCAAGCACGTCAGCCCCTCAACAAAAAAAAAGCAAGTCATCGCGCAAAGACCGGCTCACAACCGGAAAAACTCAATGTTCCCATGAGTGGTTCCTAGTTCACTTACAATGGGAGGGGAAAAACTGTAACTTACAAACTGCAAAACCAATCCCAGGGAAACACCAGATTGACGCTCGCCTTCAGACCGGCAGGAAAACAAAACACACCGCCACGACAACCGAACAAGAACGAGGAGGCGGAAAAAGCCTTATCAAGACCTGTACACTCATGGGGGGCAACCACGACAAAGGGTTCTTCCAATCCAAGGGAACAAAATCGATGTGTTGGATGATTTGGGGTTGTTTGGGGGGGGGGGGGGGGGTTTGGGGGGTGTCCCCCCTTGTGGTTACGAGGCAAATGCAGCAAGAATTAGTGCCTGGCTGTGAAACGGGGGGGCGGCGGGATGGGGAGTATTGTCTAACCGTAGGGGGTCAGGGGGTGGGAGTATGAGTGGCGAGATCCGTGCGGGGGGAAAGAGGCCGTGATGAAATTAAGTTCTTTCGGGAAATCCCGGAAAAAAAAAGAACTCAGGACGGCTCAACGGGAATAGACACTCATTCAGAAAAACAGCCCACTAACAGCAGGGGGTTTACACATTCTGGGGTTTGTGTTTGATGGGGGTGTTTGGGGGTGTTGAGGGTACGGTGTCTAGTTAAACGCTTCCTGTACTTGGTGTGGGTCGTCAGTCTCTTGATCTCAAAAAAGGAAGCGTTGACCTTTCCACCAAACCACCAAAGGGGGCAAACAAGTTCGTCAACTGCAGAAAAAAAAAAAAAAAACGAACCAGAGACGTTTCCCGGGAAAAATAATCACAAGACAAAAAGTGCGGCAAAAAAACTGCCAAAAAAGATAACCAGGACGTCCATGCATAAAACAAGCCTAGCCCGCATCGGGGAGGAAAAACCAAAGCCAAATTTTGAAGATCCCACTCAAAAAAAACAGATGAGCGTAGGGGGAGGTCGTCCAACAAGAAGAGTCGAACAACGGCAGGGTGGACAAAGTGGGGCCCTAGTCCCACCTACGGAGTGCAAAAAAACAGATAAAACAAACGCTCAGACAGGCCTCCCCCCAGAACCATGCCTACTTCAGCTCCTTGGGTGAAGGAGCCCCGAAAGTGTGGTCCAAACCAAAGATCCATCGCCAGATTTTGAATTCTTCGAGGTCGTGTGGCAAGAGCATTGTGAAGGTTAAAGAAACGGGGGTTGGGTCTTGGAAAGACTAGAACTGGGGTGAAGGGGCCGAGGGGAAACATGTAATACAATCGTCTTCTGCGGAAACTGAACAGGAAAAAAGAAATCAAAAAAAAAAAAACAAGCCAAAAAAGAATAGGGAAAATCGAAACAAACGAGGGAATTTGGGGTAATTTCGTGGAACAAGGAAGAGGGGGGAAAATCCAAAAAAAGGAAAGGGGAAAGGACGGCAGGAACTGACCAAAGGCCAGGGGGGAACTGGGTAGTGAGAATCGGGTCCCCAGGGGAACACCGAAGTAACACGGGGTGAGTAGTTTTTTTTAGGGGAAATCCGGGAATAACCTTTTGTTGGCCATCTAATTCTAGAGTGGGGCGAACTGTAAGCTATGGGGACGCCACTACCAATCTCAACCACCAGCCTCCGCTCTGCCCAACCACACGGGAAAAAAAAAAGCAAGCCCAAAGATCAACTGGAATGGCTGATCGCCAGGGTTTCATGCCACAGGAGGGAAAAAAAAACCACAAAGGCCGGCAGGAGGTCCCACAAAACATAAAGTGTCTCCAGGGGAATAACCCCCACAGGCCATACAAAGCTCATAACCGCCCTCCTCTACAGAAAAGTCAACACACCAGCCCAACCTGTCCGTACAACAACAGACCAAGGGCTCAAAAGGAAGGTACACTACGCACCCCCTGTCCTCATGAAGCCAACTAAGTGAAACTTTTCGGAACAGTCGATCTCAAGGTGAGCCCAAGGAAAAGGGGGTTACAACAGGGGACCTCGTCAAGTGGACAATGACAGGGAAAGTAGGCCTCGGGGAGCCAAAAACCAATGAAAGGGGGGGGGTCCATCTCTCCGGGGTGGGTTGCCAGTTTTTCCCGTGCTAAAACATCAATTGAATATGTGTGTCCCCCGGGACTGGGGGGTAGCGGGGTCTCCCATTTGAACTTGGAGTTTGGTGTCAAGAGGGGGAAACATCCGGAATCGGCGGGTCCTCAATACTCTGGAACCAACTCTCAGCCGGTCCACTCGGCCTTTCTGTCAACTAATAACCCTTCATAAAGGTGCTTCCCCGTGTGGGTAAAAAATCGATGTCATTCGGGAAGGGGAAACCATACTTTGAAAAACTATATGGGGACCTTCTTTGGGGATCCAACATCCACACAAGGTCAAAAGCGGGGGAAAATGTTCCCGTTGGCGGGGCAAATTCGATAAAAGGGGAAAAAAGTTGCGGGGGGAATTTGGGGTGGGCGAAACAATAAAGAAAAAAGATGAGCACCGGTTGGGGGGGGCAGGGGCCACTGGAAACAGACGGCACAAGTTTTCACAGCGGGAAAAACGGGTCAATTGAGGGAAGGGTACTTGCAGGCGGCTCGGAAATGGGAAGTGATTGGACAATCGCAGGGGGAGCATGACGCCTACAAAAGTTAACCGGACCAGGTAGACGGAAAAAGGGTTTTGGACAAAAGGGAGCACCTGGTTAACTCACACCCTGCGTACAGGAGGACAACTTGAAAGGAACAGACAAGAGGAAGCCCGGAATATGCAGTAAGTGGAAGCCAAGCAAGGAGGCAAATCTAGCCATTCCCAGTGTTTTGCAAAAAAAACTATAGCAAACTAGAAGATCGGTTCCCCAAACAGCAACAAAACCACAAAACTTTTGACAATCAATTTGGGATCCAATGGTGAGTCCAGAGCCCACAGACATTAGACCATGGAGGGGACCAACTGGGAGCACAAAGGAGTTTTATGGGAAAACGGAAGGTGCAACTTTTCCCGGAGTCCCTCCCGCAAGCAATTTCTTCCCGAAAGACTGAAGTCTTCCACGCAACCAGGAGGATATCAACTCAAGAGTACTTTAAAAAAAAGTGAAGGATATAGTCAGTTAAAGTACGCCATGAAAACCTAATTACACCGGTGGGACAAACGAAAGACGCGGCGGCGGTTGGGGGGGGGCCAAACCCCGAACAAAACAAATTGGGGCTGACTTACAGCCCGAGCCTGTAAGAGTATCCAGGGGGAACATGAAAAAAACTAGGAAAAACGGCAAACTACATTCAGGCACACTCCACTCCGGGGGGGGAACCGACCCTTCGTGGTTGCCCAGGGCATCCACGTTAGTGGCAGGAAAAACGTAATCGGAAGGGAACAGAACCCGGTGCAAAGCCGTTACCCTGTCTAACGTTTGAACTCGTTACCTAAATACAATAAGAGGGGTCAAGGGGGTTTCGGAGCGGCAAACTTTTCGGGTGGGGGATAGCCTCACCTTACTCGCATCCTCCAAAAGCAGCCGACCAAAGTTTTTGGTGAAAACGCTGGGGGGGCCAACGGAGTTGCGGCAACTAATAACCGAGGTTTCAAAAAAAGGAACCAAAAAAGAACGCTCCCGCAAACACAGGGTAGAGGAAAAGAACAGATGCCGGAAGGTAGTTGTGGCAAAAGATGGTACGACGTCAGTCCGAACCTCGTTGGAACACCAAGGAATGGACCCCACGGGGAGAGGAAGCGAAAAAGGTTGCCGGAAAGACCAAGCCCAAAAACAAAAAATTGGATTTGGACGGAAAAAAGGTAGAGATCAACGTAGAGACGGGGATTGTTAAACCAAGTGACGGGAGTGAGACCGGTTTTTTCCGCACGAATCGGGGTTGGAAAAAAACACGGAAAAAACGCAGGAGACGGTCAGGGGGGAGCAGGGGTCAGGTAAGGGAAAAAGGCAATCGAGAGGGAAAAGGAAGGAGGGGGCCAAAACGTTGAACAAACGCCAAAGTGTTTGGTGGGGGGGCTCGGGGGGAAAACCAGCGGTAGCTGATTCAACCATGGGTTGTATTTCCGAATTGGGAAGACCAATCTTGCGGGAGAAAGTATCAAAAAAAAACGATGGCGAAGAAATCGAAACCGGAATAGAATAGGGGTTGGGAGTCGGGAGACGACCAGGCGGGACATGTGAATGCAACATCGCTTGGGAATCAAAAAACGACCTCCAGGAGAAAAAGTGCCGCGAACCGTGGCAAAAAAATGGGGGCAGAAATTAAATGGGTTGGCAAATCCGCCACCAAGCCCGAAGGGGTAAATGTAGGTTGGGGTCATAGGACGCTTTCTGATCGACGAGTCGGCCGGAAGCAGGTGGGGGGGGGCATCACCAAAGTAACCGAGGTATCCATACGGGGGGGTGCCAACCCAGATGGGGAAGGTAGGTGTGTATTTAAAACCTCAACGGGGGGGAAAAAAAACCGGGTCCACGCCGCCCGGGTCGACCACGTCACCGCACTAAAGGTCTTGACAGCTGTCCCAACACTCGGCCACAACTTGCCAAGTTGACAAAAGTCCAGTGTCATGAGCATGGGACGGTGGACGTCACCGGAAGTCCATTCCATAAACCTGTGTTGAGGTTAACGCAAAGTTCCCCTCTGCCAAAGTACCGGTGCCGTGATCGCCACTGTGGGGGAATCAAGCACCGGAAAACACCAGGTGGGCAGGGGGGAGTGAATTCCTTTTGTGAGTGGGGAGTTGAGCACCCAAGGCCATGAGGGGAAACAGATGTGTCAACCCCCGGGGAAATGGAGGGCGGATGTCACTGCAAACTTCCTCAAGGAGCAGGGAGTGGGGGTTCATCAAAACACATAAGGGGTGGAAAGTATACAAGTTTGGCCAGGGCATCATTGGAGAACTTACACATGTGCATATAAACGGTGGTGGGGGGGGAACGGGAATCAGAGCCAACGCACATGGCGGAAATCAAGATGACTCCCAAAAAACCTTCCCCCTGGAACCAGGCAGAACCGAAGGGGGGGGGCTCCAGAGAGGCATGGAAATACCGGTCAGACGTAAAAAAGGTTTCAACACAGCAGTGACATCGTACCAAGTGCTTGGATCGTTTGTCCCCTTCAGTGGTGCCCGGGATTGGCCATGAGCTTTCTATGGTTCTTACAGGTCTCAGTGTCTCAAGGTGCGTGAATGTCGGTCAAACTGATTTCCCGCAAGGTGCGGAGGACGCCGACTGGTCGCTGATTGGTTGTTTCGTGGTAACCTGTATGGTGCGGCGGGCGGTTCAAGCTTTAGTCATAGGGTTGCGCACACTTGGGTGGACTATTTTCTCTGCCGCATTTGGATGCTAAGCCTTGTGAAAAAAAAAAAGGTGCAGACTAAAAACTTCCAATTCTTCGTGGGTTAGGGCCTGTTCCCCCCGGAAGTGAGACGGGGCGGACAAAGCCGTTTGAGAAAAAACCTAAGGCGGGCGCCGAGACAGCCCAAGACGAGGTTTTCCCAGCTTGAAAAAATGAAGCGGACGAAAATAGCAACAAAGGTTACTCACCCGGGCGGAAAAGAGTGCTATCAGGGCAAGGACAACAAAGGGGGCAGGGGAAGGGGGCCCAAAGGAAAATGACTTTGTTGGGGGACGAAGTCAGAGGAATGCGCACAGTAAACTGATCTCGTATGCCCGGGGGAATTTTTGAGAGGTCGGATGTGGGGAGCGTTTTTCCGGGGAAAGGGGGGATTCCGTCGCAGAGCAAACGGGACAATTTCGTGGGAGGGTCGGACCCAAGAGAAAAAAAAAACACTTCCCAAGCGAGGGGACACCCGGGGAAAGGGCTGCACGAATCAACGTGTGGTCGCCAAAGGGTTTCGAGTGGACAGTCTGTGATCAGTTAATCAATTCGCAGTGAGGTGCATCGGTGGGTTAAGGTGCGGGGCCTTGAAAGTCGTCAGGGGGGGCGGAAAAACACAAACATCTTTCACACGGCGCAACCACCCGTTGGTTTCACGCGATTCGGGGTGGAACGGAACGGGGGCCGGCGCCCAATACGGCCCCGAGTTGGCTGGGGAGCTGAATGTAGGGGCATGGCGGCCAACCGATGGGCAAAGTTTGGGTCTTTTTTAATAAAACGTTTTTGGGGGAGACCGCCGACCCAGGGAGTGGAAAAAACGGGCAAGACGGGGATTTCAACGGGGAAAGACCTAGAGGGAAAAGTGGGGGCAACCACCTGCGTGCAGTCGAATGGGTTGCCACAAAGAACGGGTTCGAAGAACAGAAAAAAAAGAGCATGAAAAACAGAAGAAATTCTTGATTCTGACATGTGAGGTTCAACCTCGCTTATGTAATTTGGGAAAAAAACGAAAGGGGGAGCACAAGGAAGAAACGTTTGGAAAAAAAACACCAAAAGTCAGGCAAAGACCGGGTGCAGAGGGGGGATTTGGTTCAGGCGGGAAACATTATGGCCGGAGTGAAAAAAAAAAATGGCGCGGGGTCCCACGCGATGTACAAATGTGGTTGGGGGTTCGGGGGGGAAGGGCAGTTTTGTGGTGAAAGCGCAGGGGGGGAAGGGAGCGAGGGGGGGGTGACCTGGGTTCACGTCCACAATTGTAAATATTAAAGGAAGGAAACGGAACATGGTCACGTGATCCCTGGGTCTTCTTTGAAAAAAAGATTGGAGACGTCTCAGGTGGTGGGAATGAAAAAGCCGGTCAGGTTCAGCAAACAATCAACAGGCGCTGGACCTCAAACACAACAGGGCACGGATGTCCAAAAGCAATCGCAATCATGGAAACTTGCTTTTTGGAACTACCGTTAGGGAAAAACCGCTGAACCTTGAAAGAGCATCACTGTCTCTAAAATAAAGGTGCGGGCCAGGGGGGCGGCAGACCATTGAAATAGATCAAAAAAAAACAAAAGAAACAATAGAATGGAAAAAAAAATAGAATTACATAGGAAGGTCAAAATACCTGCCGCCACGTCTTCATCTAATCAGCCCTCTTAGTGGAGTCAGTACAAAGGAAGTCACCCTCAGTCCCACCAAAACGCCCATTACCTAATGGCATGTTCTTTACGGCCAACCACCACACTTGGGGCAAAGGGGGTGTTTTTTTGTGAGTTTCCAGCTGGCGGGCGACTCTGTCAAAAAAAGGAAGATTCACTCACTAAAAAGAAGCCGGAGAAAATCAACAGCACAGCCAGGCCGGCACCCAGGCATTGGGGCCAAATGGTATGTCAAAGGTCAGAAACTTTGTTAAGGGACCGCCTCCAAAACCCATCAACAAGGAGGGAACCCGCTCCAATCTAGAGAACAAGCACGCAACCCCCCACCCGCAACAAAACAGGAACGTCAGGAGGAAAAAAAAAACCCCCAAAACAATCTGGGGGCCTCCTGGAAAATCTTTGGGGGGGGGGGCAACGGAAAATTTTCTGGCACACGAACCGTGCCAACAGGATGGGGGTATGGTTTGTTGGGGGTGGGCCTCCAAGGGTGGAGGACCCCTGGACGGGGGAGGGGGCACGCAAGATAAGTGGAAAATAATAGGAAAAGTCCGTACTTAAAACGCCTACACAAAGGTAACCACTCAGACAAAAAGCTTCGGGTGGGTGGCCGCCTCTTGATCCGAGGGGAAAACCATCTCGTAAAAAGACGGCACGAAGAAATATGCCGGGCCCCGTAAAACAACCGCATAAGGTAGACAACACCGGTGAAAAGAACCACAGGTGTTGAAACGGTACCGCCTCAGGGAAGCCCATAAAAAACAAGCAAGAGAACCCCACGGACCCCAGGGCCCGAAAAAACAGCAAGACAAAACAAACTCATCATAAGATTCTGGAAAAAAAAAAGGGGGGCCAAAAAAAAATAAAACGAGCGAACACCGGCTTGCCAAAGGGGGGGCCATTTCCCCCAAGTGGGGGAGAAGGTCAAAGGAAAAACAGATCCAAACTGATAGGTCTTGACAAAGACCCGGCCTCATGAGGACTGAGTAAAAAACGCAGGGGCCACAACTCTGGAAGATTACACAAATCGGGAGACAAACGGTATTAGGCAGAAGAATGGTCCAAAACCAAATGGGGTTCTTGTTTTTGACCTAGGGGGGGGGGGAGCGGAAAAAAAAAAATTTTAAGGATAAGCAAACCGCCGGCAAAAATGTGCGGCCCGGCCTAAAACGACGGCATGTGGTCAACTGACACGCCCACCACAAAAATCAAAACCATGACAACATAAAGAGCAAAGCGAACAGCAAATAACCGAAGCCTTGTTGGCTCTCATGACCAGAGGAATTAACATCAAAAGACGGCCTGGACGCAAAAACGGCCGGGGAGGGCCGAATTTAGAAAGGCACGGGGCCCCCGGTGGTACCCTTTGGGGGAGGGGGGGTGTTTAGAGATAGACTTAACGGTGTGTGGCAAAGCCGGACGCTAGGCGTTTTGGGACAGGCCCTGCCGCAAGAATGGGTTAAACAAGTCACATCAAAACACTGAGCAACAAAACCACCTTACCACCAGCACGTGGACAAAAAACTCAACATGAAAATGCCCCTGCAGTCAAACAGGATCCGGTGGGGTCAGAACCCCTCACAGGGAAAGCCAGATCTACGAGACCAGTGCTTCAAAAAACCCCCCCCCATAAATCAAAATCCAAGGGGCACCCTCTGCCGAAAAGAACTCATGAAACTGACACCTCTCACATACAGTCCAAAATGGGGAACAGCCAACAAGACAAGAGGGGCTGCAAAAGAAGAATGAAAGTATAGACCAGAAAAAGGGGATACCACACGGAGCCTGAAAAAGAACCTAAGGGACTTGAATCTGGAAACCTCGAAGTGAAAACCTCAACAAGGAAACCGATGGGCCACTCCGCCCGGGGCAGGACATGGGGAAACAACACCTGGGAAAAAAGGAGGAAAAGGTGCAAAGGGGAGCCACCAACAAGACTTGATTTACCTATGGGGGGTGCAGGGGGAAGTCGCGACCGATTAAAGAAATTCCGGTGTGGATTAACGCGGATTCTGAAAAACAGTGTCTCAACATTGTCGAAAAGTGCTAGTCGAATCTGGACGACGTCTAGAGGAAAACTTTGGAAAAAGTCGGGGGGAGGGGGGTGAGAAAACGTAATGAATGAAGGGGGAAGTCGAGTCAAATTCAGTGGAAAAAAGGGGAACCATCTGGGGGAAAGAATGGACTTGAAAAAGTGTGATCAAAAACATCACCAAAGAAGGGAAAACACCCATGGGGGAAACAAAGGTTCCTTGGGATGGCGGGTCACGTCGGAAAGACGCAACATGTGGAAGGTTGGAGGCAGGAGGCGGGTTTTGGGGCAAAAACTCAAAAACAGACTACCCGTGGTTGATGGGAGGAAAATTCGGACGGGCAACAACAGTGGACAAAACAAAAAAAGGCCAAGACGAAAAAAAAACTTTGGATGGAGCACAACATTTTCAAAAATGGGGGGGATCCGGAATGGGTTAATCGAGGCAGCGACGCCCTTTGGCGGGTCCAAAGTGGGACCTTTTTTAAGGAAACGTGCAGGTGGTAAGGTAAAAGTAAAAGGTTACTCACCCAACGCCACGCATCATCGTGTCTTGCCCCGAACAGAGATCAAAGTCAATATAAAAAACGGGACAGGGGAGCCGCCCATCGTCTGGGAAAAACCTTCGTTCAGGAGGTTCAGCGTGAGGACCGGAAAATAAAGGAAAA
>Ga0179591_1144292_pt1 | contig 12655 bp, 18 predicted proteins | sample CZOMad2_1_08_16f_FD_182891 | JGI IMG/M metagenome (GOLD analysis project Ga0179591, IMG submission 182891) | Vadose zone soil fungal communities from Angelo Coast Range Reserve, California, USA - CZOMad2_1_08_16fungal (PacBio error correction) | ecosystem: Environmental > Terrestrial > Soil >...
AGCACTTGGTAAGGATCTACTGGTGGGGGACAGGGCCAAGAAAAAAATGAGTACGAGAACAACGATACGAACGGGGTCAGAACCCACTGCCGCACGTACCAGTTGCTCTCAGTTAAAACGGGGACTGGGTGAAAAGAGCTTCGGTGAAGGGACTCATGTAAAGCGGAGGATGAGGAAAGAACGATAGCCCACGCGGCGCTGGATGGCCTCGAGGACATTGGGTTTGAAAGGGGGGGGTTTCTGTAATCCAAGGCATAAAAGAGACCAGAAGACAAATAAAAAAGAACGGTCACTCGGGGCCGGTTAAAAGTTAACGTGGACCCGCAACGGGGGAGCGCGGCCCCGTTCGACCATGAAAAGCCCAACATTCCGAGGGGAAAAAAAAAACCGATGCTGCAGGACCCGAGGACGACTTCCCGTAAGAACCGGCCGAAGCACTGAATAAAGGGGAAGAAATTGTCGACGAGCTGCAGGAATCTCGAGTGGGTCAACGCACGCGAGGGCCACCGCGGAAAGGTGCAGAACCGTGAGCGCGTAAGATCAGTCTGCGCAGGACGGCGCACAGTGCGGTAGGGGTCCAAGAACGGAGGGTAAGTGTGACACGAAGGGAGGGGGAAAGGATGGATCACGTCAAAATGCGTTAGAGCGATGAAATGCTTATCAGGCGTTCTGGGGTGCCTCCAAGGCAAAGTAAGGCGTCACACGGAAAACGGTGGGCAATAAAGACTAGAGTTACCTACTAGACAGAAGAGGACTAACTAAGGGCTAATAGGGGGCAAGGGGATTGTATGTTTAAAAAAAAGGGAAAGGCACGACTGAGACACGATACAACAGAAGGGGGGGCTCGTACTTGAAGCTTGTTACAAGAAGGTCGGGGGGTTTCATTTGAGGGCGGGCTTTCTTGACAACCAGACCTGAAGGGGAGGGGAACCTAGTTTTGGGGGAGCATTACAACTTAAACCGTGAATAACTACTTGGAGTAAATAAATGCAAGAAGAGAAAGAAAGGCTATAACGCCGAGAGAACATATTTACCAAATGGACATGAACCTAGTTCTGAAAGGTTCCGGGGTCAAAAAAAAAAAAGTACCTCCGGCGCCTGTTAATGCACACTGAGGAAAAAAGAAAAACGTTGTTAAGCCTTGTTCCAGGGTACTGCCGGAGATCTAAGGGAGGGGGAATTTGTGAAGGGGGCACGTCAAGAAACCTTATAGAACCCCTTATATATCTGGGGGAAGCCACTGGGGGTTGTCCAAGGCCGGTGGCTGGGATCAAAACACCAAAAGCTAGGAACGTCCATTCCATTTCATTCTACCCTGAGGGTGAGGAAAAAAAAACCAACTGACATCAGGTCGTTCAGCCCGGGGAGTATTTGCCAGCCTCTACACCGGGGGGGAGGAAATTCCGTGCCGGATCCGAAGCTTCGAATAGTTCCCAAAGGACCACATTGGAAGTCTTGAAGATAGAACTTCAGCAGGGAAGTTACCTTAAGGAGGCCGAATGGTCTTGGAAAGGAAACTTGCAAAAGCATCCAGGCCTTGTATGGAAAAACAAGGAAAAGGGATTTCTCCAAGAGGAAGTTAAACTAACATCGCATAAGGGCCCACACGTAAAGAAAAGGCAGGGAGAAAAAGGTCCTAGTCGTAGAGGGGTCCTCCCCAAGGGTCCTTCAAAATGGAAATATACGGGGGGGCACCTATGAAATCCGAAAAGAAAGAAGGGGGGGGGGAGGCTCAAGCACGCACCGAGAAACTACTTCTTTCAATGCTTGAGTTGGGCAGTCGACATCAGTCAAACAGAAGAGGTTCCCACAGGGGGAGGGGTATATTGAGCAGGGGCCGACTATCAAAAGATGCGTGGCGTGTATCTGAAGTCACCGACTCAAAAGGACGTACCCAGCAGAAGGACCCGGCTAAGTCAAGAACTGAAATACGCGAAAGGTGAAGAAACGTCTGATCTTGAAAAAAAAAAATCGTCCAGGTATCAAGACAGTTGAAGGGAATGGTGTCTCGCAGGGTTGGAGCGACAAATTGTATGTGGAAAGAAGAAGAAAAAAAGAGGGTTTTACTGTTCCTTCTGCTCCGGAGCCTTGGTCAGAGGAGCCATGGACTGCAAAACAACTGGGGACTCGGGGTTCCCATGCGTAGGGGGTTTAATCCTACTGAACGTCGGAGAGCTCGAGCTAAGTACAGGGAGGGGGTGTTTCGATGCCAGGGTGCGACGGGTAGTTGAGGAGGAAAAGGACCTAGTGGCCGAAGCCGCGTGGGGCCACGTCTCAGGGACTATAAGGTCAGATACATCGAAACCTTTGTGGGAGTCTGCAGGTTACTGGGGGGGGGGGGCTCAAATGAGAGTCGACGGGGTGCGGATAGAGAATCTTTTCAGCAAGGGACAAAGGATTAAAGCTTCATAGACCTGACCACTAAGAAAACCGGCAAGACAATCAGGACTTAGACGGACCTAATTCAAGTGCAAAGCTCGAGGGAAAAAGTTGGGAATAATTGGAGCGTTCATCCAATGGGTCATACTTAAAAGCACAAGGGTCCCAAGTATTAATCTCAAAAGCAGAGGGGGGGGGGTACGTGTGGGAGAGGGAAATAAAAGAAAGAAGTGTGGTGGAATCCGTTCAGTTTGCGGGTCGGGGCATACTTCTATAAGGAGAGGGCTATGGGGGGTAAAAAGAAAACGAGAAAAGGACTAGGGGGGGCAGTAGTAGACTAATTTCCAAGGACCTGGCAAGAAGAGGTACACGCAATGCATAACGAGGGGGAAATCAAATTTTTACGGCATAAAAAATCCACTCATGAACGTACACTTCTGGCTTGGACCAAAAAAGGAAAAAGACTGGGTCGGTCAATGGATCTGGGGGTTAGGAAGGACAAGTTTCTTGTCACGGCACCTCAACAGAAGTCGGAAAAAAAAGGGGGTTGGGGGGGTTTTTTGGTTTGGTTGGTTGAAGGGAGCAAAAAGTTATTGAAAAGATGACAATTAGGGGAGGACCTCCGGAAAAAAGGAGGGGCAAAAACAAAGTTCCGTCATGTGTGGAAAGAAAGTTGGGGGGGGGCTGGCGGACGCGGGGAAAAAAAAAGAAAAAACTCCGTGAAAAAAAACAGAGGAGTGTATCCTTAAGATAAACGGCGTCCACTAGGGGGGGGGGGGGGTCTTGGACAGCGGTGACTTGAGTGACCTTTAAGTTCTAACCGCCTGTTTGAGAGAGGGGGGCAAAACGCAAAATGCAAAGGGCACATTCCCGAACGTGTGTCAGGACGGGAGAAGAGGTGAAAGTTCAGAAAAGAATCACATCAAAACCAAAAAAACAAAAGAGGGAAAGGGGGAGAAAATGGTAGTGACACTTAATGATGGGAATGCAAAACGAACCTGATAGGGGGGGGAGGCACCGGGGAGGGCGCGAAAGACATAAGAAAAAAGGCGGGGCCAGCGTCCAAAATAATAGGGAAAGCTAACGGCAACCTTCAAGAAAATAAAATGCTTCAACGGAAGGGAGTTGGACCTCATTAAACGCAAAAAAAAGGCAGGGAAAAAAAAAAAAAAAGAAAGAAGTTTGGGAAACACAGACAGGGGTTGTAAAGAGGGTCCCCACGAAGGACATAATGATGGCATCAATGGAAGTACGGACATATGAAGGATTGTGAGTATCACATGGAATAGGGACGTGAAAAGCCTAGATAAAGGTGGAAAAACCGAGCCGCAGTTCCAAGGCAACAGTTCCTCATAGGAACAGGAGGGGAACGGTGTTGGGAGATGAAAAAAAGGTCGGGAGCAGGGAAAGTATGGGTCACTTCCAATAAAACGAGAAGGCACCGTACCAGGAGAATATAAAGACCTCCTGTAAATCATTCCCTCCAAGTGTTACCCTCGACGACTACGGTGCAAAAATAGAAGGCTTCAAAAAAAAAAAAACCTCCAATACAAAGGGGAAAAGGAAGGACCAAACAGGTCTTTGGACATCAGGAAGAAAACTTACTCAGACGCATGTATTAAATAAGACAAAAGGGGAAAAAAAACTGCTTGGGAAATTCTACAAAAAAAATGGAAAAAATGGTCGTATGCAAGCGGCAATTAACGATGCCTGACGAACGAGGAGGAAAAGCCCCCCCCCCCCCACCCGAACGAAGAAAGGGTAGGAATGAGCGGCAATGTGCTACAGGACGGACAGGGCCTAAAGGAACTTCACTAGGTAGAAGACGCGACGCAAGGGGATGATCCTTGCGCGTTACGAGCAAAGTACGCCCAAGCATTTCTAGGGAAAAAGATCAGGATAAAAAGAGCCAGGACAAGCAAAACTCACGGAGTCATCAAGAAAGAAGGGGTAGTTTTTTGGACCGGAATTCCATTCCGGAATAAAGGGCCATACCACCAAAGAAAGAAACCGTAGGAAAAAAGACGATTCGATCCTACGGGATTCCCTAGGCTGGACAACAGCCTTATACACGAAATACCAAGTTAAGAAAAAATTAGGGGCGTACCAAGGGAAAATCGTCCTAGCAAGTGTATAAATAATGAAAACAAAAAAGGATCTGCTGAATAAAGAATAAACATAAAATACTTTACTGTTGGTAAACTAAGAAAACACTCTAGAAAAAGAAGTCGAACTTCAGCCGATGTCTAGAGGAAGAAATTCCCCAAAGAGACTAGGAAAACGAGAAAAAGGGCCTCTGAATGTAAACAATCAATTAACTCGGAAGGAAACAGCGTTGCGGGAACCAAGAATGGACTGAGGGGGAAAAGTGAGGGGGAATCCTCAACCACTCAAGATGATGATATGGCTTCCGGCTAAAACAATTAAAAGAAAAAAAGTGTTCCCACCCAAGAATTTGGCAGAGTGTGTCCGTCCTGGGGAACTGAAGGATAAATCCTATGTGCGGGCAGTTTCGCTCTGATAAATAGTCAATTTCAGGGAGAGAAGATCAGAAGTCCCAACTGAAGAATGTACTTGTCCCGAAAAACACGGGACAGTGAACCGGGTGACTGCACGGACCTCTTGCTGCATGACAGGGAAAAAAGTTGCCTGGGGGAAGGGCTAGTGGGAAGGCTGGGGGGAAATGAAGGAACTCACCGGACGGGAGGACAAAATGAAACTTACTATGGTCAGGGAAGTAAAGAAAGAAAGCTCTCCAGACTGTACATCAGAAAGAAGGGTAATGCGGTAAAAGATCTGGTGGTCTTTGGGGGGGGAAAGAATGACTATATCTAAAAAAAATTAAGCCCTCTGAGGACCTCAAGTGGGGCAAGCGATGCAAGGACATCTACGCAAATAAGCCGATGGAAGTGTTGGGGGCGAGGGGGGGCGGGACGACAATTCCATGAGTCGAAACCAAAGGGGAACCCGTCAAAAGAATGAGGGGGGATACGAAAGTGACCATGAAAGGGGAAAACAAACAAACAGGCGCTTGTTAAAAAAAAGGGGGGGTCAGAGAAAACTCAAACCACATCACAAAGAGATGGGACGGCAAGGGTTACCAAGACACAGGTGTCCTAAAAAAACGGGGGAACCTGCAATGACTGTGGACGGTAGGCTCTTGGGCTTTTGTGCCCTTAAAAAATACTACGGCTGTGTTCATGGGTAAAAAAAATGTTGTTACAAAGAAATCTGGGAGACCAGGGCTTAGAGAATGTACTTGTTGTGAGTAAAAAATGCAGGGTCCGAAAAACTGAAAAAGGGTGTCTTCAGCGGTGATCACTTGCAACACAACAAGGAAGCGCAAACCCCGGCGGGAAACTTGTGTGGGGCGCCACACGCCCCGACGAACCAACGCCGCGTGGGTAACAGCGACGGAAGAAGGCAGGGAGTTGACGGGTGCGTGGGGGCGAGTGGGGAAAGATCGGATGTTCCACATCAAGGACGGTTGAGTATCAACTCAGGCATCCTGGGTCACAGGACCCGTGCGCTGGGGCACGCACATCGTACTCTTTGCTGGAGAAGGACTAAAGGCCAGGAAGAGAAAGATCTGAAGAAAAGCCAGAAAGACCTATTAAGAAGTAAAGAAAGAAAGTCAATAAGTGAAAGGGGAACGCCGGCTGGAAACTAAAAGGGGAACGGGCAGTACAAAGTAAACACGTAGCGCAATGTCTATAGGGACAAAGCAAACGAAATAGGGGAAGGGCAGAGAACGGGCCCCTGTTCCTTAAAGGAAAGGAAAAGACGGGGGAAGGGGAAAAGAGACCATTAGGGCAATGTACGACAAGCAGAGAAAAGGAAAAGAAAGTATAGTAAGGTCAGTTGTGATTCTCCTACGGAAAATACTGACGAAGGGAAAAAACAGGGAAGGAAAAGAGAAAAATAATAGGTGTAACGGGCGACGTTGTTGCTGGAAAAAGGACGGCGCGCTGGCACAGAAAGCGCAAGGTGTTTTTTCCGAACGGAAATTGTACAAACAAGAACAACCAACCGGGGAGTGGGTAGGTTTGGTCGAGGAAATCAGCAACTGGATTCGGTAAAAAAAACGTGCAAAAAGGGGCCAAAGCTAACAGGGGGGCAAAAGAGTCCCCGAGACCGAAGGCGAATAGCAAGTGCGCCCAGGAGTCCCAATGCAAGAAGGGCGTGGACGTACAGTAACCTAGATCACACTGGGGGGGGGGTACGACGGGGAGGACTTGGAGGAAAAAATTTCTTAGAGGTGTAAGCGGGCACTGACAACTCAAAAAAAAGTGAAGTACTTTCTAAAGGAGGGGGAAACGTAAATAATTAGGAAGCTCACGCACATAATAACAAAGAAACAAGAAGGGAGGATGTATTAAAAGAAAATATAGCTTTGACGTGATACGAAATTGTGGGCGGGACATAAGAAGTACTGACAGAAAAATACTAAGGGTCAATCAAAGAGAAGCAATTTACGGGGGGGCACAAAGTAAAAGGGTCAGGAAAACGACTGCGTACGGTGGGTACCTTAAGGGCCTCTGCGAGTCGCGAAGGGGGGAGAGATTCCCAAAAGGGAAAACCAAATTAGACAAAGAACCGGCGGGGCACGGGGGGGTGGGGTAAAAATCCCAGTGACAGGGGGGGAAAACTAAGGAAATAAAAAAACAAGGGCAACAACCGCCCGTAAGGTGGACAGGCGGGCACGAGGACGGAGCTGAAAAAAACAAGTAGGAAGAAAATGCCAAGCAACGGGAGAAAAAGGTCCCACATGAGGAGGTACTTAAAGGTCGTCGCTGGACGACCGCTACAGGAAACCTGGAAAAGAAGGAAAGCGGTCTACTCGGGAAACCAGGGGAGAATTACCACTGGGAAACCGAACGACAAGGACACACCCGGAGAACGGAATAAAGACTTCTAGGCGGAAAATTACTGGAAGGGGGGGACGCGTGGACTGCAAAATCAAACCGGGAGGGGGTTGGACGTCAAATTAAGGGGAAAAAAAGGTGGTCACGGCAGTTAAGGAGTGCAAAAAGGATAGAGGGAAGTGCAAAAAAAGGTAAGAGGAGATCTCAAAGCTGGAGCGAGGTTAGGTTGAAAGGGCAACAAAACTGAGAGGGTCAAACGAAACAAGGGTCAAGGAAAAAATCTCTGCCGGAAAGAGGAAGAACAAAAAAGGATGTCAGGTAGGAATCGGCTAAGGGGGGGGGGTGGTGGAAATAGACGCCAGGTTGAAGAAAGGAACTCCGACGGTACTGAAAGAGGGAGCACTCAGGACGTAGTGGGGCTGAAGGGGCGGTAAACCCGAACTGCAGACTTCTACTCTTGCGGCAAAAGATTAATAAACGGGGAAGGAAAATGAAACACAAGTTAGAGAAAAAAAGATCATAGAGTTGAGATAAGAATGGGGGAACAGGATTTAGACATGTAATGTAAAAAAAAAAAGTCTGAGAAAGTTCAACGGGAAAAAGGACAAGCTTAAAAAAAAGGTAAAGAGCAAAGGAAGGGGACATACGGGGGGGTTCCTGGCTCTTTAGACGGACTCCTTAAAAGGTGAAAAGCACATTAATGACGAGTGGAAACTGCTGCAACCACAACGTGATTAAACGAAGAAAACCTTGTTGGATTGGTTAAAACGGACAAAGGGGGGCCTTATCAAGAAAGGACGTCAGGGTCCGGGTAGAAAGGAAACTGAGTTGGCGCAGAGCCCAACAAACCTTCAACCACAAAGTACCCTCTTAGAAGGGTAAGGAGGAAGCTTAAGGGGAAAAGGAACCGATGCAAGTGAAAGGCCCAGGAAGGGACCGGGGGGGGAAGATGGCCAAACTCACAGGGGACAAAAAAATCTTAACGGTAGACATCACGGCCAGTATGGAGGGAAAGAAACAAGGCATGCTGTTTTATAGAAAGGACAATGCCAAAAAAACAGGGGGATGTCAGAGGCTCTGGTACGCTGGCACCAGGGAAAGCTTCAGAATAAGTCAAAAAAAGGCCCCCCTGGAAAACGAAACAACGTCCCAGAAAAAAAATGGGAAAAGGGGGGGACCGGATCAGGGGAATGGGCAAAGACAGCAAGGTTTGGAGGAAACGGGCCATAGAGTGGGATGAGACCTTCGCACACGGGGAACAGAAGGGCAGCAAGAAGAACACAAGATAAAAGAAAGAAAGAGTCCGGGGTTGGAACCTTGAGGAAGGTACCGGCCAAGAAGGTAAACACATAGTGGGGGGGACCACTTGACGAAAAGATGGAAAAAAAAAAGGAGTAAGGGAACTGATCACGCAGAATCGGGTGGGGGAGGAATACGGGGGATTTCAACCGATGAAAGAACGGAATCATAAAGCCGGGGGACGATTTAAAAAAAAAACAAAAAAAAAAAAACAGAAGGGGGCGAAGGGGGGGGAAAAAGCGAAATGGGGGAGAAAGGCGTCGGTGGCATGTAAAAAACCAGATAAACCTCGAGAAAGGAGACTGGGGACAAACAAGAGTGAATGGTCTTCAAGGGAGGGTGGGGGAAAGCGCAAAAAGATTGAGGTACAGCTAAAGAGAGCGGGGCAAAGGCATCTAAAACCCAGAAACGTGCGTCTGCGCGCAAAAGTGGCAGGGGCATACGTAAACGCGGGGGGGAAAGAAGGGGGAGGGTTTCTCACTCTGGAAGTGATCGCTGGGGCAGCAGTTATTGGGGGGGGGGTTGGAGAAGGGACTTTTAAGGGTGGGTGGGAAGGGGGGGCTGCCATAACCGGGGGTGAAGCAAGCGAAAAAAAAACTTAAAAAACCACTGGAGTAAGATCGTCACACTACCGGGGGAAAAAAGAAAGTCAGCGTTTTACGAAAAAAAATCAATGGAGAGGAAACACGTCTTTAAAGTAGGGTCCTGGCCTACGGGGGAAAAAGCAGGCAGCGTAAATCCTGCTCGCGAAGCCTCTAGGGCCCGGAGGAAAGGAAAAAAAAAAGTGTCGTCAGCACCCCGGGGGGAATGATGGAAGGGAAGAGACTGGGAAAAAGAATCAGATGGTCGAAGCAACAAAAAGACATACAAGGGTACAAGGGAGTCGCTAACCATCAAAAAAAGGAAGGGGGGGAAAGAAAAGGGGGCGCAAGTTGTCAAGGCAAAACAAGAGAAAAGAAAAAAAAAAAGTTCAAGGGGGTCGAGACTAGGCGGAAGACGGGAAGAGGCACGAAAGCATATTACGAGGGGCGAGGAAAAAGAGAGGGCCTTCACAACCGAGAGGTCCCTTACCATGGACAGAAGGGGTAAAAAACAGAACATTTTCAAGTAGAAAAGAACAAAAGAAAAGGCCCGGGTCCAGAGATCAACGGATTTTAGGAAAAGGGGGGATCGGAGGCAAGTAACGGGAAGATAGGGTGTTGAAGTAAATGGTTTGACCTGGGGACTCCATCAAAATCGGCAAGGTGTACTTCGGAAAAAAAAAGAGGAGGAGACATAGCAGGATTAGGAAAAGCTTATAAAACAAGGGGCGGGGGGCAAACGTCCTGGGGGGGGGGCAAAAAAAAAGGTCGGGTGCTGCAACAAAAAACGACCTGGACAAAAGGCCAAAATCCGGGAAAAAAACTACTAACAAAATGGCGGTTTGCCCGGGCAAGGGGAGGACCCAGGAAGCCCGGGCCAAGCAAGGATGTGATCAACGCCTGTTGAATGGAGAATAGCAAAACAAAATACATCAACAAGGGGGGGGCAATCAAAGGGGCTGGAAGAAAGGGGGGGGGAAAGGAAGACTTAAAACAAAGTGGAAATAAAAATACGAGCACAACAAAAAATTAAAAGTAAGAGGTGAAGAAAGAAAGTGCAACTTGTGGAATGCTGAAGAAAGTAAAGGGACTTCCTTAGGCCAGGGGAAAGGTGTCGGGGAAAATGATCACGAAATCAACACAGCCCAACCGTCGACCAAACTGACGACCTCAGAAGTAGCCAGCGGGGAAAGGTAAAATGAGGGGATACGCCCCTCCTCATAGAAAGAAAAGGAAGTCCGTTTAGCTGAGGGGGGCCGGTCCCCGAGGGACACGAGGGTAAACATACGAAGAACAATCATGTTAGAATAAAAAAGGTCCCTCCCCAAAAAACGTAGGAAAAAGAATGGATCACCAAAAAGCAAAAGGGAAATACGCCCAAGTGAAGGAAAATTGCTGATCAGTGAAAGAAGTTGAAAAAAGGTCAAAAAGAGAAAAACAAAGTGATAAGGGAAAAAACGAAGGACATGGGGGAACCGCCCAGACCTTTTCTCGATGAAAAGAAGGGGGACGGGGTTTCAGAAGAAGAAAAAAGCTACTTGTAATAGGTCGATGCGTAAAAAGAGACGGAAAACATGACGGAGCACTCCTCTGACGGAACGAGAAAGTCTGCGGACCATGTGAAGCAGGACCTGGAAGATCAAATCGACGGCGTCGTCCTCGACCGAAAAAAGGTACCTGGCGGAAAAAAAAAAGGAGGGGAATGAGGAAGGAAAGAAGGGCCAAAGGACGTTGTAGTCAGAAAGAATGGAAGCGCCAAACAGGCAACGGAGGACCATTAATCGGGAAAGCGTCAGGTCCTAGAAGAAAAGGAAAAAGAACGAGTCAAACCTCATTGGGCGTCAAGAAAGGGTAAGGCCCGCGTCGTGGGGAGCGAGCAGGGCAGAGCAAAGCTGTGCCTCAGACGGGAAAGTTCAGGGGGAAAAAAAAATCAAGACTGCGAAAAGAACCAAAAGGATGGAATCTGCAAATTCCGGGAGGCGCTTCCCTCAAAGGTGAAACGGCCAAAAGAAAAGACGGAAAAGGTAAAACTCTGGATAGGCCCCCAAAAGCCCAGGTTAATAAGGCCTGAAACGAAGGAAAAGAACGAACCCCCAATAAAGCGAAAAAATATCCTCCACCCACAAACTCGGACTCCAAAACGGACAATCCTCACACGCACAAGGAGGAGAAACAAATCAAAAAGGAGAAAATGCTGTTCTGACAGGAACAGCAAAAGGGAATGCGCGGTAACCGAAGACACATGGGCTGTAATGCGTAAAACGGTTTTTGGGATGTGTGCAAAATGAAGACAGTTAACCGGCGAAAGAAATGTGAAATCAAAATTCAGGGTGAGGGAGTAAAAAAAACCAGGAGAAAAAAAGAAAAAAAAGTCATCCCTATCTATAGTGAGATGGTCAAAAGCACTAAGGAACGGGAGCGGGATTCAACAGGGAGGTGATACAAGAGTGACCGCACCTCTGGGAAAAAAAAGAGCAGGGCAATCAGGTCGGGTAAGACGGGGGAAAGGGGGGAAGTGCGAAATACGACGCCAGCTCTGATGCGAAAAAACCATTAACGGCCGCCTACAAAGAAATATCAGCAATTGTGGGGGGGGGGGAACAAAAGACTGTTCTATGGACAAAAATGGAAGTCAAAATGCAAAGACTTCAACGCATGTGAAGGTTCACGGGTTTAGTAAATGCAGATGAAAGCCCTTGGCACGTAGAAAAGAAAAAACGAATTAGAAAAACTATGATTTACATGTAACGGAAAAAATTGGCTTAAACAGTGCCAGGAAGGCGGAAAGACATTCTCACTTAACCTTGGAGTGATGAAACTGTGTTGGGGACAAATTACATGTCCGATTGAGAAGAGAAAAAAACGGGCGAATGCAAAGAACGGGAATCTTAACATCATCCAAGGAAACTTCAATTGGAATTAAGAAACAATCAAACGCATTCTAACAACGGAACTGCTAGTGGAGGAACTGTGAAGTCAAGGGGGAATTGCAGGTGGGTAAGAAACTATAAAATAGGTCCCGGGGAAAAACCGCCTAGCATCACGGGTACCCGAGATGTAACAAGAACGTAGAAATCTTACAAAGAGGAATTTGCAGAGAAATAAAGTCTTATTGACTCCAAGGAGATTTTGTAAGTAGGACTTTGGAAAATAAACATTGCTGCAGGTTGGAAAAAATTGCACAACATGTAAATTCGCGCCAAAGTGTCACCGCAAAAAGGGCCGGCAAATCAAACGGGGGGGAATCGTAAACAAATCACAGGAACTGACAGGGCTTGACGAAAGGAACTGTCGACTAAACACCGGACAGTCAAAGGGGTACGTTGGTTTTATGAAAGGGCTCTTGTAAAAATTTGGGTTTGTTGTCCAAGGGGGGGAAAAAAAAAAACCTACGACGGAGGGTTGTTGGTTGAGTAAAATTGTGGTACAAGGGGCGGGGACCGGAACCGTAAACTCGAACAGGCTGGGGATACGGAACAATCACTCAAAAAAGCGGGTCTGAAAAAAAGGTGAAGGGGAGCAGATGCGCAA
>Ga0179591_1269937_pt1 | contig 12655 bp, 14 predicted proteins | sample CZOMad2_1_08_16f_FD_182891 | JGI IMG/M metagenome (GOLD analysis project Ga0179591, IMG submission 182891) | Vadose zone soil fungal communities from Angelo Coast Range Reserve, California, USA - CZOMad2_1_08_16fungal (PacBio error correction) | ecosystem: Environmental > Terrestrial > Soil >...
AGACCGGTTCCAAAAACATAGAAGAGAAGGGCAAAAGAAATGGACATGGGGTCTTGAAGTCAAACCTAGACATTCTACAGATGTAAGAGAACTCTAAGGGGGATAAGAATAGGAGAAGTGCTAATGGTCCGGAGAGAAGGAAAAACAGACGGTCAAATTTTTTTTTTGGTGGTGGTGGGGTGGAGGGGATGTTACGAGTGGTTCTGATAAAGTCGGGGTAGGTCCTTCCCGTTGCAACTTTTGAATACAGAAAAAACCCCTTTCCTAAATAAACCGTGACAAGACAGCAATGTGTGTTTGCGTATTTCAAATGGGGGCAAAAAACCGGGGTAATGCCGCCTAAGGGGAGGAAAACGTCAGTGCACAGGACTGGGGCACCGGCATACACAAGGGGGTGACTGTACTGGCAAGGAAACATAAAAAATTAGTAGTCCCCAATTCACATAAGACGGCGTCTTTCACCAGACATCGTTGAGGAAAGGGCGACCGAGAGCCAGCACCGACTTGCAAGGGAGGAGCGAAAATGATCCGAGGGCGACAGCCAAGAATGGCTATACGTCAATTGGGTGGCAACGCAGATGGGGGGGGGGGGGACGGTGGTCACCAAACAGCCTACGTCCCACGCGGAAAAAGAAAAAAAAAAGAGCGAGTCTAGAAAGGAAACAAAAAAAGCGAATAGGTGGGAAAAAAACTCGGGAAGGGGACTCACGATTTGAACCCATGCGCATTCTACAGGGGGGGAAAAGGGGGAGCTGTCATTGACCAGCGCCCGGTATTCCTAAATGCGACAGGGGTATCGTCATTGCTGCTCCCGGGATCTGTAGGGGAAGGGGGCGAGGTGGGGGAATACCAGAGGAATACGTAAAAATCTCACGAGGTTAGGCGGCAAGTTGCAAGTTAGAACCTAACAAAAATGGGGGGGGGAAGACTTATGAAAGGAGACGGGGTTACTCTGGGAAATAAGTCAGGTCCTGGCCGGCGGGAAAGGACAAGTCACGGGGCGGCCATTCGCGGAAAATACGCGGGGAGAGTGGGGGAATAAAAAAGAAAGGGCGACCTTTGCGAGAACCATTGGGGTTGAAAGGAGTCTCTAACTACGACGAGGGGCATACGCGTGTAAGGGGCAGAAAAAGAAAGACACAGACGGAGGCAAGGAACCGTCTGCCTAGGAGGGGAATGTGGTTTACTGTAAAGAAAAAGTGGGGCATCAAAAAACAGGGGCAGTACCACATGCCATAAAGCGATTAAATTGAGAAAAGGCGAACCCGTCGGGAAGCACCTTAAACCGGACAGATGAAGACAATTCAGTTCCCCACCACAATCAACCGATCCCCTAGTCCCTCTGGGGCAATAAAATGAATTTACAAATAAAAATCGGGCGACGGTATCCACGACGCCGGGCCAAGCCGCAAAGGGTCCGGGGGTGAACAGAACTCTTGGGAAAGAATTGGGACTTGTGTGGCGGCGTGTTGTAAGGGAGTGGTTAGTAGTGGCGTGGGTTCCAAGGAGGAACCGAGTGTGGATTGCGAGGCAGGGGAGCCGAGGGTTCTCGGGATAGACGTTATGTGTGGTGAGAAAGAATGTGGTAAAAAAGTGGGGGTTGTGTGTGCAAAAGGTGAAAACGGTGCCAAAAAGTTGTTAAGTGAGCCGTTGGTAAAATGGTGTAAGCGCCTCCGGTGGACAATTCTGAGGGAAGTATCGGTGTCCAGGCAGCAGAGTCGGAAGGTGGGGGTGGCTGGGGTCGTAAGCGCGAGGGAAATAACGCCAGACAATGTGTGTGGGTGGAGGGGAACCTGGGGGCCGTAAAAGAAAGGCGAGGAACAACGGGTAGCTTGGGGCCGCTTCTGGGTTGTCGAACACTTGGGGGGGGGTGGCTGGGGGGGGGGGATAGCGCGTGAGCCAGGGTGGGCGTTCGTGTTTAGGGTGCCAACGACGGAAACAGACGCCGAAAGGGCACACGGTCGTGGAGCACGGGCGGGGTTACAAAAACCACGGTACACTTAAAAACGTAAGTAAACAATCTTAAAAGACACTCGGAGGTAACCAGATTGGGTGCGGGGGGCGAAAGAAAGTGGGGGGTAGCTTTCTTGTGGAGTTGACGGCGTAGTTACGACGGTGGGGACCAAAATTCCGTGAGGGCAGATAAAGAAGGTCCGTTTTTGTGAATGGGGACGGAAAATTCGGGATGCCCGAGGGTAGGAAAAAGAAAGTGAAATGCCCCAAGCTCGGGGGATAGAAATTCGGTTTCAGAGATGGAAAGCCCAATGGGGGACGGTTTCCAAAAGGTCCGGTTCGGGTCTAGGGGGATAAAGGGGGAAAAACGGGAAACGTACGGTCCCAAAACATACCTACGGGTGGGAGTGCTTGAATTTGAGAAACAAAGAGGTTCCGCTTATTTTGGGATTTGGAATTTCCGGAAATGTCTAAATCTTGAGGAGCACTTCGGAGACACTTATAAGTGTAATGGGAAAGACCACCACAGAGAGGTGGGTAAAAAAAGAAACACACAGTAGTGAGGAACTGTTGGGGGGATTAATTAGGGATCCCAACACGTATCAAGTGCATCCGTCTGGGTGTCGACGCCAACGAAAAAGCCAACGACATTTTCCGGGGTTTTTGTGTGGTATAGTTGTGGGAAAGGACCGATTAACAAGAGCTCGGGTCCACAGAAATATGTTCACTTTAGGCCAAAACCTCTCCCACACCACACAGGGCCAAAACGGCAAAAGGCTTACAGCTAAACAGGGGGAACATATGGCACGGGGACCATATCGAGAAATGAATCAAGTTGCGTGCATAAGGGAGGTCGCTAGACGTACAGTTCCGAGAGGAACCGCCCAGGGGAGTTGAACGAAACACGCCGGAACTTCCAAACAAAACGAAAGGGAAAAAATTCCCAACGATGAAGGGGAGAAAACACTTTAACGGCGCTCAACACCGGTGACCACACAGTCGACGCCATTCATATTCAGATGAGGAAGAAAGAGGGCGGGGAGAACCAAACGTCTTGAGGATTTCCCTCTCCTGATGTCCCTTCATTGGTTGGTCTGGAATTTCGGAAATAGACCTCAGGTAAACCGGTGGAGGTGTGTGTGGGGATACAAGGGGGAGGGAAAGACCAGCCACCGACGGGGTCCGCAAATATACCGCGTGAAGACACGGCATGCGAAAACAGGCGATCTTTTTCAAAGCACTGGTTATGGAACGCCAGACGGAGGGGCGTGGGGGAGAGGGTAACGAAAAACCGAACACCGCGCGTCCGAAAACGGTGGATACCCGAGAGGGGTACGGGACAGGGGGGAGGAGTCTGGGCAAAGGATCGGGTAATGAACTGCTCTTCAACAACGACTCGCACCACGACAGACTCAACGCGGGCCACTGGAGACACCAGCCCCGTTATCATCCCAATAAAACTGAATAGAAAAGCCTGTCAAGGGGCTGAAAAGGGGAGCGCGAGTCGGTCTGACGGGTAGGCGAAACATCGTCGGGGTTTCTTGAAAAAGAAAAAGAATACAGGAGAAAAAAAGGCAGTGAGGTTAAACGGAAATTGACGTTTCTTTACACTCCCCCAACCCACTGGTAGTCACAATCACGAGCGGGCCTCCATATACACAATACCGTCCAGAGGTGAGGGGAAAATTCCGTGTTAGAGTCCTACGAGAAAAGAGTGATAAGAGGGAAATCCCCAGTGAACGCGAAATTAAGGAACAAGAGTGGGGCGGTCTGTGGGTGACTCTTCCGGAAAGATGAAACGGGCAAATCGGTGGCTCTTCGAGCGCTGAAATCGGAGGGGAGAAAAAAACTAAACAAGCCGACCGGGTTCTACACAGACAAGATGGTCTGTACGACGGGTCAGGCGGTGGCCACTCTGGGTGCAGGCCTGGCCGGTGTCATAAGAAGTGAGGGGCGCGGAATTAACGAAAGGGGTCGGGGGGGGGGGGGAGACCCCAAGCAGGGGCCCACCGGGGGAGGGCCACTTGGGCCTGCAGGCAACAAATGGAGTGCGAGTGGGCAAGAGGAAGAATTGCGGTATGGCCGTGCCTGTTGTGTCGGGAGGGGACCAAAAGGGGGTAGTGGGGGGTGTAATAAATATAAAATTAAATGCTTTCACAACTAGGGACACTTCCAAGGAAAAAGATGGACAATAAATAAAGCACTATGGGGAAAGAATACTTACATAACAGGCATCGTCACGAAAAGATTCGGGAAAGGGCTGCTGGGGTCGAGCGCGGGATGCGGTTCACAATGGGAAGTGAAACACTCCCGTAAAGGCGTTCATACGTCAGAGTCAAGCCAGTGGGGGGCAGAAGATTGGCTCGCTTGGTGCCGAACCTATAGAGGTGTGGGGGGTTGAATGTCCAGGAAAGCAAGGGGGGTCCGCTGATGTGGAGAATAAAAAGACCTGGGCGCGACATCTAAATCGGCAACGTCCACAACTCCAATGCCAGAATTTTAGAAACGTGTAAGATAGGGGAAAAATCGCTGGGGTCAGGCTCTCAAAAAACCGGCAATGCGCGCGTGTGGTACACACACCATTGCAACGGTGAAAGTGTCGGGGGCGTTGAGGGATTGTTGGATTGCTGCGGGGTCTAAGAAATCTGGGTTTCTTCACAATAGGCCACACACAGGAAACTTGGAAAGAAAATGGGAATACCGCAGGGGGGATGAGAAAAAATTGCCGCGAAAGTGTACAAAGCGGAGTGTGGCCCACTCAAAATTATTTAGTGTGTGATCTCTGGGTGAGCATTGAGTGCGATCGTAAAACACCGACCGTCAGGGGGGACCGCCTCGTGTTCGCAGTCCAGGGGAAACCACGGAAAACTAAGAAAACTCGGGAGGACTGCCTACGGCGGAATCTACCGCGAAAATGGGTTCCTTCAAACACCCTCTTACAATAGTTACAATGAAAAAGCAAAAAGTAGAGTTCGAGAAAGGACCGTCATGGCCGACAAGTGTCATGGGGCCGCCAGTGAAATGAGCAACGACAAGCGTGAAAAAAACGGAGCACCCGACCAAAGCGGGAGATGGAAGGCAAAAACGGACCCGTACAGGAGTGGGTTCGTAGGTAAAAGCACATCATGCGGGGGGGTCACAAACAAAAGAGGGTTCGATGTTCAAGAGTGCTGTGAAAGGGAAATGGGACGCACGGAAAAACTCAGTCGTTGTCGTGACCATGAAAGGCGGCAACTGGGGGCTAAGCTCGGAGAGGGTCGTAATAAACTTGAAAGGGGACACGAAAAACGCGTAAATTAAGCTCTGTGGGGGTGCTCCGAGGCCTGAAAGCGACGGAGGGGGTAGCCCCCCAGTGGTAAGTTTGAGAAAACGGGGAAGAACAGGAAAATAAAACCCGCAAGTCAGATCCGGAACTGGCCACGTAGACCAAAACTACTAAGCGATCTACATTCTCGGGCCTGCGGACAGAAAATTAAACTCCGAGCTGTCGGTGATGGAGGGGGGCTCTCAGTCGGACCATGCTCCGAGAGGCCTATTTAGCGTAGAGGGGCTTGGATGCACGTGTGTAGGAGTCAGACTGGGTAACGGCACGATCGTGTAATGAAACCGAATGCAAGGGAATTGAAATTTAAAAAAGACGAAGACCAAAACAGGCCGCACCTTAAGCTATGGAGCACAATGGACACAAAAAAGGGGGCACCAGCACCACATGACAGGAAACCGATTTATCAACATCGAAAGGATGTAGATCGGCTAAATGATCGGTCGGATCCGCATCCACGACGAGAGGGACCTGTGGAGGGGCACTTCTCAAGAAAGAGCAGACACTGTGAAGAGCGAAGTAGGGAAGAAAGGATCATTGTATGGGTAGAACATTTGGGCCAAAGCCCAGCCAGGGCGGGTAAGAGGGTCAAAATATCATTCATGCGCTGCACACGGGGGGGGTTACGGGATTAAGTATGTTGATATGCGTAGTACCAGACACACCGGAATATGGTCGAGGGGTGCAGCGCAAAAAAACCCACGTCCATCGGGAATAAAAAACCGTGACGGGTGGGGAAAAAAAAGCTTGTCTGGTAGAGGGAGGAAAATGACTCATTACACCGGCGGAGAGGTCACTCACGCGGAGTATACACCAATTCGGGGGCGGACGCTATGGTGGAAAAAAGAATCAGCTCCAACAGAAAGTCAATTAAAGACTGACCAACACGACCACGATTCAAGTGGGAACCTCACCATTCGCATAGGGGGGGGAGGTCAACTTTGAAAAAAGCGCAATTTTAAACGCCTTCAGAAGGAGTCGGGCTCGCAGGAGAGGAGGGTGTTTAAAGTGCCAGGGGTGTGCGAAGTTAGGAATACTGTGGGACGTGCACTGGCAAAACTGTAGAACGACTAAACCGGGAAGGGGGAACGAGACTTAGAAACTGACAGACACCCTGGAGGGGGACGGGACCAGTAATGGCGGATGGGAACGGGTGACCGTGTAGATAAATAAAAAACGCATTGTAAGAAAATGCTAAAAATCCGCAGACAAAGAACCAGTTAGAAGGGACGATAGTGGGGAGGGACCAAAGTGTCATACGGGGGGCCTCGTACCGGTGCGCTACATATGGGTCGATAGACGTAAAAAAGGAGTCCACGTCGGGGGTATAACAGTGGGGGACATGTTGTGCGTGGGAACCCTTCCTTATGTGGAAGGCTAGAGGGGGGGGGGGAGCTATAACGGGGGATGGTCGGGGAGGACCAGCCAAGGGCGTTTTCAAAGGCTCGTCAAAAAGCCAAACAACAAGGACATGCAGGGTGTGATGAGGTAGTAAAATAGAGGAAGGAGGTGAGAGGGCCAAAGAAACCTGGGGGAACAAATGTCCAAACACTCACAAGACCTACGGACCGAACGGTTCAGAGGGCACACGGACATTCAAACCCGACCGTGCTGGTAAAACCACCGGGGGGGGCCTCATAATCTGAGGGGGGGGGGAGAAATATGGTTCGTTGCCACGAGTGAAACACTCGGTTCAGATGTAGCCTTACAACCGTTATGAAAGGCCTTCTCCGCGGAGGAACATTCCGTAAACGACAGGAAGAATAACGGTGTGAGAATGCGACGAACTGGTACAAAAACATCAAGGGGGAAGGAAGTTTGAAAAAGGAATTCCAAACAAAAGGTCCGGAAATAAAAAGAAAGCTAAATGGGGGGGGGCTAAAACGAAGGGTGAGGGAAAGAGGTACACGGTTGGGGGTGGGAAAAGGGGGGGCAAGTGTTGGGACCATACTGAACAAATGGGCTCAACAGGTGGCATGTCTGCGGTCAGATCCGTTGGCAACAAAGGGTTCCGGTGAAGGACATGAAGGTTGGGGGGAGCATGGGGAGGCGTCAAGACCGATCGAAGGAAAGGGGGGGTCAACGAATGAGTGCGGAAAGGTGTGGAGCACCTCGGGGTGGAAGGGGGTTACGCTGATCGCGACAACTGGTCGGGAAAAATGCTAAAAAGGAGCAAACAAGATCAAAAGCGAATCTGATAGATCCGGGTGTGGGCTTGATAGACAAATATGGGAGAACCTCGTGCCTGATGTGGCATCGCAGTAGGGGTGGGGGGGAAAAGGGAACAAGCGCGGCGTGAAGAAGTTCGACGTTGAAGTCGTGCATCGAAGCCGGCGGGAAAGGGGACGTGGGTGAAAGTGCGGCTTGTAACGCGGCGAGTGCATGGTGCAAATGGTTGATGTCTCCGTATCCGCCAGAAAGGGGAAAGAATGGGCGCAAATTTACAAGAAGACTTCGACTTCAGGAGAAAGAACCAATAAGAAAAGTTACGGAAGGTTGTCGCGGGGAATATCAAGGAAGATTGAAGGACTAAATGAGTATGGGACGTGGCCTCGAATTCAAGGGGGTGGTCACGTGCACGCGCAGGAGCCACGTGGCCCAGCCTTCCAAGATGCAGTAGACGGGGGAATGAAGTACATATGGATCTGGGTATTCGCATCGCGCATCGCGGACAAAGCCTGTCATTGCAGGGCATCCGGAGTATCAATGGGCGATTCATCAATTAAACTGTAAATTCAAAAAGGATGAGGGTCACCTCCTGGTGACTCGTGAGGACTAGAGGGTCCTCGTACGACACTCACTCCTTTAATGACGGTGTGGTCTTACTCCCATAGGGTCTGGGACCTACAAAAGGAAGAGGAATTCATCCGGAACATCCTTCAACATGGTTTCCATTCGGGGAGGAATACGCCTTGTAGTTCGAAAACGGCGGGAAAACCCAAAACAACGGCAGTAGAAAGAGGGGAGATCTGAAGAGGGTGAAAGTCGAGGCACCGTCAGAAACAGTTTGTTGGGGAAACGGGAGTACGCCGAAGGAACTGCTCTGGAAAAATGAACAACTTGGGAGAAGCATCGGACAAAAAGAAAAGTACAGGGTGGGGGCCGAATTGGAGTCCGCGTGCGATACAGGATGGGGAACTCGGGGAGGGAAGAAGAAGGGCAATTGAATCCCGTCTAAAGGGAGGGGAAGTGTTCTGGACTCGGGCTAGGTCACTGCCTTCAGATTTCAAAGATGAATTGTCGAAAATGGGAGAAAGGTGAAATGCGAGAAGGACTGCATATTGCGCTTACCCCATCGAGCGATTTAAAGTCGCCGGGAGTGGAACAACCGAGAGTGGGCAGTGTCAATCCTCATTCAAAACCGAGGATAGGACTCAGAAATAACTTGTGAGAGGCTGGAAGGTAACAGTATGGAAAAAAAAAAAATAAGGTGAACAAGAAGAAGGCACATGAATCAACCTTAGAAGCAAGAGACGAACAAGCGCCTGAAAGAGGGGATCACGTCCTTAAAACGCCACGAAACGACGGGAGGCGGTGGGAAAAAAAAAGCACTTAAGAAAAAAAGCGCCCTCCGGTGCAACGGAAAATGAAAGATAAGACGCGGGTCTACAAGGGGCGGAAATGCTCCTCCAAAAAATCAGAAAAAGAATCTCGAGGGAAGTCGGGATCACAGGAAGGGGGGATCTCACCTACGATAAGAGGAAGAAAAAATCAACGTGGGGGGACCCTAGGAGGAGAGGTAACACTGCAGGTGGGACGGAAAAGCAAACACCCTGGGATCAAATTCCGCCGTCAAAGAAATAGAGAGGACTATTCTAAAAGGGAAAGCCAAAACAACTCAAGACTCAAGGGTTGTTGGCTGATGGCCCTACACCTGGCACATTGACGAAAACGGGCAAAGGTGGGCCTCGGGTGCGGGTTCACTGGGCGTGGAGATAAGAAACACATCCCCACAACAAATGGTTGGTTGTAGAATAAAAGGTGATTCGCGGCCCGTGAATCGTCTCATTGTAATTGAGGAACAGGAGGGGGACTTATCGTCATAAAATTATCTAGGGAGGAAAAGAGAACCTAAGAGGTTCGCGTAAAAATGGACAGGGGGACAGACGAAACGGTTCTCGAAAGAAGAACTACTCCTGGGCCTGTGAATAGACATTGAAGGGCTCTTGAGGAAACAAGAAATTCTCTAGCGGAGCACCGGGTCATGATACGCATAGGGGAGACAGGAAGAACGAGCCAATCAATAGGGAGAACAAAGGTAATTGGAAAGGGCATCCGACAGGGTAGAGGGGAGAAAAAGGTCAGTGGGTCGCAGGCCAAAAGGTTTAAGCGTCAACAAAGGACTCTATGACCACCGAGAAATAGGCCTTGGGCAAAAGGGGAAAACTGGGGGAGAAAATGAGAAAGAAGTCGAATGTCACGTCTGAAAGAAGCCGGAATAAACACTGAACCGGTACACCACGGAGAGAAGCCACAGTAGAGTTAGGGAATTGGGTTTGAGGGTTGGGAGGGGGAAAACGCAAGGTTCACCACGAAAATTCTCGTTGGAGATGGGAATACGGGCGCGGCAACACGGCTAATTCGTGTGGAAAAAGGAGAAGGAGCAGGAAAAAAAAACAACGGAGAAAAGCCGATACACCATGAAACAGTTCATTGCTTGGGAAAAATGGTATATAGGCGGGGGGGTTATGGGCGGTGGCGAAGTTCTGGTCGCCATACCGAGTCGAGGTTAGAGAACATGGGGAAGTTCCGAGTAAGGGTCACGTTCGAGAAAAACTAAGAATCACAAAAGTACTCGGGGTATCAGGGTCAAGAGCGACTCCTGACAATAATAAAAAAAAGAAAGACGGTCTGTGGAAGGAAACACAGACTCCTCCCACCCAAATCGAGGGAAAGAGTTCGGTGGCCCTCCCGGGGCGACAGGAAGACCGCGCGATATGGGAAGAGAAGGACTCCGTCTACAGCCGCGGTAATGGGTGTATGTCATTCACGGAGGCCATTTCGGCCAGTAAATATCTCAGAGGGTTAAAAGGGAACGGGATTTATTGATCATGAAAGAAGCGCGGAGACGCGGGGGTCTGTTTAAATAGACGAACGCGGGGGGATAACCTGCACTGAAATCAAGGAGCCCGACATATGATGGACAGACATCACTTTACGCAGCAAGGAGAAGGACCGAATGCATGGGGAAAAAAACCTGGTATTAGAAGTAAAAATACTGATGGCGCGGGGCAAATTACATAAAAACTTGGTACATACGGGGTAGGCGTCGTACAAAACGCGGACAACACTACAACAAAAAAATGAGATCATCATGGCTGAAAAAGAAAGGCCATGGAGCCGAGGCGCAGTTATCACATCAGAAAATGAAGGGGGGGAAAGGGGGCACTATAGGACACCGGCACCGAATGAAACACAAAAAACGAAGTGAACATAGACGAAGCATGGGGCGGGCGGGGCGAACAAAGGTTCACGTTAATTGTGTACGTAGAGAGTAAATCCCCGCGAAAGAGGTGGGGGAGGAGGAAGAGGGCTGAAAAATTAAGCTCCATAGCCCAACACGTGGGATAAATATCACCTCGCAGTGGGACTATAAGGTCAAAAAGGAATTTGGACAAGGGGCGCAAAAAGGTAAGAACATGCACTATCATGGAATACCAGAATTTGATGACAAAAGGACTGGAAGACACAATCTAAATTGAAAAGAGGGCAGAGGCAACTCTGAGGAGAAAAGAAGCCACTACTCTTTCGGAAAGGGGGTCGGTAAAGGAAACACCTCAAAAAGCGCTAAGCGAGGGAAATGATGGTAACTGTAAGAATGTCGCACAAGCAGGTGGGCTGGGAAGAGATAAATTATGCTGTACTGCACGAGCGACAGAGAGATAAGCGACCGAACAAGACGATCGGTCAAGAGAGGGGAAGTTAGGAAAGTGGAAAAAGATGATATCAGTTGAAAGGGAGGGGAGCGGGCTGAGCGGAGATACTGAGGGTGTGCGTTGTCCACGTAAAGCTTGGGAGCCCATAGACGAGGGGTTGCGGGGGCCGAGCCGTCAACCAAGATAACCCTAAGCTAAGGAACAACTGGCAGTAAAGATCAATCATCGATGGCATGATCTAACCATCGCGCCGGGGACGGAGAAGACTCAAAAAACAGAATCCGTGACCAAAAGCGGGGAGGGGAGAAAGAGCCAGAAGCGTAGTATGAGGCCTGCTTACGATGAGACGACAAAGGTGCGACCGAAGTGATTAGAGAAACGCACGGGGTAAAGGAACGGGAAAGGGGGGGGGTAAGACTTGTTCGAAAGCTACAGTGAAAAAACCTCCACCGGGAGGAGATGGGGAGGGCTCGATCAACAGGGGGAAGTATACTCACAGGAAGTGTTACAATGGAGACAGTTTGTCAAGAAACAAGCGATGTAGAGGGGAAAAACGGTCCGAACGTGCTAAAGCACCGAGACGGGGTTTTCCCGCGAGATGGAGGGCAATGCAAGAAGAGGTATGGGAAGGGTGGGAAATGTATTCTTCCAGACGCGATCGGAGAAAAGGGTCTGGGGCTGTAGGGGAGGGAGCTAGCTTGGGGGGAACACGGTAGGAAAAACGGGAGTCAAAAAAGAAATAAAGGGGTGTTCAGCGGCCTGTGTGGAAGAGAGGGGGATGCAAAAGAGACATCGCGACGGCAAAAAAGTTGGTTATAACTAGACGAAAAAAGCAGTCTGGGCGGAGGTTCTAAGCCAGGGCCTATACAAAAAAAGATACAGGATACGCGAGGGAAAAACCCAAGGGGGGCGGGAGTGCCGAGGAAGAGCATGAGAAAAGATGGGGCCTATGGAAGACAGGGAGGTCCACAAGTTTGGACTTATCAAATGGAAACAAAATCAACGACAGGGTTGGGGCGAAGCTATGTAAGGGTCTAAAAACTCACCGTAAATAGAAGGTAACCCACCGAACAGCTACCACTTGAAGAGGAGGAATTGGGGGGGGGAAACCAAGAAAAACCTTGGGAAAGGGTACGGTTCACTTGGGAGAAAACGAGCCCGCAGGTTGTCCAAAACCAAAGTTGCCAGAAAGTCAACCAATCCTTTGACGTAACTCCTGAGGGAAAGCCCAAGAGGACGGAGAAAAAAGCTTTTGCAGCACGCGTCCGTCAAAAATTGGAATCCAGCGAGGCAATGAAGGCGTTCTGAAAAGAGCATCTGTGTAGGGACAATAATGCGGGAAAAAGCGACAAAGGTGGGGGTAATGTCCTGGCGCTAGGAAGCAGAAAGGGCAGGGGGGGGGGCCAACGACAGGAAAACCAAAATGTACGACGGGGTAAAAACACTCAACAAACAGGAAAATTAAGGATCAGGTACATACGCTAAATGGCGGCGAGCCGAAACG
>Ga0179591_1164170_pt1 | contig 12654 bp, 5 predicted proteins | sample CZOMad2_1_08_16f_FD_182891 | JGI IMG/M metagenome (GOLD analysis project Ga0179591, IMG submission 182891) | Vadose zone soil fungal communities from Angelo Coast Range Reserve, California, USA - CZOMad2_1_08_16fungal (PacBio error correction) | ecosystem: Environmental > Terrestrial > Soil >...
GGTGTTTCGTACGTTCATGAACGTCCAACGCCGCGAAAATCTGGAGCGCGTCTGTCCGCGAGAAATTAATAAGGACCAACCCGTTGAGCGAAAATTTTTCTCCGGGTCTCGACGCGCGCACGCTCAAATCAAAAGCGTGACCGGTAAGAAAAGTGGCAATCCGCAGTCGGGGGGGTACAACTGATCAGGCCTTCCAAATCGTCGCTGGGCTCCGAAGGGACCAGGAACGCCAAATAGGACCTCGTGCAGGAAGACAAGTTAATCGGAGTTGAAAAAAAAACAACGGGGGGACCAAAAAGTGACGAGGCCCGACGTGACGCGGAGAAAAAGGGAGGAAAACGCACGTGACCTCTATCACCCGATTACGCCGGATCCTCCTAAGGGTCGAAACGTAGTGTTTTTAACGTCCGAAAATGCCACGAGGAGGAGAAAGCCATTCCTCGTCGTACCCTAGCCCTATGGGGGGGAAAGCCAATTGCCCCGAAGACAACGATAGGACTCGGGGACGAAAAGGTTCCGTCGGTAGAAACGACAAGTGGCCTCGGCGTAATTTGCATCAGACAGATGTTGCTCATGATCGGTTGGAGATCCTGGGAAGGCACATGTGCACCGGGGGGGCGGCAAGGGAACAGGCTGAAATGACTCTGCGCAACAAATAAGACTTTATGAAGTTTCGTAACCAGAGCTGAGGTCAAAAAATTTAGGTACCGAGTCATGACAAAGGTCCAGCAACAGGCGCGGGTCGACAGTGAACCAGAAGCTAAAGCCAGGTGGTCGTCACGACGTAGAGCTGCCACAAGTAAGGGGCCAGAAAACTCGACGTCGAAAAAGGCTGAGAGATTCTCGGAAATAGGAGTCGTAGTAGACGTTCCGCAGTAACCGGTGCCTCCAGGTGAAGGACCACACAACGAGAAATGCTTCGGTTAAATCCGTGGGAGTCCAAGCTCAAGGGCGAAATCTAACCGCGCCCGAGAAAGGCACCTCTAATATCGCTTCGAAGGAAAATCCTTCTAAAAAAGTGACGTCATTCGAGATAGTAGAAACGGGAAGAGGTAGAAATCGCATTTCGCTAACAGAGAGACTAAGAAACCCGGCCCGAGTCCGGGATTAGACTAGTGCCTCTGCCACCGAAGAAACAATTCCTGAAATGTGCAACGGGGCAGGAGAAACAAGGTGGGTCGAGGATAAGTTTGTCAGCGGAAGGGAGGACAAGGCAGACGCGAGGGAAGGAGGCATGTGTGAGACGAACACTTAATGCTAGGTAGGCACAAAATCTATGTCGCGGACAGTGGGACCGTAGGCGTCTCTTACTGGGTTTGGGGGGACTCGGTTAGTAATGTAGGGGAAGACGGGAACAAGGGTCGGAATCGAAGCAGAGTCTAAGATTTAAACCGCATCGTCGAAGTTCGCAGGGGGAAGCAGGCGTGACCCAACAGGACTCGGCTAAGGAAATATCGTGGGAGGAACTGTCGGGTCGGGGTTGAGGGCGGCTACGACGCAGCTCATGCGGCTCGGTGGAAAGGCAGGGTACAAAACACCTTTTTCCCCAGAATACTATCACAGGGGGAGTCCGGGACTGAGCATGCCAAGCAATGGCGCGTCAAGAAGAACGCAAGTCGGTGACCAGTCACCTTGGAGGCAAAAAAAGTGGTGCGGGTAACTAGAGGCGGCCAAGAAACCGCGATATCCAATGCCCCGCGGAAGAGAGGGTTCAGAACACAAGCGAGGGGGAAAAGTAGGGCCTCAACAATCCGGGTCAGGCCAGTAAACAAAAAACACACCCCCAAAAAAAAAAGAATCACCGGAACTGTGACGGAATTTGGGGCTGACAAACCACCGTGATTCTCACAGGGGAGAAGAAACGGAGTTGTCAAAAAAGCAATGAAAAAGGCGGGTGGGTGAACGGAGGGAAGCGGGTAGAAAGTAAAAGGCACGAAAGGATTAGGGGCAACCAACGTACCCGCAGAAAAAAAAAAGTAAGAGGGCCGAATAATCAGTCGATGGAAACGCGCGGGGGAAGATAGCCGAGGAGGCGTCGTCAAACAGGAGACGGGAGGAGAACTGGATAAAAACGAAAAGGATCAATGAATCCCACAAAAGAATCGGCAGAAGCGGCGGACAGCGGGACCTTGAAATTCAATAAAAAAAGAGCTTAGACGAAGTGTACAGATAGATCTAATCGAGACGGATATAGGCGGAGCTCCGGGAAATAAAAAATAAGACTGCCGCGCAGTACGAACGTTCAGGGAAAAGGCCCTCAACGAGAGGAGAAGGGGAACCTTATTAGAACAACGAAGTGAAAATCTCCTAAGGGGCCTGAAATCGCGAAAAAAGGGTAGAGCGGAAAAGCTTACCGAGCCGTAGGGCCGCGAAGGAGGCTGGGGACTCTCTTAACTAGGTGGCGTTGGGGAGGGGGGCGGGGAAAGAAGAAAATTAATTCAGACACCTTGAGACGCCGAGATTATTGACCAAAAAGTAGGCTTCGCGCCGGGAAGCGAGGGAATACTAGAAAGTGCATGAAAGCTTTGTCGCGAACCCAAATCTTCGCAAAAGACATAGGGGATTCGGTAGGCATTAGGGAGCGGAGTATGAGACAAAAAAAGGAACGCCGTTTTATGAAATAGGCAAAAAAACGCAACGGAATGGGTAGCGTGGCAAGGGGGAGCGCGGGGCGGTCGGTCCACGAAAGGGCCAGGAAACTGCAGACAGGGGATGAACGAGGTTATCAAAAGGTTTTCATAACCGGCTGGGAGTGCGAGAACGCAGTTGACCAGTCGCAACCTGACGATCAGTAAGGAGGAGGTCTAGAGCGCGGTAGTAAAAAAAGGTTCGAAAAAATGAAAAGGGCACGAGGGGCCGACAGGGAGAAAAAATCAGGCAAGTTGATTGAGACGGAACTGTCTTAGAAGAAATGATGGGTAAAGGATGAACACGCCGATGTGCCTCTTCACTGGCGGACTCAAGGGTGGGATGGGAAGAGGGAGCACTTCTTATGTGGAGGGAGGGGAAAGTGCAGCAAAAAACCCTCGCTTGTCCGAATACTTCTCGCGATAAAACACGGGAACAGAGATCCGATAGTCAATGCGTGAGTAAACTTCTAAATTCATACGCAGGTTGAGCTCGCAGACTCTGGAAGTTGTGAAGGGAAAAAAAGTCTAAGAAGAATCAGCCTTTGAGGGGTACTAGGGGGGGCCCAAAATTACTGACTACGACTGAGAAAGGGGGAGGGGTGAGAAGGAAAGTTCTTGATCACGGAGATTTCGGCGATCAAGTCGGCTGTCCGAGGGTCAGAGGAGAGTGTCGCGGAGCTACGACCCCCTGGTTCGGGGATAAAGGCCCATTAAGGGGTGGACGGTGATCGACATAATGAAGCAGAAGAAAAAAAAGAAAACGGCAAGTCAACTGGAAGGAGAACGTCGTTCCTCGGAAAGGTCCAAAGAGAGCTTCAGGGAAGTCACGCTCAAGGGTCGCTCCAAAAAAAAAACCACAACGGGAGGAGGATAAAGGATAGAAACGGAGAAGGTGCAGTGGCGAAGAGGTTACCCGGGGTAGAGGAAGAGCCTGTTTCCCGCCTTAATCCTGGCTAGACGAGGCCGTGCTGTTCATTACATTCGAAGAGCAAAGTCAGGGAGAGAACTACGTTCCGGAAATTGGGGTAAGGGAGGGGAGGAAAAATGGGGTAAGTAGGAAAATAACTAGGATTAGAAACATGTGAAAGGACAAAAACGGCAAGGTGGTCGTCCTCAATAATTATCAAAAAAGCAGCCGGATGGTCACGCGAGGAAAGAGGAAAAAGGTGTTCCAAAGACGGCCCACTAACAGGGGACGAATTGTAGATTTACGTCGACGGTCTTACCACGAAAGGGATTCTACTTAAAAGACCAGACTAAGAAGGGGACCCAAAAGGAAGAAAAGGCCTTCGCGACAAAGGATCTTTGGAGTGACGCGATGAAAGGATGCAGTACGTACCTAGATACTTAGTAGGGGCATGACAGGGAAGCCAAGAACAGAAATCCAGGGCTAACTCGAACAAGCGGGCGCGTGACGTGAATCTGATTTTCATCAACAGGTCGTCGAAAGACGACTAGCAAGGGGGAGTGGCTAACTACGACCTTAAATACTAAACGGAGGCGTGAAAGTATAGTCCGCGAAAATTTCTGTACAAAGAGGAAACAGAAAGAACGCAGTAAAGAAAAAGAATGTGTGGAGGGGGACGGGGGTCACACCACGCTGAGTCGACACAACCTCTTGCAGCAAAACATGGCTAAATGACGAAAAGAAGAGTGGGGAACGGCAACGTTTGAAAACAAAGACTACCGCAACTAAAAAACATGCGAGACAAGAAGGGGCAGGGGGAAGAGGGCGCAACAAGGCTTGAAGGAGAGAATCATAAAGGGTAAAGATGCTAACTGCTAAGAGGGAGTTGAGGAACACGAGTTAAGAACCCGCCGGGCAAAAAGATTGCTCGTATTAGAGGAAGGAGGTCGTAGCAACTAAAAAAAAAAAACTTTAAACCCTTAAGATCTCGGGTCGGACAGTTGTCGATTGGATACTTGTCAAGAAAAACCACGAGGGCAGGCGGAGGGCCCCCGCCGCCTGGGTCGCGGCTTCCACTGGCACTCAAGAGCAAATAAATAACACAAAAAGGGCGCGGGGGAGAGGAAGGAGGGAAAGACAAGGACAGTTGAGAAATCAGGCGTAAAGAGCCGAACGCTTTGAAATTGCTCCTTTCGAGTCGACTGGGGGGCAAAATCATGCATAGGCGGAGCAAAACCGGAAGTGGCCCACATAAGAGTGTCGCATTCACACGAGCACGCAAATCAAGGTCCTCCCTCTTTTAAATGGGAAAGAAAAAAGGGGGTCCTCGTAGTCCAGATGAAGGGGAACGGGGTGACGGGGGAAAGAGACTCGTCCAGAGGCGCCCTGATTCCTTCCAGGGGGGTGTAGACAACAGGAGGAGATCGGAGGAGAGAGAAAATGCTCAAGGAGGAACCATGATTTGGAGGGAATCTAAAATTGACGTGTTGGACGGAGTACCTAGTGCCCGAAACGCTCCACGTCGGCATGGTCACACACCACAAAGAAACCACAGCAAAAAAAACAGCAGATGCATTTATCTTTCCCTGACCATGCGCGCGGCTCGAAAACGGGGCTTTATTGCACAAAAGGAAAAGTATCACTTCAGTAGTGACGTCGGAAAAATCAAATCACCACGTCAGGGAGTCCATCGTGCAAGAAGGGGGCCCGCTCCTCGTGGAGATATCGGGTCTGGGCAGAGGGAAATCAAGGCGGAAAAGGGATCGGAACCTAGGCAGTGATAAACGAAACAGTGGGATCAGGCCGGATCAGTCCCCGGCCCTAAAGTGTAATGGGACACTCGGGTGGCAGGGAGGCAAAAAGCCGACAAAAATACAGGATCTTCTTCTAGTCACGGGAACACAAAAAAATCTCTGAAAAAGAAGGGGGAGCTCGGAGAACCGGTTTGTAACGCTAAGGAAATGGAAGACCTTCTGCGCGGCCCTCTCTGAGCACAGAGGATCGAGCCAAAAAAGTGCAGTTCTGGCATAACCAGGTCAATCTTGACAACCAGCGAAAGCAACTGAAAAAGGGAAAAACTTGAGGCGTCGGTAGGGGATGATACGTTTTGAAGTATCCAAAGAAGACTCAGGACACACTGCGCCGCTAGGAGTCCGTGACATACCGAAAGAACTCAGATCAACCTACCAACCTCTCTTCTCCAGGACCGGGTCAAGAGAGGTTTCGGGGGGTCAGGAGGAAACCGGATCAAAAACTAGAGGGAATGGTTGAAGCGCTGTCGATCAAAGCAATAATAGTCAATTTCAAAGGAAGAGTAATTCGGTCCTGTCTGAATACCAGCTGGTGAAGGAAGAAATAAGGATAAATTCGCGGCACAGATATTAGGCTTGGGTACTAAAGGGGGGGGTCGCCCTGTCCCTTTTCTCCAACTTACACAACGGAGGGGAAGGAAAGATACCTTGGGTCTGCTGGAGGGCTTGGGGTCCTCAGAGCTTCTTCACGGAACCGTACTTCCTACGACACGAGTTGGGACATAAAATATTGTCAACGCCGGAATATCTCAAAGCTGCATTGGTAAAGTAGTGACGGCCGCCACGGCTGTACGAATGAGGGCACTCTTAGAAAGAGACTAAAACAGCGTCTAAAATTTCTTCGTCAACGAAAAGCGGGTTACTCGGGGGAGAAAAAGGCCGAGGGAAAATCAAGCCAATCTGGGCCCTCATGAAGGGTATCTGAAGGGGACGATCCGGGGGAAGGTGAAGGGAACGTAAGAGAACCCGAGAAAAGCTTCGGAGATTCCCGGCAAGCGCCGCAAACCCAATTTACTCTTTGCAAAGCAAATAAAAAACTTGTCGAAGGCGGACTGAGACGCTGGACTGACGTGATGGAAGGCATAAACAACGGGACACGCGATGAGCATTAGAAAAAGCAAGCAAAGTGACTGGCCGAGACACCCTCACTCACCAAGGTGCCTGGATGAGCTAATTATGAAACTCCGTTTATAAAGAGGTATTTCTTGGATAAAAAACTTGACTAATCGCAACATCGTCGGGGCGAAGCGGGGGAGTGTGAAGACGCTACCATTTCCCTCACACAGAGTGCGGTCATTCATCAGTAAATAAAAAAAAGGCCGCCGGCCCTTTTGACCACTCATCTGGGACTAAATGGACCATAATCTGTCTTCCACGGAAAGCAGGGGGTTAAGAAGGGTAGCTGGGGAGGCCCCCGCACTTTTCTATACTAGGGGCAACTGGGACTTAACAAGCGGCGAATCGCTAAGTTTGAACCGGTTTCGGATCGTGGGATTGGGGCAAAAAAGCTAAAACAAATAAGCCCCTGAACCACTTCTTGTCTTACTCAGAGACTCAGGTGTTTTCCTCATTCACGGTAAAAGGGACCCCCAGTGATCTCGGTTTGCCTCTTCTCTACTAGGTTGAAAAACCTTAGACCCCTGGACTCCAGGCGAAGAGCGAAGGACACTAAATAACGACCCGCGACCGTTCATAACGGCAAAATGGGTTCAACTACAAAGGAGTTGTCAACAGAGACCTGCCACAGGAGCGAATGGAACCGATGACCACCTCCATACTCGTAGTATTAAACTAATCTTGGGTGAAAACCCAAAGGCAGAGAAAAGCTAGAAAGGGTCGAATTCAGGGCCTAGTACTCACGCAACTTCAACTCCCCCGGAATCCATGAGACAGAAGAAATCTGGGTAACTGAGGTACTAATTCTAACTGGAGATCTGAACTCATCTTCGGTCCAAAACAGAGCCGACGAAAGAAAGGAAAGACCGTAAGGCGGGGACGACAAGGTAGGAGGACCAAGCGTCAGGGTGGGACGGCTTGCTCCGCAATGCGTTATGATGCGGGTCGTATAAAGGAGTAAAACGGGTGCGGGACGAGAAAGGACACAGACTGCGACCGGGAAAGGAGCAGGGTAATCATGGGTCAAAAAACAGGCCTAAGTGCAAACAGAATTCTTCAAGCCGCAGCCAGAGGAGCGGGAGGACAATAAGACGACCGGTCAGTTTTCGAAACAGAGCTGGCCATTCCTCTACTCAAGATGAAAAAAACCGAGCTCCCCCTCAAGTCGGGGGACAGTGAAAAAGGCGCAGAACTTGGGGGCCGATTCGGGTAAAGAAGACAGAACTCATCCTTAAGTGACGAAAGTGGAACAAGCTCCAGGGAACTCGAAAGCGAATAGGAAACCGAAAGACGGATACACGAGAAGACAACCGTCTTGCAGCACTCTTGAGAGCGGAAATCGGAAAAAAGTAGTTACGAAGCCGTGCGAAAAAAGATAGCTGCCCCCGCCGCCTGGTCTTACACGCTTGGCCTCGAAACGAAAGGAATCAGACGGCACGAGGTTGGGCGAGGAGGAGCACGAAAGGTAGTCAGAATCCGCAATGGGGTCCGGCCGACGGAAAATATCGAGTTATCACCGACCAGCAGGAAGTGACTCTGCAAATGGTGCAAAGTGCTTCCGGTGGCGCGGTGGGGACTGGGCGGGAAACGAGAAAGGGGTAGGCAGCGACGGCTAAAAGAAAATGAACGAATCCGCTGAGTGCAGGGCAATTGGTGTCCTCTGGAAAAAACCACGGTCCCGCCTATCGACCCTTCCGGCGTTTAGAAGATTACTGTGTGCGGGGAGGAAACAAGATCAGTGTCAGGGAAGGTGTTACGGAGCGGTGGCAGCAAAGACTCCCATGTGAAGGGGGAGGGGGGGCTAAGATCACATGAGTGCGGGACTGAGAAGCCGGCGGGGCGACGGCGAACAAATCCGACAGGGAAATAAATTATGCCCCCCCCAGGTTGCGGGACTCGACTTCGCCAAGAACTTATCCGATGCCCAAAGAGCGGGGCATAAAAAAAAGATGGCCTCACACTCAGTTCACACCCAAAGAACAAACGACTGTGGGACAATTCAGGGGGCGAAATCAATCCCCGTGATTCTCAACTAAAACCGTGTCAAAGAAGAAAGGCGGGTGTTGCGCAGAAACGGGCGGGAGAAAAATGCCCCCAAGAAGGGCCCAAGCGTCCGCCGTACCAACACTTCCGGACAGGAGAAGAGGTAGGTGAAAAACGAAGAGAGAGACGGCTCAGTCCGTAGCCAAAGGCGCGAAGGGCGTCTCTTAACAGCAGAAAGACGAAGTCATAAAAGCGGTAGGAGCGTTCGAGAAAGGTGGGCAAAGGAACGGACCCGCGATCACTTCTACGTCGCAATCGTGGGCAGGAAAGATAGATGAAAAACAAAGCAGCGCGACACGCTCAGCAGAAAGAGGAAAAAGGTAGGCCATCAACGAGGAGATCGTTCCGAGAGTTAGCCAAAGGGGAAGTTCGGAAACTGATTCCAACGGACCGGGGGACTGGGGGGGCCGTGGCGTGACCGAACGGAAGGAAGATATGATTGGGGTGACTCATTGGAGTTGCGGCGAGTACAATAAACACGTCTTAAAAAACCGACTAAAAGGCGAGGGGGTCAAAAAGGATTGCGGGGGGGACGAAGGAAAAATGCGATTACTATGAAAAAAGAGAGCTTAGGAGCGAACAGTAAGACGCAACGGGAAACGCGGAAATGCGTTCACCTCAGGCGACGGTTCGGAGAAAGGGAAGCCTGACACATTGCACTCACATTGAACGCTGGCCTTCAAGGCAGTGGACGTGTAACGTCCATGGAAGGCCGGTGGAATCAAAAGAAACCATCCGAGGGGATCGAAAGAGTTTGTAGACGGGGGACAAAATAACAAACTGACTATCTTAAGGCGGCTGTACGGAGCTCGCGCTTCGAAATTTCTAGTAACTAGGTAAAAAAACGACCGTAAACTAACAAATGGGCAGGGGGAGGCTTGCGGGGCGACGACCTGGGTGTCCGATGGACAACCTAGTCATCGTCCCCGGAACACTTGGGGAATATTGCGCCGTGCGCGGGTAGAGGGCCTAAAGGTAAACCCTTCAAGGGGTTCCTGTCCTGCAACTCTATAACCGACCGAGTCAGTCAAGGGACGAATCTTGGCTGTACAATGAGTCCCAGACGCGGTTCAAGACGCAGGAGTAGTGGTGTAAGCGGAGACGACTCTGAATTTCAAACACTGGTGATGGGGCCGAGAGAACAAGCTGGCCGCTCTCAGGAGGGCCCTAGCTGGTTCGGAAACAGTTAGTGAGATTAAGACACGGCGTGGAAGGGAGACGAACGTTCAAAAGGGAGAAAAAAACAATAAGAAACCAGAGCGCAGGCCCCAGTTGAGGTGCAGGAGAGCATCTGACATCGCAGCTCGGGACGCCTGGACGCGAGTCCTACCAACGGAAAAGTCAAGTTAACTGCAGGGGGACACGCGAAGGTTATCTAGCGAAGGTAGAAAGTAACCAACGACGAGGGCCAGGGAGGACACCTTACCCGGAAGGACACGCCCGCGCTGGCGCTGCTCGAAAAGTTAGCCCCTAAGGATCGGGGGCACATGGCTCTGATGCGAAAACCAAGGAAGCCAGCCGACGAAAAGCTCGCCAGCAAAAGCACCCGACTGGAAGAGGAAGGACTGCAAAGAAATACGGACGTGAACGTCTGCATCCTGAAGGCAAGCTGAAAAACAGGCTCCCAATCAGTGGCAACTTATTTCAAGAAGGTGACGTTAGCCACCACGAAATCGGAATGAGAGACTGAGAGTACGGTACGACGGACCGTATCGCGTAACCTTCGCGAGGATATTGCGGGTTACTTAGAAAAGAATATTCAGGAGGAACCGCACTGGGGTCTGATGACTATGGCGCAAAAAGACAGCCGGAAAATCGTCACACCCTGGCGGAGGTGACGATACATCGGGCGTGGGGAAGCACCAAAGGATCAGGTCAGGAGAAAACACAGCACGAACCGTTGGCGTTCAAACACGGTAGGAAAGGACTTTCAATGTGAACGCCGCGAAACATTGACGCCGCGAAAGAAAGACGATAGGCAGGGGGTGCAAAGTGGCAAACCGATCGACCCTCTAAAACCCAAGGACCCCAAGATCAATAAGGAGGGAAGCCATACTTGAAGCCGCCACAAGACCCTGAACGATCAGTCCAAGGTGCGCAGAGGCAACCGCTGGCCGAGCGAGAAGAGCGCAGGAATGCGACCGCAACCGAGAGAATACGGAAAGGGCGGAACGGAAAAAGAAAATTCAGCACTCTTTCCAAGTCAGCGCAGAAGATCCAGCACTACTTGGGCAAATCGATCTGCGCGGGACCATGGGATACGGGTATCTTTCAGCGCGCAACAAGATCAGGGGAGCAAGAAGGACCTCTGAAGCGGCCTTCCCACAGCAGCCACACCGGCTAGAAAGGGGCGAGAGAATCAGAGGAAAATACTACCCCAGGGGGAAACATTGAGAAACGATAATCCTCGCAGGGGGCAAAAATTCCCAACGGCCAAAAGCAGCTGCTCCCTTGGGTTCATAGGACTATCGAACCTTACTGGACCCCTCACTTAAACCGACTTCTCGAGGGTCCGCCCGGTACCCTGTCAAAAAAAAGGGTAAGGTCCCCGAGTCGTGGGAACGTAGAATAAGTCACCAGGTTCACGCTTCCATGGTAAGACGAAGACGGATCGCGGGGACAGGAGCTCACCGGAGATTGCCCGTAATCCTTGACGTGTTGGAAAGAGGGCAGTCCGGCGTCAAACGTCAAGAGGGTGCATTGAGAAGGTTCCCACGCCGCAAAACCGTGGGGACGTGCGTTGACACGTTGCCGGAACCACTGGATGTGCACCCACGGGAAAGGAGAGTGGATTATGTGCAATTGCTGGAGCAAAGGTAAAAAAGCCGTCTGAAAAAACCTAATAATCAGGGGCCGGATATCATCTGAGAAGCAAAAAGAGAAAAAACCCGTCGGCTTAGAAACCTGCTGCTGTTATCGCCTGACTCCCGTTAAAGGATCAAAGACTTCAGAAAAAAGGAATGAATCAGCCACATCTTTTGAAGAAGGGCTGGGAAACAATGCGCTACCAACACTGTATGAGAGGCGGGATCAGTCTAACCCGACAAATAAATGCAAGACGAATAAGAAATCGGAAGCCGACGTCAGGGGTGGCACTACGCGGCCGGCCCCAAAAAACATTAGCGAGAGTAAAAGTCTCAAAAGCAGACATCGAAGCGAGGCGAAAAACAAGGGCAAGAGTTTCGGCCCGACCAGACTACAACTTAACAAACAAAAAGAAGGAAAGCCTGGGCACCAGGGGGGAAAATCCTTCAGTGAAGAGATAAGGGGCTCTAAAAAAAGCAAACCTTAACACTGCGATTCTGGACGTACGAAAGCGCGCTCCTCTACCAAAAATCGCGTCGGAATGGGGAAAGATGGAGGGGGTGTCCTGCACGAGTTCGCCTGCCGGCACCTGGGCGAAAGAACTTTCCAAGCGCAAGTGTGGACAGAACGCGAATCCGAATCAGGCGTCACGGGAATCATACGCTTTTCGACAGTAGAAGCGATAAGCGACTAGAAAGGACAAATGTCGAAGTCCTCAGGAAAAAGGCCCTGGGGGGGGTCACCCCGTCGACTGCACTGGTCTTCACGACGGCGGCACAGGTGTACCAGAGTCTAACGAGGGGGCGAGCGGCTGGAAGTGGGAACGACAGTAGAGGGGGGCGCATTCCACTCTCGTCGACCTACCCCCCGAAAATGGGGGGAATGCGACCGAGCAGCTAGTAAGGCGACGAGAGGTCCTAAGAACATGTTTCCTAAAGCGCAATCTGACTGGCCGCGCAGTAATGGAGACAAATGGGAACGAAGAACCCGTTTCCCGGTGCCGAAAGTTAAACCCCGATAAAAGCCGAAAACGGGGTACCTGGGAGCAAGCAGGACGCTGGATCCCAACCCAAGGTAAAACCCTAGAGGGCTGATGGCGTGGACCTTGGCGGCTCACTACGAAAAAAGGGAAAACTATAGGAGGATCACCACGTGAAAAGTCAGCAGGGCCAAAACATCACAAGTGAGCTGGGGGGACTTCAGCGATGCCCTCAGGATCTATTCTGCTGCAGTGGAAGGTACGGCAAAGGGCCTGAGGGCTCGTAAGGGGCGGGTCATGGCGATCTAACACGTTATACGAAGTGCCCGTGGGGCGGAGGGGCTCGTAGACCGGAGCGGTTCG
>Ga0179591_1192001_pt1 | contig 12654 bp, 14 predicted proteins | sample CZOMad2_1_08_16f_FD_182891 | JGI IMG/M metagenome (GOLD analysis project Ga0179591, IMG submission 182891) | Vadose zone soil fungal communities from Angelo Coast Range Reserve, California, USA - CZOMad2_1_08_16fungal (PacBio error correction) | ecosystem: Environmental > Terrestrial > Soil >...
CTCTGAGCGCAGCAGGACGACAGCGCGCCACTCAAAAAAACAGAAAGCAGCTAGCTAAACATCCGTCGCAGGAAAAAAGGGGCGTGCGCCGGCGAGGACGACGGGAGCGCGAGGTACGAGTGTAACAGAAAAAACACGGCGGCAAGAGCACTCGGACGAAAACAGCGAAAAACGCGGCTGAGGGAAGCCAAAGAAAAACGACCTCGCCCGAGCGCGCGAACCACAAGTTTTGCCCTCCATGGAACCGCGCGAAGCCGGAAACTCAAGAATACCCGGGGCGAGGCACGGAGGAAAGGGGCTACAAAGGGAAAAAGAAACCGACGACGTGAGCCTGGAAGCATGCAAGGAAGAAGAAAAAAAACAACAACGGAGGAGGAGGAAAGAGGTGGGAAAGACCGCCACAGATCAAGACTTAAAACGGCAACCAAGCGAAACTGGAAAAGAAAGAGATCAAAGAAAAGGAGACATCGAGCTTTCCGCAGAAGAAAGAAAAAAAAAAAGGCTCTCGCCCGGCGCCGAAAAAACATTGTCGGGGACAGGGGCAGGACCCACTTCTCAGAAAGGACGAGCAGCATGCGGAAAGGTGAGGCATCTAAGAAAAGAAACAACGGGTGTTGCGCTGGAACAGAAGAAAAACATTTGTCGAGTCGGCCGGCGCCAACGGACAAAATAAACGGACTTAGAGTTGTGTCACATCACTACTCTGGGAGAGGGAATCGAATACACAAAAAAAAAAAGCGGCTATAGGGGAAGCGGAAGAAAAGCTGTAATAATGCCGCGCAAAAAACGGAAAAGGAAGTTCGACCCCGATCTGTAAGAAAAAAAAAAGATTCGCCTCGCTGGCGCCCAAAAAGGGACTAAGAGTCGCGCTCCTCCACAGGTCGAGCGGAGGGGGCCGTAGGAGAAGGACTTCAATTAAGGGGACGCGCACTCCTACCGTCAAGTGTGGTAAAAAAAATGAAACGGGGACTCCTGCCTGCCTGCCACTCTAAACCTGGGGCTGTCGTTGAAAGAGCTAAGTGTCTCGAAAAAAGGAACGCAGGCGAAGCGTCATCAGCGGTCAGAAGAGCCCAGCCGTCTATTCAAAGTCAGAAGAGGGGAGACATCGGCAAATCGGGCGAGCTGAATGGAAAAATAAAACCATACGCGCCAACAGAGAAAGAGAAAAAAAATGAAACACACGCATACTCGCAACACCAAGGAAAGAAGGATATCAAATAGAAGGAGCTGGGAACTCCCGAGCTCGAGAAAGGGGTGAAGACGGGGAAAGAACCAGCGGTGGCAAAAAAACAAACTACGTGTCCTCACAGAAGAGCATCGACTATAATCACCGTAGAAAAGGGAACGAAGCGGCCGCGAGAGAGGCTGACGGCAGGCCACGTCAACGGGACAAGCGAAAAAAGACGTGTAAAGCCCTTCCGGCCCGATGGGGGACGCTCGGGGACGAGCATGACGGGTCTAATTCATGGGGCGGAAGAAGGAAAAAATCATTGTACTATCAGGAAAAAGGCCCGCTTAAGAAAGTGGGTGGAAGGAGGGGAACGTCTGCAAGGAGTCCCAACTTGGTTAAGGAGAGTAAAAGAAGCCGGAGTTTTCTCGGGGAAATACTCCCCTTCCGTGCCGATGGGGACCCCGTTCGGAAAAAGGCTTTCACTCAGGCACCCACAGGGAAGGACGGAACTTCACTAAAGAGGTTCCAAAACAGAAAAAAAAGTGGCAATGAAATACGGAAAAAGTGGGGGGAGCCGAAAGGTCTCAGGATCGTTAAGACAAGGGAACTGACAGTCGACTTCTCGCGGGAGACCACTAGGAGAAGGGGAAGTTTCTCACTGCACGAAAAGTAGGGTAAGTCGCACGGAGAATCCTGTAAGAAAGTCACCTGTTGACGGAAACCTCAAGAACGGGGGAGAAATCTATCACGAAGTCCTATCGATGGAAGGGGGTCTAAAAAATGAGGTCGTCTGAAGCGCACGATCAAGGAAAGCCAAAAGTAGGGGAAGGAACGGAGACGTTAAGAAGGAGGACGACAAGTGCGAGAAAGGAGGATCTACAGATTTACGGAAAACGTAGTCTCTTTCGTCGGATTCCTACGAGAAACAATTACTAGCTCGGGACAAGCTCGGTCCGAGGGAAGACGCGAGAGGGGGAAATAGATTAGGACTATCCTTCACGGAAAGAGGAAAATAGATGAAATTGGGTGAGGAGGAGAAAAGGGGTCCCTCAGAACGCGAAGACCGTTAAAAAGGAGGACGGTGGCAAAGGGGTGCTCTGCGTCTGGTTGTGAAAAAGAAAACGATAAAGTCAAAAAAGAGAAGGGGTATGGCAGTGCCGCTCAATAGAAATCCTGGAGAGGGGAAAAAGGGAGACCGCATCAAACCCATGGAAACGGATCTTCATTGATTAACAGGAGAAGGAGATCGATAAAAAGGTTTGAAAGAGAACGATAAAGCTGGGCTCGTGTCAGAGGGTACCTACTTCGGAAAAAACGTAGCCCGCAGACCGGGGAGTGCTCTGGATTACAATAGGATAAAAAGGGCAAAATACTTCAGACCTAGACACAAAACCGAGAGATAAAAAAAGCTATGCTAACAAGAGGGCGCAACCTGAATGAAACAAGCATGAAAAAAACTCAAACAAAAAAAAATGGGGGAGTGAATCATATGCAACACTGAAGGAATTTGAAGAAGGGAAAACCTCGCTTCCGGCAGTGTCGGTTGTTGAAGCTAGGGGAACAGCCCTCAAAAAGGGGGACGAGTCATGTAAAAGGTCTCGGAGAGGCGTCAGAGATAACAGCAAGCGGAGGCACTCGTGCATACCGACCCGCGTATCGTTTCGTAAAAGGGAAAAGGCTGGAAAAGCCCTGAAAAGGCATCGGAGTCCGGAAAAAAAAAACGGGCGGATGTCTATCGTGACCGTCCAGGAGGGGGGTATCCTTGAGAAAAAAGACTTCGATTCGTTCCATGGTCCGTAGGAGTTGTAACACCCGACGAACGCGAGACCAATACTGAAGTCAATGGAAAGACGGATCGCCGACATAACGGGGCGTCAACTTATGCACCGGAAAGAAAAAGATTCGTATGAATCCGGTAATCCGGCCAAAGAGAAGGGGGGAAGACAGGCGAAGAGAGGACAGGATAAAAGCTCAGTAATAGATCCTTTTTGCTCTAACTGAGTGCAACGGAGAAAATCCGCTCACATCACTGGGAAGATCCAGCAAAAAGATCTAAAATAATAACTTCCCTGGAAGAGGGAGACCCTACGGTGGAGTTCGCCACGCTAGTCAAGAGCTCGGAAAAAAACGGTACTAAGGGAAAAACCCAGACATATATCGGCGAAAAAACGAAATCTAGAAGTTGCTTGGAAGGGGAGAGGTTCTATGAACTGAAGTGAAGGTAAAAGGAAAGGCGGAAAAACGTCTTCTGGGAACGTCAAACCGGCCCCAAAAAAGGGGAATCAAGAAAAACGACTTTGTTATAAAGATAAGTCGACGATGTTCGGTCTACATGAATAAAAAGAGAAAAACCGGGGGACCAAGGAAAAGGGAAGGAACTCGGGAGTCGTCAAAGAGAGTTCATTACGTAGATCAACGATCATAAGTCCGTGGGGAGAAGGAAAGGGGTCGGAACTAAAGAATTCCAGCCTGTTTTTCCGACCAGAGGGAGCGGACGCTGGCGTAAGGGGGAACACAGCCAAAAACCCTGACAGACCGCGGGGAAACGTTGACGGAAAAAGAGTGGCGACGTATCATCAAAAGAATTCTTAATGCGTAAGGTCGTAACTAAGCTTCACAGGCGTGGGGGCTAGCTGTCTATAGAAAGGAAAGAATTAAGGTCGAATTCAGAAAAAAAGGAAAACGCCTCAGCGTTGAGAAGGTAATCGGAAAACGGTCAAGTTGACGTGGGGGAAGGCACAACGTGAGAACTCGACAGGTCGTGGCGCCCAAAGGGAAAAGGACGTCTGAACTGCTTCCCGCTAAAGAACAAGGATGCTGGAGAGTCAGTCTTAAAAAGATCTTTGTGGCCTGGCACCGAAAGCAAAAAAAACAACTCAATCGAGGGGTTAAGGAAAGGGAAACAGCAAGCGGCTACAGGTCTCTTGGAACCTGGTCGAAGTCAGGAGTTAGAGGGGGGGCAGCAGTTGGGGAAGGGGAAACTCCAGTAGAAGTCGAGAAGTCGAGTCGACGTCTATAGCAGAGATCAAGAGGAACTCTTCCTGTACCAGGCATAGACGCAGGCTCCTAGAGATATTCTGCGAGTGAAATAAAAAGCACGGGTGAGTCTACTGACAAGGGAAGGAAAACTCAACGCATCGAAACGAGAAGTCATTAAGGAGGGAAAAAAACAATTGAAGGCCACAAGAAGCTCGTGAGGACGTGTTAAAAAAAAGTCAGCATTAACAATTGGAAGGAAAAAAGAAAGCACGACAGATCCCATCCGCGCAAAGGGAGAAGAGAAGGGTCCGTCTGGATCGAGAGAGGGGAAGAAGAAGCGATTGACAGGAACATCAAGAAAAGCGGCGGACCTGAATCCGCTGCGCAATTCTCGGAGGGAGGGGAAAGAACACCTGAAAAGCTCCCATCGTAAAGAAGGAATCTTCAAACGAAAGAAGGAGGGAGAAGAACACGGTCTTATTGGGACAACTAAAAGAAAGAAAAGGGGGTTCGTTGTGGGGAACGTTCTATACACAGCCCGGGTCGTTTCTCCTAGATCGTAAATTTTAGAAATAAAAAAAAGAGACATCTCATTCTATAGAGAGAAAAAGGACAAGATGGCCCGCATGCCGGACTAGAGACTTCGTTAGGGGTGAATTGAACGTTCACCTACCGAGCTGGAAATAGAAGAGAGAAAAAGAGCAAACTGGTTCTAGAGGTTTCCTCCTTTAAAACCGCTAAAAAAAGCGGTATCACCCATCCGGATGCAGCGTCTGGAGGGACGACAGAGGAGAAAGACGACACGTGAGACTGGGGGCAGCATGGACAAGAAATCAAGAAAAAACAACACCATAGACGAAAAAAAAGGGATAAGAGTTGTGGACCATGGCCTGCCAAAAGCAGGAAGAAGGAAATAGACAGACTTCGCACGCTCCAAAAGAAAAAATCGCCCGGGGTAGACAAGTGGCTGTAAAGCAAAGCGTTTGTGCAAGGAGAAAAAAGGCAAAAGAGAATGCGAGAAGAGGGGCGCTAGGTAAAATGAGTAGTTGCCGTGGGTCAAAAGAGGCGAAAGACTGGGACGCTCGCAGGACCCATACGGTGTCGGGCTCATCTCAGAAAGAGAGGAGCAAGGGGAGAGGCACATCGAACAGCCACGAAAAGACAAGGGGATACGTACTGAAAATGCGGCAAGAAAAAAGGGGAGGAGGAGGGGGCCATCCGAAACGCATGGTTCGCTAAAAATATCCCGGAATCTTTCTATCTTTGCCAAGAAAGACCCGGCAAAGACTCAATTCCGAGCAGCGAGGCGATTCACGGTCGCAAAAGAGGGGGGGAGGAGCAATCGCGTCGAAATGCTACTCGACTTCCTCTCCTACTTCATAGAGAGAGACAACAAAAAGGGGGAAGAGGGATGTGCGGGCACTTTCGTAAGGACGAGGAAAAAAGAAGCACGAGCGGCACAAAGAGTAGGGGGGTGGACGGAACAATCAGGAGGGGGGCAACAATCCGGGGAAGTTTTTTCGCAGATGCTGGAGGGGGAATGCAAAAAAGAGAGTCGCTAAAGTGAACGAGCCCGCAGGCGCAAACTCGCACCTAGAAAGAGGGGGATCAAAAATCGAAAAGCAAGAGGAGCTTCTAGAGAAGGAGAAGAAAGAATCGACCTAGACGAGCAAATAATAGCAGTACTAACCACTGAGCACACCTGGTTAACAAACAAAAATAGAGGAAGGCACCCCAGGGAACAAAAACGAGATCTCTGCTAAAAGGGAGGGGGGCAAGGACAAGAGCTATGATAGAGGGGGACGAAAACGGGGGTCACTTCAACCGAACTATGTCGAGGAAGGAAAAAGGAAAGGCAATCACTTTTCTCGATCGAAAAGGGGCAGGCGGAACGACTTCTCCAGGGGCAAAGGAAGGGTTAAACGAGCGTCAGATAGCTAGTAGATTAAGGGGTCAGACCACAAAAAGAAGCTTTCGAACGTTAACCGGCGAAAAAATTAATTGAGGGAAAACAAGGGGAGGAGCATCCGGTTTAGGACTGAAGGATCGGCCGCGAAGGGAGGAGAAGGAAACCGTCATTTACTCTACCGTGAAAAAGAAGTGACTAAAAAAACTTGGAATTGCATAGAGAAAGGGGCGTCAAAGTTTCTCGGGGGTTAGGTCCAGTTTCGAGGAAGGGGGAATGACTCCCGCAAGATTTCAATATCGGAAAGTACAACCCTATTAACCCAGGAGTGTCCTTTAAACGTACGGGACCAGCGAAAAAGGGAATGTATAGGGACGCGACGTCACGTCAAGCGACTGTTACGACTACTATGGTGCACAAAGAACTTCGGGAAAAGTTTTTGGCGAGAAACGGAAGAAAAGGACCACCTAGAAAAGGAGGAGGAAGGTTTCGAACACGGGAGAGAAGAAGTGTTGTGGACTGTGCAGGAAGAGGAAGCCGTCGCAAAAGATCAGAACAAGGCTACTTAACCGGAAAGATCAGTGCACCGTAGAGATCGATCTCTTAGGCAGAGGAGAGGTCTGGGAGGAAACACGCATGGAGAGTCACGCACAAGAGCTTGATAAAACTACCACGTTCAGTCGAAAATCGAAGGGGGATTCTGCGATTTTCATAAGCAGAAGGGAATAGGGGACAGCTGTGAGACGTCGTAGGCTGAGCTGAGGTTCCGAGGCAGACTGCTCCAACATTACGAGAGGCTATAGAGATATAGCTGTGCTAGGGATACAGTCGGTCAAAAAAAGGGAAAGAAAGGCGTAGTACTTGCTGAGGGGGAAAAGGGGAGGATGATGGGTATCTCTTTCGACCTAACCTTGGTTCAGTGGCGAGCCAAAGAAGGAGCCGGAAATCAGTGTGGGATCTTCTTAGTGTGGAAAAAACAGAAAAGCCCACGAAGTTGATCTGCAGTGAAGAAATAGAAAAAGGGCGCTTCAAATATCCAAAAGACATAAATACCAAAAAAACGATATCGAATCTGCACAGGTCTACAAGAAGAGGAAAAAGAAGAGACATTGAGGATCATCTTGTAAGAAAAGAAAGGAGTCGATTAAAAAACGATACCTCTCAAAGGGTGTAACATCCTCTTATTAACATAATAACTGAAAGAAGGGAAAGAAAGCCAACCCGCAAAGGAGAACAAGAAAAGGGGCTGAAGGGAATCGTCGCTCAAGAGAAAGGGAAGATCTCTCAACAACACAAGAGGATAGAAGATGCAAAGTGTTACAGGAGGAAAGAAGGGAGGAGAACAGCAAGAGGGCGGTCGGTTTGGCTCGGATGCAAAAAGGAGATCTAGGGTCAACGAGGGGGGGAATGGAGCGGAGAGTTCTCGAAAGAGCACCAGGAGAAAGGGGGGGAAACACAGAGTCAGAGTGGCTTGAGAGACGAGGAGAAGAAGGTGTAGTACCTTGAATCAAGTCTCACTCGTCCCAGAGTGTACGTGGATATCAGCTGGGAAGCTCAGCCAAAGCTCCTTGAGAGGAAAGAAAAAGAACTTCCTCGTCGGGAAGAAGAGAGGGGATGTGAAAAACAACCCCGACAAAACTCTCACCCTGATCACACAAAAAGGAGGGAGAAGAACCAAATGACGATGACGTCCAGCTGAGACTAAACAACAAGCACAGAGTCCCTTCTATAAAACCGTAAGGAGTGCGTAGCTCACATCGGGAGGGTAAAAGCCTAGGAGGGAGGGGATATGCAGACATCTCTCCGTATACGAAATAGGAGGGGTTGCGAAGAAGACTGCACTTTCTACGAATACGACGACTTCGACTCCCAGCTTGCGTACGAGCAGAGAAAGAGTCAATCAAGAAGGAAAGGTGCGAGTTTCGAAGCCGAGGGTCTAAAAGCAGAAGAAGGGGACTTCCACCGATCGACGACGGTTCTCAAAGGACAGAAATAGAATAAGTTGGATCCTACGTTGGGGGGGGGGGAAAACTTTGAAGAAAGGAAATTCCTAGATGAGCCACGCTCGGCTCGTGAAAAAAAAACGTCCAAAAAAAGCGTCCCAAAGGGGTAAAAAAAAAGAAAGCATGCCGAAGATGTAAGGGAGAAAGGGAGAAGGTCACCCAAGTTTCCCGAAGTGAAGAAGGTCACTCTGGGGAGTCCAAACAAGGTGCGTGACTCGAAACACGATAATAGTCGTTTCTAAAAAGGACTCCGGAAGCAGAGTGTAACCCATATGGTGGGGGAACTCGGCACACGCGGAGTCAGGTTTCCAGTGCCAAAAACACCCATGAGGGAAAAGCGAAAAAAAGGGGGGATCACACCCCGTTTCTACGTCAGACAAAAACCGTTGTCTTCAGCGGAAAAGGAGAAAGAAACGTCAGAACCAGCATGGTGTGGCTTAAACTTGTAGCGTCCGATCTGGATAAACTCTAGATCATCACCACGAGAGGGTACGCACCCAGTGTCCTGACGAAGACCAGAGGTCACATTGGACTTGGTTGAAAAACCGGTAAGCTAACCGAGAGCAACGAAGCACACGTCGGCGGAACTGAGCGTCGTATCTGAAGAGTCGATCGGGAAAAAAAAGGGAGGCGTTAGAGGCATGCTTCGCAATGCAGTGAACCTTCGGCCACCCAAAGAAAAAAATCGCTGTTACTTGAGCAAAAGACGAAAAAGCTATCGCAGACTTTCCCAGAGTGGAGGGGTGAAAGATTGGAGGGGAGGAAGTAGGGGGGGGGGAATCGGAGGGGGGGGGGGACGGGAGGGTGGAAGGTGGCGTAAGGGTTGGGAGGTGGTGGAAAGATGTAGCGGAAGCGATGAGGGGAGGGTAGGGGGGGGGGGGGTGACTGGGGTGCGGTGGGGGGGAGGGAGGAGGGATGGGGGGAGGGGGTGTGGAGGGGGGGGGCGATGGGGTGGGGGGAGTGGGGAAACATGAGGTGGGGGGGGGGGGGTGGGGTGGAAAAAGTAGAGGGGGAGAGAAGGGGGGGGAAAGAGGAGTGGGAGGGGAAGGAACGAAGTGGAGAGGCGGAAACGGGGGGGGGAGAGGAGAGGCAGGAGGAGGCAAGGGGGGGGGAGGGGAGGGGGGGGGAGGGGGGGGAGGGGGGGGTAGGAGTGGTGGGGTGGCGGGGGGGGCGTGGAGAGCGGGAAAGGGGGGCAGATGGGTGGGGGGGGGGGTGGGAGGAGGCAGGGTGTGGGTAGGGGTTGGGGTGGGAAAAAAGACAGTGGGGAGGGGGAGGCGGGGTCGCCGAGCTCATGAGGATCGGTTTGAGTCAAGGTGGAGGTATCGCGAGATATTGGTAGAGCTCTTCGAAAAGGGAAACTCTGAGAGAGGATCTAATCGAAGAGAAGAGTCGGCATAGACTCTGCGGACGAGAAGGCGAAGGCGCCTCTAAGTAGGTGAGCAAGACAAATCCTCCCAAGTGTCGCGACCCTCGAAAGGAAGAAAAAAAACATTCAAGTGTTAATGACCCAAAAGAGGAAGGAACACAAAAATAGGACGGCGGAGGGAAGACGCGCAATTTCCTCGAATAAGCCAACATCAAGACGCGCCATAAATCCGAGGAGTGAGAGGAAAAAAGAGCCGTAATTTGCGAAAAAAAAGGGAAAATGTCTAAGCGGTCTTTACGAACAAGGGAGAACCGTAATCCAGAGGGGGAATAGGAGAAGGAGGAAGAACATGAATTTGCTCCTTCCAAGGAGACGAATGATCGCCGAGGCCGTGGGATCCTAGTTCAGAAAAAGAGAAAAAAGGGGGGGAGAAACAGACTTCAGCAAGTTTTTGGGGGGGCAAAAGGCGGAAAGAAAAAAAGTACCAGTTTCTCCGAGGGAAGGAAGGGGAGCCGCAACAACAGTAGCTCATCCGGACGACGAATCGAGCCAATACCCGGCTTCCCGCACAGGGAAGGTAGAGAGGGGAGAGGGGTACCTGAACCCCTGAAACGGGCAGGAAACTCGGCCGAGAGTCTCGTCTGAAGGCGAGGGGATCTCCCTTGAAATCATGGAAACAGGGGTCTATCTAACCCGCTCACGTCTCACCAGGGGAGGGAAGCGACCTGAAAGTTCTTCAGGGGAGAAAAAAAACGTGATTCCTGTTTGGGGGAAGTCAATGACACAAGAGGAAAAGGATAGAAAAAAAAGAAACAACGGAGGTAGGAGGAAAAGAGATATAAAAAGGGGGGGGAAAAAAAAAGATCCCCAGTATCACGGGCGTCGTCTTTAGAACCCAGGACCTCTGTAGCACGACTTCCAATAAGAGAATCAAAGGGGGGGGAAAGGGAAAAATGGGCGACTCTCGAGCACCACCAGTTAAGGATGAAGAGAGGCCAGTACCTTATGCCTTCTCTCCCGCAAAAAGGGGGAAAGGGAAGGGGGGTCGGTGCCGTGGTGCAGAGAACGGGATCCGACGACGCGCTCAGCCTTAAGCGTCGTAGGAGAGATAGCGCTATAGCAGACGGATTATACACACGGGAAGCTATCACAATCGACGCTCCTGACGAAAAAAGGGGGGGGGATAACAGCGCCAAAGCCGCAAAATGAGAGTTGTTAAAAATACGAACTTAGAAGAAAAACTGATCCCTCCTCTTGGACGAGAGGGGGAGAAAAGGGGAGAAGTCTGAACGACGTCCTTGCCAGAAATACGGAACTGCTCAACTTGGATTAAGGGAGGAACAAATCTGGCTCGTCCAAGAAGCTGTCGAAATTAGAAACGCTGGGACGCGAAGAACCAAGAGAATCGCACCTGCGTGGATACTGAGGCGGAGGGAAAAATGAGAAACTGCGAGGAAGGAGACGGAGGACAACCGTCTGGAGGGAACTGGCTGTACTTCCCAATGGGGAGTTGGGAAGAAACAAAATGACTACCTAGTTCGATTAGCAAAGGGAAAAAGGGAGAAAAGATATTCTCTCACAAGGAGGAACAGCGCCCAGAGCATCCCGGTCTCGGATCCAAAAACAGGTACTCTAGGAAGAATACGCGAAGGGAGAAAAAAGAAATAAGGCCATCAATAAGTCCGAAAATAAAAAACCAACGGATCAGGATAGAAAATAAAACAATGATAAACGACATCATCCTGCGCTGGCAAACGCCGAGGGAAGAAAAAAGATCTCTCTGCTGTGAGATTGGGAAAGGACACCGAGAAAGGTGGTCTCTGAGGGTACGAAGGTTAAAGGCGACCAGACTCTGCGAAGAAACACAGAGAAAATAAATCTGGGGGAGAGATCATCGGGAAAAAGAAGAGGAATCGCAGTCCGGTTTACTATCTGAAGCAAGGAGCTTACTGTGGCATCACACCCGTCTCACTTAAGCTTCTAGTGTGACGGCATAAGAAAGAAGCGAAGGAAAAATCGCAGGAAGATTCCGGTCAAAAAGGAAGAAGTTTCGGAACATAGGAAGAGAGGAAAAAAAGCCTGGACGCTAGTGGCGAAAAAAAGGGGAAAAACTTGGGCGATGTCTCTTCCGCTCACTTGGGAAAAGAAGAAAAAATGGGAGGAAGAGGTCCTCATTGCTCTGTGCCTAGTGAGCCTACACAAGGGGATGCCGTATGTGCAGGGGCGAAAAAACAAGGCTGCCCAAAAAAGGTTAAAACGCAGGTCTCGGGAACACGAGGATCGGGACTTCGAAATCACCATAAAAAGGTTAAGGATCCGAGTGCAGGGCAAAGGGGAAAGGTTGGGGATCGGGAGGGTCCAAAAAAAAAAAGAGGTAAACGTCAGTCAGGACAAGACAAAAAGCGGATAACGAAGGGGTGGCTAGGAACCTTTTCACCGACTCCTTCGAAGTAAAGTCAGGGTCCGTGAAGGAAAAAGCATTCGAACAACGACTGGGGTCGTCAGAGAGAAAAAAGGAAGGAAATGGTCTGGAAGGAAACGTCTTCAGAAATCGTTTCATCGGAAAGGGAAACGCGTGAAAACTCCCAAGTATGATCTACCTCAAGGGGGGGGGACTGCGATGCTGCTTCTATGAGAGGACAGAGGGGCGACGTCTTAGTCCTTCGAAAGTGGAAGCGAAAGCGGGAGCCAAAAATTAAAGCTCGAGACAGGGAGGAGGAATCGTAACCATATAGGAGGGCAGCGGTTTAAAGAGATAACTCTAAAGAAGAGAAGGGGGAGGATCATCAAGGTACTCATTTGTGGGGAGAAAAAGAAAATCTACGCCCTCGAAGGGAGGGCTACCTCCCGTGAATCCGAAAGAAAGGGGAGGTCTTCTTTTTGTCACAAAGAAAAGGCAGAAGGGGCCCCCACGAAGAAGGGGGATCTCGTTCAGCTCAAAGTTCACTCCTTGGGGCGAAGGGAGGAGGATTCCAATACGGGAGCACTAGTTCGGGAAATAATCGAAGCAATTTCTTGAAAGGAACAGTATCTCGATTAGAAGGAAAGGGAACTCGGTATTCTAAGAGGGCCTACGACTTATCTTGAGTGCGAAAACTATGCAAAACGATCCCGCTGCACAGTCAAGGAAGAGAGTAACCCTATGATACTTTCCCAGGAATTAACCAGACCCACAAAAACTAAAATGCAAAAACGACGACGGAGGTTCTCCCAGCAAGGAAAATTTCAT
>Ga0179591_1374805_pt1 | contig 12654 bp, 10 predicted proteins | sample CZOMad2_1_08_16f_FD_182891 | JGI IMG/M metagenome (GOLD analysis project Ga0179591, IMG submission 182891) | Vadose zone soil fungal communities from Angelo Coast Range Reserve, California, USA - CZOMad2_1_08_16fungal (PacBio error correction) | ecosystem: Environmental > Terrestrial > Soil >...
TACAACTTCAACCGCAGTTCGCTTCCCAGAGTAAGGGTGGGAAACCGTTTTCCTCAAGTAGAATCTCGAACTCGCGGAAGGATGATGAATGGGCTAAAGCGAAAGCACAGACGCTGTAACAACCGAGGTCCCCTTGGAAAATCTGTCAGACTCGAGGGTCGCATGAGGAGAAAAACTATCAGGGGAGGGGGCAGGTCGCGGGACGAAACTACCTCTCTGAGGTTTGTCCACAGTCTCAATACTAAACTCTGGAAAGATTGTAGAAAAGGTAAGAGTCTTTAGTAGTCAGTTTCCTGGGTGGAAGGGGCGTGAACTTGGGTCTAAGGCGCCTCGAAATGCTTAAGGAGGTAGGGGCGGGGCGGGGTGGTTCATCTTGAGTCATATTGGAAGTGGGGAAGGAATCAAAGGGGTCATAGGTGAGAAAAGGAAATGAAAGAAGGACAATGGCTATGAAAGGGTACCTCTCACGGGGATATCAATCCTTCGACTCAATCCTTTTTACTCCTAACGTGGTGGGGAAAAGGTTTGTTCCTGATGAGAGGTGAGTGCTTTCTCGACAACATTTAATAAACAGTTGAGCCTTTCTCGCCTGAACCGAATTCGGGATCTAGCTAGCTAAGGGACACACGGCGGTGACTTTCTCGGGGGGACTGGGCGCACGCTCGTGGTGATTGGCGGGAACTCTACTTCGCGACCCCTTCTCATACAAGCTTGCCCTCATGCGGTGTATCGTCTAAGAATGTTCAAGGATGGTCGCTTACCTGGAGACCATGCTTCTTCTTGATTACTGGCAGTCGACTATGCCTAGTGGGGTAAAAAAAAAACTCTGCGGGCACGTCAGAACCGACTCACGGCGTGTACAAATCTTATGGCACGCCCGTTAGGAAGGGCCAAAAGACCGGGCGAGGCAAGGAACCGAGGTTTGCCAACACCAACGCAAAGACCAAGGATGGCACGCGACAGAAATAAAGAGAAAGTGTTGCGACGCTCGGAAAGGGCCGCCGCGGAAAGGGGGAAGGGCTGTTGTGGTCAAGACGCCCGCGACTTCTAAGGGAAAACAAAACTAATTCAGGGGGGGGGGTAAACTCGAGCGCCTACGTCGACTGTTGCGCTTTTTGTGAAAGAATTTCTATCGTTAGCTGTCCGACTTCAATCCATGGGAGTGCGTATCATATCCTCCCTTCACGAACTCAACAAAAAAAATGGGAGGACGAGGTCGGAATGTTCGTCCTCGAAAGCCTTGTTCTCTGGCGGGCATTTGGCGAAACTAGTAGGGGGGGGGGTTGGTTAATAGAGACAACCCATCTTAACCCTGCGGGAAAAATTTATCCATATTAATCATTGATAATGACCAGAACTTTGGGAAGGGGGAAAAGGGTAGGGATTAAGAAAACAAATTACACATTAGTAGTGAGTAGAAGGGTGAGTTAGGCAGAATCGTGGGGGGCAGGAAGGTCTTCTTTGTGTCAGGGGGGGTACAAGGTCGGTTTATGATCCAAAGGAAGAAGGACCGCAAAGCGCGCCGTCGTGCAGAGAGGGAAGGCGGAGAATGAGGGTCGCTGTTGCGGGTAAAGAATCTTGGCGTCCTTTTCCCCCACATAAAAAGTGAATTGCAGGGGGAATGGGGAGGAAGGGGAAGAAAAAGAGGGCGGAAAGGGTCTACAGAAGGTTTCACGGAAACCCGTGGAAGGGCGCGACTAGTGGAAAGAACTCCTTGTGAAAGATGAGACGAGGCCTCTAGATGGGGCCTGTTTTCTACGATCACGAATATAAGGGGGGGTGGGAAAATGCCATGTATCTTTCGTTCTAAGGAGAAGTACGGGAGGAAATAACGCCGGGGGATAAAGAAGGCCTTAACCGGAGAGGAGCAGAGACAGAGACTCTTAATGAATTTGAGAAACCCCAAAAACCACGATTCGGCTTCTCCACAATTGGGGGGAGCGGGGGGGGGGCAACGTGGGCGGTGAGATTGCGGGCGACTCTCACAAGGGAGAAGGATGAGAGTTCGCGAAAGGATGGACCCTTAGAAGCGAGAAAGAGCTTGTGGAGAAGGTCTCACAGGTGGGGGGATCTCAATCGACAAATAATGAAGTGCTCGGGTATATGAAAAGTCAGGGAAGGAGAGCGGGGTCCTCCTTTCGTTCCAAGAGAAATCAAAGAAAGACGCAAGAACAGATTTCTGCATGGGAACAAACTCCGCTTCCTTAGAAGGCTCCTGGAACGTAGAAATTACATCGTCGGCAGTTGCCCAAGGAGGATCAGCACATAGTGGGTTGGGTAAGGGCGCTCACGCCGGTCCCAAACGGTTGGGGGACGTCAACGTGATGGGGGGAAAGGGATAACAACTGCCCGAAGTTGCACTGGTTCTGTGGCATGACCGCGAAACCGAACTTCACCCGTACCAGCTGAGGGGGAAGGGGTTCAGATTCTTGGGACAAGAATAAACGAAAATAGGAGACGACCTAGAAACGGGATCTGCGGGAATCGGGAGCACTTTGCGAATAACACGAACACAGGGAAAAACCTGGGGTGAAGGACCGCAGCACCCCGACAAAGGTCAAAAGGGAATAAAACCTTCGAAAAACAGGGAGGGTACTACTGTGGCATCTAGAGAGGAGGTGGGGCTTTCAGCAACTAAAGAAAGAAGTTGCCTGGGAATGAAGAATAGCAGGGAACGTATGTATCAAGGACCTAGCAGATTTGTCAGGGTCTCGAGTTCGATGGAGAAAGGACTAAAAGAGATGGAAAGACGTTGTTTAAATATCAATAAAGTAGTGAATCTAATGAGCGGAAGAGGTCGTAATGGGGATTGATGATACTGGGAAAGGGGCGTCTCGCTGAGCCAGTAGACCCAACGACAAGAAGAGGGTAAAGTTTTGGATATAAGTAACACGACAGCCCCCTCGCCGTCGGAAAAGATGATCGGGCGCAGAGCAACGAATTACTTTCAGAGGTCAGAAATTACAGCATGCAGGGAAGCTTAAAGGAGGGGACCCGAGTACCGAAAAACAGACCCTGAAAAGCGATGCCGTTGACATCGGACAAGTCAGAAAAGTATCTCGTTGCTAGAGAAGCGAGGATGGTAATTTGGTTGGGGAGGTGGACCACAGGAGGAGTTAAGTGGTCGTCTTTCAGTGGAAGGGGACTTCAGAGGTGGCTGGTAAAGGTCCCGGAAATGCGGGGTAAAGCAACGCCAATTGACATAGCTTTGGAGAGATCGTTCGGCACAGTGTGGGGCGAAAGAGGAATCGTAAATTCTGGACCGAACCGACGACGCTAACCATTGCATGCAGGTTCTCTACAAAGCCACTTCTCCTTTAAATGTTCGTGCACTATGAGGGCCCTCGTCTCTGGCGCAGGCCGCCACTGAGGAAGTGAGAGTGTCTCCACAAGAACCAAGCTCTTGGCCAGCAAGCGCCTTCACAAGACGTTGGGGGGGAAAAAGCGAGCGGGACCAATACTGCTGGCGGGACTCACTCGACCGTCAATTGAAATAGTGCCGGCTATCAAAAAAAATAAGGGAAACCAAAAAAAGCAAGGAGCCAGGCGCGTCCCACGGCGAGTCATGATGAATGAGAAGGTCGTGATAGAACGTTCGTGAGAACGGGGTGAGGTCCATCAGGGACACGAGGTCCGCTGAGCAGATGACATAACAGAGCCCCGCGCTGACTCTGAGTCTGAAAGAGGAAAAAAGGTAACAACAGAGCAAGCGACACGTCGTGCCAAAAAGAGGGTATCTTCGAGCACCAGAGAGTAAAACGGAAGAGAAAAAATGACAAGAAAAACCGGGTGGGCAAGTGAGGCAAATGCAATTCCTCAAGCAGGAAGGCTGCCAAGTTAGAGTAGTCTAGCGAACCGTGAAGAAGTGTTTTCCCCCGCGGAAAAAATCGTTTTAATCAGAAAAGAAAGTAGCCTCGCTAGGTGGCGGGCCTTTAAAAAAGTGGGCTTTATGACCGGAGGGTGCCTCTCGTGAAAACGGGGGAACTCCAGTATAAGAAGTCAACCTTGTCGAGACTTTGAATCTGGAGAAGGAATTTAGAAACCTGGACAAACCCTTACGGAAGAGGAATAGCTCGGCTTTGAGAGGTCTTCAACGGAACAAAAAACACAGGATTAGTAGGAGAGATTTTTGAACACTAGAGAAGCAAGATCGCCCTGACTTAATTGTGTGGGGGCAAGGGGGGTGGTCACGTAAAAGGAGTCGATCCTAGAGAGACGAGTATGATTCGAGGTCAATCGAAAGTCACTTCAGAGCGAGCGGATCAAGCCCGTTGTCACGCCACGGACCGAATCAACTAGAGAGGCTCATAGAACTGCAACAGCGACGCGTGACACTCTCTCGGAAAGGACAGGAGGGAGAAAGAGGTAGCTTCGAGTAGAGGGCTGATTGGGAAAGGTTAATTTTTGGGGAATGAAAGGTCGCTTCTTTCAGTAAAACGCGCTAGAAGTGGCTGATCTTGGAGAGGGGGGTGTCTGGAAGTGTTCAGTAAGCAGACTGGAAGCGAGAGCGCAGGGCGGGCTGGGGGGAAGCGGTGTATAGACAGGGGGCGAAGATGGGTGGTGAAGAGAAGAAAAAGACTTAGCATGAAAAAAACGCCCTCGCCGTGGACGCCGTGAGGGGGGTGGATCGGGGAGCGGGTGGAATGAGCGGATTGAGGGGGATCGAAAGATTTTTAAAAGGGGGGGGGGGGGGAAAAGGCAAAGAGGGAGGGCCGCCAGTATTGGGGGTCTGGGCTCCGGCAAAATCGGAAAAAACAAGGGTACGGTCAGTTTGTGGCGGCACTTATTTACACTCTAAAGAAGAAGAGTTGGGGCGGTGCTGAGGATCAAAATTCCGGCGACCTCCGAGGGCAGAGAGTGGAAAAATGGGGGGGGGGGGGGGAAAAATGGAGTCTCCAGGTCGATCAGGGGGATGACTTGACAACGAAGTAAAAAGCAACGAGGCATAGTTTTGGAGACAGAAAGCCTTACCGCAACGTGCAAAGAGGAGCATACTACTCACGGTGCTTAAGGACAGAAAAAGGAAGTCTCGGTCCCCGACGGGGAGTCCGAAAAAAAAAAAGTAGGAGGTCCGATTACCCGAGTTTGTGTTCGCAAAAACACACTTTCAAAAAGGGGGAAGACTCATACTACGCTCCATGAACGAAACTCGGTGGCTTGGGAGACGAATAGCAAACCGGGTTCGTGAGGGGTCGTTTTAGGATGTCCGGGGAAGTGAGAGACCGCGACTACGGTAACGACGCGAGAGCAAGTTCTGGGGTTGGCGCTAGCGGCTATCAAAAGGACTGCGAAGGGCGCAGTGCTACTAACGTTTCTAACAGAGCGTTTCGATGTCCGAACTTTCCCAGCATAAGGAGGGGGCTGCGAGGACATTATTACGCAAAAGGGGAAGCAAGGCCGGTATCATTTCGAAGCAAGTCTTCCGGGGGATGGCTAAACGACTGAGCAGACTTGATTACATCTTTCGAGATAGAAAGTCTGGCAGGAACAATCAAGGAAGAGAATTCGGTTACATGGTCCAATATTTCCTTACCCACTCGTTGATACAAACCGATAATTGGGTTTTTTTCTTAAGAAATAGCTGGTTGGGGCGACATGACACTTCGGATTGTCTGGTAGCAAGAAGTTTTGTTGCAGAAACTTTGACTGGGGGCCAGGAGAGGAGGAAGGCGCACCAAGGCAGAGGGGGAGGGTTTGATCCACTTAAGACGGCGATGGGACGAGCCTCGCCATAGTCTAGGTCGCTTCTAATTCTTGGGATGGCGTTGATCTTGGAATAATCTTTTGAGGGACTGATTGCACCAACTCGCGGATTAGGTGTGAAGGAGAAAAGTGGGGGGGGGGGGGAGAACCAGCGTCACACTGGGCGTGAGGTAGCCATCGGGCTGGTGCACTCCACAACCGTGGTAAGTTGAGCGTCGACGTTGTAAAAAGAAGGTGCCTATTACTCAGGACAACTTCCAAAGGGGGACGTGTGGTCTTAGTAAGCTCTTCAGAAGAGGAGTCTGGGGGTGCAAATGCCGGTTGAAGAAAAATGGTCTGTTCTTGCATTCCGTTGAGAAGAGGGGGAAAATGTAAATTGTTCCAGAGATAAGGAATCAAATTTAATAATATACAGATCACTAGCGAGCATTATAAGCTTATTGAGATAATCCCAAAGGGGGAGCACACTCGTCCAAATGCTGATATAGGAGGAAGGTGTCCTTTCGATTGCAGGCATCTCGAAAAAGGATTATGGAAATAAGATGATCCAGACTAAAGGATCACCCTTCCGAGTTTGTATGACACATCGGGGGGCTTGTAATCGTCCGCCGATCATCCCTCGCGGAGAGAAAGGAACAGGGCAGGTATATCAAGCACGATACTCCGCGAACTCGAACAAGACACATGATACATTCTGGGGCACACAAAAACTCGCTCTTCGCAAGAAGGGAGAGCAAAGACAAGAGGGCATGTCCCCGGCTGACAGGATTGTTCCTGAGCACGCCGCTACGCGGAAATTGAACAAACACGGGTTACGTGCACTGGGGGGAAGAATACTGCACTCCATAATTTAAAGAGACGCGCTTTGGTTTCGTGCCTGGAGCAAGAGAATGCCTTCAAAAAACAAGGCGATTTGTGTAAGGAACGATTCTGTAGTAAAAAACTCAAGCACATTAGTACCTTAGAGAAAGGTCTTGCTCTGGTGGATAAGCCGGTCAAGAAGCTACTGGTAGAACAAAACCCTTTGGCAAAGACCACTGGGGTCTGATCAACCGCCGAACTAAATAATGGAAAGAAGTCCAAGAGGATGGCATAACTCGAGGAAGACAATATGAACTAGGGTCATCTTCGCTGTCGTATTGAGTTCAGCAGGAAGAAACTTCAGTGGGCGGCTTTGGGAATTGTGAGAGTTCTCACTGAGGGGAAATCTGCCCCCGCGAAGGATGGGTCCTTTAGTCTTCGAAGGTTAAATCTGTGATAAGGGGAAGGGAGTCGCGTCCAAGTCCGGATAAAAGGGGGGATGGCCACCATCCGTAACTGGGACGTCGTGATTCCGTTTCGTAAGGGTTTTGCTGATTGCTCACGGTCTGTCATCTCGAGGGGCCAGAGGAAAAGAAAGCCGGCTCTGGGTGGTGATAAAAACACAGGTGAGCTCACAATACTTCCGGCAACTGCGAGCTGGCATAGCAAAAATTGGAGCTAGGTCAAAGGCATAGGGGCAGGTGGACAATACCGAAAAAAACAAGGCCTCAACGCTTGCTTCGTTCTTGAGGAACCAAGAGAGAACTTGAGAAAAAATGGTGGTCTTCTCGGTAAAAAGCTTTTACCGTGGGGTGTAAAGGTTGGGGACAAAATCGCTCTTCCTGAGGTAATGTGCCGTGAGGTCTGCGTAGGGGGGGACGTCTCGGGTTCCTACACAGGAGTCGGACAAACTTATGAAGATGGGGTCTACACTTGAGGAGTCAGGGTGGGGAGTTTTAGAAATCAAACTACTGCTTTGACCGTAAAAAGACGCTCCGCTCGCAAAGGGAAGAAGGAGGTAAATGCCAACCTCCACTTAGAGTGTAAATCGGGGGAATGGAGGGTAGGGGGCCGGGGAGGACAAGAGAGGCTAGAGCCGGTTTCCATCCCCATGCTTTCGGGGGGAAAAAAAAACCCACCCCTCGGGCGTGCACAGAAAAAAGGTCGAACGCCAAGTGGGCAATTCGCTACGGGGAGAAGCAGGCAGAGTTTCTTTCGGGAAGAAGGGCCTTGCATTGTGGCGGAAAGTCCTTCGATAATCATCAGAAACAAAGAATCCACAAGAGAAAGTCCACAAAGGGGGAAAAAGAAAAAAATGAGAGGGGCTTCATGAAAATGAAAGGGGATACTCCCAAGGTAGACTTAGGTCCCCCAGAGGGAGGACAGAGGGGGGGATTTTAGCGAATTTCACGCTTAGCACGAGGACTAAAAAACCCGGAGCTCATAGGAAAAAAGAATTCAGTAAGGAAAAAAAAGCAGACGTCAGCCACTTCGTCGAGGAGAACTAGAGAGCATGCAAGAAGCTGTACCGGAAAGGCCAAGGAGGTGGACCTCAAAAAGGTCACTCAGTGAACGAGGACGTCAGATACCAGAGTAGTACTGTTTGAGGAAAAAAGTCTACCGTTGCCTAAATAGTGTACAAATGCTAAAAGGAGGGGGAGAGAAACTAAATAAACCGGATAGAGAATGGGATACCAAAAAAAACTTACTTGTACCAGCGCGTAGGAAGAGGATGTGAGTCTTTACTTTACCTTCGTCTAATTGAGAAGAAGGAGGCTTCTTTCAGAATTCTCGCGGAGGGGAGGGGGGGGCCCTTAAGAGACTACTCATGCTGGAGGGGGGGGGGGGGCGTGTCATGCACAAAGAGCAAAAAAAAAAGGAAGGAGGGAACTATATAGATTTTGTTCATGAAAAATGACACCTCATCGCCTCATTCTAAAAAAAAGGGGGGGAACCAGGGGTTGAATAAAGAATTCGAAGATCATTGGAGTCGATGGAGCCGAGGGAAAGACTTCCTACCTCGCTGTTCCACGTGTGAAGAAAAGGGGAAGGACGCTCACATATCTGCGAAAATGGAAAAAAGGCTAATAAACTTCTGCCTGCCACAGGAGTGTTCGCAAAAAGGGAGGGGATTCCACGATGGAAGCTGGAGGATCACTTTTGGAAATGTTTACGTTTGGCCGGGGAAGACTGATTTGGAGAGAAGGAGAGGCACTTCTGACGCGCTGCTGCCAGGTGGCTGGGAAGCCGCTTCTCGTCAAGTCAGCGTCGTGGCTTTGAGTCGGAGGGAGAGGGGGGACTCGCCGACAGTCAGCGCAAGTCGATGGAACGGTGTGGAGAAGCAGCCAGGGGGGTCCAGAAAAAAGAAAACGCGCCCGTAGAACGGTGTGGGGGGGGAGAGGGGTTTTACCGGAGCGGAGTGGGCTGTGTTGATAAGGGAAGAGGGTCAAACAGGAAAGAGTAGAAGGAACCGCGGGATTAGCAGCGGGGAGAGAAGGAAAATTGAAAGGGGCGGTCGCCTTGGGGGACGGAAAGGGTCTTGGGGGCGACACTCTAACCTGCCTGAAGAGGGGGAGGAAAAAGGAAATAGCGTGGGGCCACGGCCGTCTACAGACCTGAAAGAGGTTTAGGGGGAGGGGAGGGGGGGGGGGGGTGGGGGGGGGGGGGGGGGGGGGGGGGGGGTTGGGGGGGGGGGGGGGGGGGGGGGGGGGGGGGGGGGGTGGTGGGGGGGGTGGGAGGGGGGGGGGGGGGGGGTGGGGGGGGGGGAAAACCCTCTGCGAAAGGGAGAGTCTGGGACTTTACTGGACCGCTCTGAGAAAGGTGTGGGTGGAAAAACAAAGGAGGACTCACCGGTCAAGTGAGCGCCCAGAATCCCATAGAACTGGGCGGGGAACTATCAACGTATTTATTTTCCCCGGAACCTGAGAGGGACAAGAAAAAGGGAATCCCCTCTTACTCTGAGGGGAAAAAAAAAGACAAACAGCACCTTCAAAGCCTCGGGCTGGGGAAACATACGGAGAAGGGGGATTACATCTGTTGGTCTGCAAGAAAAAAACTGTTTCAGGCGAGGTGTGGGTCGTTCACGCCCTACCCGGAGGGGCTGGTCTACTACTCGCGCCCAGAAGTCTGGGTTCTCTTCAGTCCCAGGAAGTAGAAGGCAACTGGTCTCCCCCGCAAGCTCCAGAGGGCGAGTCCGACTTTCCCTCAAAGGGGGAGTCGACAGCATATAAAAGGAAAAATCAGAAACTAATGAAGTGTAGGGGGGGGGCTTCTGTCCTGGAATTGCGGGAAGTCGTTCCTGCTGCACTTGGGAAGCTTCTCAAAGCATCAGAACGTGGGAAAAAGAGGACAACAGCCCGAAGGTCCGAAGAAGCAGTTATACAGGGCGAATGACCGTCATTGAGGAGCAATAAGAAAGGAGAAAGGGTCATTAGAGAACGAACGGGGGGGAGGGAAATGGGGGGCTAAGTTCGGTCTCATTGGGGGGAGCAGAATTGTTACTTTGGCCATGAGTTCCGGGAGAAGGGGAAGGACACAAGGTTTGCAATGTCTTGTGGGAGGAAACTTCGTCGTGGAAGAGGGCCAGCGCGGAAGGGGGGGAGTTCCCGGGGTCGGAGGTTGCTGAGGGAAAAAATTGGGGGGCAAAGAAGCTCGACCTTAGGCAAATAAAGGTTGGGATTTTTGGAGGATGAACGAACCGCGGCAGTCAGAGGACTTTGGGGGCATTGAGGGGAGGGTCCAAACGATTGGAAGGAACCCTGGGGGGAAAATCGTAGTCGGGAAGGAATCGGACAAGCACCCTATGGACGACGGGTGAACAGGAAAGAGTTCCTGGTGGCGACGGAGAAAAGATCGCGAAGAGAGGGGGGGGGGCCTACGTAGTAATCATTTTCGCGCGGGCGTCAAACTACCTTACTAGAAGGGAAAATTACTCAAAGGGGGGGGGAACGCCAAGTCCGGCGGGGTTGTATGAAAAAAAGGAGGGAGAGTCACACTCCACAAAAAGTGCGGAGGAGGGGATATCTTGATTTATATGCGGGAATTGCATAGGAAAAGAGTTGAACCTTAGAACGTCAAGCTCTCCTCCGGATCAATGGGGGGAGAAGGAGCATCGTGGTCGGGGGAACCGAAGAAAAGGAAGGGTGAGCTTTCTGATGAAGGCAGGGGGTAAAGAATGTAACGGAAGGGGGCCGATGAGCCCCTTAAACACTCGCCAGACCTGATTACTTACGTCATGAACCAAAAAATCGCTCTCAGCCTCTCGGTACGAGAAACAAAAGAAAATAATCAAGGGAATGGAAGGGGCAGGAAACGTTCAATTTCCTTCAAGGATCGAAGGGGGAAATACCCCCACGGTTGAAGTTCACATAGAATGTATAACGGCACGAAAAAAGTGAGGGAAAGGAGGGGATTCCGCCTCCCCTACACTGGATTAAAAAAAGCGGGGGGGAGGGGGTTCTTAGAAGGGTCGAACGGATTCTTGGAGAAAAACCACTAGACTCAACTCATTAGGGGAGTAAGCACGAAGGGACGCTCTTTAAAAAAGGCGGGAGGGCTAACGTGGCGAATAAGAAAGAATGCAACCCTTTGGACTTGAAGGAAAGGAGGAACACTACCTTCCAAAAACGTAAGGGGGGATTAGAACAGGAACTTGTTCGAGGCTTACGCAGGCGAGGGAGAAAGAGCAGCATCCACTTCAGAGTTTGTTCGGGGGGGGGGGGGATGAATAAGGAGTCGGGAGACTGAGGGGGGTACGGGCCCTCAACGCATAGTGAGGGGAAAAATCGAGGAAAAAGAAGTACTGGATCAAGCTGGGGTAAGAAGGAGGATTAAAAGTACGAAGGGAGGGGGGCAATCCCCGGAGAAGCGGATCCGAAGATTATCGAGGCCGATGAGAAGGGTTATTAGCTGATGCGAGCAACCAGCGCGGGAAGGCCAGTCTAAAGGGCACGCATGGCGCGGGGGTGGGAGAAAAAAGTAGTCAAAAAGGAGGACGTCGTCAAGCGCGGCTCGAGATCCATACTTCCTTCGGGCTCGAGTCCGTCGACCGGTAAATTAAGTGAGAAGAGGGACCACTGACACACAACCTACGGCCAACGGGACTGCGTTCTTTTCGAAAAACTACAGAAGTATTTCTCCTTCTGCTTCTATCCCAGAAGGGGGGTTAATTTGTTGTGTTTGGGCCAACACGTCTCGAAAGTTCGTCCTTGTGAGGGCTTCTTCTCAGGGGGGGAGGATAGCATCTGGGCGTGTCCGAGAGAATATAGGAACGACAGGGAAGATTTCACTTTGGCGACTAGGGGGGGCGCGCCAGCGTGTCTTTGAAGAAAAACTCTGCAAATGGAGACGGAGGGGGGGAAAGGAGCCGCCTCGCCAGGAGGACCTGTTCAACTCAAAAGTCTCTTTAAATCTCTACTTAGAAGGGAGGGGGGGAAATAGCTCAGTAGTCAAGTCATCAAAAGAGGATAGTATACAACCACAAGAGGAGTAAAAATACCTGTCACGCGGTGGCCAATTCGTAAAATATGTGGAGCTAGCAACCGACTGTCGGGCGTCGACCGAGAGGGGTTTCGACATGTTGAAGGAGAATCAGCACCGCGCACCACCCCCACGCTCGTCCAAGAGGGAGTACAAAGCTCATGCTTTAAAGCAGGGAATAATCCCGGGTCGATTATAAAGAAAAAAGAAGGGGGAAAAAAATCGACCGGCGACTGTCCGCTGAAGCAACCAGAAACCGAAAGGACTCCCGGAGAGAGGGAAAAAGTCTCTTCTGAAAACGGAAGACCAGCAAGCAATCAGGGAATCCACTTTTATGAGATGAAATCGAGACACGAAGAAGGGAGTCAAAAAAAAAACCGGAAAGCAATGAAGACACATTGCACTAAAAATCTGGAAAAGTCTGACGAGTAGTACGAAGTGGAGAAAGTCTGGCCGGCCAAGAGAGTTGGGGAAAAGAAAAATCGTTTCGGAACTCCCGGGCGCCATCTGGGAGAATCAGCGTCGGGACAAAGTGGACGCGCGGGAGGAAAACCGGATGTTCTATGGACGTGATACATCCAATGCGACTCATAAGAGAGTCGGGAGGTCGCTCGCATAACTTGTTTACAAAGGCTCGGGCGAGATTATGGCGCGGGAGGGGGTAGGCATTCA
>Ga0179591_1383574_pt1 | contig 12654 bp, 21 predicted proteins | sample CZOMad2_1_08_16f_FD_182891 | JGI IMG/M metagenome (GOLD analysis project Ga0179591, IMG submission 182891) | Vadose zone soil fungal communities from Angelo Coast Range Reserve, California, USA - CZOMad2_1_08_16fungal (PacBio error correction) | ecosystem: Environmental > Terrestrial > Soil >...
CCTTTGTCGGGGAGGTCACGTGAAAAAAAAAACAACACAAAAAAAGTGATCAGAAAAAGAGTTTCAAAACTTCATGAAGGGAAATGGTGCATATCCGGCCGACTGGCATGGGCGGGATGGTAAGTGAGCTCAGAGAAGGAACAAAAACGATCACTTGGAAAAAGGAGGAAAATATGTCAAAGGTTTTAACGTTTTTTCATGGGTGTTGGGGGAGAGTTGGGAAGGGCCAAGTTAGTTGCCAGGCACAATAGGAAAGGGAAAGCAAGGGGAAAACCTGATACAAAAGAGGGGTTTGTGCAAAAGAAGGCTGGGTTTGCAAGGCGTTCCGGGGGGGAAAAGAACAAGAGAAACGGTCCGGAGGCGGTTGCAACGTAAAACGTTAAAACCGCAATTCTATCGGAGAAAGAGGGGAGGGAAAAAGAGGGGGGGAAATCGATTCCAAGACCGGGAAGTAGCGCAAAAAGGGGACGGGAAGGACTGGGACTGTAGGAAGGGTTGCAGAGGTTGGGTAGGACACTTTTTTGAAAAGGAAGCGAAACTCGAAGGCATCCTTGTATATGAGACTGTGTCTGCATTGGGAGGGTTTTGATGTTGGGAGTCCCTTAAATATGGCACACATTAAACAAGAGAGATGACTGAAAAACCTGAACAGTCTGGGGGGGTGTGGATTTTGTAACAAAAGAAGGCTAATTTTCCCAAGAGAAGGGAACTCCAGGGTAAGGGAGAAAAGAAGAAAGGGGAGGGGACCTGCCTTTAAGAAGAGAAACAGATTAAGGGAAAAAGGGAACCCCTGCGGTTCTCCTCAAAAAGAAGTTGGGACAAGAAAGGGGGAGAAGGATTTGGGATCAAGGAAAAAAGAAACAACAGCGGGTTCCAATCACCTTTCCTGGTCCGGGAAATGTTCAGAGGCAAATTGATCCACGGTCTTGGGGGAAGGAGAAAAAGAAAAAAAAAAATCGCGGGGAGGCGGATGTATCGTTCTTGAGGAGGGGGTACGGGGAGGGTAGAGGAATTCGGTGGAGGGGAACTTAGGGAATGCCAGGGCGTATAAGTAGGGTAAGCTGGGAACGTTGAAAGAGGTTAAGAAGACAAAAAAAAAATAGCTGCTGGTGCGGGGGAGGGTGAACCTGGTCAGGAAAAGGGGTATGCTAAAGAGCGGGGGGGGGGTCGGGGGGGTGAAAAAAAGAATAAACTCCTGGTTCGTATCGATGGATAAAATCCGGCCCGGAAAAGCTAGAAATGGGGGGGAGGAAAAGAGTGACACTTCGTTTAAAAAAATTGGTTGCGTGGGGAATCAATATATTTCATTGGGGGCCCGCCTACTCCCAAAGTGGCAGAAAAGTGGGGGAAAAAAAAATCGGGAAAGATAACAAACAGGTCAACCTCGGCCAAAGAGCCAAGGAGATATCGTCAAGAGGAGGAGAAAACTACTCAAGCCCCAGTCTTCTATAGAGGAGCGAGGTCTTTCCTATTCATGGAAGAAAAAAATTGTGAATACCGCCTTAGTTAGGGGGGAAGGGGGGGAAAAAATTACATTCCTGGTGGAGTATTAATGCAAGAGAGAAAGACAAACGGAGATGGAAGCTAGAGGAATGCAAGGGGGACCCGCCGGGGGTCTTTAAAGATCCTCAAGGGGGATTTTCACCCCTTATCAATGGAAAAGGGGGGGGAAAACGAAAAAAAGCCAGTGCATTTGGTCCTCTTTTGGGGGAGGGGGGGGGGGTGTCACCACACCTCAACGCCCGAGAACGGCGAGTTTTAAAGGGGAAAAAAAAAAAAGAAACCGCAAAAAATAGTGAGTTTGGGGGGGGGGGAAGAAGGAAGATCTGTTTTTTTTTTGGCTCGGGAGAAGAGGGGGGGGAAGAAATCCGGCCCGACCTACTCCAAGCAAGGGAAAAGTCAAAATTACACATGGGGACATGAAAAAAGGGGGGGGAGTCAGAACCCTGCCGAAACCCACCGGGGCACAAGGAAAATGGAAACAGACAGTAGGGGGGGGGTTTGCCCACACTGGACATCACCAAAACCAAAAGATCGGGGGGGAGGAGGGGCGTACAAAAGGCGCTGAAAGGGTGGGAAATTACAAATTTTGGGCTTGAAAAGTTCGGCTTCCCGAACAAGAACACCCAAAAAAAATAAACGGGGGTGCACGGACCATGTTCGACCTTGTGGGAACAACATTGGTAACTCCGTGGTTCAAGAGGGGGATTAAGCGGGAAAATAAAGCAGGCACTCCAAAAAGGGGGTTCAAAGAAGGGAAAATCGTCGGAGGCATTATAGTTTGGAGGGGAGAAGGACCTCTTCCAGGTTTGGTTCGGGAGGAAACCAAACGTCAAAAAGACAGGGGGGATCTTGACTCTGGGGTCAGAAAATTTCTATCTCCTTGGGACGTGTCGGCTGAAAAAAAAAATGCGAGGAAGAGGACTTAAGAAATTTTTAGGGAGGTCGAGGAAAAGAAAGGGCAAATTACGAGCAGAATGTAAGGAAAAACCCCATCGAGAAGGACATAGCCGTTCATAAGTTGGATGAAAAGGATTGAAACGGGTTTCTAGGGTTTCGACCGGGGGGGGGACCTTCTTCCGGAACGTCGACGCGATCGGAGAACTAAATAAAATACCTCGGGAAAAATAAGAGAAAACAATAAAAAATATTCTACGCCTGAAACGGAGTAATTCTTCTCGGATTCAAAAACAAATCGAAAAAAAAACTAAAAAAAAGGGAAAGGGAGAGTGAATAAGAAAGTTTAGGGAAAAAAAGGAAAACTATCTGAAAATTCTTCTGGGATGGATCATGGCGCCGGATCGCGTAATTGTGTCTCGTTGGTGGGGAAGAGGATCCGCAGAACGGAAAGGAAGAAATAAAAAAAAAAGGAAAAACCACCTTCAAGCTTATTACAAGGAAGAAGGGACGAGGAAGGACTTAAAAGGAGGGGGCGCAAAACGCAAATTTCCAGGGGGAACTGGGTGGATCGCAAGATCATTCTCAAAAAGAGGCACGGAAGAAATTTCCGGGCCGGCTTGGTAAAAAAAAAAAAAAATGCAGAGAGGAATCCTTTAGAAGGACCGATCCCGACCGCACGGTTGAGGGGGGGGGCGATGTTTTGCGGCCCGCGAAAACCGTGGCGGAGGGGGCAAAAAAAAAAAATCTTCTCAGTGAGACCTAAGGAAATAAAAGGGGGGGAAAAAAACTGGGAAAGCTCGGCCGGAATGGAGGTTAAACGGACGTATCCACGGCGGCGGATCCAAAAAAAGAAAAGAGGCCGTGCAAAAAAACTCAGCCGTGATTGAGGGCGGCCAGTTGGGGGAGAAAGGGGAGACCACGCACTGTGGATAGGCAACGTTGTCATACCGGGGGGGAAACCAGAAGCAAAAAAATGAGAAAGATACCGGTCGGGCTGGAGTATTCAGTGGGGGGGAAAGACTGTCTGTTAAATGGCCGGCGGTGCGCGAACAGGGGGGTTGGGGGAGAAGGGCCCGCAAGCTGCGCTGAAAGATGGAAAAGTGAGAGGGCTTGGGTAAAAGCCGGGAAGAGAAACCCCATAACTAAATCAAGAAAAAAAAAAGATCTGAAGAAAAATAACCAAACAGAACGATGGGTTGAAGGGGAAGAAAAAAGGGGGGCCGTTTTTGGGGGCAAAAGCAAAAAAATCCAACCAGGGGACACCGAATGAAGGGGGCTTTTTTCTTTACAAAACCCTGGCTAAAACTGGCAGCCGGGGTGAATAGGGAAACTAAGGCGTCAGGATCGCAAAAGGGTGCTATGTGAGTGAGGGTGGGGGGAAAAGATGCAAAGGTTGCCGACAAAACGGGGGACCCCGGTAAAAAAAGACCAGAATCAAGAGCGGGAAGCAAATGGAGGGTCTAAGAAAAAGGAGGAGCGGTCATCTTCGCCAGGGCTGGGGGAGTCGATGAAGAGCGAGCTTCGCGCGGGAAGGACCGCGTTGAGGAGGGGGACTGGAACGAGAAACAATTTTCGGGGGGGGGACCGGTTGGGGGAGGGTAGAGGATGGAAGAAAAGGACTTCCTCCAACCAAAAAATGTGAAATCCAGAAAGAAAGAGCGGCGCATCGGCAAAAAAAAGTAGAGGGGGGAAAAGTACAACGAAAAAAGAGGAGAAAATCGAATTACTAAAAATTAGCTGGGTATGGCCGGGGGGAAAGAGGAAACATACCGGAAAAGCTTTTCCTTGAAAAAAATGTAACGAAGATCAAGAACGGGACGATCTATGGTAGGTGCGGGTAAACGATTTCACTCCCAAAGGCAGAGAAAAGGGACCCCGCGACAGCCTCAATGACCCACCTAAAAAAAAGCCAAGGAAAAAGGAAGAAAGGAAAAAAAAAGAGCAAAACGACATCCAAAATCGAACGCGAAAAAAGGCGTCATTGATTGGTACGCGAATTGGAATTCCGGGAAACGAAAAAGGTCCGGGGAGGACCCGCCGGACCTATGGGTGGCAGGCAAACTCTATTAAGGGGAAAAGGAGGGGGGGAGAAGAAATTTGAATTTGAATGAAGAGGGCGCATTCTACCAGCGGGGGGGGAGAGGGCGGGAAGAGGTTCCCTAAGGAAATTTAGCAATCCGTGTTCTAAACAGCTTAAAAAAGGAGGAAAGACGCGTTGAAAAGGGGGGGCAGAGGAAGAATCAAAAGAGGAACGCAAGCATAGCGCAAGTAAAAAACAGAAGGGGGGGTTCGAGCACGGGAGAAAAAAGCCGAGGAAAAATTGAAAAAGAAAGTTTACCCAGTCACTTAGGCGATTCTTTGGGAAAAGGGGACTCTTGACATTCAGGACTAGAGAGGCCGCCACCAGACTGCTCCTCGCTTGACGGGAAAAAAAACGGTTTACGAAACGAGGGAAAAAGGGGTGGGTAGAAAAGGGGGTACGGGAAAAGCGAGAAGGAAAAAATAAAACCAGTTGGTAGGTAGTTCCCAAGGGACAGGGGAATTCAGTCGGGTAATCTGTGAAAACTGGGACCTAAGCAAAAAAAGCAACAAGAGAAAAAAAAAAGGAAAAACCCAGGTGAGGACTCCTCTAGAAAGAAAAAAAAAAAATGAGGAGGGGTAAAATTAGAGCCAGCGACATTTCAAACGGGACAACTGGGGATATGCCCAGAAGCCAAAGGGCAGGTTCGTTACCAAGGGGGTGTCAGGGGGGAGGGAAAGGAGGGGGTGGGGCAAACGACCCGTTGGGGGAAAAAGAAAAAAAAGAAGAGAGGTCAAAACACCAATTGGGGGTAGAAGAGAAGAGAGATCGTTGGCCTGTGGGCAAAAAAAGGCGAGAAAGAAAAAGTCTCCAAACTCAAGGGAAAATGGAAACTAGGTCTTCGAACGAACGTCCCTTCGTAAGTGAGAATGCCCCTGAGCCTTCTGGGGAGTAGGGGATGAGAGAACGTTGAAAAGAAGAAATGTGAGAAGCGGATTCAGTCGTTAAAGTGTTTTGTAAAGGTGGTCTTGTTGCGGGGCAGTGCTTAGGCCACCCAAACAAACTATTCCCCCGGAGAAAATCACGTGGGCAACAGAAAAAAAAATTCCTTAATGTTGGGGGGGAAGTAGCAACGGGGGTTCCAACAGAAGAGGGGGAACTTGGTTTTGGGGGGGGAAAAATGAGAAGAAAGGGGACGGGTTAAAAGGACCGGGGGGAAACAAAAACAACGTCTGAGAAGCAAGGTCAATCGGTCGAGGGAAGTCAAAAGAGAAGTTAAAGAATGAGCAAAGAGGCTAGGAACGAAAATGTCGGGGAAAGGGGTTTGCACGGTTTTACGGAAGCAGACGCTATCTACAGGCTTTTGTGCGGACTGCCTAAGTCGGGGGGGTGCAAGGGGAAGGAGGAAAGAAGCCATATGAAAAAAGGAAGGAAAAAAAAGGGGGCACTCTTTCGATTTGGGAGGGAAAAGAAGAAAGACTATTGGACTTCTACTGGGAAAAAGCGTTCAGGGGGAGAGGTTTTTTGAAATCCCCATGAGGGTCAGGGGCCTCAATGCAAAACGAAACCCAAGGTCCCCCGGGACATTGGTTGAAATGGGGGGGGGGGGGGGATCAAGAGGAAGAGAAAAAAAAAAGATATATCAGCGGAACTTGCTCAAAGAAGAGAGTACGGAGGGTCACACCTTTCCCCAATTGGAAATGTGGGGAAAGAACTTCGCCGTGGAGCCACTTCGAGGGCCAATAAATACAGCGGGGGTAGCAGGTCCTAATATTTGGGAGGGGGGGGAACAGGGGGGGTTGGGTATTGCCTGTGGGAAGGTTCTGGGGAAAGGAAAAGGTCAGGGAAAACATTGAGGTGCTGCATGCGCAGGAGGGAAGGGAACGTGTTTAAAAGGGTGGAGAAAAATTGGGGAAAAGGGGGGAAGAAAGAGTGGGAAATCCGCACCAGAAATAAACTTGTCAGGAAGGAGGGGGATTCCGGCGAAGTGTAAGAAAAGGCTTCAGGGGGGGGGGGGGAGCCGGAGTTGTTCCATTAACTGCAGCATGTTCCTGTTCGTAAGTAGGAGAGTTTCAGCCGGAACCGTTGAACGGCTGGTGGATGTAAATGAGGAAGCAATTTAGGAAAAGGGGAAAACTGTTGCTTTCGGGGAGAATTTGGGAAATCCCGACAGTAACTCCCAACCACCCGGAGAAAGATGGGGGGGGAATGACTACCCAGCAAAATTAGAGAAAACCAAGGGGGGAAAATACCTAAACAAAAAGGAGTTAATCGTTCGAAGGGGGCGAAAACTCCCCCTCTGCGAAGAAGTCCAAAAGAACGCGGAAGAGCAAACTAACATTTAAATGAAAAAGAAGCGGAATGTCTTCCATGTGAGTCTGGAAAAGGAAGGTGGGGGGGAGAGAAAAGGGCATGGATAACAAGCGCCATTCGGGAAACGAAATGGGGCCGCTGTAAAAGAAACTTGTGAGGGGGAACAAAGTGATCATTGGGGGAAGGGGGGCTTTCACAAAAGTGCAAGAAGGGAAAGGGTGAACGAAAAAAAATAAAGTGAGGTGCCATTGGGAGGTGTAATCAACAGCTAACTGGAAGGGTGGTTGAAATTGAAAACTGAGACAACCCCCCAAACGAAACCCTCTTTTCTTTTGGGGGGGTTTGGGAAAGAGAAGGTTTCGTATTCCTCAGGTCAGGGTTTAAGTAGGGGCATACCTTCAAGTTGGGTCAAGAAGGGGCACTAAGTAGGGCAAGGGTAAAGGAATAGATCCGTGTTATTCTTGTGCGCCGGGGCCGCCAAAAACGCAAAAAAAGGAAAATCCGGAAACTGGGGAAGGAAAGTGAAGGAAAAAAGGTTTGGGGGACCCTCCATCAAGAAACTAAATATCAGGGGAGGGGTCGGAGAAAGCGCCTTTGAACGGTTTGGGGAGAAAATAAAAAAAAACAATTTGTGATTTGGATCCAAAAGGGGGGTTGAAAACCAAAAAACCACAAAAAGAATAGAAGGAATTGTTGCGTCCTTCTAAAAAGTTGAGGGAGGAAAACGCGTTGAGTTAATAATAGGGGGAAAAAAACGCGGGGGTACGCCAAAGAAAACAGGGGAGGGCCCGTTCCCAAACATAAGAGGTAGGGTGACTTGCATGGAGAAAAAAGAGGTTTCCTCTAAGCGACCGGTTGGACCGAACACCATTGAAAAATGGAGAAGAAAAGGTACTTTAAAACGGGATAAACTTAAAAAAACCCACGATTCAGGGAAAACAATTGAGGGAGAGATTTTGGAAAAGGGGGCAAGGGCAAGAAAAAAATTCGTCCCTGAAGGACATCATGGGGGGGAAAGGAAAGGGGGAACACGAGCAGGGGGGAAGTGTCTATCAAAGTCCAGGGGGGGGAAAGGGCAGTCAATAGTCAAGGACAGGAAAAACTTGGGAAGGGAGAAAGGAAAGGGAGGACGTATTTGGGGTTAACTGGGTCAGGAGCAGTTTTTGTTCCTTCTTCGGCCTAGCGTCTTCTCGGTCAAGGATCGGGGGAAATCCAACTCCTAAGAGGGGCAGGTGATCCGGCCCAACTAGGAGAATCCTCGAACGCATGGGGAAAAAAGAAGGTACAAGAAGAGGCCGTCTTCAAACAAAAAATGATACAAGAAAAAAGAAAAAACAAAGTATGAAGTAGTGTGGGTGAAAAGCCGATAAATTACGGAGGGGAAGGAAGGGGAGGGGGTCGAGAGGAGAAGGTCGCAAGTATTCAAAGACGTATTGGGTGTGAGGGGGTGAAAACCGAATCACCCTCGCTTATAAAAAGAGATAAAAAAAAGCAAAAAAACCCTAGTCCCACAATCTTTTGCCACTAACAGGATAGGAAAAACGGCTTATCTTACTGTGAAAGAGGAAGTTCTCAAGAGGTTAGCTTCCAAGATATCGCATGATTCACAGAAAAGAAACGAATATCCGGGTTCTGGGGGAGAGCTGAGGCAAAAAGAGAGAATAGAGCTGAAGGCAGGGGAGGGAGAAATTACCGTAGACGTTTAATTGAAACGTGTTTGGTTCTTCTAAAGTAGAGAGGATCTTCAAAAGTACAAGAGCTACCTGAACCCGGGATCTTACGGGGAAAACGGCGCACGGCGTTAGTCCCTATGTAAGGGGGAAAATATGACATCGCACTTTGAGGGGGAAGGAACAAATAAGTCGATAAGAAGAAAGAAGACCGTTATTCAGGCGGAGGTGTGTGGGGGAAAGGTGGACAAAAAAAAAAATTGTAAAAAGAGGGGGGGAAAAAGTGGGGGGGACTAATCAACCTTTGTCCAAACCTGACAGTCGAGAAAGATCCCTGGAATGGGAGGGAACGGGGTCAAAATACTTGGAAATACTAAGGGGAGGGTGTGAGGCAATAAGGGGGGGGTTTGGGGGGCAAGAAATAAAATCCCCTGCTTATTACTAGGGGAGGTGAAAAAAATTGAAGGGAGGGTCGACAGAGCATCCCTATAGGAACCAAAAAAAAAAAAAAAAAAAAAAAAAATAAAGGATAGGGAAGCTAGAAAAAGAATATGATGATAACCTAAAAAAAAAATAACGGGAAGGGGGGGTCACAAAACTAGAGGGCCTTTTTTAGGAAAGGAAACAAATGGGGAAAAAAAGTCAAAAGCCCTGGGGGGGGGAGTTTTACCTGTCGATTATTAGGTCCAGCCTCGAAATATGGGACCAGGGGAGACAAGAGGGGGACGGGCCATAAAGCATTTTAAAAAAGAAAAAGGAGTGAGGTTTTGAGAATAACGTTTTGTGCAAAAACGGTTCCGCCGTCCAGGACAACAGGGAGAGTGTCATCCACTTTGGGTGTTCCTAAAAAATTTAAAGGACTCGGCCATCTTTCTGCGCCTGGGGGGGGGGGGAGGGCTAGGAACGAAAATCGGGGGGGGGGGGGTCGAGTCCGCGTTGCCTGGTCCGGATCCCAGAAAATCTGGCGGGGGTGGCGGGGAAGGGCGGAGGGGGGGGTTGAAAAATAACTATCTAGAAGAACCAGTTCAAGCCGACCTACATAGGCTGCAAAGGGGGAGAAAATGACAAAGAGGACCCGGTGAACGTGGGGGGGAGTAATCATAAGATTACGAACATATGGGGTGCCGGGGGAAAAAGACGAATAAAACTGGAAGCTTTCTTAGTCAAAAGAAGCAAAAGGAAAGGAGAAAAGAGAGCAACGAGGGAGGGGAGTCTTTAAAAATTTACCGTCCCATTGCAACAGAGGAAAATGTATCAACCAGACGAAGGTTCCGTAAAAGTCCGAAAAAGGCCACAAGCACCTCAACCTAATACAAAAGATAAAAACTACAAGCGATGTAAGGGGTACCGCAAAGGGGATCACTGAAAGCGCATAAAAGAACGGCAACGAGAGGGGAAACCATTCTTATGATGGGAGAATCAAGCAAGCTAGTTCACCCGCCGTGTGCACTGCAAGGGGAACATTGGGTAGGGGGGGGGAAAAAAAAAAGGCAGATGGGTCCCTCTGCATGAAAAGCAGCGGGGAATTCGCTTTTCGGGGGATAATAAAGGAAAGCTGGGAAATACGTGGTTCATAAAATCCACCCAAGAGTTTCGAAAGAGAGGAGTTTTTCCATTTGGGGGGGGAGATGAGACCCAGTGGGAAAACCAAAAAAAACCTATCTCATCCCTGCAATAACAGAAAAAGGGGAACTGGGTACGGAGCCACGCGAAAAAGTGGTAATAAAAAAGGGGAAAAAAAAAAAGGACACGAAAAAAGTTCAAAAAGGGCAGTAGCAAAGGCTTTGAGCGACAACTCTTTACATTTGACGGAATGTGGAAGAAAATGGTACCTTCTCCAAGGCTCTCGAAGGGTGGGCTGTGTGGGGAAAAACGAAGAAAAGTCTCCTGAAAAACTTGTTAGTTCGGGTGGAAAAAAAAGGAACTAAAGTTCAAACACATTACCCCAGGGGAGTCACCTAGAAAAGGTACAGGGACAGTCTTGTAGTCAGGTATCCTGTGGTTAATAAGAAACACGCCCGAAAAGAAAAGAAAAGAAAAAAGAAAAGGGTACCAGGGAGAGACGCCTATCAAGGGGGGTCATCGCTTTCAAGGCTAAGAGAAGGAGGGTCAAGTAGGCCATGCCGTGAGGCAGTTGATATGCACTAAAGTCGTTTGAATCAGAAAGTGAAAGGGACCACATGGGCGGGGACTCTGTTGGGGGAGCCGTGACCCAATACAGCAAAGATTCACAACAACGAAGGAGGAACGGAGGGAGAGGGATTTGCTGTATGGGGCAATCGGAGTCAAAACCGCGTCCAACGCAGTAAAAAATCAAAAAGGGAACTACTCCCTTGTCTCCAGTGGGAAGCCGTACATTGCGATATAAGGGAATTCGCACTGGCTCTAGCGAAGGGAAAAAGGGGATCGAAGTTCGTGTTAACAAGGGGCCCAAGTTTTTGGGGCTCTCTTGTTGTCCGGAAGGGAGGTAAAAGATACCGAAAGAACAAGAGGAACCCAGGTATAGGGAATACAGACCGGGTCGTAGGGGTTTTAGGGAGAAAGGAAAAATCTACAACGTTTTCCAAGGAGACGGTAGAACCTGGTCCCGCCAGGCCGAGCATTACGGGGAGAAGGTAAAAGGGAAAAGCTCATAGGTGTCGGCTAAAAGAGGGAAACTGAAAGGTGAACGGGCTGGGCAAAAGCAGCCGGTTGTTGAAAGGAAAGGTCCGGGAAAAAAAAGATCCGCGATCAAAGGACAAGGTGTTGAGAACTAGGCAGGACTAATGAGGTTGGGAAGGGGGAAATTACTGAAAAAAAAAAAAAAAGATCCAAAAAGAAAAGAGGAACTTCGACCTGCGGGCCCTATTAGATGGGGGTGGGTTGGGGAAAAAAGTGATTGAGAACTGGTCCCGCAGGAGAGGGGAGACGTATTTCGAAATCCTCATTTTTTAAAAAGAATGTGGGAAATTCGAAAAAAACCCCATCAGAAGGAAAAAAAGGTCAACTGAATTTTTTCAATAAAAGGTGAAAAAGAGGGGATACAAGCCTCAGACCAAAAGAAAAAAAGCATACATACGGGGGGAAAAGTCAAATTCAAGGGGGGGGGGACCCGTTTATTGCGCAGAACTTCCCGTTCCACTTGGGGGGGAGGGTCAAGGAACGAGGGTAGGAGGGAGGTTTTAGAGACAAGTTTCTTTGAGGGGAGGGGGGGTTGAAGATTGAGATGACGCGTTTCGGTGGGGAGAGGGGGGCCGCAGGCACTTTTGAAGAAAAAAGAGTGGGCAAATGTTGAGCAAGACGTTTTGCCCTGCCAGCAAAGTTCAGGAGGGAGGGGAGGCAAATGGGATTGGGGGGGGGGAGAAAGATTAAGAAAGCTGGAGGTAATTTGTCATTAGTTTGAAAGCAGAAAGTCCCAGGGAGAATTCGATGATATATTCTGCAGGCCCCGGAAAAAGGTTTTTTTGGGGATGTCCAGGGGGAGAAGGAGGGGGGGTGAGAAACTTTGGTGAAACGTGTGGTTCTGGCAAGGAGGAAAGAAGAGGAGTGGGAAATCCCGCCGTGAACACTACAAAAAAGAAAAGGTGGTGGGATCTAAACCAGGCCGCAAAACGCACACAGAGGCAACAAAGCCCTAAGTCACCTCGATAGACAGGTCCATAGGTTCTGTCGGGAAAGATGCAAGAGCTCGGGGATGAAACTTTCGAAGAGACCATTGGGGACGCGCTTATTAAGTAAGGGGAGGTGAAAACCGTTTGCAGGGGCAAAACTGGGATAAAAAAAGAAATCATTCGCAATTGGAAAAGGGGGGGGGGGGGGGGGTGCCGGTTAAAAAGGGTACTTGGAGAAAAAGAAAGATCGCAGTCGGCTTCAAAAACGTCGGGGGAAATAGAAAAGGGGGGTAAATAAAAAAAATTCAAACTAGGGGAAGGAATTGTCGGGTTTTTAATTTGGGGGGGAAGGAAGACTCAAACTCCTATTTTTGACGGTCCGACCATCGTTTTGTTTGGGGGTTCGTTTGATCAGAGGGGGGGGGAGGAGGAGAAAAAAATTTGCGGAGGGGCAGAAAGGGCAAGCTTCGAACGCAAGAATTTCAGAGGCCTCACGTCATAGCGTGTATGGCGACAGGGAGGGGCGGGACAAAAAGTAAAAAAGTAACAAGGGGGGGGGTGGCACAACTTTCATCCTCAGCAAAGGAGAGGTTTGGAAGGCGGCGGACTCATTGCGGCTGAAAAAAAGCGATCAAAGCGAAACAAATTTGGGTGAGGGGAA
>Ga0179591_1361659_pt1 | contig 12653 bp, 22 predicted proteins | sample CZOMad2_1_08_16f_FD_182891 | JGI IMG/M metagenome (GOLD analysis project Ga0179591, IMG submission 182891) | Vadose zone soil fungal communities from Angelo Coast Range Reserve, California, USA - CZOMad2_1_08_16fungal (PacBio error correction) | ecosystem: Environmental > Terrestrial > Soil >...
GGCGTGGGGGAAGAGAATGCCGACCCTTCACAGCCTCTAGAATTAAACGGTTGTGCGTACCATAAACGAAAATAGGAGTAATTAGCATCGTATGTCGAGACCATCTAGGCCAAAAGGAAGGACTCTTTAAGTAGCCAGGGGGGATTAAGGACGGGGCAATAATTCTTCCTTGAGACTCAACAGAGAGGAAGGGAAAAAAAAATAGAAAAAAACTGGCCCCCTGCCTTATTAGGCTAAGCTAATTGACTATGTCCAACGGCAAGACTGACATGTACTGAGAGAAAACACGGATATGGTAAGAGAGAGTGCCATGGAAGTGGATGCCTTTGGACACTTCTTATTCTGGGGCTCATCGAACATTGGGGGGACTGGGAGGGAAATGCACCAGGGCGATGGTTGACAAGACGAATACCCGGACTGGGAGCCTTCTGGGGAATGATCAAAAGGGCTCGAATTTTGGCAACCAAAGAACGGATTCTATTTTTTTTTATTTAGAAACCGTGGGATGGTAACGAAAAAGGAAATGTTCCTTTGCAATGCTATCGTCTGGTAAAGCACCAAAAAGACGTTCCCAGAATTCCGAGAGAATGTTGTCCGAGGCGAGTTTCTCAAAGCCTACCAATGGCGGGGAATGCACGCGGGGGAATACTAAAGGAAGAATAGAGCACCAAATTTGGCTGCGTTTCCAACGGCCGTTCATTCGGATGGACGGGGTGGGGGGGCAAATCCACCCAGCCTGAAAAAAGCTGAATGCCGCTGGTAAGCGACGAGCCATTACGAAGATCCTAAAGTGAACGTGTTGGGACGCCTGCCGCGAATATACTACAAAGAGGGAGGGTTTGAGACGGAAGCTGGGTGCTAGCGCGCCCAAGCCCAGCATAATTGGCAAGGGGACATAAAGGGGGGAAAAACTTCTTAAGCAGGGGTAACACGAAACGGGAGGCCCAAGTTACAGCTTCCCCCGGGCGACGTAAAAGGAGCTAAAGGGGAAGCACTATCACGTTGACGAATTGTCTTAACGACTTCTCAGACTACTGCTCATTGAGCAGTCAGGCAGAACAGCACGTCCCGAGCTAACATGTCAAAAAACGAGACAGAGTCACGAAAAACAGAAGATTGATTGACTTCATGACCAAGAGTAACAAACGCTGGAAACAAAAGAAATGAATAAAGCCGAATCAAATTCAAGAGGAGATCGGACATGTGAAGGAAAGGGATCATGGGGGTGCATTAAAAAAGGGTCCCCCTTCAGTAAGTGTCAGCAGGGGAGCAAGAAGGGGGACAAGTGCAGCTGCCGGCATGGGCAAAGGAATCGAGGGGGTACGAAGGAGGGGAAAAACTTGGGAATTTCATTGAAGTCAAAATGTAGAAAAAGGAGAAATAACAACTCTATTGGGGGATTTTAGGGCGGCAGGTTTGATGGGGGGGGGGAAAAGGGGGGGGGCATCTGCTTGCATACGAAAGCGGTCAAACGCAAAAAATTAAAAGGGGAATGGGGGGAAGTCAGGAGAAAGGGGATGCAAGCTTGATATTAGTGGTAAGACAAGTATTGCCAGACGACCGCTGAAGGGGAACTGGGGAGATGATGTAAAAGGGACGGGGGAGAAGTTTTCAAGCCTGGGCCCTTTGGGGCGGTTGTCGGAGGAGAGAGGAAAAGGCCCCGGTTTGAAAAAATCAGCCAAGGAAGACTCGGGGTGGCAGAAATGTAGGGTGAATTATTTACCTTAAAAAAAGGCTAAAAAAAGGGAGGAACGAAAGGACATACTTGTCAGGGGGCGTCCGTGGGAAGGCAAGTCCAGATGGTTCACTTCAAGGTAGGTTAGGACAATACTCGAGAGAGAAGACAAGAAGTGATAATGACGCATTAGCTATGAAGAGGTCCAAAGAAAGATGGTGAAATGGGAGATTTTTCGAAAGCCTTTTCTCCTTTGTTATTGTACGGGAGGAAGAGGATTTCCCTTCGATCTGAGGATGCGGGAGCCCCATGGAGAAAAAGACAAATCCAGGGGAAAGAGATTAAAACAGGGTATCACTGTCGCGCCATTCAGGAGTAACTTTGGGAGGGGTACGTGTCCGGGGGATCAGGGTATTGGGGTAGACGAAGCGGACGTGAGGACACAACCTGTTAAGTACTGGAGGGGGACGCCTTCATCTTCTTGAGGCGGACTTCATCGTTTGACCAGCGGAAGGGGAAATCACAGGGAAAGGTGAGGGAACGAGAACAGGGGATTCATTTTTATGGAAAGCTTATAACAATTTGACGAGGGGGGCAGTGAAAAATGGGGCGTCATCGAGGTTTTCGTTAGGGGTAATGTGGCCGGGGGGGTGGGTAGGGTCATGCGGTTGAGTCTAGATAAAACACAACAAGAAGGAGTATAATCGACCAAAGCAGTAAACGCCTATAAAAAATGTAGAACCGGCACAAAAAGGGAAAAAAAAAAAGAGGAGGGGAAAGGTACGGACACATGTCAAAAGTGCAAGAATGTTTAAAAGAGAAAGCCAACTGCACGTATGAACCCCTGTCCGGCTTGAAGTATCGAAACAGAAAAACGGCCGTTGAAAGAAATATAAGAGGAAGGGATAAAATCGTCCAATGGTGCTCATTTGTCGTTGAGCCTTTCGGGGGATCAAAAGAAGGAGAAGCAAAAAAAATAATCACTCAAAAAATTGAAAGGAAAAGGGAAAGGAATGAAAAACTTGAGAAGTTTAAAATCTCGGGAGGGTTATCTAGGAGAAAAGAGTAAGATCGGCGAGGCCCCGCTCCTAACGTATAAAGGAGAAGGACTGTCCGGAAACTGGGGGCGTGCAGTTCCCTCGGTGGAGGCCCTTGATACGGACATAGGGAAAAGGAGGCCGCGTCAGGGGGGAGTGGATAGAAGAGAAAGCCAGGAGAAATACCCGACCAATGGGGGCCCGGGCAAGAACGTTGAAGGTCTTGGTCTCAAGTAAGCTGATACGAAAAGTAAGGGGGTAATGCGCAAATGGGTGTAGTCCTTTGAGGCATCGACCAACTGGGGAAATAAACGTTGCTTCCATGTCTGAAAAAGATGGGTACTTGAAAAGAATTGATGGGGAAGGGGCTGATCACAACCTTCGTTATCCGGCGGGAAAAATACAACAATCACTGGGGAAGCTTCGATCCAATAGCCGTGAAGGCGAAAAAGTGGAATGACACCTGAAGCCCTGATCCGCTGAAGAAGATAAAAGGCGTTTGATTCCTTGGTTGGGGGTGAACTACAGTGATGCAAGAGGGCAAAACAGGGCCGGAAGGCAGCCAAAGCCCTCCGTGGCGCCTTTGCTTGGAAGTGGTTGACCGGGGAAATGAAAAACGTTGGGGAAACCAGAATTCCAGTATCAAATATGAATTCAGGAGATCACTTCTTCAAAATAAATCTGTCGAGGAAGGGGGGAACAAAGTAAAGGGCGCAGAGGACAGGGAACATAATGAAAAAGACGATGATACGATTCGTTTTCCGTCGGAAGGGGGGAAGTGGTGTGGAGGGCTCTCTGTTCATTCAAAAAAAAGGAAGAAATGGTCGTTTATCTTGAATTGATACGTGGGAGGATTCGAGGCGAACGAAAAAAGGATAGGGGAGGAGGATAAGAGGAACAAGAAATCGTAAAAAAAAGTTTGAGAAGAGGGGATACCCGGCAACGTTGCCCAAAGAGCAGGGGGTCCGTGGGTCCGGAGGGCGATACCCATACACAGAGGCGGGAAAAGGTGGGCTTACTAGAGTACGTTCCAAGAGGCTGGATGGGGGTGGCGATCCAATGCGCTAGAAAAGGTACTCAACGCGGGAGGAAAGGCAAGAGTCCTAAGTCCGGAGGCCGTCCCGAAAGGCAAGTGCGAAAGGCCGCCGTGCTATTTGTGAATGGAGAAGAGAAAAGTCTTCGCTGGAGCTGAAGAGGGTGAGGCACCAACACCGCGACGCAGCTTTACCCAGCGGGTGACGGAAGACAAGGGGGCGACTACTTGGTATTAAAAAGGGGAGGGCAGAAAGGACCTGTGGGGGAAGCCGTGTGGACCTAATTGGAAAACCTTCAAAAAACCCGGGCGGAATCTGCACACGATGGGTTGGAACGAACGATGGGATTAGGGAAATCGCCCCAAAGGCACAGAGAGAAAATCCGCGAAATAAATCCGTTGGAGGGATCAAAATGCGCAAGGTATCCTTAATTTTGACGCCGGGGTCGGGAGAAACTCACGAGGAAGGGTAAACGAGGCTCCAATGCTCCCGGTATGGAAAAAAGCTCACAGTGAGAGATGGGTACTAGGTAAAAAGCTCACTGAGGTGACTCAACACAGTAAGGAGGAAAAAAAGAAGAGATGGACCGTGAATTAAAAAAAAAAAGCAGTGCATCCAATTAGGAGGTGCTCAGGTCTGAATTCCGGGGGGACTCGCTTGTGGGGTAACCCGGCCCGCGAGGGGGAAGGGGATCAAGAAGAATCAACGTGAAGAAAATTGTGGGTTGGCTGCCTGTTATCCCAAGGGGAGAATTTGCCGAAAGAAATGGTCTAGGGTATAGTGAGGGCTGGGGAAGAGAGTGTCCTCAGAACACTAGGCGCTTGAAGATAGAAACAAAGTATACGTTGAATGTAGTCACAAAATATGAAAAACTAGGCTGTTACGGGGGGGGTTTGAATTACGATTTGCACAAACGGGAAGAAGGAAAAAGAGGGGGAAGATCGGCAAGTATAAAGGTCTGAACCACCAACGAGGCGGTCAAGGCGTATTCGGGTGTGGCCAGCCACCCCCATTAACCTTGGAAACGCTGGAAAAAAAAGGAAGCGAACTCGCCAGGAGCAGAGAATTGCCCGTGTTGTAAAGCCAAGGAACTTGGGGGCCGGGAGCGAGGCGACTAAAATAGGGGCAAGGGGGATAGCCATCATCCAGACCGTGGGCAAATTCCCACCTCAAGCAGCTGGGGTAATGTGCCCCCCAAAACGTGGAAATGAAGTTTATGGTCACAGGATCCTTATCGGGGTTCACCCGTGTCGCGGTTGATAATAAAAGAATTATCACCTGGGCAGGGGAGAGCGGGGAGACAGAACGATTGAGAAAATATTTCGTAAAAAAAAAGTCTACTACGGCGCGATTTGAAAGGAGGATCCAACCCGAATACTTTAGGCTTAATAAAAAAGAGAGGGAAAATGCCAAACCGGGAACAGCCTTCACCAGGAAAGCAGCATTAACCATGAATGGAGGCCACAGGGGTTAAGGGAGTGGACTGGGGGGTCCTATCACAAAAAGCTAGCCCTTTGTCAGAGCGAGGGGGATGGGACACGCCGTGCCTGAACAGGAATAGCGGCGGAGGGGGTTTACCATTAAGGAGGGAGGGAAAAAAGGGGATCAATAAGAGGTCCATCTGTTATGGCGCATGTTTGAGGACGGGTTTTTTGTAAGAGTTCATAAAAATGTATGAGTGGTGGGGGCAAGAAATCAAAGTTACGAGAAGTAGAAGGGCAGGAAGGAGAGGATCTGTATCGGGGAGTGTAATTGGCATTGCCCAGAACCGCGGCTATGTCACGGGAAAAAAAAAATCGCCCGCAGGGTGACTTGGTCAGTGAAGGGCCAACGTCTGTCGTAGGATATAAATAAAAGGGCACATCAAGGGATTCACCAACGACCATCTTGAAGAATAAAGGGGAGAACGGGGGTAAGCAAAGTGTATGTTGCCATGCGCTTTGTTTCCTAAATCAAAAAGTCTCACTAACTGGGACCGTAGACTGGTATAGGGGCTCATGGCGGGTTTAATCAGACCTCCACGGCATGGGACGTCTACAATTGGGAAGGGGAGCAGGCGATACGAAGCGTACAAAGGAAACCTCGCCATGCAGAGGAAGAATGGGTCATAGGCAGATCAATCACATACGGGCGGAAGAAAAAAGAAAGGGGAAAATCACCTTGTTGGTTGGTACGAGGAGAGGGGAAAGGTGAAACTGGGGTTCGCGTTAAAAAGCCTTCTTCCCCGAAACTCCGAAAAAAAGGATTTGAAAGGGAAAAAGGGGCACGACATTTCTGGTGGTGGGTGGATAGGGGAGGGGGGGGAGCCGTATGCTCGGAACTCTTCCATACGGGAGTGAAAAACGAAATGAACCATGCTGGGAACGGATAGAAGGAATAGGTAAATCTTGCTAAAGAAGTTCCGACTCCCCCGGCCGGGGGGGAAAAAGCAATGCGAAATCTTACAAGCATTGGAGGGGAGAGGACTCACATGGTCCAAGCCTTGAAAGGGGAATTGTGCTCAAGGAAGCAGTGTAGGGACATGGTAAGAAGGGTGGGAGAGGCGGGGACCTGACGTGGATTCTCCCGTTTAGGATTAAATGATATATATCTAAAAAAAAGTCAAAAAGACAACTAGTGTCTTGTCCCGGACTACAGTCAAATGGAATGGAAAAGGAAAAGGACAAGTGTGAGAGATCACAACCTCGCTCCATGACCGCGTTTGTCCCAACCACACTTGTGCGTGGACGGAAACACTTGAACGTGAGAAAGAAGTCAATGAAAAGGAGTGGAGACGTAAGAGGGTGATAAAAGTTTTTTAATGACCGTTATATGAGGGACAAAGGACCAACAAAAAAAGAAAAACAATATCAAGAAAAATCGCAAGACCGCACTGATCAAGGGGGCGCAGCAATTCGGAGTGGTGCATTTCTAACATCAGAAGGTCGAACTTCCGGAAAACTAAAAGGAAAGAAAAAGGGGGAGAAAGGCTGTACAGGGGTCATATGCAGTGACAGTCAGGAGGTCCGGTAGTTCAGTCCGGAAGTGGGAATATCTGTGCAGTATATAGGGGGAAAAAATAGGACATACAAAAAAAGGTGGGGAACCATACTCCCGTGAGGGTCTCTGTAAAGGAAAAAGGAAATGAAGCCCCAGTGGAGTGCAGTAGAACCCATTTCGTATTGGAACCAATAGGAGAAACCGGACATTGTGAAACAGGGCGGACCAACGCAATTTGTCCATTTTAAGGTGGGAGTGAACGCATTAAGGGGTGCCCGGTAGTAGGAGCCGAAAAAGGCTTCTCCGGGGAAAATCGAAAAGTCCCGACAGGTTACGAAATGAGAAACGAGGGGACGGAAGGGGGAAATAAGGTGGTTCTGCAAATGAATCAAGACGGGCGATCGCTCTGAAATCCAAGATACGGGTAAAGTAAAGTTGGTGTGGGGTGGGAGCAGCCAGTGATGCAGATGCAACGTAAAACTAACCCATGGAAGAAAAAAACCATTGGGGCTTCGTTAAACTGGGGACAGCAAATGCACGAACAACGGGTAAGAAACAGATCGAGCAGGAAGGAAAGGGGTCAAAAGAAAGAGGGGAAAGTCAGAAGATGGCTGGAGGAGAACAGTAAAGGGCGAAGGAAGGGAATACCATCTCAAAGACGGGGCAAAAAAAGGATCTATTGAACTTCCGGTCGGAGAGGGGGGGGTGGAAGCGGGGGAATAATTCCTACTAACTGGGACTCAATAGGGCTGGAATGGGGGGAGCTGTGGAGAATAGAAGGAAATGAGGAGGAGGAGAAAAGGAACGACGAATTTTTGCTATTAGGTAGACTAAGATACCTCTCTAGTGATTAGGGGTGGCGGGTCGGGTCTCTGCATCCGGCCCAGGGGGGACATATTTCTTGGTGGGGGGGGGGCACGAAAAGGGCGATAGGTACCCACAGCTAAGGGAAATTTGTAGGAAGCCGATTACATGGACAACTGTCTTGTCAATGGTGCGAAGAAATGAAATAGAGAAAAAAGAAAAGGCAGGAGGCTGCGTCGACTAGGTAAATTGATCTTCCTACGAATGTAATAAAACACACACGCTACGGCGACCATGGACCCAAACAAAAAACGCAAAGAGAAAAAAAAGGGGGAAAACGCCGCACGTACAACAAAATACAAAAAAAGATAAGAACTCGGTAAAGCAAATAAAAGGGGTGGATAACCAAACCTCACAGACCATCTGACGCAAAAACAAGACGAAAAACAAGAGTAAGGAAACGCTACGCCCGTGGGGAAAAAAGGGATTCGTAAAGAGGCCAACGAGGGTACAATTGTGTATCTGGGGGAAATGAAGGGAGGACCGCACATCTCGTGAAGGCGGGGGGTGGGGGAAGTAAAGAAAGAAGGAGGGAGAAATTTAAAAGACCAATCAAAGTGAGAAGAAAAAGAGAGAATTCAATATAGAACCGTCGTTAAAAATAGAAATGAACAAGTGAACGTCGTCTTGATCCAGAAGGACGATGCCTAACAAACTAGCGATGAAGATGCTTAGTAGAGAGCAGTACGGAAAAGAAGTCCAGCGGACATTAAAAGTCAATTTTACTTCTCAAAAACACTTATGTGAATAGAAAGGAGAACATGGAATTGGGCATCCGGTGGACAGCCTAAGGTTATTCTATCAAGAAAGGGGAAGGGAATCAATGGGAATGGTGGAAAAATTACCATTGCCCTGGGGGGGGTTAAAGAAACAAAAAAGAAAAGGTAAGGTGACAAGCTTCTGTGATCGGACCTTGGTGTGGTCCGACCGAAAACTGTCGAGTGGAAGTTGCACTGGTATAGGAAGTTGTCCGGGGAATTGTGAGACGTGGCTTTACGATGATGTTTCTTTATCCACCCGTACCATTTCCAGAGAAGGATTGTGAGAGGCTCACATGAGGTTCAAACGACGCTAAAAAAGTTGCCAAAATTTGACGGACGAACGGGGAAAGGGAGGAGAAAAATGGGGAGGTTCAAAGCTGGCTTGAAAAAACAGATGCGGGAGGCGGTGTGGGGAAAATCATGGAATAGGAGCAAGGAAAGAGAAAGGGGGTCGCGTTTAGACCTAACTCTCAAGGAAAAGAATCAGAGAAGGGACAGGTGGGAGGGGCGCACCGGAAAGGGTTCACTAATTTCGCGACTAGGAGAGCGCTGAAGTGGAGAGCAAAAAAAAAAGGGACAGACATTCAAAAATAATAGGGCGGGTAAAGAAAATAAAGCATTTTTTTAAAATCCGCATATGTATGGAACCAGGACAACGCGGGTTTGGTTAAAGAGTTTTCACACGGGGGGACGGGTGCATACCTCAACTCGAAGGGAATCAACGAATCAAGTGTATCTTCTTTTCATCAAAGAAGAAAAAGGTGTCTCAAAATGCGAAAGGAAGACGTGGCAAACGGGAACCTCTATGAAAGACTATCGATGGGGTAAACTCCACCAGTAGTGGAAAAGTGCGGAAGGGATTCACCCGATTCCAAGAGACGCGACAATTCCGAGGTCAATCATTGCATCCCGTATATCATAGTAGAGCCACCTGTAAGTTGAGGTAATACTTACATACGGCAGATTAGTGTAAGAAAGCGAAGAGGGTGGGACTTAGCCTGTCCTTCCGAATTTTCATCTCCGCGTGAAGATGGGGGAGGCCAACCAAAGTTTTGATTGAAAATGGCGTGTTGGAAAGTTTATCGGAAAAAATTCCTAAACAAGAGAGGGAGGGAGGCTGCCGGGGCGTGCTTTTTTTGGGGGAGAGGAGTGCTCACGGAGAGTGGACAAGAAGAAGGAGGACTTATCTATGGACGGGATGGCATGCAGAGGGGGGCGTCATGCGTTACCCAATAAGGAAGACGAAGGGCTATTTAAAAGGGGAGATCGAAAACAGTTTTTTTGGAAAAGAGGGTTGCGAGGAGCAAACTGATGGGGGGAGACTAAGACGACCATCAAAACAGGACGTGGAGATCATACCTACTACTGGGGGGGAAAAGGGGAAAATGGGTTATCTTCGCTTGGTAGACATGGGCGCACGGATGAAAAGGACGCAGAGGCGAAATTGTCGTAACGGAGAATAAGAACTCCATAGGTCAAGGACAAAGGGGGTCCGGTATGGCCCTGCAGGGATGCTACTAGGGACGCCCTACGAAAAAAGGAAAAGAAGGAAGACTTAATATTACTGGGATAACCCATACAGGTGCCAAAGTGATAATTCGTTTATGGAGGAATGCGAGAGGGCAAGGGCATAAAGATCCTCTAGCGGGGGAACCCAGGCATCCCCTTACCGAAAAAATTAGGAGGAACATTTCAAGTCCGACGTAAGGGGTGTAGTTATCTTGTGGCGGGGTGGGGGAGAAGGATTTGGTGGGACGCTTCTACAAGGAGGCCCACCAATGATAAATTTAGCAGTGATTACAAGGAAATGGGTTGTCTGTGACGGGAAAAGAGTTACCCGGCCTTTTTCCACTGAGAATGCCGGGCGAAACTTGCATTTGGGGGAAATCGGGAAGAGATCAAAACAGACCGGGGGGGGAGGGGCACGATTGAAAATGTCTTTCATCCCGCAGGGTGTGGTCTTTCCCTGTCGGATAAATTATTGGTCTAAGGACGTTTCCTGCTGGGAAGAAGAGAGACAACAACAAGTATTAAAAGAAGAGATATCGGAAAAAACAGGAACGCTATACCTCTGGGGGGGGATAAAGAAACAAACCAACAATAAAAACTTAGGACGTTTTTTACAGGGGCAAATGCCATCTCATGGGGTGAGAAAAGAGAAAAATAAAAAAGACCTGATCCCCTCCTCTGTCTCCTCACGGGGTCCTTGGATGAAAAGATTGGGAAAAACACAAGAAATAAGTCCAGATGAAATTATAATCACTTCACAAAGTTTAAGGGGGGGGTCAGGAAGGGTCGGCTACGAAACGCCCACCACGAAAAAAGATAAAACAAACGGGACCTGGCTCTTACACTTTGAGAAGGGCATATAAACACCAAGCAAAAACCCACCAAACCCAAAAAAAAAAAAAACACTAAAAGGGGTTCTGGGGGGGGAAGGGAGCATGGTCGCAACGAGATGTTATAAGAACGCAACTCGACGACGAACGAAAAAAAAAAAAAAAAAAACAAAAGTTATCAACTTCTTACTATTACGGGTGTGAGCAGTGCAGAGTAGTGGACGACGGTATACGTTCAATGGGTCCGTAGTCCGGGGATCGGTTGCTTTAGGAAGGAATGAGTCGGAAGCGAAAAACCTTGAAGACTACGACTTTAGGGGGGGTGGGCAACACTACGTCAGTGAAAAAAAAGAAACAGACATGTATTGCTAGGGTGCGGAGACTTTGGAGAGGGCCAACCAGCAAAAAAGACAAGGGTGTCACGTTAAAAAATTGGGAGCAGAGTGGAGGGGAACTCCGGGGAGCACAGGATGAGGGGGAAGCGAAGAAGAAAACCATAGGTTGACTCCTGGACTAATCTACAAAAAAAAGAAGTACACATGAAGGATAGAACGGACAGGTGACAGGGCAGATGGGAGGGAGACAAATGACCTCTTAAAGAAGGCTAAAAATTGGAGGGGGGGGGAAAATGAACTTGGGGGATTTTGTACGGCTCGTTATGACAAAACATCAGGCAAAAAACTACCGTAACCGGGGATCCAGAACAAGATAAGGGGGCGGCCTGGATGATACTAGGGGGGTAGACGTAAATGGAAAGGAAAAAGGAATGAGATTAGACGGGGGGGGGGGGGGGGGGGGGGGGGGGGGGGGGGGGGGGGGGGGGGGGGGGGGGGGTTGGGGGGGTTGGGGGGGGGGGGGGGGGGGGGTGGAGTGTTAAAACGTATTATTAAAAAACCGTCAACAGCACGCTGGGCTAGCTTAAAAGTTCTCTAGGGACTGAAGAACGGGAGTAAGTTTGGAGGGGGGAAATCGAATGAACTATTTTTCCAGACGGGAAGGAAGAGGTCGGGGTGTGGAAGCGGTTAGGAAGAGGGTGACCTTTCAAAGTTGAAAAGTAAAAATCGGAAGGGGGGTTGGACTCTATCGTGTTTGCAATTGGAAGGAACAGTACGTGGGTTACTTGCTTCGATGGGAAAGACTTTTTGCGCAAGGAGACAGGAGAAAAGAGAATCGACCACCACAAAAAAAAAGAGAACCACAGCCGACCAAGTAGTCAAAGATTGATTCAGGGTAGAGGGGGGGGGAACGGCGGAAGTTCCCCAGATAAAGCTTTGACGTGTGTGACTAAAATTTTATGACGCGCAAGAGGATTCTGCAGGTTCTGACTAAAAGGACCTTGCATGTAGATCACGTGGCGGGGGGGAGGAGAAATGCGATAGTCAAAAATTTCTTACTAAAATCTTCAGACAAGACTGGAAAAAGTCGAAAAGAAAACTCAAAGTGAGGTAATTCAACTTGCATAGGTGCCGATGGTAGATTTCTCTGGGGGGTTGCGTTCACAAAAAAAGAACAGCGGCCAAGCTTCCGGCTTTGGAGAATGGGGTTTATTTCAATCAACCAAAAGAAGACACGAAGAAGGGGACCTTCGGGGGTGGAAACTCCGCAAGGGGGGGGGGACTTGGAAACCAGGTATATTTAAAACGGATGGCAAAACGGAATTGTGGTAAGTGGGGCGAGAATGGGAATACCCAACAGCCTAGCGTAAGCGGGTAGGGAGGGGTGGCCGTACCAATGAATAATATGTTCTTGCAAAGCGCCAAAGATTTGGGCACAGAGATCCTGCAAAAAGGAGAATAGGGTAAGGGGTCCGGCTCGAAAAGGTGTTCAAAGGTCCTTGGGGACTTCCTTTTATTCTTCGGGGAGACTACCAGAGCGGGGTCATCAAGAAATTCTTAAAGGGCTATCAATTCCGTAGGAATCAGAAAAAAGCGATGTGGAGAGTTCCACAAGTCAACAAAATGAAC
>Ga0179591_1460533_pt1 | contig 12653 bp, 12 predicted proteins | sample CZOMad2_1_08_16f_FD_182891 | JGI IMG/M metagenome (GOLD analysis project Ga0179591, IMG submission 182891) | Vadose zone soil fungal communities from Angelo Coast Range Reserve, California, USA - CZOMad2_1_08_16fungal (PacBio error correction) | ecosystem: Environmental > Terrestrial > Soil >...
GCCATGGCGATTCCGCAAGCTACATCGGGATGGTCTGGTCGGCAGCTGGATCTCGCGCAACCGGATGCGAGTCCGTAGCAACGCGGGTCGTGTCGCTCTGAAAAAAAAGAAAAAATATTAAACATTACTAAGTTAAAAAACAAACTCCCCCTTCCTCCCTCTACTCTTCCTCTCCCACCCCCTTTTCCCTCCTACCAAAGCAACCCCTGCCACACCCCTTCCCCTTTCCCAAATCGACCTCCCCACTCCATACAACCTTTAAGGTAAACTAATAAACATACTTAATCAAAAAATGCGAAGAGTGTCCTGAGTCCCTGTTTAACGCGCTCGCTTGCTGCTGACGGAGCCAGTCGTGTCCGTTCCTCGCAGTCTGCGACTGCGTGGGTCGTTTAGTCTACCCAATGCGATCGTACTCGGTCCTGTGGTATCTAGAATGGCATGCGATGCGTCGAGGCCTAGTGGCGAGCGAATGAACGTTTAGCGAGGTTCGTGTCAAAGTTCGCCGACGCCAGCCAGTAAGCGGCGCCGTTGTCGCGCTGTTCTACTGCTTTTATTCTACGAGTAACCCGTGGTCTCCTTGGCTCTTTCCTGTTATGTGTTTCTTTCATTGTAACCGTATAAATAATCTAACATCGCGGCACTCGACCGGAAGCTGTAAGATTCTACGCACGTCGCCCTCTTTCGTGCTAGCGCCTACAGCCGGTATCTTGGCAGCCGGCTATTAGTCGGAAGAACATGTCCTAGTGGTCGAACCTGATGGCTGACTGCCTGAGGCCGTATAACGAAAGTGCGTACGACGTGCGCGGCAGTCCTCTGGGGCCCGTCGGACTTTACGACGTACGTGCGCATGGTCCGGTCGACCAAAAGTCTCGGAGAGATCACGTACACGATGCAGCATCACTATGTCGGAGTCGCGAACTAGAATGGTCGCATCTCGTGAGGCCGCTCGATTCCATGACCTGTGCAACTGCTCAGCGGTCATGACGGTTAAGGCTAGTCGCCCTCGGCCGTTCGCGGCCACCGCGGGACGAAAGCGTTGTGATCTGTCGAGGCACGAGAGTCCGACGTGCGTTCGGAACGGCCGGAAGCGTGCGTAGAGATCGAAGTCCCGTGGCCTGCCGCCTTGAACCTTGCGCCGTTCCTGTAAGCGCACGTTGTGCAGCGACGTCGTTGATCCATTCGCCTGCAGAGTATGGGTCAGCTTCGTTCGAGGTTATCAGCGAAAAGACCGCCTTTGCGCCGCTTCGATGCCTGCTGGTTTATGTCGCGCTGAAGGCCGCGAGGGGTGGGATCCGTTTTTTAAGACTGGGCTTCGATACGCGTCGCCAACGCCTAGGGCGATGCCGCGGTGCGACGTGGTCAGCCCGTACAGCGGCCTCGCGCAGGCGAACGGGCGGAGCGAAGCGTATTGCTCGTGCGAAATCCTATGGGGGGGGGGCAGGCCTCGATCTCGTTGGCGATGGCTTCCCGTGTCGGTGCCCGGCGTACGTAGCCGGGGAGAGTCGGGACATTTCGAAGAAGCATCGATCGGACAAATATGCCGCATGTGCCGACGAGTCAGGGGTTGACAAGCCCAGCGTACGACTCCCCGACTTCATTGATCCGCGTCGGGCGCACAGCGGGCTGCCATCCCTTCGACGGCTGAGCGCCGGGATGACAATCGTCCTAGACGTAGCTGTTGCGGGCCGCTTAGTTGGACTCCCATACCCCGGGCAGTTGCTGTCGATCTCGGCCCACATTCGCAGGTGTCGTTCACACCGGGGCTCGACGCCGCCTGCCCAGTGACGATGCAGACCGGACTAGCTCCCGGTTACGTTATCGGAGTTGTATCGTCAGGCCGGGGTGTCAGACTAGCTAGTAGATGCAGTTATCCATGCGACTGCGTCGCTGTACGAGGTCAATAGGGGCAGTCTGGCTTCGCGAACCGTGCGGCGCCAGCGAGCACGGCGACTATGATCAGCCTGAGCCAACTGCTGAGCGTCGCGCCATGTCCTGAAGCGGCATCCGTGGGGTCGACAGCGTTTTCGGCGATATCGAATCACGGGTGGCGCCGTGGGTTCTCAAGGCATCAGTTCGTCAAGCAGCTGTCACCAACGCGTACCGAGATGACGGCGACATGGTCGTGACATTGGTAGTAGGGCGTCGTAGCTACGCCATAATTGCCGCATTATTTTCGTGAAACCTTAAGCTTCGGTATCGACTGCGGATCGGCACGCGCGGCGCGGGCTGGTGACCATGAACTAGTCGTCTCTTTTATAACTCGTCGATTCTCCGCTATTCGGAGCAGTGCCGTGATGGTGGTGGGCTGTCGCGACGCGCGGCTACTTTCATTTGACCGGAGTCACCCTTAGTCTGTTCTACCCGAGAGGCAGCGAGGAAGTAGACTAGCGGTCGTCTGCGCGAGCCGACCCGCGGAAAAGAAGCCAGAAAAAAAATTGGCGGCGTCGAGGCAGCTAACGAGTCATACCGATTGTCTTCCCGTTGCCCCGGCTCTATGCGCGATGCGGAAACTGTCGTTGACAGGGCGGGTAGATAGCGGCTGTGCCGTCCACCAGGGGGGGGGTGGTAGTCAGTACTGATCCCCCCTGTTTGGACGGGTCGGATCACGAACACTGCGTCGGGGGGGGCGAATGACAGTATGGACATTTTAAACACCGTTCGTTCTACGTCCACTTACATTTAAACCACTGCGACCCACAGGCGCACGGGGGGGGGGGGGATAGCGCGTCCTGTTCTGTTCATGCGGATAAGTGGATGTATTGGCGTTTCCCCTCCGGGAATATACGTTTCGTTAATTGATGTCCAGAGCAGAGTCTGTCGCTTACACTGATCACCTGAGACTCGCTGGCACTAGTTACTGCTTGTAGAAGTCTACGTGCCATCATTGATCGTAATGTAATTCTGGTGATAAGGCAATCAGTGCTAGACCATTGCCGCAGTTTCTATATACTCGCACAGGGGACTTCAAACCGGTCGTGTCGGAGTACTTGAACTTACGGACATCGTCAGCGCCTAGATTTCTACGCCAGGTCTCAGGATCTCGTCTGTACGCGTCATAGGTCGCAGCGACCGTATGGCGAGTAGACTCGACTTCGCCATAACTCGGACCGGCCATCGGTCAATATAGTTACAAGACTGTCAGAAAGAGGCGCAAAGGACAACAGTGTCCCTGGTAGTGGTGGTAGAGAGCACCAAGGCGGCATTCCGTCATCTTAAAGGCGCGGATCGCGCGTGTGATTTCCTGATCCGATCGGCGAGCGGACGTGACTTCTCACCTGGCTACCCAGCTGAGGTCTCGTGCTGAGCGTCTAGACGCACATGACTGACAAAGGATGCGAGCGCTATGGAACGCTGATGGCGTTCACGCCTCTACTATATCTACTATAGAAGCAAACATAAGTACGTTTATGCCGCAAGCTATCCGAACTTCCTCCATACACAGTACGGGCTCAGTAATGACGGAGGGGGGAGTGCGATACATTGACTTACCAGCTAGAGTTGTCGTAACTAGGCGGCCTAGGAAACCGACTCGAGCACTGGATTGTTTGCAGGATAGCACAATAAAGTAGTCGAGCCGAACGACCGATCCATTGTAAGCTGAAGTCCTTCCATGGAGCGTCACCGTTACAGTTTGATCTTTAACTATGAGGCGTTGCGAGCCTGTCAGTCCCGCTCGCGTAGCAGCTCTGAGTAGAGCTTAACGGCTGCGAGACGGATACTAGCAGCACGATCAAAGGCGATCGTCGAGGTGCTTAAGCTTCCTGCTCTGACAGTACTATCGCCCGCCATGGTGTCCTCGAAGAGGTGTCCAACGATCCCGCCAAGATCGCGGCGATTGTGCGATTTGAGCCGCAGGCTAAAAGGAGAATGTGCCGAGATGTCCGTACAGCTGTCAGCGCAGTAAAGAGCGAGCAGATATCGGAAGATCCTAACCCGTGAAGCGCGCACAATATAAGTCGACTATACCATACCGCATCATCTACTGGAATCAACGGCGACGCCGAGAGTCGCGCGAAGCGGCCGCTTGTCGGCTCGGACGGAGTGACGGACACGATGCAACTTCCGTGCTCCTTCGTCTGAGGCTGTGAGCGCCGACAGACTCCTGAAGGCATGAACTACGCCGTCGATGTTTTCGGTCGACGCTCGCATGGCGCGATCAACCTTCTGGCGTAACTATATCAAAGGGCCTGGATCTGCTCTGGGGGTCGCATAGAGCATTGCGCCTGGCTACTATGCAGCATTGATAACATGCAGACCTTCGCCGTCTGTGATCGGAACTTACATAATTTATTACGCTGAGGACGCAGTGAGCTTCCGCAGGGTGAGTAAATTCAGACAAAACTCCGACGCCTCAAGAACAGTTCGACTCCCATGCTCATGGCGGCCTTAGAGCAGGGCATCTCCCCGTTCGGCAGAGGGGGGCCCGGCGCAAAGTACCAATATGTTGGTCGTTACCAGAGCATGGTCGGGCTGTGTCTGGTAGGCATGGTCGCACTAAAAAGCAGACAGTCCATCTTAAGAAACAGGACCGGATAGAGCGCCCACGGGGAGGTTCATGCGTAGTTATCTGTGACTGGACCTCCCAGCTCAAAGGCGCGTCGAGGGGGATGTCAAGAATTCCAGCACCAGCCGGCTCTGACCGTCTGAGCACTCAGCGAAATACGTGCTGGGGGGCGGGTATGCCAGATGTCTTTAAACACCTCGACGAACCACCACAGAGCAGGGGGGAGAGGTGCAAAGCAGATTGGACGATTCTGATGTGGCGTCTACGAGTCGTTCGAAGGTTACGGTGGACGCTGCCCCTATCGCGAAAAAAAAAGAAAAACAAAAAAGGCATGGTTCCCTCTAAGCTGGACTTTCCTCAAAATCAATACCACCAACTAGATATACAATAGTCATGGGGAGATCTCCTCGGAACCATTCCACGAAACGCATATAGACATCTTAGCATGTGTCCTATCGTACTCCTGCGAGACTGTATTGGGTATGCGTGGGGGGGGGGGATCGCCCGTAGTCATTCGTGGCTAGGGGGCTGATAGCCGGGCGTTACAGAGAGTAGGTTCCGAGTCCGGCGACCGCACGACACTCCAGCCTACTAAAGTCTATGTCTAACTCGGACAGCGACGCTAGAAGGGCAAAGAAAAAAAAAAAAAAAGCAAGCATGCAATAGGGGGGGAAATGAATTTACAAGGGCGCAAACAGTGAGAGTCTATAGGCGAATAAGGCAAGAGTCAAGCAGTCATCGTTTTTTAGTCCAGTGTTTACTGCCCATGTGAACTGCGAGCTGCTTGGGGGTTGCCACATGATGCGAGCGCTTCGCGTGACCTGAGTACTAAGGACGCACTAAGCAAAATTTGTGACAAACAGGCAACTATGTGCACCCAGAGCCTACCGCAAATACGGGTGCATACGGGAAGAAATCGCTAGGGCAGCGCAAGGGGGCAGCTGCCGAGATCCCGACCTAAAATGTGCGTGTAAGCTAGTCGATCCTAGACTTCGTTACAGAGCACAGGCTCATAGCTCAGAGGTAAGGATCAGCCTGTAAGCACTTTCTACGCGCCTAATAAGTAGACTGCACCGCAGCCCATTCTTTCGTCAGTACGAGGACATTGGCGCTTCTAGGCTCTAGGACGGCGATCCGCATCAAGCGTACGTACACTGTCTAACGCTGATACGGTATGGTCCGTTCATCCGGGCTCATGGAACCGGCGAGCTTCGCCGACTCAAGGTTGCGCGCGGGCTGTCGGCCGTCAACATATCGAGCCGTCTGGGTGCGCTTCTGGGCGACGGGGGGGGGGTAGGCAACGGTGCATACTGCGCGAGGGAACGGCGCAAACTGGCAGGGCGCGTTATTGTGGGCGGCTCCTCAGCTATTCACGGCAGCTGCGAATGGCGCTCGACAGCGGTGTATTTAAACGCTCAAAACTCGTCGGTCCCATCGCCCACTATTCATCCAGAAGCCGTCGCCAGATGGAAGAGCTGATCACTTCACGATGGCTTTCAGCACTCGCCTCATCGAACGCTTCACGTAATAAGCGTGCAGACGGATCAGTTTTCATTCCTGCACTACGCAACTAATACAAGGCATGATACGTTTTGTTGTGCATTATAGCCCTAGGAGGGCGAACAGATATGGCATACGCGCTAAGGTCTACGCTCTACTCTCGAGTTTTCAGGCACACGGATGATGTAGGGGGGTCCTGAATGTGGCGTACCTGGAGTGCTCACCGGCGAAACCCATTGTCCGCGGTCCTGAGCTCGATATGCACATATCGAACAACCTAACATACTCCCTGTCACAACACGTGGTATCGCAGGTGCATCCGCTCAAAGGGCACCAGTACACTATGGCCCGACATGCAGTAATTTGTAGGCTTAGCTGCACGAAAATCAGGGCCGTCTAGGTCTACGAGACATCTACGGGATATCTTGGACTGCAGAGAACTGCAGTCGCCCCAAAGCGCTTGATCCAAAGTGAACCCAGCAGGGACGCTTTCGCCTACCGCAAACGCGTTTCCAGTCGGATTAACGTATGGCCGCTTAACGCCCAGGCGCGCCGTTGTCGTTCGTTCTCGAGTTACCATTCAGTTAAAGCTCGCATTGCCGACCTGGAACATAATCGGTCACACCTACACGAACTTACTCGTGCAGCCAGAAACCCGTCGGAGTGTAGGAGAGTGTCCAGCGGGAGACGGGGGGGTTCCGGCGACCGCTCAAGTACTACGAGCACCTGGACTGCCGAAGATAGCCGCGGCGACGCCGCATCAGAAATGGACGTGCTCGAACGGAAGTGGAGCGTCGTGGACACACCTTTGGTCACACGAAGGTGGCCTCCTTCCTAGATTCAATAGGAGAATTTATGGCGTGGTCCCGCACGGTCACTAGAATGGAGGGCAGCGTCAAGTAACTAAGTTTTAGCTAGCGGAGCACGAAAGTAAAACTTTCGGGGATCGCCTATCTTGTTGATAAGGTTGGGATCATGTTGAGCCGGTCACTAGATACCAATGAATCCGTTGGACAAACGCCAGAGATCTCCATAACTCTCCGCTGCTGGCACCGACGTTCATCATTTATACATCCCGACAAACCGGGGGGGGGGGGGGGGGGGGGCGGATACCAATGGAGGCTAGGATAAGAAGAGTCATGCAGCTACACCGTCGATGGGCCGCGAATTGACGAGGGGCGTTGCGCCATCGCGATGGAATGAATCATAGACCAGTACTAGTACTCGCTACCGGAAGCGCATGAGATTTAAAGGGTCTGAAAAACGTTTATGAATAAGGATGAGGCTATTAATTCTCTTTGCGCATCCGCTTCGAGTTATCAGTTGGGGGTACGAATATGCAATTCGATTTTTACCGCTCTTACAAACATAGGTCGCGCTTGCAGTCCGGTGGCCGTATATATCTACTCATGCTCCAGTGTACCACGCATAAAGTAGAGCGGACAAAACAAGAGAGTCGATCGTGCGTAGGTGTTGGGTCTCGTACGAGTGTGCCTACAAGCTGTGTTCTGGCGAAGAAAGAGGCCGCACAAAAAGAAAAATGCATGGGTGGTCGACGCGGGGGTGAAGAAAGGGACAGGGAAGATGCCCACTTTGTACACTCCTATCTGAACATCGTAGCTTCTAAAATGATCTAGAGAGGCATGAAAGTCGCCGGGGGCAGCCTACACGCCATGAGGTCACCCAACCGGGTGTGATGGACATATCTTCCGCAACATTAGCGATCGTCCAGGAAGCCTAGACCGAAGCGTCTCTATATAGCGAAGGACTGATCACGACATCATTTATCTGAAATTAGTTAGACAAGTTGGACACATTCTGTTGTGCGATTACGTATGCAAGGAGCGCCATGAGTTGGATAGAAGTCAGTTTCCACGCTCGAAGCGACCTGTATCTAGATACATCCGAAGTGGAAGCCGATTCCGTTACCAGCGCGATTTCACGCGCGCGTGTCGCGATTGACGTTCGAATGCCAATTCAGTGCGATATGAAAGCGAGATCCAAAAGGTTGTTTCTTGCGCTGACATTCTCTCTGTGTTGGTTCTTTCTGTCATCCTGTATATTATCATGCTATCATGATCATTACACTATCATATCCAAGGAACCATCGTCAGATAGGTTTGTCACCGTGCATACAACTTACGAGGAGGAACAGATGTCGTTGTTCATATGGGTAAACGGCTTAACTACTATTCGATGAGCCATATAGCGACTTACGACGTTGTGGGCGGTGGCATGACTGCGCGAACCCTCCAAGTATCGACTCCAGAGTAACCGGAGTTGCGAACCGCAGCGTGTGCTAATGGGAGATAGGAATCCTAGTGCGAAGACGCTAGAGACACCCATGTCGATTACATGCTAAGTTCGGCGGACCTGCAGTCGCTGGGGGGGCAATGTACAAGGAAATGACTGTCTCCAGGCAGGAGGTACGCTCGGCATAGGTCATATATGGAAAATAGGTGCTCCAGTGTCAGGTCCCTAGTACACGGTCCCTAGACAAGTGTGGAGGTCTCAGCCGGAATACCTCGCTGCCAAAATTTAGCATACATTTTGCATACAAAGGGTTGCGGTCGTATCACACGCAGATTCCCGGAAGACGTTATATCTGCAGAACTTACTAACTAGCGTATTAGCCATAAGGGGTCGAAAACAGACAACAAAAAAACTCACTCGAAAAAAGAAAGTGGGAGAAGAAACAGCGGGAAACTGGGGGGCTACGGACGAAGGGTCATCGGCAATACATGCTTTCACTAGTTCTGACATCTATATCACCTTGCTTTAGTCATGACACGAGCATTTACTCCCTTATATCACTATAGGTAGACCGACTTTTCAACCATACCGATACATAAACTGTGTTTCGCCGCAGCCTATTCATCTTTATTGAAGATCCAACTATACGTTTCTTGCTTTTTCGAGCCGTAGAACGACCACGTAGCGTTATGCTGGAGGCACTGCGCTGCAGGTCGAGTCTTAGTTAACTACCCATTAATAGGCACGAACAGCTAGACGATCGGGCATGTGCTAACACCAACGAGCCTATACAAGAATGAACAGTTGGCTGCGCAAAACAGCTCACGGTAGCGATGGGATTATCCGAGGCGCTATCAGCCTGTGCGCGTAATTGCCCCACGCCGGTCGTGGCTCGGCACGACTTATAACCCGCAGACAAGTTTGATGCCCCTACTCTCGCGATAGAAAAGTTAGCGCTTTGCTCGGATCGTTGGTCTGCAGTGGTCCAGTATCGGCCAGAAATATCTCGAATCTTCTCTTTCTTGACTTGTCTTATCTCCTTATAGGACCATTTGCACGTTTGCGGGCAAACGCAATCACTATTTCCAACAATACTTAGGCGCTGATCACAGATTACGCAGCACCAATACTCTAAAGATAGTGCGGAATCGTGACTGAGCAATCATTACCCTGCTACGTCATTGCACGTTGGCGAGCACCGAGAGCCAGGACGATAGGGGCGCGAGTTGACAAAGGCTCGGCACGCATCCACACGAGTTCGAATCCCTAGCAGTATCAGTCGGCTCCTGCAACTACATTCGGTGGGTCGATTCGACATCTGGTCTGCGCTGGTCGGTTAGCTAAGCCGACCAGTTCGTCGCCCGAGGCCCCAAAAACGGCACATCACAACGACATCTTTCACTCTTTACATTAGTCGTTCGGCACCCAGCTAATCCTTTGCGAACTGACAGACGGAGACAGCTCGCTGTCGCAAGCCGATGAGGCTCATCTGGACCCAGGTACACAGCTGTGGCTGCACGGCTGACAATCCACCAACAGGACGCCTCGGAGCGCTACACTGCGCGCCTTCCAGGAAGCTGATACCACTACACGGCCCGGGTCCACGCTACAACCGACGTGCGGGGTGCAGTAGCGCCGCACTAGTGAACGGGGGGGACAGAGCAGGTATCAGCCCACGCGGCGCCAGCCTGGTCCCTGAGCATCCGATCTACGTCTCTGCGATGCCTAATTGCTAGACGGGTCGATGTGTCGGCGGCATTGCTAAGAGCTCTATAGAGACAACTTTAGCAGACGGCATAATATCATATCCGCCGTAGAGCGAGGGCCACTGTAAAGTCCGTATGCATAAGCGTTCTTTCTCTGACTTGCTACAGAGTCTCAAGATCCGTAGTGGCTACCGCGTGTCGCCAAATAAGTTCAAAAGTCGAGGAGAGAGGGAGCCCGCGCGCGCGGACTACGTGCGTAGAGTCTATACATGCAAGAGCAGAATGCCGACAGGGCGTTGTACCGTGCACGGTCTGGGGGGGGGGGGGGGGGGGCCGGGTGGCGACCGCTCTTCAGCATAAGAGGGGGGACATAGTTCAGCAGCGCAGACTTCGGATAATCGAAACTGTTGGTTCCCCGGCTTCGATGACTGTCTTGCTATGAAGCTATCGCAGCCGAACAAAGGCGATCGAGATCAACGATTTCGAATGACGGCCAAGCCAGGGCGAGCGTGAGGGCAAGGTTCGTGCCCGCGGAGCGTTTTCGTTGGGTCTACAGACCTGCCGGATCGAGCCACTCCGAACCCACAAGGACGGCGACCTCTCTATCCGCTTACCAACCTAGGTGTGGCGCCGGGGATTCCCGGGGCGCATACCCGCGCATAGACCCCCTCGAGTCAAAAAAAATCGCTAATCTGTCATGAACGCAATGCACGTGGGTGACCAGAACGTTCGCAACCGAATACCAACAAGGGGGACTTCGGGTCTGGCATCTCATTCCTAGCGCGTTGAATAGACCGCCGAATTTTTTGCACAGTCGATCGGGTCAACGCCGTCAGGTCGGGCCATTCGAGCCCCTAGACTCTTTTCAGTGCGCATGGTGGCACCAGTTTGTACCCATGGGTGGTGGCAGATGCAGGGATGCTCAGAAACGAGTGCAGTAGGCGCCACCGGGAGCACCAATTTATCTCTTAGGGCGTAAAATATATCTAAAGTGCCCATTACACTCGTACGCTGCGCAATCCTGGGTATAATGTCGGCCGACGGGCAACGTCTACAACACCCGCCCGCCGAAAGCGGCTCGTCTTTACTGCAGTCTCCGTCGGCTAGCGTATCGCCCTCTTATCTGGGCTCTGAACAGCAGCGCGGGCTCCTAAAGGCGCGAGGGATGCGCTAACGAGGTGACTTCAAGGTATGTTGCCACTTGCACATGCTCTACGTGCAGACGCTTCGAGTTCTGTCGTACATCTGCTATGACACGACCTATCGCGACACTTCGTCGTACCACGCGTAGCCCTACTGGCTTGACTGCAGATTTACAGGAGGCCGGCGAGCAAAGAAGCCCGTGACAGCCACCGGGCGGAATCTCACGGCAATGGTCAGGCCACGACGTCCGCCTCGTCTATGGTATTGACAAGGCCGACGCACTGGCTTTAACACAGGACTGAACCGAGTTGATCACATGCAAATAGTCTATTACAGTGTGCTATGGACCACTGCGAGAAGGATACAGTGGCAAGATGCGCACGCGGTCCTAAAAGGGATAGGGCGCGTCTCAAGGATCTGCACATGTTCATTTACATCTACTTAACCTGGCCGCACGGTGTCTCTTTCAAGCGTTACTACGAAAACATCAGCGAACACGGATGCGACCGGACGTAGCGTAGTGATGTTAGGACTGCAGAGCTAGCATCGCTACACTCAGAGTGCTCTATGCTGGAACTTTTCTTTCTCCCCCGCAACACTTTCTAATGCAGTGATAGCAATCACCGTGTCGTAATAGATAATTCTCGGTGGGGAAAAAAAATTCCAACATGGATTCTTAATGCACCCCGTAATGATATTTTGTAAGGGGAGGCGTCATGATACGACACGCAGGCTTTCGGAGCTCCTTGAGTCTTTGCTAAACCAGTACTAGGCTGCGAATGCCAACCTGATCAATAAAAGTTTCTCTCTGGGAAGCGAGGCAGCCGACAGTAGGTGCGTCCTCGGTGAATCGTCGTTGCATGCGCAGCCGGAATCGTGCAGACATTGTTGTAGTGTCGGCTAGGTTCAGAAAGTGGCAAAAATGCAGCCCCTCATTAGCGTTGTAGGTAGTGTAGGAGAGCAGACATGCTGAGGCGACAAGTCTCTAGCGCAAGCTATAAGCTGTTAGTGCTAGACGTTGCCGTCCGGCACGACGAAGAGCGTAGCTATTATTTGAGTGCGAAGAGGTTCCTGTCATAAGCCGTCGCTAGACTTGTCAGACTTGCTACGACCTGCGCAACGAACTGTGGCCCGTGGTACCGGCCGTGGGTTGCGACATCAGAGAACACCAACTTCTTCATACCTTGTCTCACTTTACAAAAGTTTAAAAAGCTCGATGCGTCACAGAGTCGCCGACATAGAGATGCAGCAAGCCATAGACACGCCTCTGGCGATTCGGCACGACCTGATCTACTTCGTATGCGCGCGCTGAACGGTGAACGGCTCGTTCAAAAGATGTTGCGCATGCAATGTGGGAGTTGTGCTCGTGAATCTGTCAGACCTAATCACCAGATGCCGAGTCCCGAACCCGTCGCGAACGCTAAACCATGATGACCCTCCCTTGTCCCAACCCTATCAGTAGGTCAGGCAACGGACGAGTCCGCGTGCCTGCGTCCACGCGGCTTGTCCTGTATAACAGTATCTCGCCGTTGTAGCGATCACGGACC
>Ga0179591_1304068_pt1 | contig 12652 bp, 20 predicted proteins | sample CZOMad2_1_08_16f_FD_182891 | JGI IMG/M metagenome (GOLD analysis project Ga0179591, IMG submission 182891) | Vadose zone soil fungal communities from Angelo Coast Range Reserve, California, USA - CZOMad2_1_08_16fungal (PacBio error correction) | ecosystem: Environmental > Terrestrial > Soil >...
AATAAATCTCAACAGGAAAGGGCGGGGTTTTCGACAAATTAAAGAGTACTAGGGTCCTCAAAGCTGTGATCACAACTGGTATTGTCCAGGTAAAGACAGCGTTATCTCACAGCCCCTCAAGGAATGGGGGGATTTGTACTATGAGGTGAGGGGTCTATCGAATAAAAATTTGGCAGCGGCCAAGGAATGGGGCCAGACAAATTCTTAAAGATCATCTCTCTGGATAACTCACCAATAGCCGACCCCATAAAAGGAACCATGGGGGACGCAATTCCGAAGTCCCCCACATCAGCGGTCTAAATTCAACAGTGAGAAAAGAAGAACTCAAATAAGGGCGCCTGTCAAGGGGGATCATAAGGTGGAGAAGGGGGGAGTGGGGCTTTATCAAATTTTGGGAGAAACTTCCATTGTGGGCTTGAGGGAAGAAAGGGGTGCATATTCTAAGGGAAAAGCAAGAGATGGAAAAGGATAACTCGCCAACCGGCCAGAGGTCCCGTTCAACTCGAGTACAGAGAAACGCTTTTCTGACCTTAGAAAGTCGGAATCTCTGGGAAAAGGGACTCTTCATCTTATTTTAATCTCCATTGGGGGGCCATACGGTTGGGGGAGTCGTTCTGACTCGGCACTTTCTTCTGGGGAGGTTGGTGGGTTGGGAGAGAAAAGGAAGTGGGGGGGGTGTATGGTCCCAATAAAGATGCTGTGATAACTACGAAAAGTGAAAGAGAAAATTGCCACCGGAAACCATGCACACCGGGGTATATAGGAAAAGGGGGGAAATAGGAAGTGTTATTCGCACCATGGGAGGTTTAGAACGTAATAGAGTCCATGTAATTAAGAATGGGATGGGGTGGGGGGGGGGGGTCCAACACTATTTCCAATTGTTGAGGTCAGGAACCAACTAGTTTAGCAAATATGAATTGGGGAAGGGAGAGGAGCCTGGGTATGAGCGGATAAAAAAGAATTGACGAAATGGTAAGAGAAAGGTCGGCGATAATATTATAGGGGAGAAGAAGGCACTGGAAGATTGGGGGGGGCCATCATCGTGATACCTTGGGATAAGATGAGAGGGGTGTGTGAGGTCTGTCCACATGACTAAATTTTGTCTCCTCACAAGTTGAATTGAGCCAGGATCATTGGGGGGGTTCCGGAGACGTTATATCCAGTGGCCATGAGGAAATAGGTTCTAAGGGGGGAACATGTACCTGTGGCCTTGGAAGATGCTGGCTGGACATCCTCAATAAGCCCTATTCATAAGGGGGGTGGTAGAAAGCTAGGTTTTAAGAACCAGGGGGGAAAGACGAGAAAAATCCCTCACACTCAGTAGGGGAATATCTATGGGGAAGGGAGTTGATTGAAGCATTCACTTCAAAAGGCGTCAGAACAACGTGACCACCATGGCCGATGTACGCAGAAACTAACGTCCGACAAGTTGGGGATCAGGTCAGGAGGCGACAAAAACGGTAGCCCAGTGAGAGAATCCTATACATCTGGGGTCTATGTCCCATGGAGGTGCCGGCAATGTAGGCGAGCACACGATATGCAGATGGCCAGACGAAATTTCTTAAGGGACCCACAAACCGAAAAGGACAAATGCGCAATAGCAGGGGTTGGAAGAACGAGCCTGACACAGGAGGTAAGTCAAACAGGGTGTGGGTAGCCGTTTCTAAGGAAAGCAGCCAGGTACTGGCACAGTGTCACACACAAAAATTGGGGAATAAATATCAAAAGGGAGAGGAACCATATTGTAGTGTTTGTAGGGTAAGTGAACTTTTAGGTAAGATTAACCGTGTTGGTAATTGGTGGTTTCAACTATATTGAGAAAACCGAAGGAGGTAATAGGGACCGATCAGCAATATGGTGGGTTCCCATGTACGGAAAGCACAGTATGTTTTGGACGGAATGGCTATTCCGTTGAAGGAGTCCAAAAGTGAGTGAAATATTTGGTTGGGGGGGGGGGGGGGAACCATTTAATATCCGGGGGGGGATCAATAGCATAACGGTTCCACGGGCAAGTACGGTTTGGAGCAAGTAGTGCCACTCGTGCTAACTCTATTTGGGGGAACCCTTAGTCGAGGGTCCAGAAGGTCGAGGGTGGCCAAGTCGGAAAGAGAGCAATTGCCGGTCCACGAATTTGGGGACTATCTTAAAGAGGAAGTGCGCATATGAGAGAAGGGATGAGAGGCCTCAAAGGGGGAAGGGCCTGGGGCCAATTATTTGGCAGAAAGCATACATGCATGAACAAAGAATTGTATATCCGCGTCAAACGACCTCAGTGCTCCAAACTTGAACTACAAGTTGGGGGGGGATGAGACCCTGGACTCGCAAATATTTGGAGCTTTTGTTGGAGGGATGGGGCAAAAAAAATTTTCCAATTAAGCGATTTTGGTCCGAGGAGGGACCAGAAAAGGGATTGTCATAGAAGAGGGCCCTCTATTTGCAAAATGGGACCCCCCGACCATGCATTTGATTCGAAAAACTCACACTGGGAGAGAAGGAAATTAAATCGGCATTATTTCAAGAGGTGAATATCAATCGGACAAAGGGGGGTAAAAATAAACGTCCAGTTGGAGAGGAGTCAGTGCAGGGCAGAGAACAATTATAAACCTTAAATGACCGCCATCCAGTGTTTCGGAAGCATTACTGTGGGCAATCATCGCAAAAAATTTTCCAAATTATGAATTGGAACTTTCGAGGGACGAGCTGATGGGAGAGACCAAATCAAAAACGGTATTAAGTCATATTACCAAAAAGGGGTAATTATAAGATTAATCATCCTTCGGGTAAGTCTAGTGCCCGAACCTATGTAGGGTCCGGACAATGTGTACCTGAGTCGGGAACAGGCGGATTCAAAAGAACTAGTGCGATGGGTTTGCCTGAACCTTGTGGAGCCAAGAAGGGCTTTTATGCAAAAACCTTAAATCAGAGAGGGGGAAAGGGCAACGCACCGGCAGTATGTTCCTTCGTCAGGGTTCCAAAAATTTCCCACGAATCAAGGCAGGAGAAAGCTGCGAAAGATAGCCTGGATTTGTCTTCAGAAAAGGAAATCAATCATCACTGAAGGGGAAAATCGATCCAGAGAATCATCACTGGGGGAAATAAGAAGACTTCGAAATGCTTAAATAGAGTACGACATCAGCACAAACAGAGAAAGTTTCAGTCAGCTCTTCTCCAAGGCAATGAAGCAAAATAGAAAGTCAAAAGGCAATTCCCAGTGGCATGGGAAGAATCAGAATAGATATACCAACGGAGGAAGAGGAAAAAGATAGATAAGAAGGAGACTAATGAAAGGGATCTGTCAGTAGGTTCGGGGATGGGGAGGACAGGGGGCCGATGGGATGTGAGAGGGAAAACCGGTATAGTTGGGGAGTAGGGGGTTATTAGAGAAAACGAAATTCTAACAGACGGATGACAAAAGGGTACTTAAGGTTAAGGAAAAAGAAGGAAAGTAGATTTAAAGAGGGAACAACAATCCCTACTCTGCCTGTCAATCCTTCCTCATGGGGGGGAGGGTGGAAGGGTGTGGCCTATGGGTCTTGATACATGGCAGCATGAACTAAGATTTAAAAGGGACAGGGCCCGGCTAAAGGTTTGGCACGGGGAATCCAGCCCGGTGGGGGCCACAAAGGTCACTGTAACCCACTCTCCTCTGGCTTGTCCTGTCCAAAAAAAGAACCTCAGGCCAGGTAGAGCCAAGGGGAAAGGAAACAAGTGTCTCATGGCCCTAGCAGCCCTCTGGAAAGTAAAATCAATTAGAAGGAAAGGGTACAATTGACACTCCTACATCGGTGATTATTTTGGTGATATCTTCCTATGACAAAAAGAGGAATACGAAGGGAATGGTTACTGAGACTTTGGAAAACAGTAATAGAACAATTGCTGGATTCCTGGACTACTTGCTAAGAGAGTATGAAAGGCTATATGATGGAAAAGACCTGTATTTAGGAGTATACGTGGCCTCAGCGTGCAGATGTATAAAAAGGGAGAAGGTCCGCTGCCATTTTGTGTGGGAGGGTGGGACTCAAGGAGGGAGAGAACGGGACAGGGGCAAACCAAGAAGTGGGCCATCGAGCATACAGCAGTGCTATGGGGGAATATTGCTATAGATGAAAATAGGAGGGGATGGTAAATGGTGCAAAAGGCCCACTTGGGCATGCTAATGTAGTAGGAACAAGTTAGGCAAGGTGTTTAGGTAACATTGTGGGGGGCACAGAAACCGCAACAGTTGGTCGGGGAGGTAGGACTTTTGACCAAGGGCCAGAAAGGACCTGACAGGCCGAACCTATCTGTCAAATAGCAGAAAAGAGAAAAGAGGCGTGGTCCCTCCAAAAGAATCTGTAAAGGCCATGACGGAATATTTCGAAATATTGGCATGCAGTGCTGACATACTGGGGGCCAAGACCGGAGGGGGAAAAAGGGGTCGTCAACTAAGGGCAATACCAATAGTTGAGGAGAGAGCCAAACATAAATGGGGCAAGGTTTCACCAACTTACAGCTGACCAGCGAAATAGCCCCAGAAGGCAAAAATACTCGGGGGGAGGGAGGGGAGACTATGGGAAAAAAAAACCATGGGGAGGGGCAGATTCCCTCCACGGGACGTTGGCTCTAAGAGGGTGTGAACAACCCATTCTTTTGGACAACGGGAATATAAAAGGACAGACAACCACAGGAGTACCCTAGTTTGATATTTGAAGTGCTCTTGTGAATTGGGAAGCCGGGAATGAAATTATCGTAGCCCAAGTAACAGGCTAGGTTGGAGAACTGGAAAACCATTTAGGACAGGGCCTTAAATTTATTGTGGGTCAGGCGAGGGGAAAAAGGGAGAAAGCGCAATCTGAGAACTAAAGTGTTGAGGGGGTTTTGGAACCAAGGAGAGGGGGCCCAAGGCCATATGTGTGGGCCCCTGGCGAATACAGGGGGCCGTAACAACATTCATCACCAGAGCCATTCTGAGAGAAAGATGATGATAAACCACTGGTGCTCCTAAAGAATACGCTACAAAGCTTCGGGGGGGAGGGGACACTATCTGGGTCAAGTATTTTGAAGGGGGAGAGAAGATGAGATTGTGGGAACTAGTAAAAACTTACCTCGGAGGAGAAACAGGGCAAATTGATAGGCTTGTGGTTTTCGAGTAAGGAAAACTGTGTGAATAGGGGGGACCCCATTTGAGTAGACTGAGGTGATGAGGGAAATAAATCTTGCTGATTGGGACAAAGGGAAAGGTGATGGCCTGAAAACAGAATATGCTTGCCTCATGTAATATAACTGCGCTAAGGCTCCGTGGAAGAAAACGGACAGCCGTGATCATAAAACTAAGTACAAAAAAAATTAGTATCAGGAAGAGCAGCATGGGTAAACAAATCCAAAATCGTATCATATGGGTAATCAACTGGAGGTAAAGAAAGAGAATTGGGGTATGAGAACGGGTATAAAGGAAAAGACCGTTCTAGTCTCCATTGGCCATTGAAAAGCGAGGTTGCGGAGGATAATCTACTCCTGCAAGCGGATGGATCCATTTACACCTCTGGAAAAAACTCGTTGAAACAAAAAAAAAAAATCAAATTGAGACTCTCCCCCAGAGGGGGGGAGTAAAGAATTAAATCTGTTAATATAGACGCTTATGGAAGACCTGGTTGCGAAAGAACACTGAACCAGTCCGATATCCGCAGGGGGAGGTGCATGGTCGGCTTGGGGGAAAAGCAAGTGGCTCATTATAAAAACAAGAGGGGATGGGGGGGGGAACCTCTATGGAACAATACATGCTTTCCGCGAAGAATGGCAAAAGACAAACGACTGTCAAGTCCTGTGCACACAAGGAGATGAAAATCCTATGTAGCTTCAAGTATGTGATGCAAAGGACTGAATTAGCCTTAAATTTTCTTGGTACATGGTCCTCAGAGGGAAATCTGGAATCATGAAAAAATGGGCGGAGGGATGGTGAGAAAGGTAAGTGATGAACTGATGGAATAAGACTTCAACAAGCACAACCATGACAGACAAAAATTTTATCTAAAAAGACCAAGGGGGGAATATCCCAAGAGAGCACCTGCTCAAGATTGGACAAGATAAGAGGGGGGGGGAGATGGATGACGCTGTTGGGCAGCAGTCCTTTCTCTGTGGTTAGACGGATGAATGTGTTTGACTTCGACTAAGGAAAAATGTGGGGTCATGGTCGAAGGGGGGGTAGGGTGGTGGGGAGGGGGCAGTTTGGGAAGAGATATGATCTACCTGGGACTCTGAGTGGGCCCAAATAAGTTGAGGGAGGGTAAAGTCAACACGCTAGTGGTCACATCCAAAGAGGGGAGACCAAATTCGTGGATCAGTTCAGGCTACGGGGTGACAAATTGTCAAGAGCTGAAACTTGATGAATATAAGGAAGGGGATTCGATACAACATATGGAATTGTAGGAAAAAGAGGTCAACACAGAAGAGGAAAGAAAAAGGGATGCAATCAAATATCCATTCTTGGGTTTTCAGAAAACAGAACTTTATAGGGGGTAATCCCAGGATTCCAAAAAAAGGGACTCTCACAAAGGGTTCTTAAGGAGCGCGCCAGCAAGGGAAGGGAACATCTACAAGGAAGGGATATTGTGTCCGTAGGGTTTGAAGACCTCCCCAATCTTCAGGATGAAGGGGGAGAAAAAAAGTCGGAAGGACAGCTCTCTCAACCTAAACCTAACCAGCAAAAGGGCACTGTACTCAGTCGGACGGAAAAAATCATCGTGACAAAAAGAGGCACATGAAAGGGACCCGAGGCTAACAACATCACCCAATGGGGGGCATTCAATAGTGGAGAATGAAGGATAAATTGGGAATGAGGGATATTGGTGCTAAGAAAAAAAGGGGGGTAAAAGGGGTGCTTGGGAAGTATGCGTAGTCCTTATTCAGACTGAGTAAGGTAAAAAGCCGCCGACAAGAGGGCCCTGATCCCGATTTAAAAAGGAAACGCGGGGGCGACGTAACTCACGGAACGTTAAGGCGAAGCTGAAAAAGTGAATCAGAGTGATTTGCATCTCCATTGGTAAGGATAACATTGTGCAAAAGCATTTGTGAAGAAGGGTGCCACGTGCTGCTGAGAGGGGTTTTGTTGGGGGGATTGTATATAAGAAAAAGGTTGACTACCCTCGTGAGCTACAATGAGTCAACTGAAGCCGAGTAGCCCGAACAAAAAGGAAGACCTGCGATATCTGACGATGGGGTGTTATTCGCACCAGGTGAGAGCTTATCCCGTAGGAGAGGGGAAGATAGACGGGAGGGGGGGGGTCCTCAATATGGTTGGGAGAAGGCTTCAACACGAAGAACCATACAGTACTGTAAATGAGGGCCTTTCTACAATTAATGAGGGAATCGGGCAGAAAAATAGGGGAAATGGTCCAATAGAAAGGGTGCCAGTTCTATAGGAGATTGGGAAGCAATGATTTTGGTGTCACCTCAAGGAGACCACATGGACTTTGTATTATTAGAATTGTGTTACGACAGGAGGATTAACGGACTAGGGGAATTATGATATCAAAACAAGGTGTCACTGCCGGACGGGGGGGTTAACACTGGAAAGGATCGAGTCATATACATGGGCAGCCATAGGGGTCTTTGAGGGTGCCCGGTCAACATTGCAGGAATGGCTGGACCTCCTCAAACTCATTAAGTCCAATTTGGGGGAGGTTTGGGGAAGAACAGTTTGACCCGCGACACAAAAAAGACAAGAAGCGCTTTACAAAGTCACGAGGGAAAGGTAAAGGAAGATTACGACACTCCTTAGGGATAACGGGTGAAGCAACCCCGGGAGAGAGCAACAAGTCCCGGAAGGACGCGTGGCTGGGATGCATAAAAGGAATGTCAAATTGGTATATACACTGGGGTTAATATACATTTCGTGGGGAAAGGGTGGGGCCATTCACATGGTATTTCAAGTGGCAAAAAAGATAGACGACGGGCCATACTGACTATGTTGACGTCCAAAAAGAGAGACAAGGGGCTAGAGTGAGCATAAGTTGTCATACATACGGCCTGAACAGATGAGAATGGAAGGAACATTAAAAATGGGTAGCCAGTGTCGTATAAAGAATCATTTTACGTGGGACTTTGAATCCAGGGCTGTCCACAAGCGGAGGCACATAGCCGTATAAGAAAAAAAATGATATTGTATCCCAGGGGGCGAGTTGTAATGTATGTACGTTCTGTGTGGCATGTCAAGGGGACAAAAAGGTTGTGTCACATATATGATACTTTCTTTCCCAGGAAAAAAGAAAGATGGTTTGGAGGGAAAAGAGTCCCTCAAGGAACATTAATCGGGGGGGTTAGGGAAATTCATTGGAAATCTCTATGTCCGCCTGTACTTTGGGGACATCTTTTATTTGCATGACGCAGGTTTTTTATAGAGCAGATTGGGAAAAAACAGTACTGTGTTGAAAATTTCAAGGTTCTATCGCTATTTCCCGGGGTAAGATGCAAAGTATATCAATTGGACCAAAGAGAAATGGTCTCATAAAAAGAAAATAGATATTGGGTTTGAGACGGAAGGAGAGGGGTGATTATATTTTCAGAATCAGGGGCGAGTGAGTGCCTGGGAAATATGGTCAACGGTCCGAAAAGCATACTATCAAGGAGGGAGAATATTAAGTGAAAAAAAAGGAATGTCCAAACTTTCCTCACACAGGGGAATTCCTAAAGGACTCTAAGGGGACAAGTGTTATGCCACCATTTTAAACCATTAAAATCGGGTGTAACTGAAAGGAAACAGGGAGCCCATAGAAACTGCTTTATGAGAGGACTAGGGGGGCCTCTCTTGGTTGCAACCTGGAACGCTCTCTCCCCAGCCCTTGGAGGGGGGGATGCTAAAAAAAAATACACCACATTCATAAATTAGTAAAAACGGGGAAACTGATTCTTGTCCCGATTTAAAATCGGAGGTCGAAAAGAAATGATCAAACTAAACCACATTGTGGCGCATATCTTCAGGTCATAAGAAAAAAATCCCCATAATACATTCAAAGTTGTCTTGTAAGGGAAGGGTTTCCAATTGATCCAGGAAGAACAAGTATCATTTGCTCTCTGTCCTATTCGAGGGTGATCTCATCAACGGGAAAGGTAGGTCATTATTAATGAAAAAGAACTGTTTTATAATAGCTCCGGGGGATGATAGGGCTCAACCCTAAAGGGAATGAGCTCAAAAAACGCGGGCATCTTGACAACCCAGAAAGAGTGCTCTGGGGGGGTTGGATTGGGTCACAGCATTTTGTAATGGCCCAACCGGGAAATATTACGGAAATCGGTGGCCTGGGGGCCTTGTGGTCAAGTCTAGCAGGCAGGGACCATGTCCTAAGACAAAGGAAAACACTCCCATCACTTCCAAGTTGGACGTCACTGAAGAGCCTATACCACGATTGCGAGACCCATAGACTGAAAATGCGAACAAGGATCGAACTTGCTAGTTTAATGGGATTAAGTGGCCAAATAGAACATCCGAATACGGGGGAAGTGGGATACGTCATCCTGGTGGCTGAACTGGGCCAAGAAGAGGGTCCCAGAGAAGATAAAAGTGCAGGATCGAGAAAGGAAGCGGGGCGGACTGGCGATGGGAGATACGAATATTGGGCAAAAACATCTTGAAGTCTCTCTTGGGCCCCGGACGGAAGAAACGAGACAATCCGGCAACAGTTCCGCCGTTTTTGCATGTCGGGGGGGAAGGGGCTTTCCATCAAAGCTGTCTGATACCGGGACGGGAATTGGGGTCGGCCTCAGCGGTGACGAGGGAGGGGGACTGAGAAGTGGAAGGCCCCTCAATAACAGAGGTAGGGAGTAATCCATAATGGCGTGGAGGGGCTTTGGGAAGACGGTTAGGGCATGGTCTAGGCTCGTTCTCAAAAAACATGGAGTCTAAAATAGAAGATATGGAGTTTATTTCCATGCAAGGAGAACATGAATTTGGGGGGGGATATTGAGGGTGACCTTGCCTGGAGCAAAATTGCGTGAGGATAACAGGTTAGGTTTTTCTTATTTGGTCGAAAAAGAAATTCACAGAGAGGAAGGTTGAAGGGTCTGAGAAATGCTATTATTGAAAATGAAGATAAAGCGGATTTGCCCTGACTTCCTTGCATTCCGGACCAAGTGAATGTTATTTTGTTTGGAGGTTCTGGATAAAAGGCAACGCAATAACTAGGCTGGAGGGGAGGACGACGATCCAGGGAATATTTAGCACTTGGCATAACCAGGGGTTTTCTAAAAGACAGGACTAAAGTACAAGCGCGGGGTTGGGAAGTAAATAAGGGCAACAAAACTTCAATTAAAAAATTGTCCACCAAAGGGTCATGGGGACCATATCATATATGACTTATGATAAAGAAATGTACCCTTCAGGTAAATAAGACCCGACTAAGGTGGGAGGATTGGTCAACCAAATACTAGGACATAGACAGTTCTCTTCTGGAGGAGATGGACCATACTTCGGGGACAGCTTGATTGAGTAAGGGTAATGAAATTTTGCTGAGCTCGAGACGAGACTATTCGGGAAAATGTGGCAGTTTGAAGTGAGGAAAAGTGACGCAGGGGACCGCTCTATTATGGAGTAATAATAAGTCGGGTAATCATAGAATGGTGTTGGGGCTGTATGTAGTCATGGACAGGTTATGGGGGGGGGGGGGGGGGGGGAGCCGTCACAGTTTTCCCCCATGATTTTCCCAATCAGATGTCGACAGATGCTTTTTCCGATGGTTTCATAGAATGCCAAATTCTCTTTAATGGGAATGGTGAAGTACTGGGGAAGACGAAGAGGGGCAAGTGGAGGATATATATAAAAAACTGTGGGGAAATTTTTGGAAGCATGAGGGGGGAAGGATCACGAAACTTTTATAGTATCATTTTGTTAGGCCTTTGACCAATAATTCCGCAATTTCCGCGCCGAACTATCAAAGATACGTAAGAGAAAAAAAACCAAGGTAAGCCATGCTGATGTAGATATCCAATCTGCTAGCGGGGGCAACCGCATACAAGAGAAGCAAAAGTTGTAACCGAGGGAAACTACAGTACTGGCCGTTCCATAGTCTATTAACCCCGGATATTACAGAATGGGGGGAAAAGAAAAAGACTTGTGAAAAAGTACAAGAAAAATGACACGGATAAGCAAGGGAGTCACATTAATTGGGTACGGGGAGACACCATTCTTTCTGGTCCGACAGAAACTTTTGGCCTACTATAATGTGGAACCCCAACTTTAACACGGGGACGGGATAAGAAAAACCCGTACAGGGAAAAACTAGCAATAGGTATGACACGAGAATTTTGAATTTCGCTGGATAGGGAGGGTGGAGCCCTGATGAAAGTATCGCCCATGTCTTCTGTGCATGAACGACACTGGCATAAAGGGGGGGGGCAGAAGGGCCTTCACGTTTGAAGTGTCATTGAGGGGATTTTGTAGATTGAAAAGCAGGACTCACGCCTTCGCTTAGGGGGGGGCAAGTAGTCAGTTGGCCCAGAGGAAGAGTTAAAACAAAAAGACATTGTGCGAAAAACGGGAAAATCGAAGGGGGAATACATATTATTTATCTACGGGTGACTGTAGGCATCCGCGATACCAAACGAGCCGGGAGGGGGAGAACTAGGAAAAAACCAGTGTCAAGTAGGGTGGTAGGAATCTACATATAGGGGAGCTGAAGTCATGTCAAAGAAAGAAGTTGAGCTTATACCTATGACACAAGGGGAAAATGCTGGGAGTGAGCGGGTGTGGCGAGATTCCACGGTTATACATGTAGTAATTTTCTCTGGGGGGGGGGTACTGATTGTTAGGGCCAAAACAATCTTAGTGGACCATTTAAGGGGCTTCCTAAAGAGGGCCTATGGGGGAATGCTAAAGTATCTCCCTTGAAACAAAAAGATCGTCCTGTGATCATCAACTGGGGGAGGGAAGTCAGACAAAAATTAGTCATGGCGAGCGATGTCAGAAAACAAAAAGATGAAGAGATCATCTCAAGTGTCAAAAAGAACCAATAATTGCTATTTGGGACAACCAATACTAATCTGGAGGATATGGAACATTAGTGGGAAAGGTAGGCTGATATAAGAGCATATCATAAAATTCAAGCATTAATTCTCATGAGACTTGCAAAAAAAATTGCTAATCAAAGCGTCTACAGACAATTGGACTAGTAAGGAAGCAACAATTTATCTATTGATATGAATATAATAAAGCTCGGACGTTATAAGCAGGATGGTGGAAATAACAACTTCACTATTACGAGGTCAGAACTCAAGGGCTTGGAGGGTGGTGAAGGTCGAGGCAGCATTGAGAAGGCCAGAGGGTGGGAAACCGGGAAAAAAAAATCATAGGAACCAAAACCATGCTGTCAAAGCAAAAGGTGAGGGAGCAAGATGGCACCAATTTTAGGAAAAGGCCACAATTGAGGAAAGGTATGAGGGGAAAGGTGACTGAGATTAAAGAATGGAGAGGGAATGGTCTAAAATCTGTAAAGGGCCAAGGGAAAATTTAATAAGGGGGGGGGGGGACACTTGGTCGGGCCTAGTTTAAGGTATAAAGGGTCGGTTGTGTGACAAAATAGGCATAACGAAAATTCCAAAACCATGACATCTTTCATGGGAGAAAAAACACCAAATCCCAGTTCATCAAAAGGTTCCATAAAAAAAACTAAGGCACGAAAGGGAA